>Ga0136617_10000988_pt1 | contig 24871 bp, 20 predicted proteins | sample AntDrymUQ3222106_2_FD_129672 | JGI IMG/M metagenome (GOLD analysis project Ga0136617, IMG submission 129672) | Polar desert sand microbial communities from Dry Valleys, Antarctica - metaG UQ322 (21.06) | ecosystem: Environmental > Terrestrial > Soil > Desert | place: Antarctica: Dry Valley...
GACATCACGATCTTCCTCACCACCCACTACATGGACGAGGCCGAGCACTGCGACCGCATCGCCATCATGGACGCCGGCGGGAACGTCGTCATCGACACGCCCGACGCCCTCAAGGCCAGCGTGGGCACCGACCGCGTGCAGATCAGCACCGACGACGACGCCGCCATCGGCGCGCTGCGCGAGCGGTTCGACCTCGACGCCGAGGTCCACGACGACCAGGTCACGTTCGCCGTCGCCGATGGCCACCACTTCGTGCCCCGCTTGTTCGCCGACCTCGGTGTGCTCGGCCTCGCCCTGCTCGCCGTCGCCGTCCAGCAGTTCAACCGGACCGAGTAGGTCGGCGGTGCCCTGGAAGGTCCACCCCAAGGTCTTGGGATCGCCCTTCGCGTAGAACGTCTCCAGGCTGGTGATCGTCATGCCACCGTCCTCGATGATCGCGGCGATGTCCCGGTTCAGGTGGCAACCACACGCGACCCGCCGTTGCAGGCCGTTGAGGCGGTCTTGCCACGCCTGCACCTTGGCGTCGGGAGCCCGGCCGCGTTCGGCAAAGTGGAAGGTCCCGCCCAGACGCAGGACGCGGCCGATCTCGCGCACCGCTCCAACGGGTCGACGGCCAGCAATCGGGTGACCCCCGGCCCCAAGTGCGGAAGGTTGAGCCCGTGCCGAAGCCGATCTCGAGGACCTCGCCGGCGAGCGGCGCGCACACGGCGGCCCGAATCCGGCGCGTCTCCTTCGCGTTGCAAGCCAGGTTCATCACCCGCGGAAACACATGATCCCGGTAGAAGCCCACGGCGCATCCTCGCGCCATTTGGGGCAGGGTGAAGCGGTGCGCATCGAGGACTACGCCCTGATCGGCGACACACAGACGGCGGCGCTTGTCGGGAAGAACGGTTCGATCGACTGGCTGTGTCTGCCCCGGTTCGACTCGGGCGCCTGCTTCGCCGCACTGCTGGGCGAGCCGTCACACGGTCACTGGCGACTCGCCCCCGCCGATGCCGGGGCCAAGGTCCATCGTCGCTACGTCCCAGGCACGCTGGTCCTCGAGACGACGTTCGAGACGCCCGACGGCACGGCCAGGGTGGTCGACTGCATGCCGATACGGGGCGTCGCGCCGGATGTCGTACGCGTCGTCGAAGGCGTGTCCGGCAACGTGGCGATGACGATGGACCTCGTCGTCCGCTTCGACTACGGCACGTCGGTGCCGTGGTGCCGCCGACTCGACGGGGCACTCTCGCTCGTCGCCGGACCCGACGCGCTGGAGTTTGTCGCCGGCGTGCCGATCGACGGCGACGGCCGATCGCTGCGGGCAACCTTCACGGTGGGGCCGGGGGACCGGGTGCCGTTCGTGCTGACCTGGCACCCGTCGAACGAGTCACCCGCGCGCTCGGCCGACCCCGACCACGCCGTGGACGACACCGTGGCCTGGTGGCGATCGTGGTCCGCGCGCGGCCACGGCGGCGGTGTCTGGAGCGACGTCGTTCGCGCCTCGTTGGTCACGTTGAAGGCGCTGACGTATGCGCCCACCGGCGGCATCGTCGCCGCGCCGACCACGTCCCTGCCCGAAGTGCTCGGCGGCGTCCGCAACTGGGACTACCGCTACTGCTGGCTGCGCGATGCGACCTTCACCCTGCAGTCGCTGCTGGCCGTAGGCTACGAGCAGGAGGCCGTCGCCTGGCGCGACTGGCTGCTGCGGGCGATCGCCGGCGACCCGGCCCAGCTCCAGATCATGTACGGCGTCGCCGGTGAGCGCCGGTTGCCCGAGCTGGAGCTGCCGTGGCTCGACGGCTACGAGGGCAGCCGCCCCGTGCGCATCGGCAACGGCGCTGCCGAGCAACGCCAGCTCGACGTCCCCGGCGAGGTCATGGACGCGCTGCACCAGGCGCGCGTGGCCGGGATCCCGCCCGACGACGAGTCGTGGACGCTGCAGGTCGCACTGGTCGACTGGCTCGAGTCCGGATGGCGCCAGCCCGACCGCGGGTTGTGGGAGGTGCGCGGCGAACCCCGCTCGTTCGTGCACTCCAAGGTGATGTGCTGGGTCGCCTTCGACCGCGCCGTGCAGGGGGTCGAACGCTTCGGTCTCGACGGGCCGGCGAGCCGTTGGCGGGCGCTCCGCGACGAGGTCCACCGGGACGTGTGCGACCACGGCTGGGATCCGACGCGCCGCACGTTCACGCAGTCCTACGGGTCGAGCGAGTTGGACGCCAGCCTGCTGATGATCCCGATGGTCGGCTTCCTGCCACCCGACGACGAGCGGGTGATCGGCACGGTCGACGCCGTGCAACGCGAGCTGAGCGTCGACGGCTTCGTCGAGCGCTACCCCACCCAGGACGGGGTCTCGGTCGACGGGCTGCCCGGCCGCGAGGGAGCCTTCCTGCTGTGCTCGTTCTGGCTGGCCGACGCGCTGGCCTTGATCGGTCGCACCGCGGAGGCGAACCAGCTGTTCGAGCGACTGATCGCGCTGCGCAACGACGTCGGACTGCTGGCCGAGGAGTACGACCCGATCGTCGGCCGGATGCTCGGGAACTTTCCGCAAGCGTTCTCCCACATCGGGCTCGTCAACACCGCCCTCAACTTGTCCGCGGCCACCGGGCCCGCGGCGCGCCGGAAGGAGTCGGCGTGAAAGCGATGACGGTCGTGCCGGGTCTGGCTGCAAACGCGGCGGTCACCGAGTTCGACGGACCGGTCGGCGAGGGCGACGTCGTCGTGCGGGCATCGCCGTCGGCGTCTGCGGCACCGATGTCGAGATCGCCGAGGGACGGTACGGCACGGCGCCCGAGGGTGCGGATCGCCTCGTGCTCGGCCACGAGTCGGTCGGCCGGGTCATCGACGCCCCGGCCGGCGGCGATTTCGCGGCCGGCAACCTCGTGGTCGGCATCGTGCGCCGGCCCGACCCCGTGCCGTGTGCGGCGTGCGCCGCCGGCTCGTGGGACATGTGCCTCAACGGTGGCCACACCGAGCGCGGGATCCGCGGGCGCCACGGCTACGGCGCCGAGCAGTGGCGGGTGGAGGCCGACTTCGTGGTGGCGGTGCCCGACCGCCTCGGCAACCTCGCCGTGCTCGTGGAGCCGGCCAGCGTGGTGGCCAAGGCGTGGGCCCACATCGAACACATCGTCGCCCGAGCGCCCATCACTCCGCGCACCGTGCTCGTCACCGGCGCCGGTCCGATCGGTCTCCTCACGGCCCTGCTCGGCGTGCAACGCGAGTTGGATGTCCGGGTGCTCGACCGTGTGACCGACGGCCCCAAGCCGGACCTGGTGGCCGATCTCGGCGCGACCTACCACGCCGGGCCGGTGGGCGACCTCCCGCCGGCCGACATCGTCATCGAGTGCACCGGCGCCCCCGCTGTCGTGCTCGACGTGGTGCGGCGGAACTCGCCGGCCGGGGTGACGTGCCTGACCGGCGTGTCGAGTGGCGGTCGCGAGCTCGCGTTCGATGTCGGGGCCACCAACCGGCGGATCGTCCTCGAGAACGACGTGGTGTTCGGCTCGGTCAACGCCAATCGCACGCACTACGACGCCGCGGCGAGGGCGCTCGACGCCGCCGACCCGGGGTGGCTGGCACGCCTCGTGACGCACCGGGTTCCCTCGATCGGTGGGTCGACGAGTTCGCGCCCGGGCCCGACGACGTGAAGGTCGTCGTCGAGCTCGACCAGCGGGACGGGCACGACCGTGCATGAGCTGTCGCGGCGTGCGGCGCGGCGGATCGCCGTGCGGGCCCAGTTGCTCTCGGCGCCGCGGCCGACCGAGCTGCTCGACGTCGTACGCCACCTGACGCTGTTGCAGGCCGACCCGACCAAGGCGGTGGCGCCCAGCGCCGAGCTCGTCGTGTGGACCCGGCTGGGATCGGCCGTCGGCCGGCAGGAGCTGGCCGCCGCCGTGCGGCGGGGCGAGCTGGTCGAGGTGAAGGGGTTCCTCCGCCCGGCCGAGGATGTGGCGCTGCTGCGGGCCGAGATGGCGGCGTGGCCGGGGCCGCCGGGGCGGGTGCCGGACTGGCGGCGGGCCCAGCAGGACTGGATCGCCGACAACACCGAGTGCCACCGCGACATCCTGCGCGCCCTCTACGACGACGGTCCGCTGCCGACCAGGGAACTGCCCGACACGACGCTGGTGCCGTGGGAGTCGAGCGGGTGGAACAACGACCGCAACGTGCGCATGCTGCTCGAGCTGACGATCAGCCGGGGCGAGGTCGCTGCCGCCGGCTGGGACGGCGCCGAGAAGTTGTGGGACCTGGCCGAGCGCGTCTACCCCGACGTGCCGGTGCCGGACTACGACGACGCGCTGGCCATCCGGGCCGAGCGGCGGCTCCGGGCGCTCGGCCTCGCCCGGGCCCGCGCCCAGGAGCGACCGGTCGAGCCGGGTGACGTCGGCGGCGCCGGGGAGCCGGCCACCGTCGAGGGTGTGCGCGGCGCATGGCGCGTCGACCCGACCTACCTGGAGGGATCATTCCGTGGGCGCACGGCGCTGCTTTCGCCGCTCGATCAGCTCGTCTTCGACCGCAAGCGCATGGCCGAGCTGTTCGAGTTCGACTACCAGCTCGAGATGTACAAGCCCAAGGCCAAGCGTCGCTTCGGCTACTGGGCTCTGCCGATCCTCCATGGCGACCAACTCGTCGGCAAGGTCGACGCCACCGCCGACCGGGCCGCCGGGGTGCTGCGGGTCGACGCCGTGCACGAGGACGGCGACTGGCCTGCCGCCATCCGCACCGGGGTCGACCGCGAGCTGCGCGACCTCGCCCGCTGGTTGGACCTCGATCTACCGGAGTAGCGAGCGTCAGAACTTGCCGACGGATTGGGGTCGGGCGAGCGCCGATCCGAAGGGTCGGCGGCGAGCACGGAGGCGTAGCCGATCCGGCTCCGCCGGTCGGCGAAGCCCGAGAGACTTCAGGCCCAGGCGACGAGGCCGACCTCGTACGGGCTGGCGAGGTCGTCGTGCGAGGGCAGCACGCGGGCCGTGATGCCATAGCTGCCGGCGACCTGGACATCGACCGTTCCCTGGTAGGCGCCGTCGCCGTTTCCACTGAGGGGTGTGCGGGTGAAGCCGGGGAGGAACTCGCCGTCGTGACCGAGCGGCCCGTGGATGACCTCGACGACGACATCATCGGGGGCGAGACCGTTGCGTTCGACGCGCACCGTGACGTCGCGGCTGGCGCCGGCGGCCAGGTCGGCCTCGTCGACGTCGACCGACGAGACGTCCACCCCCGACCAGGCGTCCTCGACCCGAGCGCGCCACATCGCCAACGCGGTGGCGGCGGCGGCTCCATCGGCCGTCAATTGGCTCGACGAGCGGGCCGCCGGCTCGTACAGCGCCGTCGTGTAGTCGCGCACCATGCGCGCCGCGGTGACCTGCGGCCCGAGGCTGGCCCAGCCCTCCAGCACGAGATCGACCCACGCCCGGGGCACGCCATCGGCCCCACGGTCGTAGTACGAGCGCACGACCTGCTGCTCGAGGATCGAAAACAGGCTCGCTGCCTCGCGCAGATCGCGACGGGTCTCGTCGGGGTCGTCCTCGGCCGACTCGATGGCCCACCCGTTGGCTCCGTTGAAGCACTCGTCCCACCAGCCGTCGAGGATGCTGCAGTTGAGGGCGCCGTTGAGTGCTGCCTTCATGCCGCTCGTCCCGCACGCCTCCAGCGGACGCCGAGGCGTGTTCAGCCACACGTCGCAGCCGTGATACATCGTGCGGGCGATCGAGATGTCGTAGTCGGCCAGGAACACGAAGCGGGCCCGCACGTCGGCCTGACGAGCGAACTGCTCGATCTTTTGGATCAGCTCCTTGCCGCCCGTGTCGGCCGGATGGGCCTTGCCGGCGAAGACGAACTGCACCGGCCGGTCGGTGTCGAGCAGGAGTGCCCGCATCCGATCCTCGTCCGAGAGCAGCAGCGTCGCCCGCTTGTACGTGGCGAAGCGGCGGGCAAAGCCGATCGTCAGGACGCGCGGGTCGAGGACGTCGGCGCCAAGGCGCGAACGGGCCAGGCGCACGAGCTCGTCACGGCCGTCGTTCATCGTCGCCCAGGCCTCGGCTGGATCGACCTGGCGCACCATCGCCCAACGCTCGGCATCGGCGCCGGGCCAGTCCTCACCGACGACGCGAGTGAGCAGCGCGTCGACGCGCGGCGACACCCACGTGCGGCCGTGGACGCCGTTGGTGATCGAGCCGATCGGCACCTCGTCGACGGGCAGGTGGGGCCACAACGGCTGGAACATCTGACGGCTGACGGCGCCGTGCAGCTCGGCCACGCCGTTCGAGCGGGCCGCCAGACGCAACCCCATCACCGCCATGTTGAACTTGCCGTCGGTCTCCACCGACCACTCGCCGAGCGCGAAGAGCTCGTCGAACGACACCCCGCACTCGCGGGCGAACGCGGTGAAGTAGCGGGCCATCAGCTCCTTGGGGAAGCGGTCGATGCCGGCCGGGACCGGTGTGTGGGTCGTGAACACGCCGCCGCCGCGGACGGCCTCGACGGCCGACGCGAACGGCAGTCCGGCGGCGACCAGCTCCCGGATGCGCTCCAGGCCGAGGAACCCGGCGTGACCCTCGTTGGTGTGGAAGACCTGCGGTTCGAGACCGAGCGCCCGCAGCGCCCGCACGCCGCCGATGCCGAGCATGATCTCCTGGCGCAGCCGATGGTGCTGGTCACCGCCGTACAACCGGTCGGTGACCTCGATGCCGTCGGCCGCGTTGCCGTTGACGTCGGTGTCGAGCAGGTACAGCGCGACGCGCCCGACGTCGGCCCGCCAGACGTGGGCCTTGACGTCCTCGCCGGCGAGGTCGACGTTGATCTCGACGTCGGTGTCGGTGAGCCCGAGCGATTGCGGCGTGAAATCGGCCACGCTCTCCTGCTGCCAGCCGTCGGCGTCGAGGCGCTGGCGGAAGTAGCCCTCGGTGTACAGCAGGCCGACGGCGACCAACGGGACACCCAGGCCGGAGGCGGCCTTCAGGTGGTCGCCGGCGAGCACGCCGAGGCCACCGGAGTACTGCGGCAGGGCCTCGGTGATGCCGAACTCGGGCGAGAAGTAGGCGACGGACGTGAGCGGCGACGAGTCGCGGCCGCCGAACCAGGTCGACGACGACAGCGCCGTCTTGAGCCGCCGGCTCACGGCGTTGAGGTCGTCGACGAAGCCGGGGTCGGCGGCCAGCTCGGCCAGGCGTTCGGCCGTGGTGCGCCGCAGCATGTCGGCGGGATGGGCCTGGCCGGCGTTCCAGCCGGGCCACATCCGGGCGAACAGCCGGTTGGCCTCGGGGTCCCAACACCAGTGCAGGTTGGTGGCCAGCTCAGGCAGGGCTGAGAGGGCCGGCGGCAGGGTGGGCTGGACGTCGAAACGGCGAACGGGTCGCATACGGCCGGCAGCGTAACGAGGCCGCCGGCGGAGCCCGATGTACCCGTCGGGCGGCGTGAGGGGGGCGAGCGCCGATCCGGAGGGTCGGCTCAGTGTCATGCACGGAGGCGCAGCCGATCCGGCTTGGCCGGTCGGCGGGGCCCGAGACTCAAACGGACTGCAGCACCCGGACGAGCGGTGGCGGGATGCGATCGAGCTCGACGGCCTCGGCGAGCAGGCGGCCGTAGCGGATCTTGCGCATCGAGCGCGTCCCCATGAACCGCCGCAACTGGGCCGCCAGCGGGCGGCCGACCTGAGCCGGCTGGCGGCGCATCGTGCGCCACGCCCGTCCCTCCCCCTCGGCCTCGACGACCGCCAGCACGCCTTCGATCCCTACGGACCGGATGAGCTCGTCTTCGAGATCGGCATCGCACACCTGGAAGCCGGCGGCGGCGAGGCCGGCGCGGTCGAGCTCGCCGTAGCCGGAGCGATGCAACGCTCGGCGCACGACATGCTCTTCGCCGGCGTCGTAGAGACCGGCCAGGCGTGGCGGTGGGCGGCGCGTCGTCAGCGTGGCGACCGCCGCGGAGATGTTGGTGATGCCGTCGAGCACGACGACGCTGACGCCCTCGGCGTCGAGCGATCGTTCGAGACGGCGGGCGATCACGCGCAGCGCGGCCTCGTCGCTCGGTCCCTCGACCAGCACGGCGGCGGCCGGCGGCGCGGTCACGGTTCCACCCGGTGGGCGCCGCCGTACACGGCCGTCGTCGCCTCGGCGATGGCCCGCCACGAGTAGCGCTCGGCCAGGAGGGTGGCGGCGTTGGCCCGCATCTCGGCGGCCAGATCGTCGTCGGTCAGGACCAGCTCCACGCAGGCGGCCAACTCGGCCGCGTTCCCGGGCTCGAACAGCAGCCCGGCGCCGGTGCCGTCGACCAGCTCGGCCAACCCGCCGGTGCGGGCGACGACGAGTGGCGCGCCGGCGGCGAGCGCCTCGAGGGCGACGATGCCGAATGGCTCGTAGAGCGAGGGGATGGCGACGCAGCCGGCCCGGTGCACCATGTCGCGTACGTGCTCGTCACCGAGGAAGCCGGGGAGGCTGACGAGGTCGCTGACGCCTTCGAGGTCGATCTGCGACTGCAACTCCGGTAGGTAGCTGCCGCGGCCGCCGATCACGCATTGCACCCCGGGGATGCGGGAGCGCAGCATGCGCATCGCCGGCGCCAACAGCTGGAACCCCTTCTCGTACTGGACCCGTCCCCACGTGAACAGCAACGGCTCACGCTCGGCCGGGTGCTCACCGCTCGACCACCAGGTCGGGTCGATGCCGTTTGGCACCCGGTGGGTGCGCTCGGCCGCAAGCTCGAAGCCGACGATCACCTCGTTGACCATGAACCGGGAGCTGGCCATCACAGCTGACGCACGGTGGGCCAACCACGACTCGACCGAGTGCACGGCGGCGGCGACGCCCGGCGGGACGCGGCCGCCGTGGCGGCCCCGCTCCGTCGTGTGGAACGAGGCGACCAGCCGCGCGCCGTGCAAGGTGGCCAGCGTGTCGGCGGCCCAGGCGACCTCCCAGTCGTGGGCGTGGACGACGTCGGCTCGCCAGTCGCCGACGCCGGCCACCAGCTGCACGAGGTGGTGGTTGGCCGACGCGATGCGGGCGACCGAGGCGTCGTCGGGCAGCCACGGCAAGTCGGTGCGCGTCCGCAGCACGCGTACCCCGCCGTCGGTGCCGTCGGCCGGAGCCTGGCGATGGGCGAGCGTGAGCACGACGACGTCGTGGCCGGCCTGACCGAGGGCGTGACTCAACCCGTCGACGTGGGCGGCGACGCCACCGGCCGAGCCGGGCGGGAACTCCCACGCCAGCATCAGGACCCGCACGGGCCCGAAGCTAGTGGCGACGGCCGCGCCACCGCCGGCGACGGACGGGGACGCCGGCGGTGGCGGGCCCGACTGCGTCGGCCGGGTCGTCGGGGAGGCGCTCGATGACCCAGACCGGTGGCGGCGCCGCCGATTGCGCCGGTACCGACGGCATGGCCCGGCGGATCGGTGCCGACACCAGCCCGGCGGCCACCAAGGCGGCGCCATGGGCCGCGCCGTGGGCCGGGGCGCGGGCGGCGGCGGTCGCGGCCGGCTCGTACCCGACGACCTCCAACCCGGCCCGAGCGGCCGCGTCGACGAGCCGACTGACGGCGGCTGCGTTCCAGCGCACGGGCACCGCGGAGCGCCGGCCCTGCTCGTCGGTCGCCACCGTCAGAGCGCGGGCTCCGACCGCCGACCAGGTGCGCAGTCGCGCCAGCACGGCGCCGGGCGTCGAGGCCGTCAGGTCGACCGCGTCGACCAGCCCGGCCCGGTCCTCCCACGCCAGCACCGCGGGCGTGCCGGCGGCAGCGCCGACGGCCGCGACCAAGCGGGCGAGCACGGTGTGGAGTCCGTCGTCGACGCCGCCGACGTGCTCGGCGGTGGCGCTCGGGTGGTCGGCGTCGTCGCCCAGCGCCACGGCTCGGACCACATCGCCGCCGACTTCGATGCCGACGCCGCGGACGGCGATGGTCATGGCTCGCCGCCGTCGGCGAACAAGACGGGGACCGTCCGGCCGTCGACGACGACGAGGCCTCGGCCCGGCGTCGGCACCGTCGTCCGCAGCGGCAAGTTGATCCGCAGCAGGTCGCCGTCGCCGGGGCCGGGCGCCAGCAGTACCCCAGATCGGGTGCGCACCAACGGGCGGGCCCAGTGGCCGGCGGCGCGGAGCGCGTCGGGCGCGCCGGCGACGACGACGGCCACAGGGGCAGCCCCGGCCGCTTCCGCCAGGCGCACGAAGCTCGGTCCGTCGAGGCGGTCGGCGTCGTCGACGAAGACCACCCGCTGGCCGCCGGGGGCGAGGATCTGGTCGAGCCACGCCGGCACGTCGGCCGGGCTCGACGGGGCGATGGCCAACCCGTCGAGTCCGCCCGGGCGGGGTCCGATGGCGAAGCGGGGGACGTCAGGGTCGGCGGCGGCCAGGCCGGCCGCCATGGTCCGCAGCAGGCTCGTTCGACCGCTGCCGGGCGGCCCGAGGACGGCCAGCGAGCCCCCGCGGCGCAGCGTCAGCGCGACGATCTCGCCGTCGCGGGTGTCCACGCCGACCGGGAGCACCCATCCGTCAGGCGTCTCGCGGGCGGTGAGCACGACATCGGCGGCCGGGAGCCGAGCGGGGAGGGGGGCGACCGGGCGGGGCGGGCGACGGGCCGAAGGCCACCGGTCGACGACGGCATCGATGGCCCCGCCCAGGTCGGCCGGTGGGGCGACGAGTTGCAGTTCGCTGCGCTCCCGCGGGCACAGTGCCCGTCCGGGTCCCATCTCCGGCACGTCCGCCGCCCGGAACCCGAACGAGGCGTAGGCGGCTCGATCGGCCAGGCGCAGCACGAGACGCTGGGCGAGGTTGGCGGTGAGGGCGGGCGGCAGTGCCCGCTCGTGGGTCGCCGTGAGCACGGTGGTCAGGCCGACCCCGGCGCCGTCGCGCACGATGCGCTCGAACGTCGGCCACACCTCGGCGAGGTCCCGATCACCGTCGAGGGTGTGGCGCAGCGAGGCGACGTTGTCGACGAGGACGACGACGGCGGGCTCGGCGGCGACCACGGCGGCCGGTGACCTGGACTCGGCGGCGCGGCCGCGACGGCGGTCGATCTCTCGGTCGAGGTGGCGCACGAGGCGGGCGAGGCGAGCGGTGTCGTCGACGCCGACGACGGCGCCGACGTGGGGCAGCTTGGCCAACGGGCCCATCCGACCGGCGTCGGCGTCGATGACGTAGACGTGGGCGTCGTCCGGCGCCGTCGTCGCCGCCAGACCCAACGCCAGCGCGACGAGCGCCGACGAGGTGCCCGAGCCGGGCATCCCGATGAAGGCCAACGAGCCGTCAGGCCCGGGGTGCCACATGCGTACCGTCTGGCGCTGCTCGTCGGGGAGATCGACGAGGGCGAGTGGGATCGCGGGCTGCTCGCCGTCGTACCCGCCGACGTGGTGCAGGTCGTGGGCGGTGAGCAGGGTCGGCAACGGGTCCTGGCACGGCCGCCGCGGCGCCTCGACGTCGGCGGCGGCGCCGACGATGGCGTCGACGAGCCGTTCGAGATCGCTGGCCCCGGCGCCGACGCGACGGGCCACCGGCACGGCGGCGAGCAGGCGGCGCTCGATCGGCGTCGGCGGCCGGGCGGCCACTGCCGGGCGGACGTGCACGACGGGGTCATCGATGGGGTCGTGGGTGCCGGTCGCCAGCGCGGTCTGGAACTCGGTCAGCTCACCGGCGCCGAAGCGGGCGACGGCCTGGCCGGGTTGCTGGCGGGGGATCGTGGCCGCCTGGCGGGTGCCGATCACGTCGAGGGAATCGGCGTCGTCGTGCACGCGTAAGGCGATGCGCAGGTTGGTGTTGGCCCGGATCTTGTTGTCGATCACGCCGGCGGGACGCTGCGTGGCCAGCAGCAGGTGGAAGCCGAGGCTGCGGCCGCGCTGGGCGATGTCGATGAGACCGGGCACGAACTCGGGCAGCTGGGCGACGAGGAGGGCGAACTCGTCGATCACGAGCAGCAGCCGGGGCAGTCGGCCAGGCCCGGACTGGGTTGCCAGCTCGTCCAGCGACGACACGCCGGCGGCCCGCAGCACCCGCTCGCGCGAGGCCAGCTCGGCCCGCAGGCTGCGCAGCATGCGGCCGGCCAGGTGCTCGTCGAGGTCGGTGACCAGGCCAACGGTGTGCGGCAAGCGGGCGCAGGCGTCGAAGGCGGCACCGCCCTTGAAGTCGACGAGCACGACGTTCAGCTCGGCCGGCGAGAGGGTCGCGGCCAGCCCAGCCACCAACGTGCGCAGGAGTTCGCTCTTGCCGGCCCCGGTCGTGCCGGCGACGAGGCCGTGCGGGCCATCGTCGACCAGGTCGACGGTGACGAGGCCCCCGGTGCCGACGCCGATCGCCGTGCGCGGGCCGCGGGCGGGGTCGGCCCAGCGACGGCGGATGGCCGCCACGGTCGGCTCGCCCAGCTCGAGGGCGCTGAGGAGGTCGGCGCCGGGCCCGCTGACGGCGGCTCCGCCGTCGGCTCGTTCGGGATCGTCGAGGCGACCCAGCTGGCGGGCCACGTCGAGGGCCAGCTCGCGGTCGACGCGGTTGAGGGCGACCCCGCTCGTCGTCGTGGCCGAGGCGAGGTGCTCGACGGCGCCGCGCCCGACTCGGGGGACGGGCACGACGGTGGTGCAGGTGGCGGGGGCCAGGTGGAGGTCGGCCGTGAGGGCGAGGAGGCGGGTGGCGCCCGGGGCACTGAGCAGCGGGCGCAGCGGGCTCTCTCGTCCCTGCCACCAGGCCGGCCCGTCGGCGACCACGAGGGTGACGTGGTCGGGGGTCGCTTCGCGTCGCTCGCGGGCCGGGGCGTCGTGCGAACGCTCAGCGGCGAAGCCGACGAGGGCGCCGGGATCGGTGACGATGCGGATCTGGTCGCCCCGGCGGCAATGGGGCAGCCACTTGGTCCACTCCCACTCGGCCGCCGCCGCCGTTTCGACGCAGACGACGACGGAGAGGTCGGCCGGCCCGTGGAGGGCGGCGGCGGCCAGGACGAGGCCGCGGGCGACGGCCCGAGTGTCGTCGGGCGCGCCGACCAGGGCGACGCCGGTCCCCTGTCGGAGGTCGACGGTGATCGGGACGCCAGGCAGCGTGGTCAGTCCGGACAATGCGCGCGTCGTGTCGATCGACGATGATCCGGCCGCCAGCGGCACGGTCCAGGGCTCGTCACCCCAGCCGATCGGCACCAGGTAGGCGTCGTCGTGGGCGGGGCGGCGCTCCCACAGCCGGGGATGGGCGCCGACCATCCACTCTAGGAGGTCGGGGAGGTGCGGGTGGGCGGTGCGGGCGGCGCTGACGTCAGCGTCGCGCCGTGCTCGTACGTCGGCGCGGACCTCACACCGGGCAGTGGCGTCGGCCGCGCTGGCCCGGACCGCGTCGCGTCGGCGGCTTCGACCATCTTCGATCCAGTTGGCCAGCATGATGATCGGCGACAGCAGCCCGAACAGGGCGAAGCGCCAGTGGCCGAGCATCACGGCCATGGCGATCGAGATCGGCAGGGGCGCGATCATGGCCAGCACGGGGAACGAGCGCCGGTCGTCGCGGGCGCGGGTGCGGTCGGGAACGGCGATCGGGGGAACCGGCTCGGGTGGCGCCGGCCGCGGCGGGCGGTTGAACGCCACCGTGCCGTCCATGCCGACGGGGCCGGCCACGGCGCGGCGCCGAGCCAACGCGGCCGGGTCGTCGGCGCCGACCGGTCGCAGCTCGACGACGCGGTCGTCGAGGTCGACGAGCTGCGCGTGGGTGACCTCGGCGGCCGTCGGCACGACGAGCCGCCAGCGCACATGGCCGACGCGTCCGTCGGCGAACTCGTGAGGGCCGGGGCCGGGGCCGGCGTGGTAGCGCCCGGGGTCGAGGCGCCGCCGGCGACCAGCCCCGGCGCCGGCGACCGTCACCACCTCGACCGCCGCCGGCTCGTTCGGACGCGCCGCCGTCGTCGCGCCGTCGCCGTCGATGGCGACGACGCTGCCGCGGCGCAGACCGGCTGCGGCCAGCGGGGTCGTCGCGGGCATCGCCCGGCCGTCGACGTGGATCGGGCCGAGCGGGACGTCGCCCAGCGTCGCTCGCACGACATCGCCGAGCGCGAGGTCGGGATCGGCGACGGCGGGTGCTGGCGCCACGTCGACGTCGGCTTCCCCCACCTCGTTGCGCACGACGATCTCCACCGCGGAGACGGTAGGGACAGTGGGAGACGGCGCCGCAGGACACCTCGCTCGGGTCGTCGGATCACGCCGGTCCGGGCCGGATCGGCGGACGCGCCACCCCGATCGTCGCCTCCGCGCGCCGCTACCGTCCCCGGTGGATGACGGAACGTCGCGCGGTCCTGCTGGCAGCAACCACCCTGGGGATCGCGGTGGGGGTGTTCGGGATCGCCTTCGGTGTCGGGGTGGTGTCGGCCGGTGGCACCGTGCTCCAAGCCGTCGTCATGTCGCTGCTCGTGTTCACCGGGGCGTCCCAGTTCAGCGCCGTCAGCGTGGCCGCCACCGGCGGGTCCCTCGCCGCCGCGCTCGGTGGCGCCCTGCTGCTGGCGGCTCGCAACGCCGTGTACGGCCTGTCGATGTCGAGGGTGATCACGGGCCGGCTGCTCACGCGACTGGCCGCGGCCCACCTGACGATCGACGAGTCGACGGCGATGGCACTCGCCCAGCCCGACCGGGACCGGCAGCGCACGGCGTTCTGGACGACCGGCGTCGCCGTGCTGGTGTGCTGGAACCTCGGCACGCTGATCGGTGCGCTCGTCGGCACCGCCGTCGACCCGTTGACGTGGGGTCTCGACGCCGCCTTCCCGGCCGGCTTCGTCGCCATGGTCGCACCGCACCTGCGCCACCGGCGCGGGCTCCTGGCCGGCGCCCTCGGAGGTGCCGTCTGCCTGGCCCTCGTCCCGTACACACCGGTCGGGGTGCCGATCCTCGCCGCGTCGGCGGCGATCCTGTTCGGCCTCCCCGGCCCGAACCCTTCCCTCGACGGGGAGGAAAAGTGAGCTGGACGCTCGTCCTCGCGCTGGCCGCCGGTGCCTACGGGTTCAAGGTGCTCGGTTTCGTCGTGCTCGGCGGACGCCGCATCCCGGCTCGCCTCGTGCGGTGCCTCGCGCTCGTGCCGGCGGCCTTGCTCAGCGCCCTCGTGCTCCACGACACGTTCGCCCTAGATCGCACGCTCGTCGTCGACGAGCGGGCCGCCGGCATCGCCGTGGCCGCCGTGGCGGCCTGGCGGCGGGCCTCGCTGATCGTTGTCATCGTCCTCGGCGCGGCCGTCACCGCCCTGCTTCGACGATTCTCCTAAGTCGGCGCAGGTTGCCGCGCCAGATGAGGGCGAGGACGTGGCGGGCGACGAGCCGCTCGCCGAGCACGCCGCCCATCCACCACCGCAGGCGCAGTGTCTCGGTCCACGTGAACCTGGTCCGCCGGCCGCCGTCGAGGGCGGCGAGCGTGAACTCGCCGGCGCCGGTGACCAGCCCGTCGTGACGCACGCCCATACGTCGTCCTGGTTCCCACGCCGTGATCTCCATGTCATCGCGCAGGCGAATCGGGCCGAGCTTCGTGACGCAGCGAAAGCGGGTGCCGACGCCCCGGCGCTGTGCGGTCAGGAACTGGATCGACTCGGCGTCGGCCATCCACTCGACATGGTGCTCGATCGGTTCGAGCGAGGCCCACAGCGCGTCGGGGGCGACGTCATAGTCGGCGCTGACCCGGATCACGTCGCGGCGAGGGCCGTCAGGCCGGCGCGCGGACGGAGCGCAACATCTCGGCGGCGCGCTCGGGCGGCACGACGTTGATCATCACACCGGTGCCGCGCTCGAAGCCGGCCAGGGTCACGAGGTTCGGCCACAGGTGCACGTGCCAGTGATAGCCGCTGGCGTGCTCGTGGGGGGCCGAGTGGAACACGAGGTTGTAGGCGACGTCGCCGATGGCAGCCTCGAGGTGGGCGACGGCGTCGCGCACGGCTCGGCCCATCGCGCCGGCGCTGGCCGGGTCGGCGTGCTGCAGGTGCATCTCGTGACGGCGTGGCATCAACAGCAGTTCGTACGGGGCGCCGCTCCAGAACGGGGCGATGCAGGCCACGTCGTCGTCGGCGAACACGACCCGCTCGTCGGCGGCCAGCTCGGCTTCGACCGTCGTGCAGATGACGCACCCCCCGGCGAAGCGGGAGAACGCCCGCTCCTCGTCGAGGACCTCGCCCGGCACGAACGGCAGTCCGAGGATCTGGGCGTGCGGATGCAGGAGCGACGCACCGGCCTCGCGACCGTGGTTGACGATCACCTGGGTGTAGCGGATCCCCGGTGCGGCGGCGTGTTCGAGGAGGCGACGCTGCAGCGCGCTCATCATCTCGGCGGCGGTGGCGTCGTCGAGATGATCGAGCCCGCCGAAGTGGTCGGGCGTGTACACGAACACTTCGTGGATGCCGTTGGCCTCGGCGGTCACGTGCACGGGTCCCTGATGGTGGACGACGAACCCGGCGTCGCCGGCGAAGGCGGGGTAGAGGTTGGGCACGACGCGCATCTTCCAGTGCCCGCCCGCGTCGACGGTCTCGAGCGCCGGCAACGTCGACTCCTCGTGCCCGGGACAGAACGGGCAGGGCCGTCCAGGGGTGCCCTCGACCTCGCGCGTCCGCGGTTCGAAGTCGGACGGTCGTTGGGCCCGCTCGGCCACGATCGTGACCCACCGCCCGGTGAGTGGGTTGAGACGCATCTGACTCACAGTGAGGACCAGGATATGACCGCATCGGCGAGCGCGGTATGCATGCTCGTCAAGCTCGCCCCGTGCGTCTCAGCTCGTCCGGCCGTAGCGGCTGACGTGTCGCTCGTTCGACGACGAGAACGGTGCGCCGGCGGCGTCGCTCCACCGGTCGAGCAAGATCAGTCCGGCCGCCGCCGCCATCGCGTCGAGTTGTGCGGGCGTGGCGTAGCGGATCGCCCACGGCCGTAGCCGCACCGGCTGACCGTCGGCGAGGTGGACGTAGTGGCCGGCGGCCCGCTGGTCGGCGGGTTCATGGACGGTGACGCTGAGCACGACCTCGTCGGCCGTCATCGAGCGCACGGTGACCGCCGAGCCGGCGGGCGGGTCGTTGGGAACGAAGGCCTCGACGAGGAACGACCCCTTTGACGCGAGGCGCTGGGCGACGGCGGAAAAGCAAGCACGCTGTCGTCCTGCGTCATCGAGGTTGAACAGCGTGTTGTCGGCGACGAACACGGCGTCGAACGGACCGGCCGGCATGTCGTCGACCATGTCACCGGTGACGATCCGGATGGTCTCGTCCTGATCGCGAGCTCGCAGCCGATCGAGCATGGCCGTACTCGAGTCGACCGCGACGACGTCGAGTCCGCGGGCGGCGAGGGGCACGGCCAGCCGGCCGGTCCCGGCCCCGAGCTCGAGCACGCGGGCGTGGCGGGCCCGCGATCGCCGGGCGACCCGCTCGACCAGGTCGACGGTGGCCGCGGTGTTGCCGTCGCCGCCAACCCCGTCGACGCCGTACCAGTCGTCGTACACGTCGGCGAAGGCGTCGCCGTACGTCGTCGCCGTGTATCGCTGCACCGCCGTCCATCCTCGCAGGTGGGTCGATCGGGCGGTCGGTAGCGTCGCGGGCATGGCCCGCGATCTCGACCGCTTCGTCTACATGGACCACGCGGCCACGACGCCAATGCGGCCCGAAGCGGTCGATGCGATGCTGCCGTTCCTGGCCGACCGCTTCGCCAACCCCAGCGGCTCGTACCGCTTCGCCCGGGACGCCCGCCGGGCCCTCGACGAGGCCCGCGACCAGGTGGCTGAGACCATCGGCTGCCGGCCGGGGGAGGTCGTGTTCACCGGCGGCGGCACGGAGAGCGACAACACCGCCATCGCCGGGGCCGTGCGAGCCGCGGGCGGCCGGGCCGTGTGCCCGGCGGCCGAGCACCATGGCGTGCTGCACGTCGTCGAGCACCTCGGCGGAACGGTCGTCCCGGTGGACCGCGTCGGGCGGGTCGACCTGGACGCGCTGGGTGAGGCGCTCGACGACGACGTCGCCGTCGTCAGCGTGATGACGGTCAACAACGAGGTCGGTACCCGTTCGGACCTGGCGGCGGTCGCCGAGGTCGTGCGGCTGCGGGCGCCGCGGGCCGTGTTGCACACCGACGCCGTGCAGGCGCCCTGTTCGGTCGACCTGCGCGAGGTGTGGCCCCACGTCGACCTGATGGCGCTGAGCGGGCACAAGTTCGGCGGCCCCAAGGGGGTCGGCGTCCTCGCCGCTCGTGACGGGACCGTGTTCGAGCCGTTGGTGATCGGCGGCGGTCAAGAGCGTGAGCGGCGCAGCGGGACGCAGAACGTCGCCGGCATCGTCGCCCTCGCCGCCGCGCTGGCGGCGACGGACGCCGAGCGCGATGAGGAGCTGGCGCGGGTCGGCGGCCTGCGCGACCGGTTGGTCGGCGCGATCACGGCCGCCGTGCCCGACAGCCGCGAGACGGTGCCGGCCGCCGACAAGGTCGCCGGCTCGGCCCACCTCATGTTCGCCGGCATCGAGAACGAGTCGCTGCTCTACCTGCTCGACCAGGCCGGCGTGTGTGCGTCGGCCGCCTCGGCCTGCGCCAGCGGGGCGATGGACCCCTCCCACGTGCTGGCGGCGATGGGCGTCGAGCGGGCGTGGGCCGGCGGCGCGCTGCGCCTGTCGCTGGGGCGCACGACTACCGCCGAGGACGTCGAGGTCGCGGCGGAGGTCGTGGCCGGCGCCGTCGAACAGTTGCGGACTCGGTCGCGATGAAGGTATTGGTCGCGATGAGCGGCGGGGTCGACTCGTCGGTGGCCGCAGCGCTGTTGCGCGACGCCGGCCACGACGTCGTCGGCGTCACGATGCGGCTGTGGGGTGGCGACAGCGACAGCGGCTGCTGCAGCGTCGCCGACGTCGACGACGCCCGGCGTGTCGCCCAGCAACTCGACATCGACCACCTCGTCTTCAACTTCAGCGAGGACTTCGACGCCCGCGTCGTCGATCCGTACGTCGCCGCCCACGTTGCCGGGACGACGCCGAACCCGTGCATCGAGTGCAACCGCCATCTCAAGTTCGACCGCCTGGCTGAGCGGGCCGCCGTGCTCGGCTTCGACGCCGTCGCCACCGGCCACCACGCCCGCATCGCCGGCGACGGTGAGGGCCAGGTGCGCCTCCGGCGGGGCGCCGACCGGGCCAAGGACCAGAGCTACGTGCTGCATATGCTCGACCAGGCGGCGCTGGCGCGCACCCTGTTCCCGGTCGGCGAGTTCGAGACGAAGGCCGAGCTCCGGGCGATCGCCGCCCGCCTCGGGCTGCGCACGGCGGCCAAGCCCGACAGCCAGGACGTCTGCTTCATCACCTCGGGGGCGGGGCGGGCCGGCTTCCTGTCCCGCCGCGTGGCGTTCCACCCGGCTCGTGTCGTCGACAGTGGCGGGGCGGCCGTCGGGTCGGTGGCCGCCGTTGAGCTGGTCACCGTCGGCCAGCGCAGGGGCCTCGGCTTGTCCGGTGGCGGTCCGAAGCGCTTCGTCGTCGACGTCGATCGGTCGGCCGGCGTCGTCACGGTCGGCGACGAGACCGACCTGCTCGTCGAGTCGACCGCGGCGACTCGGCCGATGTGGGTCGACGGTCCGGTGGGCGGCCCCGTGCTCGTGCAGTGCGCCGCCCACGGGGCACCGCGGGCCGCCACGATCTCGTCCACGCCAGGCGACGGCGTCTCCGTGACGTGGACCGAGCGCGCCCGCCGCGTCGCCCCGGGGCAGAGCGTCGTGTTCTACGACGAGACGGACGAGTACGTCCTCGGCGGCGCCACCGCCACCTGAACGGTCACGCCCCGACGTGACTGTCACTCAATGAAAATTGACTCAATAGGATTTGAGTGATTTGATGTGGTGGATCGAGGGCCCGACGATCGAGGAGCGCGCCAACCTGCACGCCGCCTTGGGGGACGCGCGCCGCCTGGCGATCGTCGAGCATCTCACCCCGTCTGACCGCACGCCCCACGAACTGCAGGCCATTCTCGCCATGCCGTCGAATCTGCTGGCCCACCACCTCGACGCGCTGGCGGAGGTCGGTCTGATCGAGCGCACCCGGTCCAGCGGCGACGGCCGCCGGCGCTACGTCCACCTGCTCCACGACCCGCTGCGCGCCCTCTCGATCTCGGTACGGGTGGCCACGCAACCGGCCTTGTTCGTGTGCACTGCCAACTCGGCCCGCTCGCAGCTGGCCGCGGCACTCTGGAGTTCGGTCACCGGCGCACCGGCTCGCAGTGCCGGGACGCACCCCGCGCCGCGCGTCCATCCGGGCGCGGTCGCGGCCGCCCGCCGCGCCGGGCTCGACCTGTCGGCGGCGCTACCGGCTCCACTGGCGGCGGGGCGACGGCCGGCAGCGCTGACGATCACGGTGTGTGATCGTGCCCACGAAGAACTGGCGGCCGGCCCGGACTGGTTGCACTGGTCGATCCCGGACCCGGTCCCCCTCGGTACCGCGGCGGCGTTCGACGCAACCGTGTCCGAGCTGCGTCAGCGCATCAGCAGCCTGGTCGCGGCGTGACCGAGCTGGCGAACCTTCCCGAGATCGGCACCGGCTCGCTCGGTCTACATCTCGCCCGTCGCCTGGTCGCCGAAGCGCTCGGCACCGGCCTGTTGCTCATCGCCGTCGTCGGCTCGGGAATCATGGCGAGTCGTCTCTCGCCCGCCGATGTCGGGCTGCAGTTGCTCGAGAACGCGGCCGCGACCGCCGGCGCGCTGTTCGCACTCATCCTGACCCTCGGTGCGGTGTCCGGCGCCCACTTTAACCCGGTCGTCACGCTGGTCGATCGGGCGTTCGGCACGATCAGCGCCCGGGACTGCGGGTTGTACATCATTGCCCAGGTCGTCGGCGGGGGTGTCGGCACGATCGTCGCCAACGTGATGTTCGAGCTGCCCGCCGTCGAGTGGTCGAGCACCCGGCGATCGTCCGGTGCGCTGTGGCTCGCCGAGGTCGTCGCCACCGTCGGGCTGCTGCTCGTCATCCACGGCTGCGTCCGTACTGCCCGGGCCAACATGGTCGCCGCCGCGGTGGGTGCCTGGATCGGCGGCGCCTACTGGTTCACCTCGTCGACCAGTTTCGCCAATCCGGCCGTCACGGTCGCCCGCACGCTCTCGGACAGCTTCGCCGGCATCGCCCCGTCCTCGGCCCCGATGTTCGTCGTCGCGCAGCTGGTCGGCGGCGCCCTCGCCTTCCTCCTCGTCCGCTTCCTGTACCCCGCCCCCCGCTGATTGGAGGACATCTGATGGCGACGACGACGCCCTCCGTGTTGTTCCTCTGCGTGCACAACGCCGGCCGGTCGCAGATGGCGGCCGGCTGGCTGCAACATCTCGCCGGCGATCAGGTTGAGGTGTTCTCGGGCGGCTCGGCGCCGGCCGAGGCGGTAAATGCCGCCGCCGTAGAAGCGATGGCCGAGGTGGGCGTCGACATCACGACCAACCACCCGAAGCCGTGGACCGACGAGATCGTGCGGGCCGCTGACGTCGTTGTCACCATGGGCTGCGGCGACGCCTGCCCGATCTTCCCCGGCAAACGGTACGAAGACTGGGAGCTCGAGGATCCGGCCGGCCTCACCGTCGCCGACGTGCGACCCATCCGCGACGACATCCGGGCTCGGGTGGAGGATCTCATCGACCGGCTCCGACTGCCCGCGACCACCACGTCGGCGCCGAGCGCACGACGCATCCGAAGACGGCGCTCACCAATTCGATGAGACTGTTCTCATCAGGATTTCACGCCCTCCTCCGCGGCGGTGAACATCGTAGGGACGATGCGACATTCACCGATCTCCAACTCCTCCTCCTCGACGCAGCGGATGGCGGCCGTCGGCCTGGCCGCCATCTGCGGTCTCGGAATGCTCGCCTGTAGCGACGACGACGACGATCCCGTCTCCCCCGTGCCGGCCGGCGGCAGTACGACGACGCTCGCCCCGGCGCCGGTCGACAACGACGACGACGACGGGACCGACGACAACGACGACAACGACGGCACCGGCGACAACGGCGACAACGACGACGACGGGACCGACGACGACGACGGGACCGACGACGGGACCGACGACGGGACCGACGACGACGGGACCGACGACGACGACGACGACGGGACCGACGACGACGACGATGGGACCTGATGGCGGGGAGTCGGTCGATCCCCTGATCCGGCCCCTGATCGGGCGAGGCACGGCGTTGGCGTTGGTCGGGGGAACGGTCGGGCTGGTTGCCGTCTACTTCGCCACCCGGCGCCTCGATCCCGCCGATCCGTCGGTGGCCGGCATCCGCACGGTGTTCGACTTCGACAACGAAGGCACCGTGCCGACATGGTGGAACGCGTCGCTCCTTGCTGCGGTCGCGGCCGTCCTGCTCGGCGCCGCCGGGCTGGCCACCGAGGCCTTGCCGCCGTCACGGCGTTCACTCGTCATCGCCGGGCTGATCGCCGGCTTCCTGGCCATGGACGAGGCGTCGCAGCTTCACCAGTTGGCCAACACGCCCGTGGCCGAGGTGCTCGCCGCACGCGGCATCTCGCTCGACATCTTCTTTTGGGTGATCCCCGGAACGGTGGCGGCCATCGTGCTGGGGCTCGCCGCCCTGCGGTGGTGGCGCACCCTGCCCCGGCGGATCGGCAACGGGCTGCTGGGCGCGATGGGCCTCTACTTCGTCGGCGCGATCGGCATCGAGACCGCGGCGAGCCAGCGATACTTCGGTGGGGGCGGCGACCGCTACATCTACCTGATGCTGGCCGAGGAGTTGTGCGAGATGGGCGGCGTGATCCTGGCCCTCGTCGCCGTCGGCGGGTTCCTCGGCGTCGACCGCACCGACGGTGTGCCCGTCCTGCGGCGTATGCCGCCGGAGGCGTCGGGGTAAGAGCGTCGAGCACGATCGACCCAAGGAGTCCCCATGGCCGCGAAGAAGTCCCCCGCCAAGAAGTCCCCCGCCGCCAATACGCCGGCCAAGAAGGCCGTGGCGAAGAAGTCCACGGCCACGAAGTCCAGCGCCGCTCGGACGGCGACAGCCAGTTCCGCGGCCACCCGGCCGGCGCCGGCGGTCGACGCCGCCGACGACACGGTGACCAGCGAGCAGCTGACCGACGAGACCGGCCACGGCGGTGAGATCCACCAGTACGCGTCGTCCGGCTCGGCGCGGCTGACGACGCCGCAGGGCGTCCCCGTTGCCGATGACCAGAACACGCTCCGGGCCGGCGATCGCGGGCCGTTCCTCCTCGAGGACTTCCACTTCCGGGAGAAGATCTTCCACTTCGACCACGAGCGCATCCCCGAGCGCGTCGTGCACGCCCGCGGCTTCGGCGCCAAGGGCTACTTCGAGACCTACGAATCCCTCGGCGACCTCACCCGGGCCGACCTGTTCCAGCGGGCCGGCGAACGCACCGAGGTGTTCGTGCGCTTCTCCACCGTCGCCGGGAACAAGGGCTCCTTCGACCTCGCCCGCGACGTCCGTGGCTTCGCCGTCAAGTTTTACACCCAGGAGGGGAACTGGGACCTCATCGGCAACAACATCCCAGTGTTCTTCATCCAGGACGCCCTGAAGTTCCCCGATCTCGTGCACTCGGTGAAAGAGGTGCCGGACCGCGGCTTCCCCCAGGCCCAGTCGGCCCACGACAACTTCTGGGACTTCATCTCGCTGATGCCCGAGGCGACGCACATGGTGATGTGGACGATGTCGGACCGGGCGATCCCGCGCTCGTTCCGGTTCATGGAGGGCTTCGGCGTCCACACGTTCCGCTTCGTCAACGCCGACGGCGCCTCGACGTTCGTCAAGTTCCACTGGAAGCCACTACAAGGCCTGCAGTCGGTCGTCTGGAACGAGGCGGTCAAGATCAACGGGGCCGACCCTGACTTTCACCGCCGCGATCTGTGGGACGCGATCAACGGCGGCGACCCGCCGCAGTGGGAGCTCGGCGTGCAGACGTTCGACGACGCGTTCGCCGACTCGTTCCCCTTCGACGTCCTCGACGCGACGAAGATCATCCCCGAGGAGCTCGTGCCGGTGCGCCGTATCGGGCGGATGACGCTCGACCAGACGGTCGACAACTTCTTCGCCGAGACCGAACAGGTCGCCTTCTGCACCCAGAACGTGCCGCCCGGGATCGACTTCACCAACGACCCGTTGCTGCAGGGCCGCAACTTCTCCTACCTCGACACCCAGCTGAAGCGACTGGGCAGCCCCAACTTCACGCACATCCCGGTCAACGCCCCGCGCTGCCCTGTCGCCCACTTCCAACAGGACGGGCACATGGCGATGACCAATCCCGTCGGGCGGGTCAACTACGAACCGAATTCGTGGAGCGGCGATGCCGCCGGTCCGCGCGAGGACCCCGTCGGCGGCCACCAAGCGTTCCCGGAACCGCTCGAGGGCAGCAAGCGGCGCGTCCGGGCCGAGTTGTTCGCCGACCACTACAGCCAAGCCCGCCAGTTCTACGTCAGCCAGACCCCGATCGAGCAGGCCCACATCGTCGACGCGTTCGTGTTCGAGCTGTCGAAGTGCGAGCAGCCGGGCATCCGGTCGCGCCTGGTCGCCAACCTGCGCAACGTCGACGAGGACTTCGCCCGGCAGGTCGCCGACGGCTTGGGGCTCGACCCGCTGCCGGCGGCGTCGACCCCGGCCCGCCAGCCGGTGACCGACCTCGATCCGTCGCCGGCGTTGAGCATCGTCGGCAACGGTCCGGAGAACTTCGCCGGCCGCAAGATCGGGGTGCTGCTCACCGACGGCGCCGACGCCGGGCTGTTGCAGTCCCTGCAGCAGGCGGCGACGGCCGAAGGGGCGCTGGTGGAACTCGTGGCCCCGAAGATCGGCGGGGTGGTGCTGTCCGACGGAAACCTGATGCCGGCCCAGCAGAAGATCGGCGGCGGTCCGTCGGTCCTCTACGACGCCGTCGTCGTCCTGACATCGGCCGAGGGCGTCGCGCTGCTCGCCGGTGACGCCGCCGCCAAGGACTTCGTCAACGACGCCCACGCCCACTGCAAGTTCGTCGGCTATACCGAGGCGGCC
>Ga0136617_10000989_pt1 | contig 24871 bp, 24 predicted proteins | sample AntDrymUQ3222106_2_FD_129672 | JGI IMG/M metagenome (GOLD analysis project Ga0136617, IMG submission 129672) | Polar desert sand microbial communities from Dry Valleys, Antarctica - metaG UQ322 (21.06) | ecosystem: Environmental > Terrestrial > Soil > Desert | place: Antarctica: Dry Valley...
AGGTCGCCCCGGCGCCTGAGCCCGCTCCCGAGACCCCGGGCGTGATGAACGTGGCGCCTGCGCCGGCCCCGGCTCCCGCGCCGCCCGCGCAGGTCGCCCCGGCGCCGGAGCCCGCCGGGCCCGAGGCGTCCGCGCCCGAGGCGCCGGCCCCCGCCGACTGCGATTAGTCCTCCCCGCCGGGGTTCACAGAACCTCGACGGGGATGAGCTCCGCGCTCGCCCGCGCGAGGCGGACGTCCCTGGTCAGCAATGGGCATCCCAGAGCTTCGGCGAGCGTGACGTAGGCCGCGTCGTACGCGGAGATCCTGTCGCGCAACTGGAGCACGCGGCGGCGCAGGCCCTCGCCCGACGGCCACCGGCGGATCTCCAGATCGTCGTAGTCGGACAACGCGTCCTCGGCTCTTGTGACGCTGAGCTCGCCACGCAGGACAAGTCCGCGGAGGGCCGCCACGACCTCGAAGTCCAAGAGCGTCGGTGCGCTCAGCTCTTCCCCGGCCAGGCGGGCACGGAGCTCGTCGGTCCCGTGGACGGCGGTCAGCGCGTCGACCACCGCTGCGCAATCGACGACGATCACGCCCGTTCTGCGCGAGCCTCGTCGAGCACGTCGAGCGCCGAGGCGTTGGCGCGGCCGGCGCGGCGGGCGGCGCGCTCGAGCACCTCCTCGACAGTCGGACGCGCGACGTCACGCTCGATGAGCGCGAGCAGGTAGCTGTTGAGCGACTCGCCGCGCGCCGAAGCTCGCGCCTTCAGCGTGCGGCGGGCGTCCTCCGGAACGTTCCTGATCTGCAGTAAGGGCATCCATGCACAATAGCTCTATCTACATGCACAATGTATTGAGTCGCGCACCATACAGCAGTGCTCAGCCGACATCGCGCTCGTAAGCGCGGATGAGCTCGCGCTCGAGCGTCGTGCCGCGCCAGCCCGGATCGTCGAGCGCCGGCAGGTACGGGGCGAACCGTGCGTCGCCGCTCAGGGCGGCCAGGCGGATGACCGTCTCCTGCAGCGCGTGGCGGGCCCAGCGCGAGCCGCTCGCCGGCTCCGCCGCCAGCAGTGCGAGGGCCGGCTCGATCGCGCGCGCGTCCCCGCGCACCGCCAGGCCGTGGACGGCGCCGGCCCGGACCTCCGGATCGGGATCGTCGAGTCGCTGCGCGAGCGCCTCGCGCAGCGCCGCGGAGTCCTGCGGCGCCAGCGCGCCGAGCGCGAACGTCGCCCAGTCGCGGATCGCGGGATCCGGATCGGCCGTCAGCTCCGCCAGCGCGCCGGTTGCCAGCGAGCTCTCGCGCCCGGCCAGGGCGCCGACCACCCCGTCGCGCACCCCGGCGTCGGGATGGCGGCGCAGCCGCAGCAGCCAGGCCAGCCCCCACGGCTCGCCCAGGTGCCCGAACGCCTCGGCGATGACCGCCAGCACCGAGGGATGGCTCTCGCGCTCGCCCATCGCCTCCAGCAGCCGGCTCGAGGCGTCCGGCCGCGCGGGCAGCGGCGCGCCCAGCTGCCCGGCCACGTAGGCGGCCACGCAGCGGGCGCGCGGATTCGCCTGCCGGCTGAGCGTCTCGATCGCCGCCACCACGTCGGGCGTGCCCCGCCGGACCAGGGCCCCCAGGCTCGGCGCCCACTCCTCGCCCGAATCCCACTCGGCCACGGCCGCGTCCACGACCTGCTCCAGCGGGCGCTCGGGCAGCCGCGCGTCGAGCCAGAAATCGGTCTGGGACGGATCGGGCCGGCCGCGGAGCCAGTCGGCGGCGGCCATCGGCCGGCCGCCGGGCGGCTGGATCTCGGTCAGCGCCAGCGCACCGCCGCGGCAGTCCAGTAGCAGCCGCTCCCCCTCGGCCCGGACCCGTCCGCCCGCGGGCGCCAGCGTCGGCCCGTCGACCTCGGCGGCGCGCACGCCGAGGAACGCCCCACCCGGCAGCGGCACCCGGGCGCCGATGTGCGGGCGCAGCGCTCGGACCGTGCGCTCGGCCTCCACCGGCGGGCGGGTGCCGTCGAGCAGCCGGTCCCCGGGGCCCAGCTTCTCCGCGTAGGTGACGCCGTGCTCGGGCTGCTCGACCCAGGCGGGGCGCTCGTCGAGCGCCCGCACCAGCAGATCGCCCCCCAGCACCTCCAGGCGTGCGGCGAGGCTCGCGTAGTCGTCCTCGGGCCCGATCGGCTCGCGGCCGGCCAGGCAGACCGGGCCGGAGTCCAGGCCCTCGGTCAGCCGCATGATCGAGACGCCGGTCTCGGCGTCGCCGGCCATGATCGCGCGCTCCACCGGGGCCGCGCCGCGCCAGCGCGGCAGCAGCGAGGGATGCACGTTGAGGATCTCGTAGGCCGACAGCAGCGGCTCGCGCACCAGCACCCCGAAGGCGCACACCACCGCCGCGTCCGGCGCGGCGGCGGCGATCCGCTCGAGCACCTCGGGCGCGTGCAGCGCCTCTGGCGCGATCGCCGCGAGGCCCAGCGCCTCCGCGGCGTCGGCGACCGCGGTGGGCGCCACGGTGCGGCCGCGTCCCTTGGGCCGCGGCGGCCTGGTGACGACCAGCGCGGGCCGGTGCGGGCTGGCGGCCAGGCGCTCGAGCACGGCAGCCGCGAACGGCGACGTGCCGAGGTAGACCGTGCGCACCGGTCAGCGGCCCCGTCGCGCCGGGCGCCGACGCTTCGTCCGGGCCGTCACCGGCCTACGCGACGGCGTCGAGCGACTCGCGCAGCGCGCGCATGGCCGCCTTGCGCTGGTCGCGCGAGGTGCGATCGAGGATCAGCACCCCGTCGAGGTGGTCGACCTCGTGCTGGATCACCCGCGCCTCCAGGCCCGAGGCCTCGACGGCGATCGGCTCGCCGCGCTCGTCCTGCGCCCGGACGCGGACATGGACCGGGCGGTCGACGTCGACGGAGACGCCGGGCAGGCTGAGGCAGCCCTCCTCCATCGCCTCGGTCTGATCGCCGGCCCACTCGACCACGGGGTTGACCAGCGCCGCGACGGGCGCCTCGGACTCGATGCGGTAGACGAGCACGCGGTGCATCACGCCGACCTGCGTGGCGGCGAGGCCGATGCCGAGCGCGTCGTGCATCAGCGAGCCCATGCGGCGGATCTCCTCGCGCAGGTCCGCGTCGAAGCGCTCGACGGGCAGCGCGCGGCTCCGCAGCACCGGGTCGCCGAGCTTGCGCACGAGGCGCAGGGCGGCCTCGCGGCGCGCGCGCGTCTCGGGATCCAGGGTCGGCGCGGGCGCCTCCTCGGCGACCTCGACGGGCTCCTCGTGCAGCTCGGACATCTCCGGGCGCAGTCTAGGACGGCTCGGTGAGCGTCGCACCTGCCGACGGGCGAATCCGGTTGCCGACGAGTCGTGCCGCCGGAGCGCTCACTGGGGATCGACGTCGACCGCGAAGGCGACGTCGCGGTGCTCGCGGCGCCGGGCCGCGGCCTCCACCGCCGCCCCGACCGCGGCGATCGCGGCCCGGCGGTCGCGCGCCTTGACCACGACCTGCGAGCGGTGCCGGCCGCGCAGGCGGAAGAGGGGCGCGGGCCCGAGGACGGAGGCGCCGGCGGCGTGCCCGGCCGCATCGGCGATCTCCCCGGCCGCGGCCCGCGGGCCAGCGGGCGCCGCGGCGGAGCAGACCACCCGGATCAGGTCGGCGAACGGCGGATACTCCAGCGCCTCGCGGCGGGCGAGCTCCCCCGCCAGGAACCCGGGCGTGTCGTGACGGGCGGCGGCCTGGATGGCCGGCGCGTCGGGTGCCGTGGTCTGGACCAGCACGCGCCCTCCCAGCGGCCCGCGGCCGGCCCGGCCGGCGAGCTGGGCGATCAGCGCGAAGGTCCGCTCCTCGGCGCGGAAGTCGGGGAAGCGCAGTGTCGCGTCGGCGTCGACCACCACGCCGAGCGTGACGTCGGGGAAGTCATGGCCCTTGGCCACCATCTGCGTGCCGACCAGCAGCCCGGCAGGCGCTGCGGCGAAGCGGTTCAGGAGCCGCGGCACGGCGTCCTTGGCCCCGGCGGTGTCCGCGTCGAGCCGGAAGACGGGCACGTCGAGCGCCTCGGCCAGCTCGGCCTCCAGCCGCTCGGTGCCCGCGCCGTGCCGGGCCAGGGCGGGCGAGCCGCACGCGTCGCAGCGGTCGGGCACCGGCTCGCGGTGGCCGCAGTGGTGGCAGGCGACGACCCGCTCCGCCCGGTGCAGCACGAGCGCGACGTCGCACTGCGGGCACTCCCACACCTTCCCGCACGTCCGGCAGGTGAGGAAGTTCGACCACCCGCGGCGGTTGAGCAGCAGGATCGCCTTGCGTGCCTCGGTGAGCGCTCGCCGCGTCTCGGGGTGCAGCGGATGGCGCGCGCCGCGCATGTCGAGCACCCGTACGGGCGGCAGCGGCCGGTCGTCGACCCGCTCGCGCAGGGTCAGGCGGGGCAGCGCGTGCCAGGTCTCGGGCCGCGGCGTCGCCGACCCGGCCAGCAGCCGTCCGCCCGCCGCCCCCCCGACCTCGGACCCACCAGCCATCCCGGCCGAACCCACCGGCGCCTCCGCCACCGCGGCGTCGGACGTCCCAACCGATGGCGGCGAGCCCAGGCGCCCGATGCGGAACGCGGCGACCGTGCGGGCGTCGTAGCGCGGGTCGCCCTCGTGCTTGTAGGACGGGTCGTGCTCCTCGTCGATCACGATCAGGCCGAGGTCGCGGACTGGGGCGAAGACGGCCGAACGGGGGCCGATCGCGATACGCGCCTCGCCGTCGCGCAGCCGGCGCCACTCGTCGTAGCGCTCGCCCTCGCCGAGCGCGGAGTGCAGCAGCGCGACGGTGTCGCCGAAGCGGGCCGCGAAGCGCCCGACGGTCTGGGGTGTGAGGGCGATCTCGGGCACGAGCACGATCACGCCCTCCCCGCGCGCGAGCGCCGCGGCGGTCGCGCGCAGGTAGACCTCGGTCTTGCCCGATCCGGTCACGCCGTGCAGCAGCCACGCCCCGCCGCCCGCCACGGCGGCGAGCGCCTCGGCCTGGGCCGACGTCGGCGCGACCGCGCGGTCGGCCGCGCCGAGCACCAGCGGCGCCCGGCGGCGCGCCCGCGGCGCGATCGCCACGAGCCCGCGCGCCTCCAGCCGGCGCAGCGCCCCGAGGTCCGTGCCCGCCGCGCGCGGCAGCCCATCCAGCAGCGCGGCCTGGTTGGGCGTCAGCCGCTGCCCGTCCAGCAGCGCGTCCGTGCGCGCTGCCCACAGCTCTGTCCGAGCCCGCCCGCGCGGCGGCAGCACCAGCTGCAGCGCGCGCGCCGGCGTGGAGCAGTACTCGGCGGCCATCCACAGTGCCAGCTCGATCAGCTCCGCCGGGATCGACTCCTCCCGCACCGCCGTGGGCGTCACCAGCCGGTCGTCGGCCACGACGGACGTCTCCGCGAACCCCGTGACGACGCCGTCGAGCGCCTGGCGCCCGAACGGCACCCGCACGATCGAGCCGACCGCGAGCGGCGCCTCCGGCAGCGCGTAGTCGAACGGCCCGCCGAGCCGACGCGTGGTGGTAAGCGGCTCGACCCGGGCGATCACCGGTCACATTCTGGTCGAGCGGCGAGACGAGACTACGCGCGACGCACCATCCGGAGCCGGACGAGCGCGAAGCCGGCGCCGGCGAGGACGAGCAGCAGCGCGGTGCTCGACAGGATCAGCGGCAGCGCCTCGTCGACGTCGCGCACGATCGTGCGCTCGGGACGGACGACCTCGATCGTGGTCGGCACGGCGGTGGAGGCGCGGCTGGCGTCGGGGTGGTCGACAGGCTTGTCGCCGCCGCGGAAGCCGGCCGGAGGGAACGTGGACCTGGCGGTGGCGACGATGCCGGACTGCGCAGCGTCGCTCCGGTCGGTCGCGGGCGCCGAGCCGGCGGTGCCGGACTGCGCGGCGTCGCTCCGGTACGACACCGGAAGGATGCCCGCCGAGGCCGAGGCCGAGGCGGGCACCACCACGCAGGAGGATGCGACCAGTGTGGCGACGACGCGGCGCTTCTGGATGAACGTCATGAGTGAGCTCCCATCAGGCGGTGGCTTGACGAGAGGCAGCCTGGCCCGGGGCGGTAGAGCGTCGATCACAGGGGCGGTAAAGAGCCGGTAGAGGACCGGGATCGCAGCTCAGCTCGCGCCGCGGTCCCGCCGCTGGTACGGTCGCTCCGGACGCCGTTTAACAGACAAATGGAATTCCGGCTTCTCGGCCCACTGGAGGTGGTCGAGCACGATCGCTCGCTGCCGCTGGGTGGGCGCAAGCAGCGCTCGCTGCTTGCGGTCCTGCTGCTGCACGCCAACGAGGTGGTCTCGATCGAGCGGCTGATCGACGACCTGTGGGGCGAGGCGCCGCCGGCGACGGTCGCCAAGAGCATCCAGGTCTATGCCTCGGGACTGCGCAAGCTGCTGGGCGAGGGCAGGCTGGTCACCCGCACGCCCGGCTACGTCCTGCGGGTCGACGCGTCCGAGCTCGACGTCGCGCGCTTCGAGCGGCTCGTCGCCGAGGCGGGTGATGCCGATCCCGGGACGGCGGTCCAGAAGCTGCGCGAGGGGCTGGCGCTGTGGCGCGGGCCGCCGCTCGCCGACCTCGCCTATGAGCCGTTCGCGCAGGCGCCGATCGCTCGCCTCGGGGAGCTGCGGCTGGCCGCGTTCGAGCAGCGCATCGACGCCGCACTCGCCGCGGGTCGTCACGCCGAGCCGATCGGCGAGCTCGAGGCGCTGGTGCGGGACCACCCGCTGCGCGAGCGGCTACAGGCCCAGCTGATGCTCTGCCTGTACCGCTCCGGCCGCCAGGCCGAGGCGCTCGAGACCTACCAGGCGGCACGACGAGCGCTCGTCGGAGAGCTCGGCATCGAGCCCGGCCGCCGGCTCCGCGAGCTCCACCAGGCGATTCTCGTACAAGACCCGGGGCTCGAGCTCACGACGCCGGAGGAGCCGGCCGGCGCGAGACGACGCAGCGAGCTCGTGGGCCGCGGGCCCGAGCTTGCCGCGCTCGAGCACGGGCTCGACGATGCCTTCGCCGGTCGCGGGCGGCTCTTCCTGCTCGCGGGCGAGCCCGGGATCGGCAAGAGCCGTCTGGCGGAGGAACTTGCTCGTGATCGCACGAGCCCGCGGTGCGCGCGCCCTCGTCGGCCGCTGCTGGGAGGCAGGTGGTGCGCCGGCGTACTGGCCCTGGGTGCAGTCGCTGCGCGGCTACGTTCGCGATTGCGAGCCCGCGGCGCTGCGCACGCAGCTCGGGGACGGGGCGGCCGATCTCGCCCCGCTGCTGCCCGAGCTGAACTCGCTCCTCCCTGACCTTCCCGAGCCGGCCCCGGAGTCGGAGGGAGCCCGCTTCCGGCTCTTCGAGGCGGCCAGCGCGTTCCTGCGAAGCGCCGCGCAGGTCCGTCCGCTCGTGCTCGTGCTCGACGACCTGCATGCGGCGGACGAGCCCTCGCTGCTGTTGCTCCGCTTCCTCGCTCGCGAGATCGTCGACAGTCGACTGGTGGTGATCTGCGCGTTCCGCGACGTCGACCCGACACCCCACGATCCGCTGCTCTCGGCGCTGGCCGAGCTCGCCCGCGAGCCGCACACCGCTCGGATCGAGCTCGCCGGGCTGAGCGAGCCCGACGTCGCCGAGTACACCGAGCGCTCGACCGGGGTCGAGCCTGCGCCCCAGCTGGTCCAGACCATCCACGCCGGGACAGAGGGGAATCCGCTGTACGTCGTGGAGCTCGTGCGCCTCCTGGACGCCGAGGGCCGCATCGCCGAGACGAACGCGCACCTGCGCATCCCCCCGGGCGTCCGTGCGGTGATCGGCCGGCGCGTGGCACGACTCTCCGAGCGCTGCGGCAACCTGCTCGTCTCCGCCTCGGTCATGGGCCGGGAATTCGGCCTGGACGCGCTGGCCCGGCTGGGGTCGCTCTCGCGCGACGACGTGCTGGACGTGCTGGACGAGGCCATGGCCCAGCGCGTCGTCGGCGAGGTGCCGGGCTCGCCCGGTCGGCTTCGCTTCGGACATGCGCTCATCCGGGACACGCTCTACCGACGAGCTGACCGCAGCCAGCAGGCTGCGGCTCCACGAGCAGGCCGGCGAGGCGCTCGAAGCGGTCTACTCCGCCGATCCGGGGCCCCATCTCGCCGAGCTGGCACATCACTTCTTCGCCGCCGCCGGCGCGGGAACGGCGGGCAAGGCGATCGAGTACGCGCGGCGGGCGGGCGATCGGGCCGCCTCGGAGCTCGCCTACGAGGAGGCCGTCCGTCTGTACGGCATCGCGCTCGACGCGCTCGGGCCGGACGATGCGACGAGGCAGGACGCACGCGGGGAGCTGCTCATGTCCTTGGCCGACGCGCAAGGGCGCGGCGGCGATGGGCCGGGGACCAAGGCGACGCTCCTCCAGGCCGCCGAGCTCGGCCGCTCAGCGGGGCTGCCCGAGCTGCTCGCCCGCGCGGCACTGAGCTACGGGGGAAGGTTCCTGTGGGCCGCTCGGGATCCTCGCCACCCGTCTCCGGCGCTTCGCGGACGCCGAGCGGCACTTCGACGAGGCGCTGAACATGAACACGCGCATGGGGGCGCGGAGCTGGGTCGCCCACACCGAGCACGCCTACTCGCAGATGCTCGCGGCTCGCGACCAGCCCGGGGACAGGCAGCGGGCACTCGAGCTCACCGGCCGCGCGCTCGAGGCGTACCGCAGCATGAGCATGGACGCGTTCGCGGCCGACGTGACGCAGCTCGATCGCGCGCTCAAGACGCATTGTGGTTCAGGCGCAGGACGATGATCACGGTATTGGGTGCGTCCCTTCGGGCCGCGCTCCGTCTCTCTGGGTGAGAGAGTTCCCCCACGAGAGGACGCTGAGATGGCCGTCGAGACGAATGCCCGCGCGCACGCCCCCCAGACCTCGGACAGGCTGGAGATCGAGTTCCTGTTCCTCGACCTGACCACGTGCACCCGTTGTCTCGGTGCCGACCGGAGCCTCGAATCGGCGCTCGACGTCGTCCGGGAGGTGCTCCAGGCAACCGGCGTCGAGGTCGACGTCGACAAGGTCCAGGTGCAGTCCGAGCCACAAGCGCGGGCGCTGCGCTTCGTGAGCTCGCCCACGATTCGCGTCGATGGCCACGACGTCGCGCTCGAGCTGCGCGAGAGCTCGTGCGGCTCGGAGGCGTGCACCGACGGCTGCGGTGACCAGATCGCCTGCCGCGTGTGGGTCCACCGCGGCCGGGAGTACACCGAGCCGCCGGTCGCGATGATCGTCGACGCGATCCTGGGCCACGTCTACGGCGGCGCGCCGCGGGGCGCGCCCGAACCGGCGCCCTTCGAGCTGCCCGAGAACCTGGCGCGCTTCTTCTCCGCCCAGACCGGCTCGGCCGGCTCCGAGGTGAGCGCCTGCTGTTCCTCCGCGGCGCAGGAGTCCTGCTGCGACGCCGAGGCGAAGGCCGACTGCTGCGGCGCTGGGACCGGGACCGGGGAGGATTGCGGGTGTCGGTGAGCTCCCAGCGCCGGCTCGAACCGCTCGACGCCGAAGCGATCTGGCACGACTTCCACGCGCGCCTGCTCGGCTTCATCATGCGGCGCGTTCCCGACCGCGACAGCGCCGAGGACATCCTCCAGGACGTCATGCTGCGCATCCACCGCCACGCAGCTGAGCTCGAGCACGCGCCCGCCGTGGGCGCCTGGGTCCACCAGATCGCGAGGAACGCGATCGCCGACCACTACCGCCGGGCGCCGGTCCGCCGAGAACGGCCCGCGGGGATCGACCTCGACCGCGGGGAGCAACCCGCGCCCGAGCACACCCTGACGGAGCCTCGCGGCGAGCTGGCCGCGTGCCTGGGCCCGCTGCTGGAACGGCTCTCCGCGAACCACCAAGAAGCGCTCAGGCTGACCGAGCTCGACGGGCTCACCCAGGCGAGCGCGGCGGCCCGGCTCGGCCTGACCAGCTCCGGGATGAAGTCCCGCGTGCAGCGCGCCCGCGCGCAGCTCAAGCAGTTGCTCGTCGCCTGCTGCGAGATCGACCTCGACCGCCGCGGCGGGATCACCGGCTACCGAGGCCGGCGCAGTCCCTGCGACTGTCGCGCCGCGACGCCCGTCCAACCGGATCAGTGACCGATCTCATCGACTCGCTCGCACGCGGACGTGAGTCGTACGCGAGACGGGCGTGGCGGGATGCCCACGAGTCACTCTCCCGCGCCGATCGGGCGGGGTTGGAGACCGGGGACCTCGAGTTGCTCGCGACGTCGGCGTACATGCTCGGTCGCGACGACGAGTACGTGAGCGGCTTGGAGCAGGCCCATCGCGCGTACCTGGAACGCGGCGAAGGGCTCCGCGCGATGCGCTGCGCGTTCTGGATCGGCATCAACCTCTTCCTCCGAGGGGAGGCGGGGCGCGCGTCGGGATGGCTCGCCCGCGCTCGGCGGCTGGTGGCACGCGAGGGTCGCGAGTGCGTCGAGCAGGGCTATCTACTGATGCCCGTGATGTTCGAGCGTGCGGCTGCCGGCGACCACGAGGCGGCGATCGCCGCCGCCGCCGAAGCTGTTGCGATCGGCGAGCGCTTCGGCGATGCGGACCTGTTCGCGCTGGCCGCTCAAGACCAGGGCATCCTGCTGGTCAGGCAGGGGCGGGTCGCGGAGGGTCTCTCGCTGCTGGACGAGGCCATGCTGGCGGTCACCGCGGGCGAGCTGTCGCCGATCGTCAACGGCTTCGTCTACTGCGGCGTGATCACGGGCTGCCGGGCCGCGTACGAGCCGCGGCGCGCCCAGGAGTGGACCGCGGCCCTGACGCGCTGGTGCGAGGAGCAGCCCGACATGGTCAGCTTCACCGGCACGTGCCTCGTGCACCGCGCCGAGATCATGCAGCTGCACGGTGCCTGGGCCGAGGCGCTCGAGGAGGCGCGACGGGCGGGCGAGCGCTGCGCGCAGGCCAGCAACGAGTCGGCCGCCGCCGAGGCGTTCTACCGTCAGGGGGAGGTCCATCGCCTGCAGGGCAAGCTCGGCGCCGCCGAGGAGGACTACCGGAACGCGCGCCGGTGCGGATACGAGCCGCAACCGGGCCTGGCGCTGCTGCGGCTGGCCCAGGGGAATCGGCAGGCTGCCGTCGCCGCGATCCGCCGCCACACGGGTGAGACCTCCGAGCCGTCGAAGCGTGCCGGGCTGTTGCCCGCCTACGTCGAGATCATGCTCGCGGCCGGCGATGTCCAGGCGGCGCGCAGTGCCGCCTGGGAGCTGCAGGAGCTCGCCGAGCGCTGGGAGGGCGGCATGGTGGCGGCCATGGCCGCGCACGCCCGCGGAGCGGTCGACCTTGCCGAGGGCGATGCCCGCGAGGCTGTGGTCGCGCTGCGTCACGCGTGGCAGGCGTGGCGCGAGCTGGAGGCACCGTACGAGGCGGCACGCGCGCGCCTGCTGCTGGGGCTGGCCTGCGCCGCACTGGGGGACGGGGACACCGCCGCGCTGGAGCTCGACGCGGCGCGCGGGGTGTTCGCACAGCTCGGAGCCGCGCCGGATCTCGCCCGCGTCGACTCGCTCACCCGCCGCGGCGCATCCGTCGATTCGCGTGGGCTGACGCCGCGCGAGCTGCAGGTGCTGCGCCTGGTCGCCGCCGGCGGCAGCAACCGGGAGATCGCGGCGGCGCTCATCATCAGCGAGCACACCGTCGCCCGCCACGTCCAGAACATCTTCGCCAAGCTCGGCGTGTCGTCGCGAACCGCGGCGAGCGCGTTCGCGTTCGCGCACGACCTCCTCTGACGCTCGTGGTCCGAAACGACCACGCCCCGCCGCCGTGAAGTTGGTGATTCCGGGCGATGCCGCCGGCCGCCGCGCGCCGTAGCGTCGGTCACCCCCGACGACCGAAGGACGGCGTAGCGACATGGCGACACAAAGGGCAGCGCTGGGCAGGCAGCACGACGCGGAGGAACGCCGCGGGCGGCCCGCCGGCGAGCGCCTTCGGGAGCGGCTGCTGGCCGGGATCCCGGTCACCGAGCGACGGCTGCCGCTGGCCGGCGTCTCGACCGCGGTCCTGGAGGGCGGCGACGGGCCGCCGGTCGTCCTGCTGCACGGCCCGGGCGCGAACGCGGCCCACTGGCTGCGGGTGATTCCGGACCTGGTGGCCACGCATCACTTGATCGCTCCGGACCTGCCGGGCCAGGGCGCCTCGGAGGTGACCGGCGGCTCGCTGGACGCCCAGCGCGTGCTCGCGTGGCTCGGCGAGCTGATCGAGCGCACCTGCACGTCGCCGCCGGCGCTGGTGGGCAACACGCTCGGCGGCGCCATCGCGGCCCGCTTCGCCGCCGCTCAGGGTGACCGGCTCAATCAGCTCGTGCTCGTCGACGCGCTCGGCCTCACGCCGTTCGAGCCGGCGCCCGAGTTCGGGCGCGCGTTGGGCGCCTTCTTGGCAGATCCGACCGAGCGCACCCACGACGGGCTGTGGCGGTACTGCACGCTCGATCTGGAGGGCTTGCGCGAGCGGATGGACGAGCGGTGGGAGCCGTTTCGGGCGTACAACCTCAACCGTGCCCGCACGCCGAGCGTGCAGGCTGGGCTCGGCAGCCTGATGGAGCAGTTCGGGGTGCCGGCGATCCCATCGTCAGAGCTCGCACGGATCGTCGTTCCCACGACCCTGATCTGGGGGCGCCACGACCTCGCGACGCGGCTGGAGATCGCCGAGGCCGCGAGCGCCCGCCACGGCTGGCCGTTGCACGTGATCGAGAACGCGGCCGACGACCCCCCGATCGAACACCCGGCAGCCTTCCTGAGGGCGCTGCACACCGCGCTCGGAACGGAGGCGCCGTGACCATCGCCACCCCGAACGAGGCCGAGGCGGTCGAGGCGTTCCGCCAACGCCTGCGCGGCCCGCTGCTCTCGCCGGAGGACGCGGGCTTCGCGGAGACGACGCGGCTCTGGAACGGCATGATCGACAGGACGCCGCGAAGGCCATGTGGGACCCGAAGGAGCCCGACGCGGACCGATTCCCCGCGTGGGTCCGCGGCGCATGGCAACGGCTGCGACCGTTCTCGACCGGCCGCACATACATCAACTTCCAGGCCGCCGACGAGGACGACAACCGCATCCGGGCCACCTACGGCACGAACTTCGACCGGCTCCTCGAGATCAAGCAGAACTACGACTCGGCCAACCTGTTCCGCTCCAACCGCAACATCCGACCGCACACCGACGGAGAAGCGCGATGAAGCCAATCTCCGGCGGCGCCTGATCCTGACGCGGGTAGGGTGCGCGCACCCGTGGAACGGTCGTGATCCTGCTCGGCGACAACCTTCCCCTGCTGCGCGCCGAGCCGGACGCGTCGGTGACCATGGCTTACCTGGACCCGCCGTTCAACACCGGCCGCGACCAAGCCCGCAGGACGCTCGCGACGACGCCGGACGCCGAGGGCGACCGCACCGGCTTCGGCGGGCGCCGCTACGCCAGCCGGCTGCTCGCCACCTCCTCCTACCGCGACGCCTTCGAGGACTACCTCGGCTTCCTCGAGCCGCGGCTGCGCGAGGTGCGCCGGCTGCTGAGCCGCGACGGCACGCTGTACTTCCACATCGACTACCGCGAGGCGCACTACTGCAAGCTGCTGCTCGACGAGCTGTTCGGCCGCGAGTGCTTCCTCAACGAGATCGTGTGGGCCTACGACTACGGCGCCAAGCCGCGCACGCGCTGGCCGGCCAAGCACGACACGATCCTGGTCTACGTCAGGGAGGCCGGGTCCCACCGGTTCGACGCCGAGGCGGTCGACCGCGAGCCCTACATGGCCCCGGGCCTCGTCACCCCGGAGCAGCGCGCGCGCGGCAAGCGCCCCTCCGACGTGTGGTGGCACACGATCGTCTCCCCCACCGGGCGCGAGAAGACCGGCTATCCGACGCAGAAGCCCGAGGGGATCGTGCGGCGCATGGTCCAGGCCTCCTCGCGGCCCGGCGACCTCTGCCTGGACCCGTTCGCCGGCTCGGGGACGCTGGGCGCCGTGGCCGCCAAGCTGGGGCGGCGCTACCTGCTGATGGACGAGTCGCCCGAAGCCGTGCGGGTGATGTCCGCGCGGCTCCAGAAGCTCGCCTCGGCTTCGCCCAGCGGCGTGGCGGGCGGCCCGTCGCCGTAGAACTCGCGGGCGATCGCGTGCCAGTCGGCGCAGGCGCGGGCCTCGCCGAGGGTGGAGAGCACCAGCCCCTCCATACGGCGCAGCAGCAGCGCCTGGGGCGGCAGCGTCTGGCGGCGCATGGTGGCGAAGTGGGGTGAGCGCGGGCCGCTGGTGGAGTCCAGCAGCTCGGCCACCCACGCCGGGCTCAGCCGCCGCTCCCCGGGCTCCATGTACCAGGCGCCCATGGCCCGGATCTGGGTCAGCAGCTCATCGGAGTCGAACGAATCGGGGTCGGGCAGGTAGCCGAGCCGGCCCAGCACGGCGTGGACCTGGGCGGCGTCGCCGCACTCCACCGCCACCGCCACCGAGCGCTCCGCGTCGAGGTAGCCGCGGTCGAGCACGCGCATCAACCCGAAGTCCAGGAAGCCGACCTTGCCGTCCTGCATCAGCAGGTAGTTGCCGGGGTGTGGATCGCCCGAGACCCGGCCCAGGTACTGGACCAGGCCGAAGTAGAAGCGGAAGACGATCTCGCCGAAGCGGTCGCGGGTCGCGTCGTCGAGCGTCCTGACCTCGCCGAAGCGCTTGCCGGCGATCAGCTCGGTGACCAGCACGCGGCGGCTCGAGAGCTCCGTGAACACCGCCGGCACGTAGGCGAACGGATGGCCGCGGTGCGCGCGCGAGACCGCGCGCTGGCTCTGGGCCTCGAGCTCGTAGTCGAGCTCCTCGGCGATCCGCTCGCGCAGCTCGGCGTAGAGCGCCCTGACGTCCAGGCCGGGAGCCAGCCGCTTGACCAGCGGGAGCAGGAGGGAGAGGTTGCGCAGGTCGGTCTCCACCGCCTCGGCCACCCCGGGATACTGGACCTTGACCGCCACGGCGGTGCCCTCGTGCGTGACGGCGCGGTGGACCTGCCCGATCGAGGCGGCCGCGAAGGCCTCCTCCTCGAACTCGGCGAACACGGCGGACGGCTTCTCGCCCAGCTCCTCGCGCACCAGCTTCTCCAGCCGCTTGAACGGCAGCGGCGGGACGTCGTCGCGCAGCTTGGCCAGCGTCTGCTTGAAGTTCTCGCGCTCGCCCTCGGGCAGCGCGGTGAAGTCGATCGTGGAGAGCACCTGCCCGACCTTCATGGCCGCGCCGCGCATCTGCCCGAGCTGCTCGACCAGCTCGCGCGCGAGCGCGGCGGCGCGCTCGCCGGTGGCGGCGTCGGCGCGCTCGGGCGAGCGCATCGAGTTGGCCGCGCGGGTGCCGACCCAGCGGGCCGACTGCCCGGCCACGAGGCCACCCAGGCGGGCGGAGCGGCCGAGGCGGGAGGAGGGCGGCTGACGCGGCTCGTCGGGCATGCCTCCCACCCTACGAGGCGTCGCGTCCGACGGACCAACCAACGACTAGGGTCCTGCTCGGTGATCAGCGCCTTCGGCCCCGGCCGCGTCAACCTGATCGGGGAGCACACCGACTACAACGGCGGCCTTGCGCTGCCGTTCGCGATCGAGCTCGGCGTCGTCGTCGAGGCGGAGGCGATCGACGGCGACCACGTGCACGTCGAGGCGCTCGACCTCGGCGAGCGCGACGAGTTCGCACTGCGCGAGCCCGAACGGGTCGACGGCTGGCGCGCGTTCGGGCGCGGCGTGGTCGCCGAGCTGGGCGCCGCCGGGATCGAGCTGCGCGCCTGCCGGCTGCGCTGCCGCGGCGACGTGCCGCTCGGCTCGGGTCTCTCCTCCTCAGCCGCGCTGGAGACCGCGATGTGCCTGGCGCTGCTCGCGGTGGCCGGGGCCGGCGAGCCCGACCGCACGGAGCTGGCCCGGCTGTGCTCGCGGGTGGAGAACGACTGGGTGGGGGCGCAGACCGGGCTGCTCGACCAGCTCGCGGCACTGCGCTGCGAGCCCCGCAGCGCGCTGCGGATCGACTTCGCCACGCTCGCGCTGGAGCCGGTGCCGCTCGACCTCGGCGACTGGACGCTGGCCACGCTGGGCTCGGGCGCCGAGCACGAGCACGCCGGCGGCGGCTACAACGAGCGCCGCCGGGAGTGCCGCGCCGCCTGCGAGGCGCTGGGCGTCGAGCACCTGGCGCACGCCGACTCGGAGGCGGCCGCGCGGCTCGACGCGCCGCTGGACAAGCGGACCCGGCACGTGCTGGAGGAGGACGCGCGCGTCGACGCGACGATCGCCGCCCTGCGTGATTCGGACCTCGAGGCGGTCGGCCGGCTGCACGACGAGAGCCACGCCTCCCTGCGCGACCTCTACGAGGCCAGCGTGCCCGAGGTCGAGGCGACCGTCGAGCGGCTCACGGCCGCCGGCGCGGCCGGCGCGCGCATGGTCGGGGGCGGCTTCGGGGGCCACGTGCTCGCCCTCTTCCCGCCGGGGACGGAGCTCCCACGTGGCTGCCTGGGCGTCGTGCCCGGGCCGCCCGCGCACCTGCGCTGACGCTCTACCCGTCCACGATCTCCTCGCCGAGCGGGCGGATCAGCGCCCAGCCGATGAAGAACGCCGCCGTGACGAGCATGGCGAGCCCGGTCCACAGGTTGACGTTCGTATCGGCCGCCTTGGCGATCTCCGCGTCGGAGGCGAGCAGCCCCATGATCAGCAGGATCACGCCGTAGATGGCGAACAGGCCGCCGATGATCCGGCGCAGGTCGAACAGGTTGGCCGCCTTCTTCGCGCGTTCGGCGTCGAGGCTCGACTCCTCGGACTGCGTGATGTGCGGGTCGCCGGTGGGCGTGGCTTCGGAATCGGACATGCGTGCGCTCCTGACGGCTAGTGGGTCTTCTCGTGACGTTGCACCCGAAAGACCGGCCGCCGGCGCCGCCAGGCGAGGACGCAGATCCGAAGGAATACCCCTGGTACTTCAAGTGATCGAGGAAGAAGCATGGCGGTGATCGGCGGTCGTCGATTTCGGGTGCAACGTTGCGAGAAGGCCCACTAGATGAAGAGGAAGCTGAGGGCGGCGGTGAGCCCGAGGGCTCCGAATCCGAGCAGCTGCGGACTGCGGTACCAGGCGCTCTCCTCCGCCTCGGCGGCCTCCTCCTCGTTGGCCATGCCGTAGACGAGGCCCTGGAGCTCGGAGTCGGGCTTGGGCTGGGTGAAGATCGAGACGATCACCGTCACCACCGCGTCGGCCACGAACGCGGCGATCGCGCCCCAGAAGGCGGCCGACTGGTCCGAGCCGAGGCTCACGATGTCCCACTTGTTGGCGTAGTAGGCCACCGCCGCGCCCAGCGTGCCCGCGATCAGCCCGTAGAGGCCGGCCCACGGCGTCATCCGCTTCCAGAACATGCCGATGATGAACGTGGCGAACAGCGGCGCGTTGAAGAACGAGAACAGCAGCTGGATGTAGTCCATGATGTTCGTGTAGCCCGACGCGATCAGCGCGGTGCCGATGCCGATGACGATCCCGGCGACCGTGGCGATCCGGCCGAAGCGCAGGTAGTACGCGTCGCTCTGGCCCGGCCTGACGTAGGACTCCCAGAGGTCGTAGGTGACCACGGTGTTGAACGCCGAGACGTTCGCCGCCACACCGGCCATGAACGCGGCCAGCAGGCCCACCAGCGCCAGCCCGAGCATCCCGTTGGGCAGGTAGCGGTCCATCAGCAGCGGGATCGCGTTGTTGTACTGCATCGCCTCGGAGTCGCCGCCGAGGCCGTTGATGACCGCGAGCGCGACCAGGCCGGGGATGATCGTGATGGCCGGGATGAAGATCTTCGGGAAGGCGCCGATCAGCGGCGTGCGCCGCGCGGCGCCGAGCGACTTGGCCGACAGGGCGCGCTGGACCTCGGCGAAGTTGGTCGTCCAGTAGCCGAACGAGAGCACGAAGCCGAGGCCGAAGATGATCGGGATCCACGACGCCCCCAGCGGGTTGTCGACCGCACCCGGCTGGGTGCCCGACCACGTGCCGAACAGGTCGTCGTCCGTCCGCTGGGCGACCGCGTCCTGCAGCCCGCCCCAGCCGCCCACGTCGATCAGGCCGATGATGGTGAGCGGCACCAGCGCGGCGACGATGATGAAGAACTGCAGCACCTCGTTGTAGATCGCCGAGGAGAGGCCGCCGAGCGTGATGTAGGCGAGCACGATGGCCGCCGCCACCACGATCCCGAGCAGGATCGGCCAGCCCAGCAGCAGCTGGAGCACGAGCGCCAGCGCGTAGAGGTTCACGCCCGCGATCAGCACGGTCGCGATCGCGAAGGTGAGCGCGTTGAAGAGGTGCGTCGGCTTGTTGAAGCGCAGGCGCAGGTACTCGGGCACCGAGCGGACCTTGGAGCCGTAGTAGAACGGCATCATGACCAGGCCGAGGAAGACCATGGCCGGCACCGCGCCGATCCAGTAGTAGTGCAGCGTGTAGGTGCCGAACTGGGCGCCGTTGGCGGCCATGCCCAGCACCTCCAGCGCGCCCAGGTTGGCCGAGATGAAGGCCAGCCCGGTGATCCACGCCGGCAGGGAACGACCCGAGAGGAAGTAGTCGAGGCTCGACTTGATGTAGCGCTTGGCGGCGAAGCCGATCCCGAGGACCGCCACGAAGTAGATCGCCAGGATCAGGTAATCCACCCAGTTGGTGTCGAGTCTGATGTCCATGATCCCCCTGGCTGGGCCCTGCCGTTCTCCTCAGGCAGGGGGATACGGCGCGCCGCCGCGGATCCCTTCCGCGGCGGGGACCGCTAGCCGACGGGGGCTTCGGCGCCGATCCCGGCGGCGGCGCGCAGCGTGTCGGCCACGTCGGTGCGCTCCCACGTGAAGTCGTGGTCCTCGCGCCCGAAGTGCCCGTAGGCGGCCGTCTTCTGGTAGATCGGGCGGTGCAGCCGGAGCGACTCGCGGAACGCGCCGGGACGCAGGTCGAAGTGCTCGTCGACCAGCTGGGCGAGCTTCCCACGGCCGATCTTCTCGGTCCCGAACGTCTCCACCAGCACGGAGACCGGGTGGGCCACGCCGATCGCGTAGGCGACCTGGACCTCGCAGCGGTCGGCCAGCCCGGCCGCCACCACGTTCTTGGCCACGTGGCGGGCGGCGTAGGCCGCCGAGCGGTCGACCTTGCTGGGGTCCTTGCCCGAGAAGGCGCCACCGCCGTGGCGCGCCATGCCGCCGTAGGTGTCGACGATGATCTTGCGCCCGGTCAGGCCGCAGTCGCCCACCGGCCCGCCGATCACGAAGCGCCCGGTCGGGTTGACCAGGAAGTTCTTGCGCAGCTTGCGGGCGTCGTACATGTCGCGCGGCAGCACCGGCTCGACCACGTGCTCCCACAGGTCGTCGGGGATCAGCGACTCGGCCCCCTCGGAGTGCTGGGTCGAGATCAGCAGCTTCTCGATCTCCACCGGGACGCCGTCGCGGTAGCGCACCGAGACCTGCGTCTTGCCGTCGGGGCGCAGGTAGGGCACCACCTGCGCGTGGCGCACGGCGGCCAGTCGCTGCGCGAGCTTGTGGGCGAGCGAGATCGGCAGCGGCATCAGCTCGTCGGTCTCGCGCGCCGCGTAGCCGAACATCATGCCCTGGTCGCCCGCGCCGGCGACGTCGAGCGCGTCGTCGTCGGAGGGATCGGTGCGCTGCTCGTAGGCGGAGTCGACGCCCTGGGCGATGTCGGGCGACTGCTTGTCGATCGCGTTGATCACCGCGCAAGAGTCGGCCGAGAAGCCCAGGTTGGCGTCGGTGTAGCCGATCTTGCGGATCGTCTCGCGCACGACGGCCTGGATGTCGACGTAGGTGGTGGTCGAGATCTCGCCCGACACGACGACGAGTCCGGTGTTCACGAGCGTCTCGCAGGCGACGCGTCCGTAGGGGTCGTCGCGCAGGACCGCGTCCAGCACGCCGTCGGAGATCTGGTCGGCGACCTTGTCGGGGTGGCCCTCGGTGACCGACTCGGACGTGAAGAGGTACTCGTTGTCGTCGTACGTGCTCATGTGGCGGTTCAGCCTAGCCGAGTCCGTCCGCCGTTCAGGCCGCGCGGCGCCGCGACTTGCGCTCGGCGAAGTCGATCACCAGCGGGATCCCGTCCAGCCCGTAGCGCTCGCGCAGGCGGTTCTCGACGTAGTAGCCGTAGTCACGCGTGAGCCGGTTGCGGTGGTTGACCTGGATCGAGAAGCGCGGCGGGCCGGTGGCGATCTGGGCGATGTAGAGCAGCTTCAGGCGGTTGCCCTGCTTGTGCGGCGGCTGGCGGGCCGCGACCACGTCGGCCAGGAAGCGGTTCAACTCGGGCGTGGGGATGCGGTGCTGGGCGCGGGTCGCGAGCGAGAGCACCTCGACCAGCAGCCGCTGGACGTGGCGGCCGGTCAGGGCCGAGGCGGTCAGCACGCGCGGGCGCAGGCGCAGCTTGCGCGCCACCTTGGCGCGCTCGTGGTCGAGGTCGAACTCGTCGCCGCTCGTGAGGTCCCACTTGTTCAGCACCAGGGCGGTCGCGCAGCCCGACTTCATGGCCAGCTCGGCGATCCGGAAGTCCTGGGAGGTGACGCCGTCGTTCGCGTCGCACACCACCAGGGCGACGTCGGCCCGCTCGGCCGCCCGCTGGGCGCGCAGCACCGTGTAGTACTCGACGGACTCCTGCACCTTGGCCATGCGCCGGATGCCGGCCGTGTCGACCAGCCGCAGCCGCCGCCCGCCTGTGCCCGCTGACGAAGTCAGTCGGGTATCGACCTCCAGCTCGGTGTCGATCGCGTCGCGCGTGGTGCCCGCCGTCTCGGACACGATCACCCGCTGCTCGCCCAGGAAGGCGTTCACCAGCGAGGACTTGCCGACGTTGGGGCGCCCGATCACGGCCAGGCGGACGAGGTCCTCCGCCTCCTGCACCGCCTCGCCGGCCGGGGGCAGCAGCCCGACCAGGCGGTCGAGCAGGTCGCCGGTGCCGAGCCCCTGCGCCGCCGAGACCGCCATCGGCTCCCCCAGGCCGAGCCCGTGGAAGTCGTGGGCCAGGGGCAGGTCGCGCGGGCCGTCGATCTTGTTGGCGGCCACGATGACCGGCACGCCGCCGCCGCGCAGGATCTCGGCCACCTCCTCGTCGCCGGGGCGCATCCCCGCGCGGGCGTCGACCACAAGCAGCGCGACCTGGGCGTCGGCCAGCGCGGCACGGACCTGTTCCTGGATCGAGCCGGCGAGCGGGTCGGGGTCGTCGAGGTCGACGCCGCCCGTGTCGATCAGCGTGAACGCGCGCCCGTTCCAGTCGGTGGCGATCTCCTTGCGGTCGCGGGTGACGCCGGAGCGCTCGTGCACCACGGCCTCGCGCGACTGGGTGAGGCGGTTCACCAGCGAGGACTTGCCCACGTTGGGATAGCCGACGACGGCGACCTTCACGGTCCCAGCTCCTTGGCCTCGACCACGAGCGTCTCGATCTGGCCGAGCACCGCGTCGAAGTCCAGCCCCGTGGTGTCGACCGGCACCGCGTCGGCGGCTGCCACCAGCGGTGCGTGCTCGCGACCGGCGTCCTGGGCGTCGCGCGCCTGCTGCTCGGCCAGCACGGCGGCGACGTCCTCGCGGCCCGCCTGGCGGGCGCGGCGGCGCGCGCGCTCCTCGGGTGCGGCGGTGAGGAAGACCTTGACCTCCGCGTCCGGGCGGACCACCGTGCCGATGTCGCGCCCCTCGGCCACCCAGTCGCCGTGATCCAGCAGCGCCCGCTGCTTGGCCACCATGGCGGCGCGCACGCCGGGGTCGGCGCTGACGGTCGAGGTCGCGGCGGTGATCTCGGGCGTGCGGATCGCGTCGGTGACGTCCTCGCCGTCGAGCGTCACCCGCTCGCCCAGCTCGATGCTCAGCGCCGCGGCGACGGCGGCGGGATCGCCGTCGCCGTCCGCGCCGCGGGAGAGCGCCAGCGCCACGCAGCGGTACATCGCGCCGGTGTCGAGGTAGGTGAAGCCCAGCCGCGCGGCGACGGCCCGGGCCACCGAGGACTTGCCGGCTCCGGCGGGGCCGTCGATCGCGATCACCATGCCCGCCGCAGGCTAGAAGGTGGGATGATCGCTCGGTGAGCGAGCGCGAGGTCGGGCGGGCGGGTGGCGGCGCTGTGGCGCTATCCGGTGAAGTCGATGGGCGCTGAGCCGCTCGAGGCCGCCGACGTCGCCTGGGACGGCGTGGCCGGTGACCGGCGCTGGGCCTTCATCCGCCCCGGCCTCGAGCGCAGCGACTTCCCATGGCTGACGATCCGCGAGCGGGGCGAGATGTGGCACTACCAGCCCGTGCTCGCCGACCCGAGCCGACCGGACGCCTCCAGGACGCTGGTGCGGACGCCCTCCGGCGCGGAGCTCGACGTGATCGACCCCGCGCTGGCCGCCGAGCTCGCCGACGGGGCGCGCGTGATCAAGCAGAACCGCGGAGTGTTCGACGCGATGCCGCTGTCGCTCATCACCACGCAGACCGTGGCCGCCCTCGGGGAGCGGGTCGGCGCGGAGCTCGATCCCCGCCGCTTCCGCCCGAACCTGCTGGTCGCCGCCGCCGGAGACGAGCCGTTTGAGGAGGACGCGTGGGTCAGTCGCGTCCTGCGCGCCGGCGCGATGCGGATGCGCGTCGACCTGCGCGACGAGCGCTGCGTGATGATCACCGTGGATCCGGAGACGTGCGAGCGCAACCCGGCGGTCCTGCGCACGGTCGCCCAGGAGCGCGACGCCCGTCTCGGGGTCTACGGCACGACGGTCGCGCCCGGCCGGGTGGCGGTGGGCGACGCGGTCGTGCTGGAGGCGTAGCGGAACGGCGTGATCAGCTCGTCAGCGCGGCCAGATCGGCGACGAAGCCCGGATACGACACCGCCGCGGCCTCCATGCCGACGACCTCGACGCCCTCGCGGCTGGCCAGCCCCGCCACCGCGCCGAGCATGGCGAGGCGGTGGTCGCCGTGGGCGTGCAGCACGCCGCCGCGCAGGCCGCCGGTGCCGCGCACCGCGAAGCCGTCCGCCGTGGCCTCCAGGTCGCCGCCCAGGGCCGACAGGCCCTCGACCACGGTGGCGATCCGGTCGGATTCCTTCAAGCGGAGCTCTCCGGCGCCCCGCACGACGGTCTCGCCCTCCGCGAAGCAGCCCAGCAGCGCGACCAGCGGCAGCTCGTCGATCGCCAGCGGCACCTCGCCGGGCGCCACGGTGCAAGCGGTCAGCGGCCCCGACCGGACCTCCAGCGCCGTGACCGGCTCGGCGTCGGGCGCGGCGTGCTCTCGCCCCTCCAACTCGCCGTCGAGCGCGGCGCCCATGCGCGCGAGGATGCGGAAGAAGCCGACCCGGGTCCAGTTGGCGGCCATCCCCTCCACCCGCAGGGTCGAGCCGGGCACGAGCACGGCGGCCGTCACGAGGAAGGCGGCCGAGGAGGGATCGCCCGGCACGTGGATCGCGTCGAGCGCCAGCGCCTCGAGTCCGCGCACCCGGATCTCCGCACCGGTCCGGGCCAGCCCGGCGCCCGCGCGGGTCAGCAGCCGCTCGGTGTGGTCGCGGCTGGGCTCGGGCTCGATCAGCGTGGTCTCCCCCTCGGCCAGCAGGCCGGCCAGGAGCACGCAGCTCTTGATCTGCGCGGAGGCGACCGGAAGCTCGTAGGTGGCGCCGCTGAGGGGAGCGGCGGTCACCGTCAGCGGCACGAAGCGCCCCTCGCGCGCGTCGAGCCGCGCCCCCATGGCGGCCAGCGGCGCGGCGATCCGGTCGACGGGGCGGCGACGGATGCTCGCGTCGCCGTCCAGCGTCCAGCTCCCGCCCGCGGGCTGCCCGGCGAGCCAGCCCGGCAGCAGGCGCAGCAGCGTGCCGGCGTTGCCGACGTCGATCGCCGCGCCGGGGCGGGCGCGGCGCAGGCCGGGCCCACGGATCAGCAGCCCGTCCGCACGCGCCTCCAGGCGCGCCCCCAGGGCGCGGACGGCGTCCAGCGAGGAGGTCGTGTCCGCCGCCGCCAGGTAGTTGGTGACGTGCACCGGCGCGGAGCTCATGGCGCCCAGGAGCGCGGCCCGGTGCGAGAGCGACTTGTCGGCGGGCGGCACGTAGGTGCCGCGCAGCCGCGCGCCGGGGGCGAAGCGGGCGTTCACGCGCGCGCCACCGGCAGGCCCAGCGCCGCCAGCAGCGCCTCGGCCTCGGCGGCCCGCGCCGCCGGGCCGATCCACAGCGCGATCAGGCCGGTGGAGCGGTCGGGCGCCGGGGAGAGGGCCATGTCGACGATGTTGATCCCGGCCCGGCCCAGGGCCAGGGCCACGTCGGCCACGACGCCGGGACGGTTGGGCACCGAGACGCGCAGCTCGGCCACCTCGCCGCCGGCCAGGTCGGCTTCCAGCAGGCGCCGCCGGTCCGCCCCCGCCGCCTCGTTCCAGTCCGCGACGGCGTCGCCGTCCCCCGCCGCGAGCGCCGCCCGCACCGCGCCCAGCCGCGCCACGGCGTCGTCGAGCGCGCCGATCAGGGCGTCGGCGTTGGCCAGGTAGATGTCGCGCCAGATCGCGGTGTTGGCACCCGCGACGCGCGTGATGTCGCGGAAGCTCGGACCCGTCGCGGGCAGGCTCTCCTCCTCCACCGCATGGGCGGCCTGGGCGACCAGCACGTTGGCCAGCACGTGCGGCAGATGCGAGACGGTGGCCAGCATCCGGTCGTGGGTGCCGGCGTCCAGCGCGACGGGGCGGGCGCCCAGTGCCCCGATCCAGCGGTGCAGGCGCTCGTACAGCGTCCCGCGCGTCCCGGCCGTCGGAGTCAGGTACCACGTGGCGCCGTCGAACAGGTCGGCGCGCGCGTGGCCCACGCCGGCGCTGGCGCCCCCCGCCAGCGGGTGCCCGCCGATGAAGCGCTCGTCGCGCACGGCGTCGACCACCGCCCGCTTGGTGGAGCCGACGTCGGTGACCGCGCAGTCCTCGCCGGCGGCGGCCAGCACGGCCGCGGCGGTGGCCGGCAGCCGGCCGACCGGCACGGCGAGCACGGCCAGCTCGGCACCCTCCAGCGCGGCCGCGACCGATCCGGCGCCCCGATCGATCGCGCCCACCTCGCGGGCCGCC
>Ga0136617_10000990_pt1 | contig 24865 bp, 36 predicted proteins | sample AntDrymUQ3222106_2_FD_129672 | JGI IMG/M metagenome (GOLD analysis project Ga0136617, IMG submission 129672) | Polar desert sand microbial communities from Dry Valleys, Antarctica - metaG UQ322 (21.06) | ecosystem: Environmental > Terrestrial > Soil > Desert | place: Antarctica: Dry Valley...
GTGTGCGAGGGGTTTGCGCCGGGGGACCCGGTCGGGGTCGATCCAGCACGGTGGGAGGAACTCCGGTAGCCCGTCACGGATCTGCACACACCACCCCGGGTGGTGCAGCAGCCGGTGGTGGGTGGTGCAGAGCATGACGCAGTTGGTCAGCGCGGTCTCGCCGCCGTCCTGCCAGGGGCGGATGTGGTGGACCTCGCACCACGACACCGTCCGCCCACACCCGGGGAACGCGCAGCCGCGGTCGCGGGCGGCCACCGCGCGGCGGAGTCCGTCGGGGATGGTGCGCTTGCTGCGCCCGACATCCAGCGGCTGCCCGGCCCCGTTCATGACGATGGGGATGACCGCGGCGTCGCAGGCCAGCATCCGCAGTGTCTCGGGGGTGAGGGTGCCGCCGAAGTCCAGCATCGCCGCCCGCGCCTGGGTCTGCAGGTCCTCCCAGGACAGGAGCACGTTCAGGTGGGGGCGGGACCCGCCCGCGTCGGGGAGGTCGGCGTGGTCGAGGACGTAGCCGCAGATCTCGGCCAACGCCTGCGCTTGGCGCTGCGGCGTGCTCCGGTCATCCTCCCCGGTCAGCGGCTTCGACCCGGCATCCACCGCGGTGGCGATCGCGTCATACAGCGCCGCGTCGTCGAACCGCCCGCTGATCCGACCCCCCGAACCGTCCCGGTTCCGGGCCAGCGACAGCTCGTTGACTGGGGCTGGGGGGCGATCGTCGGGGGCGGGTCCGTCCTGATCGAGGACCTCCACCAGCCGGGTGCCGTACGCGGACAGTTCTCCGGGGGCGTAGACGGTGGCCTTGTCGGCCAGTTCGGCCTCCGCGCCGGCCCACACCTGAGGTGACAGCCGCCCCGCGGCGTCGGACGCTAGGACCTTCGTGATCGTCTCCACATGCCGCAGCCCGACCTGTCCGGTGGTGAAGACCTGCGCGGTGGCCGGCAGCCGCGCCGGCAGGGGTTGTCCGTCGAGCCCGACCCGGGCGCACACCTGTTCGGCGGCCGCGACGCGGCGTCGGGCCTCGAACCGGTCCCACCCGAGCAGGTCGGCGACCGCCGCGGTCGGGTTGCGGTAGCCCCGTTCGAGGAACGTCCCGCGTCGGTCGAGATCCGCGATCACCCCGACCGCGAGGCGGTCGACGCGGCGGGTGACGCCCTCACAGAGCGTCAACGCCGACAGCAGCTCCGCATCCGACGCACCCGGGCCCACGGCCGCGCACAGCGCGTCCAGCCCCGCAGCCATGGCGGCGTGCGCGGAGGTCAGCGGGCTCTCGGTCACACCAGGATCATCCCCGCCACCACCGACAATTCCGGCCCCTCCGACCACCACCCCGGAGAATCTCTTCAAGATTTTCCGAGAGCCTGTCGGTGAACCACAGTGGACCCGGCCAGGGCTGTGGACGCGGGGAACAGTGCGGTCACGCCAGCGTGTCGAGGCACCGGATGGGGGCGGACATCTCGGGGGGCCTGGGCGGTCGGGGTAGGGTAGTTGAGGGTCACCGTGGTCACACGCACCGACGACACCCCGGGTTCGTCGCGCCACACCACCGATGGCGGAACCGACATCTCGAGTGATCGATGCGTCACCGCCGACTGGTCCGTGACCACGAACGTTACCCGCCCATCACGAGGCCATGGTCCAGCGAACCACCACCACGATCATGACCAGACGACTGGTGCGCCACGCCACCGACAATCCAGCTCACCGATGCTCCCGGGACCTGGCGGAAATCCTCAATCTCAACCGTGACACCGGTCTCGGCCAGACCGGGCACAGCGGCCACCAGTGTCTGCGTCGACAGCCCAGGGACGACCCCGCCGGTGTCAGCACGGTCATCGCGATCGTGCACCCAGACCGAACACCACCACGATGCGGCGCGGTAACGGTCGTGGAGGAATCGGACACAGGCTCCCTTCCGTTGGTCAACATCGGGCTGCTCACAGGCTCGGTCGGCCCCGTCGATCGACAACAGGCGGCTCCGCGATCCTGGCCCAGCCATGGTCGGCGAACTCAACCACGGGGGCTCAGCTCACCGGCAGTACGTCGACGACCTGGCCCGCCTGCGCCAGGTCCAGCGGTGGGCCGGTCGGGAGCAGCCGCAGCGCTGCCTCCGGCGCCGGTTCGGTCAAAGTGATGCCCAGCGCCGAGGCCGAGGCGTCGTCCGCCACGCCGTAGGCGACGCCGGTGGCCGAGAGCAGCCAGAGCGGGCCAGCACCGGGGGCCCGGCCCGGGCCGGTGGCCCGCACGGCCCCGCCCGCCCCGACCGCGACGGCGTCCACCCGCTCGCCGGCGCCGTCGGCCTGGGCCAGCGCGACGGTGGTCGACCCCGCCGGGAGCGGCAGCGCGGAGCCCAGCCACACCGCGCCCGCGGGGTCGCCGGTGGCCGTCCACGTCCAGCAGAGGACGGAGGCCTCGGTCGGGCCCCGCAGCTGCGGCGCGCCGTCGGGCCAGCCAGCCACCGCCAGCTCGTCGACGAGCGTCGCACCGGCGAGGACGTCCGCCTCGATCTCCCGCGGTTGGGTGGCGCCAGAGGCCACCCGGAGCAGCTCGGCGAGCACCGGGGGCACCTCCTGCAGACCGCCGGCCAGCACCACGAAGTGCCGCGGTCCGGCGCCTACCGGCCGCGCGACGAGCACGTCGCCGACGGAGCCGGGCAGGCCGTCCGGGGCGGGGTCGCCGCGACCGGGCACATCCGGGGTGGCCAGCGGCGAGCCCTCCGGGAGCACGGACAGCACGTCGGCAGTGACCAGCCGTGGCAGCCGCCCGGTCAGCCCGAACGCGGCCAGCAGTGCGCCGTCGCCCACGTCGACCCGGTGCCGGTGGCCCGCGGTCACCAGCCAGGTGGCGTCGTCGGGCCCGACGAGCAGCACCCCGTCGCCGGGTGGGGCCGGCTCCGGCTCCGCGGCCCCACCGATCACCGTGGTGCCGACGACCCGACCGTCGGCCGTGACCTCGTCGCACACCGCCCAGCGCGGCGGCAGCACCCCGGCCGGCCGCACCGCCACCGCACCCGGAACCGCCGCCGTCGGCGTGCGTGGCGCGGCGTCGAGAGCGGCGTCGGGCACCGCGACGGGGATGGCGGTACCCGGGTCGGCGCCGGTGGCGCCGCCACCGCGGAGCGCGGCCAGCACCAACCGGGCGGCCGGGAGGTTGGCGACCGGGACGAGCCGGTCGGGATCGTGCGCCACGACGTACATCGCACCCGATGCGGAACCGACGACCACCTCCTGGCCCGTCCAGTCCGGGCTCGGTACCACGAGCGCGTACCCGGCGGCGCCACACAGTCCGAGCAGCCCGAGCACGACCCCGGCCAGCGCCGCACGCCGCTGCGAGCGAATCTGTTCGTGCAGCGGCACCGGATCACCGCGCACCAGCGCCGCCTCCATGCGGCGCAGGCCGAACCGGTAGGCGTCGGCCTGGTCACGGGTAGCCGGTGGCCGGGTGGCACCGGCACCGCGATCCTCCCCCCTGGGCATCTCCCGGAGAGTAACGGGACGGGACCCGGCCTCGTGGCCGTTCGGATGAAACTCGGGTTGTTCAACACACCCGGAGTCGGCGGGTCATGGTCACGCGGGCGGCCAGCTCGTCGTCGGGCGGGTAGTCCACCCCTATGAGTGTCAGGCCATGGGCTGGCGCGACGGGCACCTCGCTCGCGCGCTCGCCGCGGGTCAGCAGCGCCGCCGGCCAGTCGACGGGCCGGCGCCCGCGCCCGACGTCGAGCAGTGCGCCGACGAGGCTGCGGACCATCGCATGGCAGAAGGCGTCGGCGGACACCTCGGCGGTGGCCACGCCATCCTCGTCGGTGGTCCAGACGAGCCGCTGCAGAACACGCACGGTCGTGGCACCCGCACGCCGCTTGCAGAACGCGGCGAAGTCGTGCTCACCGAGCAACCCTGCGGACGCGGCGTTCACGGCGTCCAGGTCGAGCGGGTGCGGCCAGGACAGGGTGTCACGGGCGCGCAGCGGCTCGGCGCCGTAGGGGCCGGTGGCGACCCGGTAGCGGTAGTGCCGGCGCAACGCCGAGAAGCGGGCGTCGAACGCCGCCGGTACCGGGGTCACCGCCCGCACCCGGACGTCGGGGGGCAGCAGCCGCGCGAGCCGCCGGACCAGCCACGGACCGTCCAGGTCGGCGGGCAGGTCAGCGTGCGCGACCTGGCCGGTGGCGTGCACCCCGGCGTCCGTGCGCCCCGCGACGGTCAGCCCGACCGGCTCCCGCAACACCGTCGCCAGAGCGTCGCCAAGCACCCCGCACACCGTCCGAACCCCCGGCTGCACCGCCCACCCCGAGAACCCCGTCCCGTCATACCCCACATCCAGCCGAAACCGACAAACCGGCCCGCGAGTCGGTACGTTCTGGCGCCTGTGTGGACCCGAAACGGCACCGAGCCCGCCGTCCGGGGGGACGGCGGGCTCGGTGGCGTGATGCGGGTGTGTCAGGACCCGGGCCCCGCGTCACGAGTGTCATCGGACGCGGCGCCGCTGCCCTCGCCGTCCGACGTCTCGTCGGTGGTGGGCTCGACCTTGGCAGGAGCCGGGGCCGCAGCTGGGGCCGCCTTCTGCGAGGCGGCCACCCGGCGAGCGCGCTCGGCCTCGTCGGTCACCGTCTTCTGAGCGACCAGCTCGATCACGGCCATCGGGGCGTTGTCGCCCTTGCGCGGCAACGTCTTGGTGATTCGCGTGTACCCGCCGTTGCGGTCGGCGAAGAACGGGCCGATGTCGACCATGAGCCGGTGCACGACCGACTGGTCGCGAATCACCTTCTGGATCTCGCGGCGGTTGTGCAGGTCACCGCGCTTGGCCTTGGTGATCAGGCGCTCGGCGTAGGGCCGCAACCGCCGCGCCTTGGCCTCGGTCGTGGTGATCCGACCGTGCTCGAACAGCGCCGTCGCCAGGTTGGCCAGGATCAGCCGCTGGTGTGCGGGCGACCCGCCGAGGCGAGGCCCCTTGGTGGGCTGAGGCATGGCTACAGCTGCTCCGTTTCTGCATAGTCCTGGCCGTCGTCCCCGAACGGCTGCTCGGGGTCGAACCCTTCCTCGTCGGAGCCGTACTCCGCGGCCGCAGCCGACGGGTCGAACCCGGGCGGGCTGTCCTTGAGCGCGAGCCCGAGACCGACGAGCTTCATCTTGACCTCGTCGATCGACTTGGCGCCGAAGTTGCGGATGTCGAGCAGGTCGGCCTCGCTGCGGCCCACCAGCTCACCCACGGTGTGGATGCCCTCGCGCTTGAGGCAGTTGTAGGAGCGGACGGTGAGGTCCAGCTCCTCGATCGGCATCGCGAAGGCCGCAATCGTGTCGGCCTCCTGCGGCGACGGGCCGATCTCGATGCCCTCGGAGTCGACGTTGAGCTCCCGCGCGAGCCCGAACAGCTCGACGAGGGTCTTGCCGGCCGACGCCAGCGCGTCCCGCGGGATGATCGAGGGTTTGGTCTCGACGTCGAGTACCAGCTTGTCGAAGTCGGTGCGCTGCTCGACGCGGGTGGCCTCGACCTTGTAGGTCACCTTCAGCACCGGCGAGTAGATCGAGTCCACCGGAATGCGGCCGATCTCGGCGCCGGTGGCCTTGTTCTGCATGGCCGGCACGTAACCGCGACCCCGCTCGACGACGAGCTCGACCTCGAGCTTGCCCTTGTCGTTCAGCGTGGCGATGTGCAGGTCCGGGTTGTGCACGGTGACGCCGGTCGGGGGCACGATGTCACCCGCGGTGACCGGACCGGGGCCCTGCTTACGTAGGTACATCGTCACCGGCTCGTCCTCCTCGGAGCTGACGACCAGCTCCTTGAGGTTGAGGATGATGTCGGTGACGTCCTCCTTCACACCGGGCACGGTGGTGAACTCGTGCAGCACGCTGTCAATGCGGATGCTGGTCACCGCCGCCCCCGGGATGGAGGAGAGCAGGGTGCGTCGCAGCGAGTTGCCCAGGGTGTAGCCGAAGCCGGGCTCCAGCGGCTCGATGATGAACCGGGAGCGGACGTCGGTGACCGAGTCCTCGGTCAAGGCAGGGCGCTGAGAGATCAGCATGGACGTGAACCTCCTTCTTCGCCACGGCGACCGCTATTTGACGCCGCGGCCGCAGGCGCGGCCTTCTCCGCGCCTGCGGTGGAAAGGCCGGTCCCGACAAAGCCGGGACGCCACCTTTCGGGTACTCGGGGGACGAGCCCCCGAGAGCTACTTGGAGTAAAGCTCGACGATCAGCTGCTCGGTGACCTGGGTGTCGATCTGGGCCCGCTCGGGCAGCTGGTGCACCAGGATGCGCAGCGTCGCCGGGACGACCTGCAGCCACGCCGGCACCGGACGGTCGCCCACCAGCTCCTTGGCGATGATGAACGGATCGGTGGTCATCGACTTCGGTCGCACGTCGATCACGTCGTACTGCGCGACGCGGTAGCTGGGAATGTCCACCTTCTGGCCGTTGACCAGGAAGTGGCCGTGGTTCACCAGCTGCCGGGCCATCCGCCGGGTACGGGCGAGCCCGGCCCGGTAGACGACGTTGTCCAGCCGTGTCTCGAGGATCTGCAGCAGGTTGTCGCCGGTCTTGCCGGTACGGCGGTTCGCCTCTTCGTAGTAGCGGCGGAACTGCTTCTCCAGCACGCCGTAGGCGAAGCGGGCCTTCTGCTTCTCCTGCATCTGCAGGAGGTACTCGGTCTCCTTGATCCGGATCCGGCCGTGCTGGCCGGGCGGGTAGGGACGGCGCTCGAACGCCTGGTCGCCGCCGACGAGGTCGACCTTGAGCCGGCGGGACTTGCGTGTCATGGGTCCGGTGTAACGAGCCATCTCGAGTGTCTCCCTCCCTTAGACTCGGCGCCGCTTGGGCGGACGGCAGCCGTTGTGCGGCTGCGGTGTGACGTCAGAGATCGTGCCGACCTCGAGGCCGGCGGCCTGTAACGAACGGATCGCGGTCTCGCGACCCGAGCCCGGGCCCTTGACGAACACGTCGACCTTCTTCATGCCGTGCTCGGCGGCCTTGCGAGCGGCGCTCTCGGCGGCCATCTGCGCGGCGTACGGCGTCGACTTGCGCGAGCCCTTGAAACCCACGTGGCCCGCGGAGGCCCACGCGATCACGGCACCGGTCGGATCGGTGATCGACACGATGGTGTTGTTGAAGGTGCTCTTGATGTGCGCGTGGCCGAGCGCGATGTTCTTCTTCTCCTTGCGGCGGACCTTCTTCGGTCCGGCGCCGGCACGGGTGCGGGGCGGCATTACTTCTTACCTGCCTTCTTCTTGCCGGCGACCGTCTTCTTCGGTCCCTTGCGGCCGCGGGCGTTGGTCTTGGTGCGCTGGCCGCGCACCGGCAGCCCCCGACGGTGCCGGACCCCCTGGTAGCAGCCGATCTCGATCTTGCGGCGAATGTCGGCCTGCACCTCGCGCCGCAGGTCGCCCTCGACGCGCAGATTGTTCTCGATGTACTCGCGGAGCTTCGCGAGGTCCTCGTCGGACAGGTCACGGGAGCGCAGGTCGGCGCTGATCCCGGTCGCGTCCAGGATCTCCTTCGAGCGCGAGCGCCCGATCCCGAAGATGTAGGTGAGCGCGATCTCCATCCGCTTGTCGCGGGGAAGGTCGACGCCAGCGAGTCGTGCCATGCGGCGTGGTTCTCCTCTGTTCCGGTGTGCCAGGTCTGCTCGGCGACCGTCCCGGGTGACTCACTTCTTCCGGGCCCCGGCCTGGTTCCGGGGGTGAACCGGGCCCGTGTGGCCCGGCAGGTGCGCTGAGTTCCTCTGTGTTGCTGAGTGTTGTTGCTGCGTGGCCCCGACGACCCGCGACGCGGGTGATCAGCCCTGACGCTGCTTGTGGCGCAGGTTCTCGCAGATCACCATGACCCGCCCGTGACGGCGGATCACCTTGCACTTGTCGCAGATCTTCTTGACGCTCGGCTGGACCTTCACGTCCGTCGCTTCCTCGTTGGTTCGGTCAAGCTCGGTCACTTGTAGCGGTAGACGATGCGGCCGCGAGTGAGGTCGTAGGGCGACAGCTCCACGACCACCCGGTCCTCGGGCAGGATCCGGATGTAGTGCTGCCGCATCTTCCCGCTGATGTGCGCGAGGACCCGGTGTCCGTTCTCCAGCTCCACGCGGAACATCGCGTTCGGCAGAGGTTCCACGACCCGACCCTCGACCTCGATCGCCCCATCCTTCTTGGCCATGTCCTCCGCGTTCCGTGACAGGTGTGCGTACTCTCGATGTCGTGCTGGTGGTGCCGACTGCGGGCACGCCGGAACTCCGGGACCGTGAGGTGCGGGAGGCACGACGGAACCGGCGCCATGAGGCGCGGCCAGAGCACCAGTGTACGACGGTTGCCCGCGGGCCCGCACAGGGGGTACGAGCCCCGGCGGCACCCACCGCAGCAGTGGCGCCGGCCCCTCACAACGCCTTCAGCTCCTCGGTCACCTCGACGACCGACTTCTTGGCGTCCCCGAAGAGCATCGAGGTGTTGTCCGCGTAGAACAGCGGGTTGTCGATGCCGGCGAACCCGCTGCTCATCGACCGCTTGAGCACGATCACCGAGCGGCTCTCGTCGACGTTGAGGATCGGCATGCCGTGGATCGGCGAGGACGGGTCGGTGCGCGCCGCCGGGTTGGTGACGTCGTTGGCCCCGATCACCAGGGTCACGTCGGTGCGGGCGAACTCGCCGTTGACCTCGTCCATCTCCTTGAGCGCGTCGTAGGCGACGTCGGCCTCGGCGAGCAGCACGTTCATGTGCCCGGGCATGCGACCGGCGACCGGATGGATGGCGTAGGTGACCTCAACGCCCTTGGTCTCGAGCAGCTTCGCCATGTCCTTGACGGCGTGCTGGGCCTGCGCGACGGCCATCCCGTAACCGGGCACCACGATCACCTGCGATGCGTAGGCCATCTGGATCGCCGCGTCGGCGGCGCTCGTCGAGCGCACCGTGCGGTCGGTGTCGTCGCCGGCGCCGGGCACCGCCGCGGTGCCACCGAAGCCGCCCGCCACGATCGCCGGGATGGAGCGGTTCATCGCCGTGGCCATCAGGTTGGTCAGGATCGAACCGGACGCACCGACGATCATGCCGGCCACGATCATCGCCGTGTTGTCCAGCGCCAGCCCGGCGGCCGCGGCCGACAGCCCGGTGAGCGCGTTGAGCAGGGAGATGACCACCGGCATGTCGGCACCGCCGATCGGCAGCACGACCAGCACGCCCAGCACCGCGGCCAGCACCAGCACGCCGATGATCCACAGTTCCGATGTCGCGCCGATTCCGATCGCCACCGCCGACGCGATCGCGCCCAGCAGCAGCACCCCATTGACCAGCTGCTGCGCCTGCCCGAGCCCGACCGGCCGCCCGGACAGGAGCTCCTGCAGCTTGCCGAACGCGATCAGCGAACCCCAGAACGACACCGAGCCGACGATCGCCGCGAACAGCGAGGCGACGACCACATAGGCCGGCTCGCCGGTGAAACCGTCGGTGCTGCGGAACTCCGACCACGCGATGAGCGCCACCGCGCCACCGCCGACACCGTTGAACAGCGCCACCATCTGCGGCATCGCGGTCATCTTCACCTGGCGCGCCGCCGGCACCCCGAGCAGCGTGCCGACCACCAGCCCGACGCCGATCAGCAGCCAGTTGTGATCGACCTGCAGCAGCGTCGCCACCACCGCGATCGTCATGCCGACCGCGGCGATCGCGTTGCCGCGCACCGCCGTCCTGGGTCCGGTCAGACCCATCAGGCCGTAGATGAACAGGCCGAACGCGATGACGTAGAGGATCGGGACGAGCGTGTCCATCAGGAGTTCCCGTCCTTCTTCGCCGGCTGCGCCTGCGCGGCACCGGGCCGCGCCTTGAACATCCCCAACATCCGGTCGGTCACCAGGAACCCGCCAATCACGTTGATCATGCCGAACGCGATCGCGACCACCAGCAGGATCTGGTCGACGATCGACGGGTCCTCGAGCCGACCCAGCACGATCAGACCGCCGAGCAGCACGATCCCGTGGATCGCGTTGGTGCCCGACATCAGCGGGGTGTGCAACGTGTTGGGCACCTTCGAGATCACGGCGAAGCCGACGAAACCGGCCAGCACCAGGATCGCGAGACTCGCCAGCAGCCCGGTCTCCATCAGCCCTCCACCCGGGTGACGCAGGACTTCGCGAGCACCTCGTCGTCGAAGTTCGGCGCGAGCGCGCCGTTCTCGTCCAGCATCAGCTCCAGCAGCGCCGAGACGTTGCGGGAGTACAGCTCCGAGGCATGTTCGGGCATGGTCGCCGGCAGGTTCAGCGGCGACGCGATCGTCACGTCGTGGCGGACGACGACCTCCCCGGGCTCGGTCAGCTCACAGTTGCCGCCGGCCTCACCGGCGAGGTCCACCACGACACTGCCCGGTCGCATCCCCTTGACCGCCTCCGCGGTGACCAGCGTCGGCGCCCGCCGACCGGGCACCAGGGCCGTCGTGATCACGACGTCGAAGCTCGAGATCGCCTCGGTGAGCCGCTGTTGCTGCTCCACGCGCTCGTCATCGGTGAGCTCGCGGGCGTAGCCGCCCTCACCCGCAGCGTCGATGCCGACGTCGAGCCACTGCGCGCCGAGCGAGCGCACCTGGTCAGCCACCTCGGGCCGGACGTCGTAACCGGTGGTCCGGGCGCCGAGCCGCTTCGCCGTCGCGAGGGCCTGCAGGCCCGCCACCCCGACGCCGAGCACGAGCGCCGTGGCCGGCTTCACCGTGCCCGCGGCCGTGGTCAGCATCGGGAAGAACCGGGTGGACCGCTCGGCCGCGAGCAACACCGCCTTGTAGCCGGCCACGTTCGCCTGCGACGACAGCGCGTCCATCGACTGCGCCCGCGAGATCCGGGGGATCGACTCCATCGCGAAGGCCTGCACTCCGGCCTCCCGCAGCGCGGCGGTCGTCTCGGGGGCGGTGAGCGGGGCGAGGAAACCGATCAGGGTGGTACCCGACCGCAGCCGCGTGAGCTCATCGGCATCCGGCGGCGCAACCTTCACGACGACCTCGGCCGACCACGGGTCACCGATCGTCGCCCCGGCGTCGGTGTAGAGGTCGTCGGGGATCAGCGCACCGAGCCCGGCACCGGCCTCGACGAGGATCTCCACACCGCGGGACCGGAGCTTCTCGACGACCTTCGGAACCAGGGCGACGCGGCGCTCACCGGCCGCGGACTCGCGGGGCACCCCCACGACCGTGGCTCCGGTGGGCTGCCGCGGCGCGGATTCTGGCCTCATTCCACTCCCTAGCTAGGCTCGGTCGGCGTAGTGCCAATGGCTCGCTCACGCGCTCATGGCAGAACCTAGACCAGCGAGCCGACACATGCGGTCACCGACCTGCTCAGTCCGCCGAGAGGGTGAGGATCTGTGGCCCGTCGTCGGTGACGGCGACACTGTGCTCCCAGTGCACCGCCCGGCTGCCGTCGGCGGTGACGACCGTCCAGCCGTCGGCGAGCTCGCAGGTCTCCGGATCGCCGGCCGTCAGCATCGGCTCCACGGCCAGCGCCATGCCCACCCGCAGCCGCGGCCCGTGGCCGGGGTCGCCGTGGTTGGGCAGGAACGGGTCCATGTGCATCGCCGTCCCGATCCCGTGCCCGCCGTACTCGGCGACGATCCCGTACTCGGTGCCGTCCCGACGCCCCGCGGCCATGCTCGCGGTCTGCACGGCGTGCGAGACGTCCGACAATCGTCCCCCGGGGAGCACGGCGGCGATCCCCGCGTGCAGCGCCGCCGCGCATGCTGCCGACAGCGCAAGGTCGGCGGGCGACACCGCGCCGACGGGGATGGTCACCGCGGCATCGCCGTGCCAACCGTCGAGGATGGCCCCGCAGTCCACGGACACGAGGTCGCCGTCGGCGAGCACCTGGGCTCCCGACGGGATGCCGTGCACGATCTGCTCGTTCACCGACGCACAGATCGACGCCGGGAACCCGTGGTATCCCAGGAACGACGGGACGGCACCGGCGTCCCGGATCGTCTGTTCGGCCAGCGCGTCCAGCTCACCGGTGCTGACGCCGGGTCGTGCCAGCTCGGTGACGGCCGCGAGGGTGCGGGCGACGAGCACCCCGGCGGCCCGCATCGCCGCCAGCTCGGCCGGGGTCTTCAGCTCGATGTCGCGCCCGCGCCAGCGCGCCACCAGCCCGCGCACACCACTGCGCACCACGCTCACCGCACGCCCCCGCACCGCGAGCGCAACGCGTCGGACACGCGATCGGTGATCTCCTCAACCGTGCCGACGGCATCGACGCTCACGAGGTGGTCGCGGTAGTGCGCAAGCAGCGGGGCGGTCTCGTCGCGGTAGACCTGCTGCCGGCGGCGGATGACGTCGGTGGTGTCGTCGCCCCGACCGCGGCCCAGCAGCCGTTCCACGAGGACCTCGTCGGGCACCTGGAGCTCGACGACGACGTCGAGCTCCTCGCCACGCTCGGCCAGCAGGTCCCCGAGCGAGTCGGCCTGGCTGCGCGTGCGCGGGAAACCGTCCAGGATGAAGCCCTTGACCGCGTCGTCGTGGGTGAGCCGATCGCGCACCATCGCCACGGTCACCGCGTCCGGCACGAGATCACCGGCCGCCATGTACCGCTTGGCCTCGACGCCGAGCACGGTCTCCTCCTCCAGGTTGGCGCGGAACAGGGCACCGGTGGAGATGTGCGCGACGTCGAGCCGCTCCGCGAGCCGCTCCGCTTGCGTGCCCTTGCCCGCACCCGGCGGACCGACCAGAACCAGCCGCACGCGACACCGACCCTCCTGAGCTCGAACCCTCGACGACGACCGACCTGGACCACCGACCGACTGGCTGCTAGCGCAGGAACCCGTCGTACCTGCGCTGCATGAGCTGGCTCTCGATCTGCTTGACCGTGTCCAGGCCCACGCCGACCATGATCAACACAGCGGTGCCGCCGAAGGGGAAGTTCTGGTTCTGGCCGGTGCCGGTGACGCCGAGGAAGAAGTTCGGCAGCACGGCGATGGTGCCGAGGTACAGCGAGCCGGGCAGCGTGATGCGCGAGAGCACGAAGTTCAGGTACTCGGCGGTCGGCCTGCCGGGCCGGATGCCGGGGATGAAGCCGCCGAACTTCTTCATCTCGTCGGCCCGGTCGTCGGGGTTGAACGTGATGCCGACGTAGAAGTACGTGAAGAAGATGATCAGCCCCATGTACAGGACGATGTGCAGCGGGCTCGACTGGTCCACCAGATAGGCCTGCACGAACTGCTGGAAGCCGCCTCCGGTGGTGCCGGCCAGCCGCGACACCAGGTCGGGCAGGTACAGCAGCGACGAGCCGAAGATGACCGGGATGACGCCGGCCTGGTTCACCTTGAGCGGGAGGTAGGTGGAGGTGCCGCCGTACATCCGGCGCCCGACCATGCGCTTGGCGTACTGCACCGGAATGCGGCGCTGCCCCTGCTCGACGAACACGACGCTGGCGATGATCGCCAGACCGAAGAAGCAGACCCCGGCGAAGACGAGCCCGCCGGAGCTGGAGAGGATGTTCGCACCCTCGGCGGGAATCCGCGCCGCGATGGAAGCGAAGATCAGCAACGACATGCCGTTGCCGATGCCGCGCTCGGTGACCTGCTCGCCGAGCCACATGATGACCGCGGTACCCGCCGTCATCACGATGACGATGACCGAGAGCTGGTAGACGCTCGAGTCCGGGATGACCGCCAGCGTGCAGTTGCTGAACAGCTGACCTCGGTCCGCCAGCGCGACGATGCCCGTGGCCTGCAGGACGGCGAGCGCGATCGTGAGGTAGCGGGTGTACTGGGTCAGCTTGTTCTGACCCGACTGCCCTTCCTTCTTCAGCTGCTCGAACCGCGGGATGACGACGGTGAGCAGCTGCACGATGATGCTCGACGTGATGTACGGCATGATGCCGAGTGCGAAGATCGACAGCTGCAGCAGCGCGCCGCCGGAGAACAGGTTGATCAGCGAGTAGACGCTGGAGTTCTCGCCGCCCTCGACCTGCCGGATGCACTCCTGCACGTTCGGATACGACACGCCGGGCGAGGGGATGGCGGCCCCGAGCCGGTAGATGGCGACGATCCCGAGCGTGAAGAGAATCTTCCTCCGGAGATCCGGTGTCGTCAGTGCCGACCGGAAAGCGCTGAGCACTCGGTGATCCTCCTGTACTGATGACCCGCAGCATCGCGGACCCGAAGCGGACGAGCGGCACCGTAGGCATGACCGCTCGTGACAAGCCCGGGCCCTATGACTCTAGCAGCGACGACGCCGCCCGTTCGGCACGGATCGAACGGGCGGCGACGCTGCTTACAGCTCGGTGACGGTTCCGCCAGCGGCCGTGATCTTGTCGCGAGCGCTGCTGGAGAAGGCGTGCGCGCTGACGGTCAGCGTGACGCCGTCGAGATCGCCGTTGCCGAGCACCTTGACGGGCTGGTTGCGCCGGACCGCGCCGGACCCGACCAGCTCGTCCGGGCCCACCGCGCCACCGTCGGGGAACAGCCGGGCGAGATCGCCCACGTTCACCACCTGGTACTCCACCCGGAAGCGGTTCTTGAAGCCCTTGAGCTTGGGCAGCCGCATGTGCAACGGCATCTGCCCGCCCTCGAAGGCCGCCGACACGTTCTTCCTGGCCTTGGTGCCCTTGGTGCCACGACCGGCGGTCTTGCCGCCCTTGCCGCCCTCACCACGACCGACCCGGGTCTTCGCCGTCTTGGCCCCAGGCGCCGGGCGCAGATGATGGATCTTGATCGGGCGCTGTGTCGCTGACTCGCTCGCACGCTCGCTCATGCGGAGCCGACCTCCTCGACCGCCACCAGATGGCGCACGGTATGGATCATGCCGCGGACCTGCGGGTTGTCGTCCCACTCGACCGTCTGGCGGATCTTGCGCAGCCCCAGCGACCTGAGGGTGGCGCGCTGGTTCTGCTGGCGACCAATGGTGCTGCGCACCTGGGTGATCTTGATCTTCTCGGCCATCGCGCTCACGCCCTCGCGCCCTGCGCCGCGGCCGCGCGGGCCCGCAGCATCTGCGCCGGTGCGACATCCTCGAGCGGCAGGCCACGGCGGGCCGCCACCTCCTCCGGACGCTGGATCTGCTTCAGCGCGGCCACCGTGGCGTGCACGACGTTGATCGCGTTGTCGCTGCCGAGGGACTTGGAGAGGACGTCATGGATACCGGCGCACTCGAGCACGGCACGTACCGGACCACCGGCGATGACACCGGTACCGGGGCTGGCGGGGCGCAGCAGCACCACACCGGCGGCTGCCTCACCCTGCACGCGGTGCACGATCGTGCCCCCGATGCGCGGGACCCGGAAGAAGTTCTTCTTCGCCTCCTCGACGCCCTTGGCGATCGCCGCCGGCACCTCCTTGGCCTTGCCGTAACCGACGCCCACCAGGCCGTCGCCGTCGCCGACGATCATCAGCGCGGTGAAGCTGAAGCGCCGACCACCCTTGACGACCTTGGCCACGCGGTTGATCGTGACCAGCCGCTCGATGTACGGGGTCTTGTCCTGGGCCGCCCCGCCACGGCCTCCGTCCCGGCGGTCCCGGCGGTCGCCTGAGCTGCTGCGCTCGCCACCGGGCCCTCCGCCGTCACGCCGTGCACGTCCCGGCATCAGAGGTTCCCTTCCGAATCGATGGTTCGACCCTGCATACGGATCTCGTCCTGGTTGTGAGTGCGCACCTAGAACTCCAGCCCACCCGCGCGGGCGGCATCGGCCACCGCGGCGATCCGGCCGTGGTAGTCGTAACCACCCCGGTCGAACACCACCGCAGTGACGCCGGCCGCGCGCGCCCGGGCGGCGAGCAGCTCGCCGACCTTGGCCGCGCGGGCCTTCTTGTCACCCTCGAGCGCGCGGACATCGGCCTCCATGGTGGACGCCGAGGCCAGCGTGTGGCCGGCCAGGTCGTCGATCAGCTGCACGACGATGTGACGCGCGCTGCGGTTGACCGCCAGCCGCGGACGCTCCGGGCTGCCGCTGACCTTCTTGCGCAGCCGGGCGTGCCGACGGGTACGCGCGACGCGCCGCTTGTGCGACACCTGGGAGGCGGCGCGCTTCGTGGCCGCAGCAGAAATCGTGTCAGCCATTACTTACCCGTCTTCCCGACCTTGCGGCGGATGACCTCGCCGGCGTAGCGCACACCCTTGCCCTTGTACGGGTCGGGCTTGCGCAGCTTGCGGATGTTGGCGGCGGTCTCGCCGACCAGCTGCTTGTCGATGCCGGAGACCGAGAACCGGGTGGGCGTCTCGACCGTGAACGCGACACCCTCGGGTGCCTGGATCACAACCGAATGACTGAACCCGAGGGCGAACTCCAGCGCGGAACCCTTCAGCACGACGCGGTAACCGACACCGTGGATCTCCAGCTTCTTCTCGTAGCCGGCGGTGACGCCGACGACGAGATTGTTGACAAGCGTGCGGGACAGGCCGTGGTAGGCCCTGCTCTTGCGCTCGTCGTCCGGTCGCTTGACCAGGACGGCGCCGTCGTCGGCTCGCTCGACGGTGATCGGCTCGATCACGGTGTGCGACAGGGTGCCCTTCGGCCCCTTCACCGTCACCGTGCGGCCGTCGATGGCCACGTCCACGCCGGACGGCACGGTGATGGGCAGCTTCCCGATGCGGGACATGGTGTTAACCCCTCACCAGACGTAGGCGAGGACTTCGCCGCCCACGCCGTTCTTGTGCGCTTGCCGTTCGGTCTGCAGGCCGCTCGACGTCGAGATGATCGCGACGCCGAGGCCGCCGAGGACCCGGGGCAGGCCGGTGGACTTCGCGTACACCCGCAGACCGGGCTTGGACACCCGGCGCAGACCCGCGATGCTGCGCTCGCGGTTGCGCCCGTACTTCAGCTCGATGACCAGGGACTTGCCGACCTCGGCGTCCTCGACGTGATGCGCGGCGATGTACCCCTCTCGCTGAAGGATCTCCGCGATCGACACCTTGAGCTTGGAATGCGGCATGACCACGCGGTCGTGGTAAGCCGAGTTGGCGTTGCGCAGACGCGTGAGCATATCTGCGATCGGATCGGTCATCGTCATGTGACGTCACTACTTTCCCGCCGTGGTTCCCCGAGGGGCCTGCGACGATCGGGGCGCCTGTGCGCGGATAACGCTGTTCTGGCGACGATTTCCGCGCACGAGCACGCAGTGCCTACCAGCTGCTCTTGCTGACGCCCGGCAGCTCGCCGGCATGCGCCATCTGGCGGACGCAGATCCGGCACAGGCCGAACTTGCGCAGTACGGCGCGCGGACGGCCGCACTTCTGGCAGCGGGTGTAGCCGCGGACCTTGAACTTCGGCTTGGCCGCCGCCTTGATGATCAGCGCCTTCTTGGCCATCTCACGCCTCCTTGAAAGGGAAGCCGAGCCGGCGCAGCAGCGCCCGGCCTTCCGCGTCGGTCGTGGCCGTGGTGACGACCGTGATGTCCATGCCGCGCGGCCGATCGATCGAGTCGGGGTCGATCTCGTGGAACATCGACTGCTCGTTCAGGCCGAACGTGTAGTTGCCCCGGCCGTCGAACTGGTTCGGCGACAGGCCGCGGAAGTCCCGGATCCGGGGCAGCGCGATGGTCAGCAACCGATCCAGGAACTCCCACATGCGGTCGCTCCGGAGCGTGGCCTTCGCACCGATCGGCATGCCCTCACGCAGCTTGAACTGCGCGATGGACTTGGTGGCCCGACGGACCTGCGGCTTCTGGCCGGTGATGGTGGCCAGATCGCGGACGGCGCCGTCGATGAGCTTCGCGTCCCGAGCGGCCTCGCCGATACCCATGTTGACGACGACCTTCACCACGCCCGGGACCTGCATGACGTTGCCGTACCCGAACTCCTCACGGAGCCCGCCGGCGATCTCGTCGCGGTAGCGCTGCTTGAGCCGGGGCGCCACCCTCTCCGTGGTGGTCATCAGATCTCCTTCCCACTGCGCCGGGAGACCCGCACCCGCTTGCCGTCCTCGGTGGTCTTCTTGCCCACGCGGGTCGGCTTGCCGTCGGAGTCGACGACCATCACGTTGGAGACGTGGATGGCGGCCTCCTGGGTGATGATCCCGCCGGACTGCGCGCCGCGCTGGTTCTGGGTGATCCGGGTGTGCTTCTTGATCCGGTTCACGCCCTCGACCAGCACCCGCTCCCGGTCGGGATAGGCCTGAATGACCTTGCCCTTGGCGCCCTTGTCCTTGCCGGCGATCACCACCACGGTGTCGCCCTTCTTGACCTTCATGTTCTACAGCACCTCCGGAGCGAGGGAGATGATCTTCATGAATCGCTTGTCGCGCAGCTCGCGACCGACGGGTCCGAAGATGCGGGTCCCCCGCGGCTCGCCGTCGGGCTTGATCAGCACGGCGGCGTTCTCGTCGAACCGGATGTAGGAACCGTCCGGGCGGCGCCGTTCCTTGACGGTGCGCACGATGACGGCCTTGACGACGTCACCGCGCTTCACCCCGGCGGCGGGGATGGCCTCCTTCACCGTGGCGACGATGACGTCGCCGATCCCGGCGTAGCGTCGGGCCGACCCGCCCAGCACCCGGATGCACAGTATCTCCTTGGCGCCGGTGTTGTCGGCCACCCGCAACCGCGACTCCTGCTGGATCACTTCGCCTTCTCCAGGATCTCCACCAGCCGCCAGCGTTTGGTGGCCGACAGCGGGCGGGTCTCCATCAGCCGGACGCGGTCGCCGACGCCGGCCGTGTTGGCCTCGTCGTGCGCTTTGACCTTGCTCGTCCGGCGGATGACCTTGCCGTAGAGCGGGTGCTTCACGCGGTCCTCGAGGGAGACCACGATCGTCTTGTCCATCTTGTCGGACACGACCAGACCCTCGCGGACCTTCCGCTCCCCGCGCTGCTTCGTCGCCGGTGGCGACGTGGTGCTCGGTTGCTCGCTCATGCCACGCCCTCGTCCTCAGTCGGTGCGGCCGAGAGGCCCAGCTCGCGCTCGCGCATGATCGTGTAGATCCGTGCGATGTCGTGCCGGACGGTACGCAGCCGCCGGTTGTTGTCCAGCTGCCCGGTGGCCATCTGGAAGCGGAGGTTGAACAGCTCCTCCTTGGCCTCCCGCACGCGCAGCGTCAGCTCCTCGTCGGTGAGCTCGCGCAGCTCGGCGGCGGTCGTCGAGGCGGCCATCAGCGCTCCCCTCCCTCACGCGTCACGATCCGGCACCTCATCGGCAGCTTGTGGATCGCACGACGCAAGGCCTCGCGAGCGGTCTGCTCGTTGGGGTAGCTCATCTCGAACAGCACCCGGCCGGGCTTGATGTTGGCCGCCCACTTCTCCGGCGAGCCCTTCCCGGAACCCATGCGGGTCTCGGCCGGCTTCTTGGTGAGCGGGCGGTCCGGGAACACGTTGATCCAGACCTTGCCGCCGCGGCGGATGTGCCGGTTGATGGCGATACGGGCCGACTCGATCTGCCGGTTGGTGAGGTAGGCCGGCTCGAGAGCCTGGATGCCGTAGTCACCGAACGTCACCTGGGTGCCGCCGGACGCCATGCCGGTGCGGTGCGGCCGGTGCTGCTTGCGATGCTTCACCTTGCGGGGGATCAGCATGCTCTACGCCTCCCCGCCGGTCTCGCTCGGCGCCTCGACCGTTGCGGTGACGGCGCCAGCACCGGCCGACTCCTCGGCTGCGGCGCGCCCGGCCTCGGTGCCCGAGCCGGTGGTGCCCGACGCACCTGAGCGCCGACGCTGCGGACGCTCGCGGCGCGGTCCGCGCTCGGGGCTCGGCGCGGTGGCCGGGACGCCCTCGCGGCGCCCGCCGACCACGTCACCCTTGTAGATCCACACTTTGACCCCGATGCGACCGAACGTCGTGCGGGCCTCGAACAGCCCGTAATCGATGTCGGCACGCAACGTGTGCAGCGGGACGCGACCCTCGCGATAGAACTCCGAGCGCGACATCTCCGCGCCGCCCAAGCGGCCCGAACACTGCACCCGGATGCCTTTGACCTGCGGCGAACGCATGGCCGACTGAATGGCCTTGCGCATCGCCCGACGAAACGCCACGCGGTTGGACAGCTGCTCGGCTACCCCCTGGGCGACGAGCTGGGCATCGGACTCGGCGTTCTTGACCTCGAGGATGTTGAGCTGGACCTGCTTGCGGGTCAGCTTCTCGAGGTTGCCACGGATCCGGTCGGCCTCGGCACCGCGGCGCCCGATGACGATGCCCGGACGGGCGGTGTGGATGTCCACCCGCACGCGGTCGCGGGTGCGCTCGATCTCGACCGTGGAGATGCCGGCCCGCTCCATGCCCTTGGCGAGCATCTTGCGGATCTCGACGTCCTCCTTGACGTACTCGGCGTACTGCTTGTCGGCGTACCAGCGCGACTTCCAGTCGGTGGTGATCCCGAGCCGGAACCCATGCGGGTTGATCTTTTGACCCATCAGCGGGTCCTCCCCTTCGCACTCTGCGCGCCCCGCCCGCCCGAACGCCCGCCGATCGTCCGGGACTCGACCTCGACGGTGATGTGACTCGTCCGCTTGCGGATCCGGTACGCGCGCCCCTGGGCACGCGGGCGGATGCGCTTGAGCGTCGGCCCCTCGTCGGCGTAGGCCGCGGCCACCACGAGGGTGTCGCGGTTGAGCTGGAGGTTGTTCGCGGCATTGGCCGCAGCGCTCGCGACGACCTTGTACAGCGGCTCGGCGGCCGCCTGCGGTGAGAACCGCAGAATGTCGAGAGCCTCCTGCAGCGGCCGACCCTTGATCAGCGCGACGACGCGTCGCACCTTGGTCGGTGACATGTGCACGTACCGTGCCACCGCGCGCGCCCGAATCGGCTCGAGCACGGCGGCAGGGCTTCGGCTGGTCGCCGAAGCAGTGGTGTCAGCCATTATCTTTCACCCTCTCAGTCGCTACTCGGGCCGCTCAGCGCCTGCGCGCCTTGCGGTCGTCCTTGATGTGGCCCCGGAACGTCCGCGTCGGAGCGAACTCACCCAGCTTGTGGCCGACCATCGAGTCCGACACGAACACCGGCACGTGCTTGCGGCCGTCGTGCACCGCAATCGTGTGGCCGATCATGTCGGGGATGATGGTGGACCGTCGAGACCAGGTGCGGATGACGGCCTTCTTGCCCGACTCGTTGAGCACGTCCACCTTCTTGAGCAGGTGGTCGTCCACGAATGGGCCTTTTTTCAGGCTGCGCGGCATTGGTTACCTCCCTGCTCAGCGCTTCTTGCCGGTACGACGGCGACGGACGATCATGGAGTCACTGGCCTTGTGGTGTCGGGTGCGCCCCTCGGACTTGCCCGCCGGGTTCACCGGGTGCCGACCACCGGAGGTCTTGCCCTCACCGCCACCGTGCGGGTGGTCGACCGGGTTCATGGCGACGCCGCGGACGGTCGGGCGCTTGCCCTTCCACCGCATGCGGCCCGCCTTGCCCCAGTTGATGTTGGAATGATCGGCGTTGCCCACCTCGCCGACGGTGGCGCGGCAGCGCACGTCCACGTTGCGGATCTCCCCCGACGGCATGCGCAGCTGTGCGTACGGACCGTCCTTGGCCACCAGCTGCACGCGCGCCCCGGCCGAACGGGCGATCTTGGCACCGCCCCCGGGACGAAGCTCGATCGCGTGCACCACGGTGCCGGTCGGGATGTTGCGCAGCGGCAGGTTGTTCCCGATCTTGATGTCGGCCCGCGGTCCGGCTTCGACCTTGTCACCCTGATGCAGCCGATCCGGCGCGATGATGTAGCGCTTCTCGCCGTCGGCGTAGTGCAGCAGCGCGATGCGGCTGGTGCGGTTCGGGTCGTACTCGATGTGCGCGACCTTGGCCGGCACCCCGTCCTTGTCGTTGCGCCGGAAGTCGATCAGCCGGTACGCACGCTTGTGACCGCCGCCCTGGTGCCGGGTGGTGATCCGCCCGTGCACGTTGCGGCCACCCTTGCCGTGCAGCGGGCGGATCAGCGACTTCTCCGGCGTCGACCGGGTGATCTCGGCGAAGTCGGAGACGCTGGAACCGCGACGGCCCGGCGTGGTCGGCTTGTACTTGCGGATGCCCATCGTCAGCCCCTCAGCTCGCCGGACCACCGAACACGTCGATCGTGCGACTCTGCGGAGAGAGCGTCACGATCGCGCGCTTGGTGTCCTTACGCTTGCCGTAGCCGGTGCGGGAGCGCTTGCGCTTGCCCGGGCGATTCAGCGTGTTGACGCTGAGCACGGTGACCCCGAACACCTTCTGCACGGCTATCTTGATCTGTGTCTTGTTCGCGTTCGGGGCGACGATGAAGGTGTACTGGCGCTCCTCGAGCAGCCCGTAGCTCTTCTCCGAGACCACCGGCGCGATCAGGATGTCACGCGGGTCGGGGATCACTGGCTGTCCTCCTCAGGGGCGGGGGCCTTCGCCAGACCGACCAGCTCGCTCTCGCGGGCCGACGCGGTGGCCGAGCGCGGGCCACCGGTGCGCGGCCGCGCGATGGGGCCGGCCAGGAACGCCTCCAGCGCTGCGGAGGTGAACACCACGATGTCGTTGACGAGCACGTCGTAGGTGTTGAGCTGGTCGGGCGCGAGCACGTGGACGGCCGGCAGGTTGCGCAGCGACAGCCGGCCGACCTCGTCCTCGCGGTCGACGACGGCCAGCACCCGCGTGTCGGCCGCGGTGGCCACCGCGGCCAGCGCGGAACGCGCTGCCCTGGTGGACGGGGTGTCGCCCCCGACGATCGTGGACATGACGTGCACCAGGCCCGCACGGGCGCGGTCGGACAGGGCGCTGCGCAACGCGGCAGCCTTCATCTTCTTCGGGGTCTTCTGGGCGTAGTCCCGTGGTGTGGGGCCATGGGAGACCCCGCCACCGACGAACTGCGGCGAGCGGATCGAGCCCTGGCGCGCGCGACCGGTGCCCTTCTGGCGGTACGGCTTGCGGCCACCACCGCGAACCTCACCACGGGTCAACGTGGCGTGCGTCCCTTGGCGGGCGGCCGCGAGCTGTGCCACCACGACCTGGTGCATCAACGGCACGTTGGCGGACACGTCGAAGACGTGCGCGGGAAGCTCGACGGTGCCCTGCGCGGCGCCCTCGGGGGTGCGGACCTCGACACTTGTCCCGGACAGCGTGCTCACAGCGGGGCACCACCCTTCGCGGCCGTCTTGACCAGCAGCAGGCCGCCGCGTGGACCAGGAACGGCACCCTTGATCAGCAGCAGGCCGTTGTCGGTGTCGACCCGGTACACCGTGAGGTTCTGCGTGGTCACCCGGGCGACGCCCATGCGACCGGCCATCCGCAGACCCTTGAAGACCCGGCCCGGGGTGGCGCACCCGCCGATCGAACCCGGCGAGCGGTGCTTGCGCTGGGTGCCGTGGCTGGCGCCGAGGCCTTTGAAGCCGTGCCGCTTCATGACACCCGCGGTGCCCTTGCCCTTGCTGGTGCCCACCACGTCCACCACCGCGCCGGCGTCGAACACCCCGGCCGTGATCTCCTGCCCGACCGTGTACTCGGCGGCGTCGGAGGTGCGCAGCTCGACCAGGTGCCGGCGCGGCGTGGTGCCCGCCTTGGCGAAGTGGCCGGTGCGCGGCTTGTTGACCTTGCGCGGGTCGATCGCCCCGTAGGCGAGCTGGACCGCGACGTAACCGTCGTTCTCGGCCGTGCGGACCTGGGTCACCACGTTGGGGCCCGCCTGGACCACGGTGACCGGAACCACCCGGTTGTTCTCGTCGAAGACCTGGGTCATCCCGAGCTTGGTGCCCAGGATCCCGGTGACTTGCCTCTCGCTCATCTTCTCGCTCAGCCCTACTGGATGTTGACGTCGACGCTCGCCGGCAGGTCGATGCGCATGAGCGCGTCGACCGTCTTGGGCGTCGGGTCGAGGATGTCGATCAGCCGTTTGTGGGTACGCATCTCGAAGTGCTCACGAGAGTCCTTGTACTTGTGCGGCGAACGGATGACGCAGTAGACGTTCTTCTCCGTCGGCAGCGGTACCGGACCGACGACCCGCGCACCCGTGCGCGTGACCGTCTCGACGATCTTCCGAGCGGAAGCGTCGATCGCCTCGTGGTCATAGGCCTTCAGCCTGATGCGGATCTTTTGTCCCGCCATGATCGTCGGTCGTCCTCTTCTTCCTGCCGCTCTGGTAGGCGATCCGGGTGGGCGCAGAGGAGTCCGACCATCATGCTCGGGCGGTCTGTCTCGGCGTGGAATCCGGTCCACGAGGTCGGGCGTGTCCCGCTCGACCTCAAACCGGTCCCCAGATCACCTGCGCCCTTGCGGGTCGCCGTGCTCGGGGGCTGGCGCCGGGGCCAGCGCGCGTGGACTGTCATCCACGCGCGCCAGCGCCCTACGCGCAACCTGTCAAGAATGCCACACCGGAGTGTGGCACCCCAGACCGGGGGTACTACTTGTTGATCTTCGTGACCTGACCGGCGCCGACGGTCCGACCACCCTCGCGGATGGCGAACTGCAGGCCCTCCTCCATGGCGATCGGCTGGATCAGCGACACGCTCATGATGGTGTTGTCGCCCGGCATGACCATCTCGGTGCCACTGGGCAGTGTCACCACACCGGTCACGTCGGTGGTGCGGAAGTAGAACTGCGGCCGGTAGTTGTTGAAGAACGGTGTGTGCCGGCCACCCTCGTCCTTGGACAGGATGTAGACCTGGCCCTCGAACTCGGTGTGCGGGGTGATCGAGCCCGGCTTGCAGACGACCTGGCCGCGCTCGACGTCCTCGCGCTTGATACCACGCAGCAACAGACCGACGTTCTCGCCCGCGCGACCCTCGTCGAGGATCTTGCGGAACATCTCGACACCGGTGGTGATGGTCTTGGTCGACCCCTCCCGGATACCGACGATCTCGACCGCCTCGTTCACCTTCACGATGCCGCGCTCGATGCGGCCGGTGACCACGGTGCCGCGGCCGGTGATGGTGAAGACGTCCTCGACGGGCATCAGGAACGGCTTCTCGATGCCGCGCTGCGGCTCCGGGATGGACTCGTCCACCGCGTCCATGAGCTCGAGCAGCTTGCTGCTCCACTCGCTGTCGCCCTCGAGCGCCTTGAGCGCCGA
>Ga0136617_10000991_pt1 | contig 24863 bp, 25 predicted proteins | sample AntDrymUQ3222106_2_FD_129672 | JGI IMG/M metagenome (GOLD analysis project Ga0136617, IMG submission 129672) | Polar desert sand microbial communities from Dry Valleys, Antarctica - metaG UQ322 (21.06) | ecosystem: Environmental > Terrestrial > Soil > Desert | place: Antarctica: Dry Valley...
AGCGCTCAACGACGCCGCGCCCCCGGCGAACTGCCCTGCACACCAGCGCGAGCATCGCTGAGAACGAATCCCAGGCCGATGACCGGCGGCGAGCGCCACACCTGGGGACACGCCAACGCAACGCCTCCCACTCGTCGAAGGGCCGCGCCGAGACCTGAGGCTTCGCGCGGGCTGTCATCCCGCGCGGCGCAAGCGCGTGTCGGCACGCGGATGTAGGGCGCGTGCGCGTTCGACGGCCGGCGGCGGGACCAACCGCAGCTCCGGCCATGCCGGCCGCGCTCGCGGCGCGCACACCTGGTCCTCCAACCCGCAGCGCAACCGCTCGAGGCCGAGCCGGATGCGGCCCTTGACGGTGCCCAGGGGCAGATCCGTGCCGGCAGCGATCTCGGCGTGGGTCAGGTCGCCGAAGTACGCCAGGAAGATGGCCTCCTTCTGGCCGGCCGGCAGCCCGGCGATCAGCGACAGCACGTCCGCGCGCTCCGGCGCCCAGGTGTCCGCGCCGATCGCGTTCTGAAGCTGGCCTGGGCCGTCCTCGAACGCTTCGACCTCGGCCGGGCGGATGGCCGCGCGGCGCCAGGCGTCGATCGCGCGGTTGCGCACCATGCCCGACAGCCAGGTGCTCACGCTGCCGCGCTCGGGCCGGTACAGATGCGCCCCCCGCCAGAGTGAGATGAACGTCTCCTGCGTGACGTCTTCGGCGAGCTCCTTGCTGTTGCAGAGCTTGCGAGCGTGCATGAGAACACGGCGACGGTGGCGGCGGTACAGCTCGTCGAACGCTTTGGTGTCGCCATCGGCGATGTGGACCATGAGCGCGCGGTCAGGGGTCGTGGCGGCGTCGTAGCCGCGACGCGTCCGGGCGGTGGCGGAGGCGGGGGTCATGGAGACGACTGTACGGGGTTTGTCTAGTGTTTGTCAAAGGTTGGTTGAAGCTGCGATACTGCGCGGGTGAGCGAGCAGGGCGACCGTTGGCGGATCAAGGAGTTCGCGACCATCGTGGGCGTGCAGGAGGCGACGCTTCGCGCCTGGGAGCGTCGCTACGGCCTCCTGCGACCGCAGCGCTCGTCGGGTGGCTTTCGCCTCTACTCGTCCGCCGACGAGCGTCGCATCCGTTCGATGCAGGCACACATGGCGCGCGGGATCGCGGCAGCACAGGCAGCCGCGCTCGCCGTCGCCGAGTCCGCCGTCGCCGTCGTGGCGCCTGCCCGGCCGCAGGAGCTGGTCGATGCGCTCCTCGACGCCGCCGAGGCGTTCGACGCGACCCGCTTCGACGCGCTGCTCGACGCGGCGTTCGGGCACGGGCGCCTGCCGGCGATTCGCGATGTCGTCCTGCCCGTCCTCGCCGCGATCGGCGCGCGCTGGGAGCGCGCGGACATGACGGTCGGTCATGAGCATTTCGCCAGTCACCTGATCGAGCGCCGGCTGCTTGCGCTGGCGAAGGGATGGGAGGCCGGCCACGGTCCGCTCGCCCTGCTGGCGTGCCCCTCCGGCGAGCGCCACACGCTTGGCCTCGTCTGCTTCGGCCTCCTGCTCGCCGATCGCGGTTGGCGGATCGCCTACCTCGGCGCCGACACGCCGATCGACCAGATCGTCCACGTGAGCGCGTCGCTGAGCCCGGCCGCCGTCGTCCTCTGCGCGCTCGACCCGCAGCACCTGACCCACAACGGCGCGGCGATCGGGGGTCTCGGCCGCCACCACCGCACGATTCTCGCCGGCAGCGGAGCGTCAGCCGCCCTGGCCGAGCGGCTCGGGGTCCATCACGCCGACGGCGATCCCACGACCGCCGCGCAGGCGCTCGCCGACTCACGCTGAAGGCGGCGTTTGCGACGCCTCCCACTCGAGCTCCGTCGCGATACCGTGGCCGAGCAGGATTCCGTTGGCCTGCGCGAGCGAGCCGGCATGCGCGACGAGTTGCGCGCAGCGCGCCGCGCTGCCGAACGCCGTCGGCGGGTCGAAGAAGAACACGAGCCCGCCCGCTGCCGTGAGCTGCACGGTGCGGCGCCCGTCGCGGATCGGCGTCGCGCCGAGCACGCCGCGCGCGCAGCGCAGCGCCATCGCGCTCGCCTCGGTCGGGATCTGCGCGGCCGCCGTCTCGAGCCGCTCGAGCTGCGCCGAGCCGGGCCCCCACGCGCCGAGGTAGCCGCCGGCGTCGGCGACCTCGGTGAGGCGTGCAACCACCTCCTCGGGCGTCAGCTCGCCGTCGCAGCCGGCGCCGAACAGCGCCCCGAGCAGCGCGACGCCGCGATCGGCGAGCAGCGGTGCCGACGCGAGGCAGACGGCGTCCGCCAGCGGGCTGCTGAGCCCGGCCTCGTCGCCGTGGGCGAGGACGTCGCCGCCGACGTCCGTGAGCACGACGAGGTCGCAGCGAAGCTGGCGCGCCGCGCCAGCGAGGGCCTCCGCGACCGCGGCGGGACCGCCGCCGGGGTCGAGCAGCAGGACCGGCTCGCCGAGATGGCGCGCCATGTGCGACTCGGCGAAGCGAAAGCCGCCGGGCCCGGTCGTGTCGGCGTCTGCGAGCCCCGCGTGCTCGTTGAGCTGCCGGACGCCGGCGATCTCGCTCATGCGCCGCGGGCCCGGCAGCGGGTCGATCGGGCGCCGCTCCCAGCTCAGGCCGCCGACGGTCGCCGGCGTGCCGAGCGCGCGCCCGAGCTCGGCCACCGCGAGCGCCCCGACGACGTCACCCCCGCCGCCGATCCCGACGGCGAGGATGCGTTCGGCCGCGGCGATCGCCGCGAGCAACTAGCTAGACGAGCGCCGGGACGCCACCGTTGGCGATCGCGCGGATCTCCTCGGCGGCACGCTCGAACTCGTCGTCCGAGAGAACCGGCGTACCTTCGAACGGCAGGTCGCGCTGGAGCTCGAGCCACGAGCGACATCCGCCGTACTCGTCCTTGACGCGCACCGTGACGGGTCGCGGGATGCGGTACGTGCGCAGCAGCAGCACGTGCAGCGGATGGCGGCGCTTCCATTCCAGGCGCTTCTCGGCGTAGTCGGTGCTCCATACGTAGAACGGCGACAGCGCATCGACGCAGCGCGGATCGGTGATCGTGAAATGATCGGCCAGCTCGGCCCATGCGCGGATACGCACGCGGTCGGGCTGCGGCAGCGGATTCAGCCCGCTGCCGTCGAGCGCGCCCGTGGGCGGCTCCCCGTCCGCCCAGACACCCTCTTCCAGTGCTCGAGCGAGCTCTGGCACGTGCGACTGGCGCACGCAATCGCCACGCTGATGATCAAACGTGGGGTACAGAAAGAAGCGGTCGTGCTCGACGCGGAAGTGCTTGTCCGCTTCGCGGATACCGCCCTTTCGCAGCGTGATTAGCTGCTCGCCTTCGGCGAGCGCACGGACGGTGACCGCCCACTCCTTGAACGCAATAGGCATAGATCGGACCCAGACGACGATGGGACAGTGACGAGACAGAACGAAAACCGCCCGTCGCCCTGAACCATGCTGCGATTCGAACGACGGGAGGCGGAGATTGTGCCACAGGTCCATGCAAATGGCCAAATATACCTGCTAATTAGCGCGTTTTGCGGCTTTAGCTTGTGATTATTTCAGCCCTCGAGGCGAGTGTCCGCGAACGCTTCGAGCGCCTCGACGAGGGCGGCGAAGTCGTCGTCGGCATGTCCCCGCGCCATCGCGGCCACGAGCAGCTCGCGAGCGCGCGCGGCCGCACCGAACGGGACCTGCGCTGCCTGTGCCTCCTCGAGGCAGAGTCGCACGTCCTTGAGCATGTGCTCGAGCTTGAAGAGCGTCGTGTAGTCGTGCGACCGCATCGGGCCGGCCTTGAGGTCGAGCATCGCCGAGCCGCCCGAGCCCGTGCCCATGACCTGCACGAGCGCGTCGAGGTCGACGCCCGTCGCCTGCCCGACGAGCAGCGCCTCGCCGACCGCCGCGGCGTTGGCGGCGGCGACGGCGTTGTTGATGAGCTTGACCATCTCGCCCTGGCCGAGCGCCCCGACATGCACGACGAGGTCGCCCATCACGGCGAACAGGGGCTCTGCGCGGGCGAAATCGTCCGCGCTGCCGCCCGCCATGATCGTCAGCGTGCCCTCCTGCGCCTTGGGCGAGGACCCGGTGACCGGGGCATCGAGCATCGACAGGCCGCGGTCGCCGAGCTCGGCGCCGATCGCCAGCGTCTGCGCGGGCGCGATCGTCGACATGTCGACGCAGAGCGTGCCGGGTGCTGCGCCCTGCGCGACGCCGTCGTCGCCGAGCAGCACCGCACGCACCTGGTCGCCGTCGACGACCATGCTGATCACGATGTCGCCGCCGGCGCCGGCCTCGGCGGGCGAAGCGGCGACGGTGCCGCCGTGCTCCGCGGTCCACGCCTCGGCGGTCGACCGCGTGCGGTTGAAGACCGTCAGCTCGTAGCCGGCGCGGGCGAGGTTCGCCGCCATCCGCGAGCCCATGATCCCGAGCCCGACGAAGCCGATGCGGCCGGCGGCGGCATGAGCGGGTTCGGGCACCATGAAGCGGTGATGCTATGCGCCGCGTCAGTCGTGCAGCGCGGAGCGTGGTTGCGCGCTCGCAGCGCGTCGCGTCGCGGTCGTGCGGCGGCGCCTGTCCGCGTGGGCGAGGGCGGCGAGCACGTGCACGATCGAACGATGGTCCGCGCGCACGCGCGGCGCCGGGCTCAGCCGTCGCCGCTGCGTCGCGTGAACCGGTGCGGGCGGCGGTGCGGCGGGCGTCGGAGGCTCGGCGCCGGCATCCGCGCGTTCGGGCTGCGAGAGCGCGATCAGGGCTGCGGCGGCAAGCAGCCGCTCGACCTCCCGAGCGGCGGCGAGCCGCTCTGCCTCCTGAGCGGCGAGCAAGCGCTGGACCTTGGCCGCGGTCGCCATCACGGGCGCCGGCTGCGGCGCGGCCCGGGCCGGGGGCGCCGCGGGCACCGTGGGCGGCTGCAGGCCGGGAAGCCGGTCGTCGGGCGCCGGGGGAGCGGAGGGCGCGTGCGGCGGGGGCGATCCACCCCCGTCGTCGTCCTCTTCCTCGTCGCCCCACTCGCCCGCCGGTCGCGGCGCGCGGGCGAGCCACACGCACGGCATGACGAGCAGCCACGCGATCGCGCCGCAGACGGTGCTCTCCGCGGGGCGGCCGGCCAGCGCCAGGATCCCCATGGCTACCGTCGCGGCGCAGCCGGCGCCGAGCAGCGCGACCTGGATCCTGGCCTCGTCGTCGTCGTCGTCGGCGGCGGGACCGGCGGGGGCCGGGATCAGCAGCGCGGTCCCGAGCGCGGTCACGAGCGCGGTGAAGAGGAGCGCGTAGACCGGATCGGTCACGCATGGATCGTACCCCCGCGGATGCGGCGATGCACGTCATTTCCCGACGGCTGGCGCGATCGCAGCGCGAGCTGGCGCGACCGACCTCAGTCGTCGGCCTCATCGCCGGCATCGGGTCGCGAGCGCCCGTGCCCGCCGCCGCCCGGCGTCTCGATCGCGAGGCGATCGCCGCGCTGCAGCTCGCCGGTGGCCTTCGCGGGCAGCTCGTCGCCGTTGAGCAGGTTGCGCCCGCGCGCGCCGGGCTCGCCGCCATCGGCCCCGGGGGGCGCGTGGCGGCGGCGCTCGGTGATCAGCGCGTAGGACATCGCGGACCGGGCCTCGAGCTCGCGCACGATCCCGTCGCCGCCGCGGTGGCGACCGGCGCCGCCCGAGCCGCGCCGGATCGCGTGGCGAACGACGCGCAGCGGAAACTCGAGCTCGAGCGCCTCGACCGGCGTGTTGAGCGTGTTCGACATCGCGACGTGGACGCCGCTCGGGCCGTCGGCGTCCGGGCAGGCGCCCTGGCCGCCGCCGAGCGTCTCGTAGTACGTGAACTGCTCGGTGCCGAGCGTGAGGTTGTTCATCGTGCCCTGACCGAGCGCGCGCCCGAACGCCGCGAGGACAAGATCGGCGACGCGGCTCGACGTCTCGACGTTGCCGCCCGCGACCGCCGGGGCGGGGCCGCCTTCCAGCGCGCGCGCGTTGAGCAGCGAGCCCGCGGGCGCGCGGACCTCGATCGGGCGGTACGCGCCGGCGCTCGGCGGCACGTCGGGATCGGTCAGCACGCGCACGGCGAAGTAGGCGGCCGAGCGCGTGACCGCGAGCGGGCAGTTGAGGTTGCCGCGGTCCTGCTCCGCGCTGCCGCCGAAGTCGAGGATCAGCCGGTCGCCGTCGACCGTGGCGGCGAGCTGCAGCGCGATGTCGCCGTCGATCCCCTCGAGCACGTCGCGCGCCTCGCGCAGGCCGTCGGGCAGCGCCGCGATGCAGGCGCGCGTACGGCGCTCGGCGTAGTCGAGCACCGCCGCCGTCGCCTCGCGCAGCGCGTCGGTGCCGAGCCGCTGCGCGAGCTCGACGAGGCGCCGTGCGCCGATCCGGTTGGCGGCCAGCTGCGCGCGCAGGTCGGCGCGCCGCTGGGCGGGCTGGCGCATCAATCCGGAGAGCTCTCCGATCGCGGCGTCGTCGAGCACGCGCGGCGCGATCACGACACCCTCCTCGTCGAGCGTCGTCGAGTCAGCCGGCATCGAGCCGGGCACGCGCGCGCCGACGTCGGCGTGGTGCGCGCGGTTGGCCGCGAACCCGAGCAGCTCGCCGCCGTCGAGGACCGGTGTGACGACGGTGATGTCGGGCAGGTGCGTGCCGCCGCGGAAGGGATCGTTGAGAATCCAGGGCTGGCCCTGCGCATGGTCCTCGCCGAGCACCGCCGCGACCGCGGCGGGCATCGCGCCGAGGTGAACGGGGATGTGCTCTGCCTGCATGACCATCTCGCCGGCTGCGTCGAACAGCCCGCTCGAGCAGTCGCGGCGCTCCTTGATGTTCGCCGAGTGCGCGCTGCGCACGAGCGCGGCGCCCATCTCCTCGCAGGCCGCTCGCAGCGCGCCGGTCACGACCTGCAGGTCGATCGGGTCAAGTGCCATGGCCCGCGCCCCGTTGCAGCACGATCGTGCCGGCCTCGTCGACGCTGCCGCGCCAGCCCGGCGGGACGGCGAGCGTCGCCTCGGGCAGCTCGCAGATCGCCGGGCCGGCGACCTCATCGCCGGGCGCGGGCTCGCCGCGCAGGATCGCGGCGCCGTGTTCGGTGCCCGCGAAGACGACCGTCCGCCGCGTGCGTTGCACGTCCCCCGCCGCGGAGCCCGCGGCAAGGTCGAGCTCGGGCCCCGGCACGCGCGCGGTCGCGCGGATCGTGACGACCTCGACCGGCGCGTCCGCCTCGTGGTAGCCGTAGCGCTCCTCGTGCAGCTCCTCGAACGCGGCGCGCAGCTCGTCGACCGTCGTGTCCTCGAGGCCGCGCACCGTCAGCTCGTGCGCCTGGCCGCGGTAGCGCACGTCGTAGACGACGTCGACGTGCGCCGCCTCGCCGCCGCCCAGCGTCGCTGCCGCGGCAGCCACCAGCTCCTCGCGCGCGTGCTCGAGCGCCTCGTCGGTCAGCTGCGCATCCGCGAGCAGGACCGTGCGCTGCTCGGTCGCGCGGCGGTCGGCGGCCGCGAGCCCGAGCGCGCTCAGGACGCCCGACGCGCGCGGGCAGAGGATCGTCGTCATCCCGAGCTCGCCGGCGATCGCCGCCGCGTGCAGCGGTCCGGCGCCGCCGAAGGCGAGCAGGGCGAAGCCGCGCGGGTCGATCCCCTGCTCGACGGTCATGACGCGCAGCGCGCGCACCATCTCGGCGTCGGCGACGCGGACGATCCCCTCGGCGCAGGCCAGCGGATCGAGCCCGAGCTGCTCCGCCAGCGCGCCCACCGCCCGCTCGGCTGCCGCGCGGTCGAGCGCCACGCCGCCCGCGAGCGCTGCGTCCGCGCCGAGCCTTCCGAGCAGGAGGTTCGCGTCCGTCACGGTCGGCTCCTCGCCGCCGCGGCCGTAGCACGCGGGACCGGGGATCGCGCCCGCGCTGCGCGGGCCGGCGCGCAGCGCGCCGCCGGGGTCGCGCCAGGCGACCGAGCCGCCGCCGGCGCCGACGGTGTGGATGTCGACCATCGGCAGAGCGAGCGGCCGGCCGCCGACCTCGCGGCCGGCGGTCTCGCGCACGGCGCCGCGCTCGACGACGCACACGTCGCACGACGTTCCGCCCATGTCGAAGCAGACGAGGTCCGCGCGGCCGCTGCGGCTGGCGACGAGCGCCGCGGCAGCCGCGCCGCCGGCGGGGCCCGACAGGACCGTGAACGCCGCGTGGCGGGCGGCGAGCGGCGCTGCCGCGAGGCCGCCGCTTGACTGCATGATCCGCGGCTGCGGCAGGCCGGCCTCGGTGCAGCGCTCGAGCAGCCGCCCGAGGTAGCGCGCCAGCAGCGGCGACAGCGCGGCATCGACCTCGGTCGTCGCCGCCCGCTCGTACTCGCGAAACGTGCCGACGACATCATGCGACAGGGAGACGTGGACGTCCGGCAGCTCGGAGGCGAGCGCCTCGCCGATCGCCCGCTCGTGCGCGGGGTGCGCGTAGGCGTGCAGGAGTACGACGGCGACGGCCTCGGGCTCGAGCGCCGCGACCTCCCGCACGAGCTCACCGGGATCGCCGAGCGCGCGCAGCACGCCGCCGGGGCCGCAGCGCTCGTGTGCCGCGACGCGGCGCTGCACCGGCACGAGCGGGGCCGGTCGCGCCGCGCAGAGGCGGTAGAGGTCGGCGCGCGCCTGGCGGCCGAGCTCGACGACGTCGGTGAAGCCCGCGGTCGCGACGAGCACGGTGCGCGCGCCACGGCCCTCGAGCAGCGCGTTCGTCGCGACCGTCATCCCGTGCGCGAAGGCTTCGACGTCGGCGGCATCGGCGTCCGCCCGCTCGAGCGCCGCGCGGATCGCGGCCATGACGCCCTCGGACTGGTCCTCCGGCGTCGTCGGCGCCTTCGCGGTCACGAGCCGGCCGCCGGTCGCGAGCACCGCGTTGGTGAAGGTCCCGCCGACGTCGACGCCGAGCAGCACGGGGGCTCAGCCGCTGAGCGGAGGGTCGGGCAGCATGCCGGACATCGCCCTATCTAAGTGGATTACGCCGCCAGGCGCTCCTCGATCTCCTCGGTCTCGGCGAGATGCTGATGCGACGGGCAGTAGCCGTTATGCGCGAGCGGCATGCGCTGGCAGGGCGTCCCGCGGCGCGTCGTGGCGCGGCACTCGAGCGGGTTGCCGTTGATGTCGTAGCCGTGCTGGGGCTGCTTGGCGAGCCAGTCCTGGGCCGCGGCCACGTAGGCCGACACGACGTTCCACACGCGCGGCTGGGCATTGATCGGGAAGTTCGTGCGGATGTCGTTGAAGAGCGTGCGGGCGGGCCTGGCGAAGTAGTGGCGGTCGCTCGCGAGGCGCTCGATCGTGGCCTCGCAGGCGCGCAGGACGTCGGCGTGGCCGTCCCGCGCTTCGTGGGAGCATTCGATGTGCGGCGACAGCTCCCGATAGATCGCGCGGCTGAACTGATACATGGGGGCGGGAACTCCTTTCCTCGTACGGCAAGCAGGCCGCGGCAGTCTGCCTGGCCCGTATGAGGTAAGAACGAACTCAATGTTGAGTTCGTATTAAGCTTGACGAGCTGTCAAGCCCAGCGGGCCATCCGCGGCTCCTCAATAGACCCGATTTCGGTGTGATGATGATCGAACGCTCGCTCGACGGCCGGGAAGTCCGCCCGCTGGTGCGCGCCACGGCTCTCTTCGCGCCGCAACGCACAGGCCGCGACGAGCCGCGCGAGCGGATGCGGGTCGGCGGCCAGGCGCTGCAGACCCTCGGATGTGCGCACGATACCGGCATCGCGCCACAGCGCCTCCTGCGTCGCCCGCGCCGGGCGCTCGAGCGGCGCGGCGGGCGGCGGCGGAGCCGGCGCGGGCCCGCGCGCCGGCTCGGCAAGGCCGGCCTGCGCGGCCCGGGCGCCGTAGACGAAGCACTCGCTGAGCGAGTTGGAGGCCAGGCGGTTGGCCCCGTGCAGGCCCGTGCAGGCCGTCTCGCCGACGGCGTACAGGCCGGCGACGGTGCTGCGGCCGTGCAGGTCGCAGACGACGCCGCCCATCATGTAGTGCGAGGCGGGCGAGACCGGGATCTGTTCGCGCGTCGGGTCCAGCCCGGCGTCCCGCAGTGCCGAGACGACGTTCGGAAACAGCGACGGGTCGACGTCGCGCATGTCCAGGCCGACGGAGGTCGCACCGGTCTCGTCGAGCAGCCTCGCGATCGCGCGCGAGACCTCGTCGCGCGGTGCGAGCTCCTCGACGAAGCGCTCGCCGTCGGGACCGTGCAGCGTCGCGCCCTCGCCGCGGATCGCTTCGGTGACGAGAAAGCCCTCGCGGCCCGCCACGCCGATGACGGCCGTCGGGTGGAACTGGAGGAACTCGAGGTCGGCGAGCTCGGCGCCGGCGGCGTGCGCGATCGACATCCCGATCCCGAGCGAGCCCGGCGGGTTCGTCGTGCGCGACCACAGGGCGGCGGCGCCACCGGTGGCGAGGATCGTCGCGCGCGCTCCGACGGCGCGGCCGTCTTCGAGCGCGACGCCCTCGCAGCGGCCGTCGTGCATCCAGGCGCTGGCGGCGCGTGCGCCCTCCAGCACCGTGATCCGCGGTGCGTCGACGACGAGCGCCGAGAGCTGGCGCACGACGCGCCGCCCCGTCGCGCTGCCGCCGGCGTGCACGACGCGGCGCACGGAATGCCCGCCCTCGAGGCCGAGCGCGAGGACGCCGCGCCGGTCGGCATCGAAGCGCACCCCCAGGCGCTCGAGGTCGCGCACCCGCGCCGGGGCCTCGCGGACAAGCATCTGCGCGGCCGACCGGCGGACCATGTCGCGGCCGGCGGCCTCCGTGTCGGCGAGGTGGCGCTCGAAGGAATCCTCGACGGCGAGCGCAGCGGCGATCCCGCCCTGCGCCCAGTAGCTCGCCGTCTGCGCCAGCGGCGTCGCGGAGACGAGCACGACCGAGGCCCCTTCGGCGGCGGCGGACAGCGCCGCGTAGAGTCCCGCGGCACCGGCTCCGACGACCGCGAGGTCGCTGCAGATCACCGGTTCGCCGGGCACAGGCGGGGTACCGTACTCCGATGCCTGCCCCGGTCCTGCTCCACCATCCCTCGTCGCTGGAGCACGACACCGGCGCGCATCCCGAGAACGCGCGCCGGATCGTCGCGATCGAGCGGGCGCTGAGCGAGCGCGACTGGCTCGGCTGGGACGTGCGCCTGTCGCCCGTGGCCGCGCGCTCGACGATCGCCGCGATCCATCCGCCGGAGTACATCGAGCGCATCGAGGCGCTCTGCCGTGGTGGCGGCGGGATGATCGACATGGACACGATCGTCAGCCCGGGCTCGTTCGAGGCGGCGCTGCACGCCGCCGGCGGCGCGACCGCGCTGGTGGACGCGTTGCTGGGCCCGGAGGGCGTGTCTGCCGGCGCCTCCCTGCATCGCCCACCCGGGCACCACGCCGAGCCGGCGCGGGCGATGGGCTTCTGCCTCTTCGGCAACGTCGCGATCGGCGCCCAGCACGCGCTCGACGCGCATGGCGCGCGGCGCGTGATGATCTTCGACTGGGACGTCCACCACGGCAACGGCACGAACGCGATCTTCCACGCGCGCGACGACGTCCTGTTCTGCTCGATCCACCAGTCGCCGCTGTATCCCGGCACCGGTCCGGCGGCGGATGTCGGCCACGGGCCGGGCGAGGGCTTCACGGTGAACCTGCCCGTGCCGGCCGGCTCGGGCGATGCGGTGTTCCTGTCGCACGTGGAGCATGTCGTGGCGCCGCTGGCGCGGGCGTATGAGCCCGACGTCTTGCTGGTGTCCGCGGGCTACGACGCGCATGCGGACGACCCGCTCGCGTCGTGTCTGGTGACGGACGAGGGCTTCGCCGGAATGGCGGCGCTCATGCATGCGGTCGCGCTCGACCTGGATGTGCCGCTGGGCATCGTGCTCGAGGGCGGCTATGACCTCGGCGCGCTCTCGCGCTCGCTGCTGGCGACGCTCGCGGTGGTGGGGGCTGCGGAGCCGCCGCCAGTGGTATCGGTGCCGGTGCATCCGCTGGCGCTGCGGGCACACGAGCGACTGGTTGGGAGCCATTGGCCAGCGCTGGCCTGAGCGCTTGCGAACGGCGTCGCTGAGGGAGGGTGGATCGTCGTGCGGGCGCTTCGTGCGAGCCTCTGCGGGGCTTGGCGGCCGAATGTGTTGGCGGGCTCAGGCGGTCATTGCGCGCGCCACGGCCGTAGCTCGGCGGGGCTGTCTGAGGATGTGTGAGGCCGGGGGCGGTGCGGCTGGCTTGCTCGTGGGGCGGAAGTCGGTCTGCGAAGTGGATTCTGCATGGCCCTGAGCTTGCTCGGCCGTCCCGCCAGCGCTGTTCGTTTGTTCTTTGTCGGGGCTGCTAGCGAGTGCTAGCAGGGGGGTAGCATTCGCTAGCACCTCGAGCAAAGAGGGTGCGCGCGCGGATGCCCCGCGCGGGATCTGGCGGGCGAGTTGTCGATGTTGTTGGTCGTGTAGACCGCGCGCGTCTGAGGTCGGCGGGCGAGCGCAAGGAACGCGGTGATGTGCTTCCAGCGGCTTGCGCCAGGACTCGGCGATCACCGGATGGCGATCGTCCCGGGAGGTCAGCGAAGGCCTGCAGCACGCCGGCAGTGGTTTGGCCTTTGCGTCCTGTAGCGGGACGCTTTGCGCACAACCCCTCCGGGAACCGCGCGACCGCCGGTGCTTCCCCGGCTCCCGTCGTTCGTCAGTGATGCTGTCCACGCAAGCGTCCGCGCCCGAGCGAACGAGGACCTTCGCCAGCCGGGCCGGGCTACGGGACCGTGCGCGTCGTTGTGGGCGTCGTCGCCGACGTCGCTGTGGTCGCCGTCGTCCTCGTCGTCGTGGTCCTCGTCGTCGTCGTCCCCGTCGTCGTCGTCCTCGTCGTCGTCGTCCCCGTCGTCGTCGTCCCCGTCGTCGTCGTCCCCGTCGTCGTGGTAGTCGGCGCCGTACTTGTACGAGCCGGGGTGGTCGTCGATGTCGTCGCGGTCTGGCCGGGCACCGTCGAGGCGGGCGCTGCGGGCCCGGCCGGCGCGGTCGTGGTCGCCGTCGCCGTCGTGGCCGTCGTTGCGGCGGGCGGTGCCACGGCCGCGGGGGGCGCCGTCTCGACGACCGCACTCGGGGTCGTGCCGGCGGTCGCGCCGTCGTCGCCGGTCAGCTTGACGAACGCGAACGCCAGCAGCGCGCCCGCAAGCAGGACGATCGCCCCGATCGCGACCGTCGGGAGCTGCCAGTTCGGCGTCGGCGCAAGGCGGGTGCGTGCCGGCGCTCCGCATTCGAGGCACCAGTCCTGCTCGGGTCCGACCGTCGCCGAGCAGCGCGGGCAGCGCAGTGAGCCGGGCGGCGGGAGCTGGCCAGGACCCGCGGGTGGCTGGGCGCTCACGAGCCGTCGTCGGGCGCGTGCGGGGGAAGCCTCGCCTCCGTCGGCGGCGAGGTCGTCGCCGGCGCAGGCCGGTGTTTCGCGGGCGCCGGCGCGGGCGGCTCGGGCGCCTGCGGCGCCTGGCCGGCGACCGCCGCCGGGATCGCCTGCTGGATCGGCGCAGGCGGCGCCTGCGGGGGCGCTGCGATCGCGCCGCCGATCTCGCCCATCGCGCGCGGCCCGCCGACCTGCAGCCCGCAGTGCGGGCAGAAGTTCGCCTCGCTTGAATGCAGCGCGCCGCAGCGGGCGCAGGACGTGATTCCCGGCTCGCGCAGCTCGTGCAGCGGCCGGCGATCGTCGAGGACCCGCTCGAGTGCGCGGAGCTCGTGGTCGACGGCGGCGAGCGCGCCGATCTTCGACTCGACGAGGTCGGGCCGCTCGCGCCCGAAGCGGCGCATGTCGAACATGAGCCCGCCGATGTCACGGAAGGCGAGCTCGCGCGCGCGGCGCAGGAAGCGCAGGCGCCGGCGCAGCTTGCCGCGGTCGCGGAAGCTCGTCTGGGTGGGCGGGGCGTCCTGCTGCACGATGACGTGCGTTTCCTGCGTCTGCTGGCGCATCTCTGGTGCGCCGGGCGCGGCGGCGGCCTGCTTGCCCCAAGGCAGGCGCTTGGCCCCCGCGCGCCTGCGAAAGAGGCCGGACCGAAGTCGGCGGAGCGGGCCGCTCGTGCCACGGTCGGGTGAGCCGGCGGCGCGGCGGCGGAAGATGCGCTGCATCAGTCCGGTCATGACGAGGGGACGCCGCGTAACGAACTGGCCGGCGCCTCGGCGGGCGAGTATAGCGGCGGGGCCTGACCGCCCTCGGCAAGCCAGCGCCAGGCGCCGGCGACGCGCTCGGCGCATGCGGCGGCCGAAAACTGCAGCGCGCGCTCCCGGCCGGCGATGCGCGGGTCGTCGTCTTCCAGGTGAGGCGCGAGCGCCGCGCGCCACGCGTCGAGGTCCCATTCGCCGCAGTACGCGCCGGCGATCCCGCGCAACGCCTCGGGGTGCGCTCCCGTCGGCCGTGCGAGCACCGGCACGTCGCATGCGAGCGCCTCGATGCAGGCGAGGCCCAGCGTCTCCCAGTCCGACGGGCAGACGACGGCGTTGGCGGCGTTGACCCACGTCGGGACGTCCTCGGGTGCGACCGCGCCCAGCGCCAGCAGCCGCGCCTCGTCGCCCGCGAGCTCGCGGGCGCGGTCGAAGCGCTTCGTGGCGCGTGCCGGGTCGTAGGGAAACAGCACGTAGCGGCCCCCGGGATCGAGCCCGAGCCGCTCGCGAGCGGCGCGCCGGTCCAGCGGCCGGAAACGCTCGACGTCGACGCCGCAGGGCAGGATCGCGACGTCGCGGCGGGTGCCGGCGCCGGGGACCTCGGACGCGAAGGCGGCGGTCGGCGTGCCGACGAGATCCATCCGGCCGAGCACCGCGGTCGTGATCGGCCGCGAGCGCGGGTGGTAGAGGTCGTTGCCGTGCAGTGTGACGACGCGGTGAGCCGCGGCGACGGTGAGCGCAGGCCATGCGGTGAGGCCGAAGTGCGCGTGCACGACGTCGAAGCGCTGCCCGCGGAAGCGCCGCCGCAGCTCGCGTGCCGCACGGGCGTAGCTGCGCGCGCCGCCGGGCGCGAAGGCGTGCAGCTCCACGTCGAGGCCGGCGATGCGCTGCAGGGCGCGGACCTGGTCGCGCACGAAGCTGCCGAGCGCCGGACGGACTGGGGACGGGTACATGTTGGTGACGACGAGGGCGCGCATGCGAGGTTGCGGTCATTCAACAGCGTCGCCGCAGCTTCTCGGCGAACTTGTCACAGACGCGCGTAGATCCGTCACACGAAGCGGCGCAGCATCGGAGCGGCACATCACCGTCCCCCTGGGAGGCCGCACATGCCGTATCGCACGATGGGCTGGATCCACGCAAACCTCGCTCGCCTGTGGCGCGAGCAGTCAGGGCAGGGCACCGTCGAATACGTCGGGCTCATGCTCCTGCTCGCCGCGCTGCTGAGCGGCGTCGTCATCGCCGCCAGGGGGATGAAGGACGGCGGCGGCCTCGCGAAGGAGATCGCCGACAAGCTCAAGGACACGATCGAGTCGGTCGGCAAGGGCAAGCCGTAGGACGCCCCGGGTCCGCGGGGGGGGGCCTCTGCGAACATGGCGCCTCGTGCCGTCTGTTTCGCAACGCAATTTCGTCGGGCCGGAGTCAAACCTCGCGGTCGCGCAGACCCGCAGCGGGCGCATCGGCGTTCTGGCCGCGCCGGCGACGGTCGCCAGCGGCGCCTGCGAGCGCGCGGTGCTGGCGGCCGATCCGCTCGTGAAGCTCACGAGCGTCGCGTGCCCGCAGCTAGCGCGGATCTCGCAGGACGGCGCGCCGATCACCGAGGACGACGTGACGCTGGCGCGCACGTACTGCGCGCCGCTGCGCGCCGGCGAGGGCCGCTACAGCTTCCTGTGCACGGGCGACGCCGCCGCGTTCGCCGAGGTCGGCTCGCGCTTCCTGCAGCTGCCGATGGGCACAGTCGACCAGATCGCCCTGCCGACGGAGGTGCCCGCATGACGAACGTTCTCACCCGCTCCTACGACCGCGCGCCGCAGGACCTTCGCCCGACAAGGATCGAGCCGAACTTCGTCAAGCCGGCGGCCGGCTCGGCGCTCATCACGCAGGGCGAGACGCGCGTGATCTGCACGGCGTCGGTGCAGGAGAGCGTGCCGCGCTGGATGGCCGGGCAGGGCCGGGGCTGGGTGACGGCGGAGTACGGGATGCTCCCGGCGTCGACCGGGGACCGCAAGGCCCGCGACATCAGCAAGGGCCGTCCCGACGGGCGCACGGTCGAGATCCAGCGCCTGATCGGGCGCTCGATCCGTGGCGTGATCGACTTCGAGGCGCTCGGCGAGCGCACCATCTACCTCGACTGCGACGTGCTCACGGCCGATGGCGGGACGCGCTGCGCGTCGATCACCGGCGCCTTCGTCGCGCTCGACCTTGCGACCCGCCGGCTGCTCGACGAGGGCAAGCTCGCGCGCTCGCCGCTCACGGGCAGCGTCGCGGCGATCTCGTGCGGGATCGTCGGCGGTATCCCGCTACTGGATCTGGACTACTCCGAGGACTCCACCGCCGAGGTCGACGCGAACGTCGTGATGACGGGCGAGGGCGGGCTCATCGAGGTCCAGGCGACCGCCGAGCGCACGCCCCTCTCGCGCGCGCACCTCGACGAGCTGCTCGCGCTCGCCGCCGCGGGGATCGAGCAGCTGCGTGCCGTCCAGGCGCAGGCGGTGGCGGTGGCGGTGGCGTGAGGCTTGTGCTCGCGACCCGCAACGCGCACAAGCTGCGCGAGCTCGCGACGCTGCTGGAGCCGCACGAGGTCGTCGCGCTGCCTGCCGACGTCGTCCTGGCGCCCGAGACCGCCGCCACGTTCGCCGGCAACGCGCTCCAGAAGGCGCGCGCCGCCGCCCGCGCGACGGGCCTCGCCACGATCGCCGACGACTCGGGGATCGAGGCGCAGGCGCTCGGCGGCGCGCCCGGCGTGCGCTCGGCGCGCTACGCCGGCGAGGACGCGACCGATCGCGAGAACCTCGCCAAGCTCCTGCGCGAGGCGCCCGCCGGGTCGACGCTCGCCTACGTCTGCGCGCTCGCCTACGTGGACGCCGAGGGAGGCGAGCTGCTCGTCGAGGGACGCTGCACGGGCGTGCTCGATTCCGACCCGCGTGGCGACGGCGGCTTCGGCTACGACCCCGCATTCCTGCCCGACGACATCGCCGACGGGCGCACGATGGCCGAGCTCGACCCGGCCGAGAAGGATGCGATCAGCCATCGCGGCCGGGCCGCGCGCGAGCTGCTCGCGCTGCTCGACGGCACGCAGCCGCCATGGCAGGACCGCTGATCGCAGCCAGCCAGCCGCGCCGCTCCGGATCGGTCAAGACCCGCGCGGCGGCGCTGTCGATCGCCTCCAACGCGATCCTCATCGCGCTGAAGCTCGCCGCGGGCGCGATCACCGGCTCGGTGGCGATCCTCACCGAGGCGATGCACTCGTCGATCGACCTGATCGCGTCGTTCGTCGCCTACTTCTCCGTCCGCGAGGCCGACAAGCCGGCCGACGCCGAGCACCCCTACGGACACGACAAGATCGAGAACCTCGCGGCCGCGATCGAGGCGATGCTGATCCTCGTCGGCTCGGGCGTGATCATCTTCGCGGCCGTGCGCAGCCTGGCGAACGGACCCGAGGTCCACTCGCTCGGCGTCGGCATCGGCGTGATCGGGTTCTCGATCGTCGCGAACGTCGTCGTGTCGACGACGATCGCGCGCCGCGCCCGCGACACCGATTCGCCCGCGCTCGAGGGCGACGCCGCGCACCTGCGCACCGACGCCGCGACCTCGGCCGCCGTGCTGCTCGGGCTCGTCCTCGTGCAGCTGACCGGCGCGACCTGGCTGGATCCGATCATCGCGCTCCTCGTCGCAGCGGCGATCGTCTACGCCGGCGTGCGGCTGCTGGCACGCGCGTCGCGCGTGCTCGTCGACGAGGCGCTGCCGCCGCACGAGCTCGACGCCGTTCGTGACGCGATCGCCGACTTCGGGCCGCGTGGGGTCTGCGGCTACCACAAGCTCCGCGCACGGCGGGCCGGCTCGCGGCGCTACGTCGACCTGCACGTGCAGTTTCGGTCGGGCACGACGCTCGAGGCCGCGCACGCGACCGCGCACGCGACCGCGCACGCGCTGCAGGACGCGATCCGCGAGCGGCTGCGCGGCGCCGACGTGCTGATCCACCTCGAGCCCGAGGGCAGCGTGCACCCGGGGACCGAGATCCGCCCGCGCTGACGAATCAGCGCCCTCAGCGCAGGTTGATCGCCGCCGACAGGCCGACCGCGATCGCGACCGCGCCGTAGCCGTTGTAGCCCGACAGGAACAGCAGCAGGGCGGTGATGAAGGCGGCCCCGACGGTGACGAGCCAGGCGATCCGGTTGAACGACACGCCGGCATCCTCGCCGATCGGGAACGGTCCGGTCACGGTGGTAGCTTCGACGCGTTCGAAGTTCCGCCTGCAGCACAAGGAGCAGCACTCGTGACGAAGTCCCAGCTCGTCGAGTCCGTCCAGGCACGCGCCGGCCTGACGCGCAAGCAGTCCGCAGACGCCGTCGATGCCGTCATCGACACCGTCCAGGAGGTCCTCGGCCGCGGGGGAGAGGTCGCACTCACCGGCTTCGGCAGGTTCAGCGTCGCCGAGCGCGGCGCGCGCCAGGGCAAGCATCCGCGCACCGGCGAGCCGATGGAGATCGCCGCGACGCGCGTCCCGAAGTTCGCGCCGGCCTCGGGGCTCAAGCAGGCCGTGCGCCCGGAGTGACGGGAGCTGCCGCGATCGTGCGCGCGACGTGACGTTCGTCGATCGCCTCGCGGAGCTCGTCCAGGCGCGCGAGTCGCAGATCGTCCTCGGGCTCGACCCCGACCCGGCACGGCTGTGGCCCGAAGCGCTCGCCCAGGCGCCCGCCGGCGGCTCGCCGGCGCTGCGTGCGGCTGCCGCGGTGCGCGCGCACTGCGCGGCGCTGATCGACGCCGCCGGGCCGGCGTGCGTCGCCGTCAAGCCGCAGCTCGCGTGCTTCGAGCGCCTCGGCGCGGACGGCTGGGCGGCGCTCGCGGCGACCGTCGTCCACGCGCGCGAGCGTGGCCTGATCGTCCTCGCCGACGGCAAGCGCGGCGACATCTCGGTGTCGGCGGCCGCCTATGCGCAGGCGCTCGTCGGGAGCACGCCGACGCCGTTCGGCGCGGTCGAGGGCCTGCGCGCGGACGCGTTCACCGCCAACCCGCTGCTCGGCATCGACGCGCTGCAGCCGCTCGTCGACGGCGCGCGGGCGGCGGGTGCCGGCGTGTTCGTCCTCGTTCGGACGTCGAATCCGGGCGCCGCCGACATCGAGGACCTCGCGCTCGCCGGCGACGGCGGCACGGTCTGGGAGCGGCTGGCGCAGATCGTCGCGCGGCTCGGCGGCGCGCCCGGGCCGAGCGGGCTGTCGGACATCGGGGCCGTCGTCGGCGCGACCGCGCCCGAGCACGTCGCCCGGATGCGCGAGCTCATGCCCCACGCGCCGTTCCTGCTGCCGGGCATCGGCGCCCAGGGCGGGCGCGTCGAGGACATGGCGCCGGCGTTCGCCCCGGGGCGCGCCGGCGGCCTCGTGAGCGCGTCGCGCTCGATCGCCGCAGCACACGAATCGACGGGCGCGTCGCCGGCGACCGCCGCCCGCGCGGAGGCAGAACGGCTGCGAACGGCGGCGTGGTCGCTGTAAGAGTGTCCCACGCGCGCGCCACACCCGTATCCTCTCTGCAGGATGGAGGAGGTCGATCTCGAGCGGCTGGTGCTTCCAGCGCTGCTCGCCCTGCTAGTCCTGGGAGCGTTCGTGATCATCGTCACGAACGGTGGCGGCGAGCAGCCGGCGAACCCGGGCGTCCCGGCGGGCAAGTCGGATCCCGCGCGCCCGAGCTCGAGCTCGAGCTCGACGCCGAAGCATCGGTTCGTGAAGGTCCAGCCGGGCGACACCCCCTCATCGATCGCGCAGGCCGCGGGGATCACCGCCGACCGCCTGCTCGAACTCAACCCGAGTCTCGACCCGTCCTCGCTGCGTCCCGGCCAGACGCTCAAGCTCGCACCGTGACGCTGCGCCCCGTCCTGCTCGGGGCAGTGTTCGCACTGCTCCTGGCGGCGCCTTGCGCCGTCGCCCAGTCGCCGGCAGGCGCGCCACGCCTGCAGGGCGCGAAGGCGGCGATCGTGATGGAGACCTCGACGGGCGACGTGCTGCTGTCGCGCAACCCGAGCGAGCGCCGCCAGATCGCGTCGACGACGAAGCTCATGACCGTGCTCGTCGCGCTGCAGCGCACGGACCTCGACGACGTCTTCAGCGCATCGGAGTACCGCGCCTCGGCGGTCGAGTCGCAGATCGGGCTGCGTCTCGGCGAGCGGATGAGCGTCCGCGACCTGCTGCGGGCAACGCTGCTGCCGAGCGCCAACGACGCCGCCGCGGCGATCGCCGTCGGGACGATGGGCTCGACCGGCGCCTTCGTCGCCGAGATGAACCGCCACGCCACAGCGCTCGGCCTGCGCGATACGCACTTCGCCAACCCGATCGGGCTTGACGACCCGAAGAACTATTCCAGCGCGCGCGACCTCGCGAAGCTCGCGATCCGGCTGCGCCGCTACGAGTTCTTCCGCCGGACGGTCGACCTGCCGAGCGCGACGCTGCGCAGCGGGACGCGCAAGCGCACCGTGCTCAACCGCAACGCGCTCGTGCGCCGCGTCGACGCCGTCGACGGCGTCAAGACCGGACATACCGGTCGCGCCGGCTACATCCTCGTCGGCTCGGCGACCCGCGACGACGTGACGGTCGTCAGCGTCGTGCTCGGCGAGCCGAGCGAGCACGCACGCGACGCGGACTCGCTCGCGCTCCTGCGCTACGGGCTGAGCAGCTACGACGCGCGGACCGTCGTGCCGCAGGGGCGGGTGCTCGGCCGCGTCGCGCTGCGCTACCGCGACGGAGAATCCGTCGCGGTCATCGCGGGCGGGACCGTCAAGCACGTGCTGCGCAGCGGCGCGCGCACGAGCGTGACCGTCACCGGCCTTCCGGCCGACGTCGACGGGCCGCTGCCGCGCGGCACGCGACTCGGGACCGCGATCGTCCGCAGGGGCGGCGAGGTGCTCGCGCGCCTGCCGGTCGTGACGGCGCGGCCGGTCGCCGAGGCCGGCCTCGGCACGCGCCTGGACGACATGCTCAGCCGCTCGCAGACGATCGTCGCCTTGGTGCTGCTCCTGGCCTGTAGCCTCCCTCTCGTGTTGCTGCGCCGCCGGGCGATCAACCGCAGACGCGCGCTGGACGCCGAACACCGGCGGGCGCGGCGGCGAGAGGAGTCAGCGGTCCCGTGATCATCACCGTCACCCTCAACGCAGCGATCGACAAGTCGCTCTCGGTGCCGAACTTCCGACTCGGCCGCCGCCACCGGACCGTCGAGCAGACGACGCTGCCGGGAGGTAAGGGCGTCAACGTCGCGCGGACGCTCAAGACGCTCGGCCAGCCCGTCATCGCGACCGGGTTCGCGGGCGGCTCGACCGGCACGCGGATCGTCGAGGCGCTGACGGACGAGTCGATCCTCAACGACTTCGTCCGCATCCGCGAGGAGTCGCGCACGAACACCGCCGTGCTCGACCCGACGAACGGCGAGCAGACCGAGATCAACGAGCGCGGCCCGGCGGTCAGCGGGCGCGAGCTCGAGCTCTTCCGCGACAAGCTGCTGTACCTTGCGCGCGGCGCGGCGATCGTCATCTTCGCCGGCTCGCTGCCGCGCAACGTCGGCGCCGAGGTCTACGCCGAGCTCATCAAGGAGCTGCGCAAGCTCGGGCTCGTCGTCGTCATCGACACCGACGGCGATCCGCTGCGCCACGCCGTGCGCGCCGAGCCGCATGTCGTCTCGCCGAACGTGCTCGAGGCCGAGGAGCTCGTCGGCCACGAGTTCAACGACGACGAGGACCGCATCATCGCCGTGCGCGAGATGGTCGCGCTCGGCGCGCAGGAGGCGATCATGACGACGCCGGACGGCTGCTTCGGGTCGATCGTCGACGAGGGCGAGACGGCGCTGTACCGCGTGCGCATCGCGCCCCGCGAGGCGGTCGCCACCGTCGGTGCCGGCGACGCGTTCCTCGCCGGCTACGTCGCCGCGCGCTACGGCGACAAGACGCCGCCCGAGTGCCTGCGCTACGGCGTCGCCTGCGGCGCCGAATCCGTCCAGCGGCTCGGAGCGGGGCTCGTCGACCCGCACAAGGTCGAGCGGCTCGTGTCCGAGGTCGAGGTCGAGCGGCTGACGGCGCCGGCCGAGGTCTCCTAGCCTCGCTCGGGCGAGCGCCGCGAGCGCGAGCGCCACGAGGACGAGCAGCGCGAGAACCGCGGCGACGACGATCAGCTCGAGGCCGAGCACGAACATGCGCGATGTCTCGGGAGCGTGGATGTGAACGTGCGCACAGATTCATTGACCGCACACGAGACCTCTGCTTCATTGACCTGCCGTGACGAAATCGATTTCTCGTTCCTGCGGTGTTGCGGCCGTGCTGCTCGTGCTGGGAGCCACCCCCGCCGCGGCGGGGGAGCGCTACGTGGCACTCGGCGACTCGTACTCGTCCGGCACCGGCACGCGGACGTATTTCGACGCCCCCTGTCAGCGGAGCGTGTACGCCTATCCGTCGCTCGTCGACGTGCAGCGGCCGGACACGGACCTCGTCTTCGCTGCCTGCTCGGGGGCGCGAACGGGCGACGTGCTCAACAGCCAGGTCTCGAGCCTGACGACCGATACGCGCTGGGTGACGATCACGATCGGCGGCAACGACGCGGGCTTCTCAAACGTTGTCTCTCAGTGCGCGCCACCGTCGTGGTTGTCGAACTGCAACGCAGCGATCGATGCGGCCCAGGGCTACATCCGCACCACGCTGCCCGGCCAGCTCGACCAGGTCTACGGCGCGATCAGGTCGCGCTCCCCGGGCGCGAGGGTGATCGTTCTCTCCTATCCCCGGCTGTTCATGGGGGTGGACTGCAACGCCGCCACGTTCTTCAGCGCGGTCGAGATGTCGCGGCTCAACGAGACCGCCGACCTGCTGCGCGACACGATCCGCGCGCGCGTCACGGCGGCCGGGCCGAGCTTCCTGTTCCGCGACGCGGTCGGCCCGTTCGGCGGGCATGCGGTGTGCTCGGCGTCGGCGTGGCTGAACGGGCTCTCCAACCCGCTTGGGGAGAGCTACCATCCCAACCGCACCGGCCACAGCTCCGGCATGCGCCGCTCGTGCGCAGCGTGATGGGCTAGCTTGCGGACGCGTGTAGGAGCGTCGGTCGCCTGCGTGAGCGTGCGCACACATGCGTTTGATCGCACCCTCGCGGAGGAAGAGGACATCCATGTCGCCAGCAGCGGGAGCGCGCGGGGCGCGCGCGAGCCGTGAGATCCGTCAGTGCGGGGACCACGTGAGCCTGGATCTGCACCGCGTCGCGCCAAGCGCCGCCGATTGATGGAGACGGTGCTCGTGCAGGTGCCCGCGCCGGACGGCGGTCCGCCATCGCAGGTGCTGCAGGTCGGTCCGGGAGAGCACGTGCGCTTCGGGCGCGGCGCGCCCGACTGCGCGGTGGACGTCGAGTTGCCGCACGAGGGCGTGTCGCGGCTCGCGGCGAGATCCGCGCGGTCGAGGACTACTGGCTGATCAGCAACTTCAGCGCCGACAACACCTACGTCATCGACAATCCCGAGGGTGGGGGTGAGTACGTGACGGTCGCGCCGCGGCGGCTCGGGCCCGGTCCCGTTCGAGTTCGCGCGCGTGTCGCTGCCCGTGACGGAGGGTCCGATCAGCTTCCTCGTGTTCGCGCCGCAGCACTGCTACGCCGAGCCCGGGACGCTCGACGGGCACGACGGTGAACGCACCGCGGCGGCCTTCCCGCTCGACGAGACGGCGAAGTACTTCCTGATCCTGGTGGCGTTGTGCGAGCCGCGCCTGCGCGACAGCTCGACGGTCGCGCTGCCGACGGCGGGCGAGAATCGTCGACCGCCTGTGCGGGCACGACCCCTGTCGCGAGCTCACGCGGGGCGCGGTCAACTACTACCACATCGACTACCTGGCGACCACGAAGCTGCGCGTCAAGGAACCGCGGCCGGGCGCCGGCGAGCGGCTGGAATGGAAGCGCGAGGCGCTCGTCTCGATCGCGCTGCGGTTCGGCCTCGTTCGCGACGAGCACCGGCTGCTGCTGCCGCCTCGCGGGCTCGCCGACGGGGCCCAGCGTTGTCCGGAGTGCTCACCGATGTGCCGGTCGGCTACCGCGCGGGCGGGTGGGAGGTCACGGCGCGCATCGCCTCGGGATCGTGGGCAAGCGTCTACGCAGCGCGTCGCGTGCAGTCGCCCGGCGCCCCGGACGATCCTCTTCAGGGCCACTCCGGCGCGCTCAAGTTCCTGCCCGGCGGCGCGCTGTCGCCGCCGCAGTATGCGGGTCTGCAGCAGGCCGTCAGGGAGGAGATCCGCTTCAACGAGGAGGTCGACCACCCGCGGCTCATCCGGACCTTCGAGACGTTCGTGATCGACGATCCCGGCGAACCGCAGCTGCACGGCGCCGTCGTGCTCGCGATGGAGCGCGCGGCCGCCAGCCTGCAGGACGTGCTCGACACGGTGACGCCGCCCGACCCGGTTCCTGACGCGGCACAGGTCATCGCGGAGATCTGCGAGGCGTTCGCCCACGTCCATGCCCAGGGCTGGGTCCACGGCGACATCAAGCCCAGCAACGTGCTGCTCATGCAGGACGGATCCGTACGCCTGGCCGACTTCGGGCTCGCCCGCGAGCTCGAAGGCACGCACGCCTATTCCCCGCGACTGGGCTCGTCTGACTACCTTCCGCCCGAGTGGTGGACCGAGCGGATCGGGGCGCAGGGAATCGCCACGCGCACGACGGCCGACATCTGGGCGCTCGGCGTCACCGCGCACCAGCTGCTCACCGGAGGCATGCTCGCGTTCCCGGGAGCCACCGCGAGGGCCCGCGGGGCGGCGGCACAGGCCTACGCCGACGGCCAGGCGGACCTGCGGCTCGTCGACGGGCTTGCCC
>Ga0136617_10000992_pt1 | contig 24835 bp, 26 predicted proteins | sample AntDrymUQ3222106_2_FD_129672 | JGI IMG/M metagenome (GOLD analysis project Ga0136617, IMG submission 129672) | Polar desert sand microbial communities from Dry Valleys, Antarctica - metaG UQ322 (21.06) | ecosystem: Environmental > Terrestrial > Soil > Desert | place: Antarctica: Dry Valley...
AGACCTCGTTTTCGTCAAGAGTTTCGGTGGTGCGCCCGGGCAGTACCAGGGAGTCCGGCTCTTCGGGAAGGCCATGCAGATGCACGACGTGCAGCTCGTTTTCCCCGGGATTGCTGAGAATGATTGGGTTGTCGGGCAATAGCGGAATCGGTCGGAGACCCCGGCGACGCGCACAGCGCTCGATCGCGTCGTCGTAATTGGTCGTCAGGACGCGCTGCGTCGGCGTGCCACAAATGGCTGTTAGCGCCGGCACCGGACGCAGCAGCCACCCCGTCACCATCTCCGCCAGGTGCTGTTGGACTACCGGGACCGTGCAGCGGTCCTCAGCGTCGCGCGTAATCGTTGGGAGATCGGGCCACGGGCCGTCGGCTGAGACGCCGGTGCGCGCGGCGAGCTCACGGGCTAGGTCGGTGACAGAAAGAGCGCCAGCGGCAATCGTCATGCCCGAGCCGACGAACGGAAGAAGTGTCTCGCGCTCGTCGCCGATGAGGCGAATCAGGGCTTCGACGTCCACGGCCGACAGGCTAGGGACGCGCTGCTCGTCGTTCTTTCGCGCGGCACCAGATCCGGGGGTCGCCGGTGGGCCGCCCACGATCTGGAGTAGCCCCCTCACCCGGCTGGGAACTGCTCGAAAGCGCCGAGGCGGCGGTACGTCAAGGCTGAGCACGGTCCTGCAACGGACCGTGTAAGACGTGTCCCGCCACGTCGAGTGTGAGCGTCTCCCACTGACTGACCGGAGCTTCCCGCTTCGCTCGAGACTCCAGGCGCAGAGGTTCTCCTCCCCGCCCGCGGATCGCGCCGCGGTCGCTGCGCTACCGGGCCTAACCCGGCGACCCACCCCGCTCGGCCGCGCCGGCACGCGCCGCCGAGCGCCACGTGTCACGCCCCATCGGCGCCCCGCCCAAACCTCGACCGCCGCAACCCAGCTCGGCCGCGCCACGCGCGGCTGAGCGTCTTTGCCACCTTGGTCGCGGCAATTCCCGGACTGTCACGTCGATCCGAGGGGCAGTTGCACGCGAACGCAGCCCTGAATTCCCGGACGGCTCGCGGCCCCCGCCAAAACACCAGTGCCCACCGACCTTTTCATCGCCTCGAATTCCCGGACCACTTCCCGGAACAGCCCCAGTGCCCCCGCCAGGAATCGAACCTGGAACCTTCGGATTAAGAGTCCGCTGCTCTGCCAGTTGAGCTACAGGGGCTGGGTGCGACCGAGCGGGAAATCCTAGTGGGTCGCCGCACGTTGCCGGCGAGCGCCGGGCGGCGCTATCCAGCGGGCGTCGTCGCGGTCTGCTGCTGCGCGCGTTCGGTAGCGACCTGCTGCTTGAGCGTCTTCAGCGTCGAGCGCAGCTCCTTGCGATCGCCCTGCGGCGCGAGATCGACGGCGCGGTCGGCGGCGAGGTCGGCCGTGCGGTCGTCCCCGGCCTGATAGGCGAGCACGGCGAGCTGGGCGTACAGGTTCGAGCTCGGCGGTCGCTCGGCGTCGGTCACGATCTGCTTGGCGCGGACGGCCTCGTCGAGCTCGTTGAGCGCCTGCGCGCCGTAGGCCTGGACCATGAGGTTGGCCGCCCGCACGTTGGGCTGCTTGGGCTCGAGCGCGAGGTGGCGCTCCCAGGCGCTCGCGGCGAGGCCGAGGCGCCGCTTGCCGGCCTCGGAGTACGTCCCGTCCTGCTCCTGGCCTGTGATGCCCGCGCGCCGGAAGCGGGCGATCGCAAGCTGGGCCCAGGCGTTTGCGTCCTGCGGGTTGGCGCGCGTCTTGGCGAGCTGGGCGTCGATCTCCTTGTCCAGCGACTCCGTCGCGCTGCCGCCGCCATCGTTCTCGTCGGAGAAGGCGTCGACCAGCCCGCCGCTCTGGTCGCTGCCGATGCCGAACAGCACAAGCCCGCCGCCCATGAGGATGGCGAGCGAGAGGTAGATGGCTTGCACGGTACGGCGACGGCCGCGCCCGCGCAGATCGAACAGCATCGCGGGATCAGTCCTTCCGGTCGGGTCCCTCCAGCTTAGTCAGGTCGGCGTCCTCCTCGGCCAGGTCATCGTGATCGGGGTCGGGCTCGTCTTCCTCGTCGAGCTCCGCGTCCGCGAACGGGTCGTAGTCGTCGTCCTCGTCGTCGTCCTTGTCGTCGTCGTCCTGCTCGTCATCGTCGCCCCAGCGACTGCTCTTGGCTCGCGGGCTGACGCGCTCCAGCCAGCGGGCGAGCAGGATGCTCAGCTCGAACAGGATGATCAGCGGCCCCATCGCGAGCGTCATCGTGAACGGGTCGGGCGTCGGGGTGGCGACGGCCGCGACGATCGCGATGCCGAGGATCACGTAGCCGCGGTTCTTCGCAAGCTGGCGCGGGGTGAAGATCCCCAGCCGGGTGATCGCCAGGACGCCGACCGGGATCTGGAACAGCAGTCCGATGCCGGCGACGAAGAGGACCGCGAACCTGAAGTAGTCCTTGGCCTGCAACAGGATGTCGAACGAGTCGTCGTTGAAGTTCTGCAGGAACTCCACCGCGCGCTCGAGCACGACGAAGTAGCCGAACGCCGCGCCCCCGATGAAGAGCGCCGGCACCATGAGCATCAGCGGCAGCGCGAGCTTTCGCTCTCCCGGGCTGAAGGCGGGCAGCACGAACGCGTAGGCCTGGAAGAGCAGCATCGGCATCGCCAGCAGCAGCGACGCGTAGAAGGCGATCGTGATCGTCGCGGTGAACGGCTCGGTGACCCCGAGCGTCACGAGGTTGCGCTGCGTGTTCGTCGGCGCCGCGGCGGCGGCCTGCGCGACCTGCTTGCTGGCGGTCGCGAGCTTGGGCGCGCTGCCGGCGATCTCGGCGCGCTGCGCGGCGGTGAGGTTCTCGGCGGTGGCCAGCGCGTCGAACGTCTGCGCGACGGAGTCCAGCGCCGGCGCCAGCGCCTGCAACGCCTGCAGCTGCTGCTTCTGGGAGCGCGCGGCCTGCTCGAGCGGATCCTTGCTCGCCTTGCTCGGGTCCTGGAGGTTCTGCGTCTCCCGGACCGGCTTCGTGACGATGTCGAGGATCGCGTTGTTCTGCCAGAAGCAGACGCCGAACGCCGCCACGAGGGTCGCCGCCGAGATCAGCAGCCGGCGGCGCAGCTCGGACAGATGGTCGACGAGGCTGAGCTTGTCCTCGTGGTTGATGGGCCGCAGGGCGGCCGCGATGCGGCGCTGTCGGCTCAGCTGTGCGGCCGCGGGGCGGCCTCGTCCGGCTCGTCGGCCTTGGCCGCCGCAGCGAGCTTGGTGCGACTGTCGTCGTCCTCGTCCTTGTGGTTGCCGGTGATCGAGTCCTTGAACTCACGCATACCCGAGCCCAGCGAGCGACCGAGGTCGGGCAGGCGCTTGGGACCGAAGACGACAAGGACGATCAGAAGGACGATGCCGATCTCAAGGGGGCCAAACGGCATGGGGATACCTCAGGTTGGTTGCCTACAAGGGTACCGCGCGCCTGTTGAGCACATGTCGCGCGGACGTGTTCTGGACGCACATGGCCGAACGTTCAAGTTCCGCCACGGCATGACCGATGAAGTGGTCATGCAGGAGTTCGAAAACAGTCCGGCACCGGATCACAACCAGTACGTCCGCAAGGTGGTCTTGCCGTCCGGCAAGACGATCGAGGTCGTCTCCTTCGAGGATCTCGCGCCCACCGAAACCGGCATCCACGTGTGCCCCGAGTGCACATCGAGGCTCGTCTACCCCGTCGCCTGGGAAGAGGCCGCCCGCGCGCGCTGGGAGGTCAGCCTGCGCTGCCCCAACTGCGAGTGGCGCGTCACCGACGTCTTCGAGGAACAGACGATCCAGCGCTTCGACGAGACGCTCGACCGCGGCACGGAGGCGCTCGTCGCCGACCTGCGCCAGCTCACGCGGGCGAACATGGAAGAAGACGTTGAGCGCTTCATCGCCGCGCTGACGGCTGGGCACGTGCTGCCCGAAGACTTCTAGGCCCTGCGGTCGGCGACCGAATCCGCGACGAGGTTCAGCGCCCTGCGCTGAGCGTCCTCGAGCGGCAACTCGTCCAGCCCGCGCTTCGCCTCGGCGACGATCTGCAGCGCGCGCGACCGCGACTCGCGCAGGGCGCCCGTGCCCTCGATGCGCTCGCACATCGCTTCGGCCTGCTCGGGTGTCGTGATCGTCCGCAGGTCGATCGCCGCCAGCCCGGTGTCGCGCGCGCGCGCGAGGATCAGCGGCAGCGTGACGGTGCCGTCGAGCAGGTCGGTGCCGCGGTGCTTGCCCGTCAGCGACGCCGGCCCCGCGACGTCGATGACGTCGTCGAGCAGCTGAAACGCCAGCCCGAGCGCCCGGCCGAAGCCGCCGAGCGCAGCGATCTGCTCATCGCGCAGCCGCGCGACCTGGCCCCCCATCTCGCAGGCGGCCTCGAACAGGCGTGCGGTCTTCAGCTCGCAGCGCAGCAGGTAGCGCTCGACGCTCACGGCAGGGTTCCACGCGTCCTGGCGCTGCAGCAGCTCGCCCTCGGCGAGCGCCGACGTCGCGCGCGACAGCGAGCGCACGGCCGGCAGCGAACCGACGGCGGTCAGCTCGTAGAACGCGCGCGAGAACAGCAGGTCGCCGGTCGCGACGGCCAGCTCGCGGCCGCTCTGCGCCCAGACCGTCGGCACGCCGCGGCGCAGCTGCGCGCCGTCGAGCACGTCGTCGTGGACGAGCGTGGCCGAATGGATGAGCTCGACCGCGGCCGCCGCGGCGATCAGCTCGGGCTCACGCGCGGTCCGGGACCCCGCGGCGAGCAGGACGAGCAGTGGCCGCATGCGCTTGCCGCCGGCGGCGATCGTGTCGCCCGCGGGCTCGGCGAGCACCGGGCCGTGGCCGGCGCAGAGCAGCGCGAGGCGCTCCTCCACGAGCCCGAGCAGCTGCGGCACGTGCGCGCCGCCCGCGCGCACGATTTCGCTCAGCGTGTCCTCCGCGCTGCGCACGGCCACTACGCCCGCCTCGTGCCGGCGTGCAGCGCGATGATGCCGCCCGCCGTGACGATGTAGCGGACGTCCAGGCCGCAGGCGTCCATCCGCGCCGCCAGCTCGTGCGGCCCCGGAAAGCGCTTGACGGAGTTCGGCAGGTAGCTGTAGGCCTCCGGATCGCCGGCGATCCTGCCGATGACGGGCACCACGCGATCGAACCACAGGCGATAGAACGTCGACAGCGGCGGGCGCGTCGGCGTCGTGATCTCCAGCACGACGACGCTGCCGCCCGGGCGCACGACGCGCGTCATCTCGCGCAGGCCCTGGTCGAGATCGGAGAAGTTGCGTGCGCCGAAGCCGACGGTGGCCGCGGCGAACTCCCCGTCGCCGTAGGGCAGCTCCATCGCGTTGGCCCACTCGAACGTCACGGGCACCGGCGCGTCGGTGGCCTTCAGCCGTGCGCGAGCGAGCATCTCGTCGGAGAAGTCCGACGCGATCACCTCGCCGCCGGGCGCGACCCGCCCGGCCAGCTCGAGCGCGAGGTCGCCGGTGCCGGTCGCGACGTCGAGGACACGGTCGCCCGGGCCGACGCGGGCGAGGTCGCTGGCGCGGCGGCGCCAGCCGTGGTGCAGCCCGGCCGTCATGACCGAGTTCATGACGTCGTAGAAGCCGGCGATGCGATCGAACATCGCCCGCACCTGCGGCTCCTGCAGCGTTCCCTGATCTGTCTGGCTCAGGACGGGACCTGAGGCGGCTAGTGCTCGCCGGCCTTCAGCTGCGCGAGGAACTCGACGAGGTCATCGCGCTTCTTCTCGTCGAGCTCGGTGTAGGCCGGCATCGGCGCCGTCGGATTGACGAGCGTGCGCGCGATCGCCTGGCGCGCGAGCCGGCTGCCGATCTCCGTGAGGTCCGGGCCGAGCGTGCCGCCGTTGTGGCCGATCTTGTGACAGGCCAGGCAGCCCGACTGGGCGACCACCTGCTTGCCGGACTCCCACGTCTGCAGCGTCTCCGGCCCCGCCGCGACCACGCTCGCCGGCGCCTCCATGTCGATCTGGTTCGGCGAGCCCGCGGTGGCGCCCTCGTAGGTCAGGAAGGCCATCGCCGCGATCGTGAAGAAGGCGGCCGCCATCGCGATCGGCCGGCGCTCGGGCCGGCGTTCCGGGCTGCGGTCATAGAAGGGCAGCAGGAACAGCAGGATCATGCAGATCGTCGGGACGCCGATCGCCGCCAGCGGCGTCAGCGAGGACGGCTTGACGACCCGCAGGACCTCGAACAGGAAGAAGAAGTACCACTCGGGGCGCGGCGTGTAGGTCGTCGTCGTCGGATCGACCTTCGGCCCCAGCTCGGCGCCGAGCACGAGCGACATGCCGATGATCGACACCATGACGACGACGGCCATGAGCGAGTCCTTGGCGACCGCGTAGGGGAAGAACGGCTTGCCCTGCGACTTCAGGATCGAGTACTCGCGGAGGTAGGCCTCCTTCTCGCGGGCGTTCATGCGTCGTCCTTGCGCGAGTCGGCGGGGATGTCGGCCTTCATCCAGGGCGGCGCGGTGGTGCCCAGGCGGGCGACGAGATACAGGTGCGCGCCGATCATCGCGGCGATCGCGCCGGGCAGGACGAGCATGTGCAGCGCATAGAAGCGCGCCAGCGTCGTCACCCCGAACTCCGGGCCGGCGCGCATGAAGTCGTTGAGGTACGGGCCGACGAGCGGCCCGGTGCCGTTGATCGCCACGCCGACGGTCGTCGCCCAGAAGGAGCGCTGGTCAAACGGCAGCAGGTAGCCCGTGAACGACATGAACAGCGTGAGGATCAGCAGCACGACGCCGATGACCCAGTTCAGCTCGCGGGGGTACTTGTAGGCGCCGAAGAAGAACGTGCGGGCCATGTGCAGGAAGACGAGGATCACCATGACCGTCGAGCCCCACTTGTGCATCCCGCGGACGAACTCGCCGAGGAAGACCTCGTTGGTGAGGTAGCGCATCGACTCGTAGGCGCGCGTCGCCGACGGGTCGTAGTACATCGCGAGGATCACGCCGGTGACGGCCTGCGACAGGAACGCGAACAGCGACGCCGAGCCGAGCGTGTAGAACCAGTTGGTCCCCTTCGGGATCTTGCGGAACATCAGCCAGCGCGCGCCGCCCGACAGCGACGTGCGCTCGTCGATCCAGTCGATCGTCGAGATGCCCTTCTGGGCGAGCTTCTCCTTGCGGCCGGGCTCGGCGTGGCCATTGTCCTCGCTGGGACGCCTGGGCTGGGGTCGCAGCGCGCGCGGGAGTGGTGGTTTGAGGTTCGCCATGGCCTAGGTGTTGGGCAGCTTGCGCACGCTCGGGCGCGCCGGGTAGAGGTACTGGCCGACGCCGTCCAGCGGCATGCCGGGGTCGCGCGGCGAGAAGCGCTTGAGCTCGGAGTTGACGCTGAAGCGCGGGCCGACCTCGACGTGGCCGTTGCGCACGCGGGTGTAGAAGCGGTCCAGCGGGCGAACCGGCGGGCCGCCGTCGACCTTGCCCTGGAAGTCGTAGACGCCGCCGTGGCACGGGCAGATGAAGCGCTCGGAGGCGGCCACGAAGCGCACGGGACAGCCGAGGTGCATGCAGCGCGTCGAGATCGCGATGAACTCGTTGTACTCGTCGCGTTCCTCGTTGTCGAACTTCGTGTTGTACTTGCGGATGTAGACCGTCGACTTGCCGACGTCGCCGATGCCGCGCACGAGCGTCAGCGTCCGCGGGATGTACGTCTCGCCGGGGAAGTCGGCGACCGGGCCGATCACCTGCCAGTGCGGCTCCTGCTTGTCGAACATCGGGGCGACGGCGAGACCGACCGCCGGCAGCGTGAAGGCCGCTGCCGCGATGCCGCCGGCGGCGTGCACGGTTCCGGTCATGAAGCGCCGGCGGGAGATCGTCTCGCCCTCGAAGGCGCCGGGGATCTGCGCTGCCTCGGTCGTCTGCTTCTGCTTGGGCGGTTTGCGCTCGCGAGCCACGGACAGTGAAATCTAGCGCTCCGCGGAAGCTTGCGATGCGCCGGATGCGCTGCTGTGCGGGACGTTACAAGGATGGCTCAACCGGCGGCTCGTGCCGCCGACGCGTGGAGCGCCTCGACAGCGGCCGGATCGCCGGCCCGCGCACGCGCCTTCGCCGTCGCGGTGGGGCCGTCCTCGCCCCACCCGATCGCGGCCGCACCGGCGTGCCACGCCGCGAGCGCGAGCTCCGGGTCGGCCGTGACGTGGGCCTGTGCGCTGAGGGCGATGATGTCGGCCAGCTCGGCGATCGCACCGAGATCGCCGATCGCGGCCAGCCGGGCAAGACCGAGCGCATAGAGGCGGTCGCCGGCCAGCAGCGCGAGGTCGGGGTCGTCGATCTGCAGCGCGCGCGGCGCGCCGTAGTGCAGCAGGCAGCCCTCGAGCACCGCGCTGACGGCGAGCTCGACATCCCGGCCGTGTTCGGCCGCGCGCGGGCCGGATGCCGCGAGCGCGACGGGGTCCAGGCCGCCCGCGCCCATCGGGTAGGCGGCCGGCGTGGCGCTCACGGCGTCGGCCAGCGGGCCGCCGTCGGCCTCGATCGCCGCCCGCAACCGCGCGACGGCGTCCTCGCCGCTCACGGTTCGATCTCCGCGAAGGCGGCGGCCGCCGCCGAGATCGTGCGCTCGACGTGCTCAGGCGTGTGGGCGAGCGAGGGAAACCAGGCCTCGTACTGCGATGCGGGCACGTAGACGCCGCGCGCCAGCAGGCCGCGACACCAGGCCGCGTAGGCGTCGTGGTCGCAGGCCTGCGCAGCGGCGTAGTCCGTCACGGGCGCGGCGCTGAAGAAGACCGTCAGCAGCCCGGTCTGGGCGGCGATCTGGACGTGGTCCTGCAGCCCGGCCGAGCGCGCCGCGTCGGCGAGACCCTCGGCCAGGGCGGTCGTCGTCGCAGCGAGGTTCGCGTAGGGCTGCTCGCCGTCGAGCAGCGCGAGCGTCGTCAGGCCCGCCGCGACGGCGAGCGGGTTGCCCGACAGCGTGCCGGCCTGGTAGACGTCGCCGGCCGGGGCGATGCGCTCCATGAGTTCGCGCGGCCCGCCGTACGCGGCGGCGGGCAGACCGCCGCCGATGACCTTGCCCATGACCGTCAGGTCGGGCGTGATCTCGAAGAGCTCCTGTGCGCCGCCGGGCGCGACCCGGAAGCCGGAGATGACCTCGTCGAAGACCAGCAGCGCGCCGGTCTCGTCTGCGCGTGCGCGCAGCAGCTCGAGGAAGCCCGCGGCCGCGGGCACGAGGCCCATGTTCGCGGGCAGCGGCTCGGCGAGGATCGCCGCCAGCTCGTGTTCGGCGGTCGCCGCCACCAGCGCCTCGTGGTCGTTCCAGGGCACGACGATCGTGCTCGCCGCCACCTCCTGCGGCACGCCGGGCGAGGCCGGGATGCCCTGCGTGGCCAGGCCGCTGCCGGCGTCGGCGAGCAGCCCGTCGACGTGGCCGTGGTAGGCGCCGGCGAACTTCAGGATCTTCGTGCGGCCGGTCGCGGCACGGGCGAGCCGGATCACGCTCATCGACGCCTCGGTCCCCGACGAGGTCATGCGCAGCATCTGCACGCCCGGGACGCGGCGGCTGACCTCCTCGGCGAGGTCGACCTCACCGGACGTCGGCGCGCCGAAGCTCGTGCCGCGCTCGGCGGCGGCTGTGACCGCGGCGACGATCTGCGGGTGCGCGTGGCCGCAGATCAGCGGGCCCCACGAGCAGACCCAGTCGACGTAGGAGTTGTTGTCGACGTCGAACAGCTCGGCGCCGCGGCCGCGCTCGACGAACAGCGGGTCGCGCCCGATCGCGCGCATCGCGCGCACCGGCGAGTTGACGCCGCCGGGCAGGTACGTCAGCGCGCGGGCGTACTGATCAGCCGAGCGCGTGTCGCGCAGCGAGATCGTCACGGGCGGGCGGGAACGATCACCCGTTCTCGGCTTCCCAGTCCCTGAACTCGTCGGTGAAGTACAGGAGGCGGATCTTCTTGAACTCCGTCGACGAGTACAGCGTCGCGCGCTCGGAGATGTCGAACTCGGCGGCGATCGTGTCGAGGATCGCGTCGCACTCCTCCTTGGAGCGGCCGTGGGCCATCGTGAAGATCGAGTAGGGCCAGTCCTCGTACGTCGGGCGCTCGTAGCAGTGCGAGATGCCGCGGAAGGAGGCCATCCGCGGGCCGTACTCCGCGATCAGCTCGTCGGGCACCTTCCAGACGCCCATGCCGTTGGCGCTGAAGCCGGCGCGGCGGTGAAAGAGGATCGCGGCGACGCGGCGCAGGATGCCACGCTCCTTCATCGCGGCCATGTGCTCGAGCAGCGCGGCCGGCGTGATCCCCAGCTGCGCGGCGGCGGGCGCGTAGGGCTCGGAGACGACCGGCATGTCGCCCTGCGTGGCACGGATGACGGCGATGTCGAGCTCGTCGTAGGGCACGCCCTCGAGATCGACCGGCGCCTCGGCGACGCCCTCGGTCGACAGCGACTTCGTGTCGCCCTGCATCTCGAGGTCCATGCGGATCTTGAAGAGCTTGAGCGTCGGCAGCTGGCGGATCGACTCGGCGCCGGTCAGCTTTTGCAGCACGTCGAGCGTGCCCTGCAGACCGAGCTTGGAGTCGCGCTCGACGGCGAGCGTGAACCACATGTTGAACTCGTGGTTGCGCAGGTAGTTGTGGCTGACGCCCGGGTGGGAGTTGATGATCTTCGCGGCCCGCCAGGGATGCTCGGGATCGACCTTCGCGGCGACGAGCATCGAGCCGTAGCCGAGCGCGCGGGTGTCGTAGATCGGCGTGACCTGGCGGATGATGCGATCGTCGAGCAGGCGCTGCACGCGCGCCATGACCTCGGCCTCGGTGAGCTCGGCGAGCGCGGCCACGGCCGCGAACGGCCTGGGCTCGAGCGGGAACTTGCCCTGCATGAGGTTCAGCAGCTTGCGGTCGACGTCGTCGATCGGTGCCGCGGTGCCGTCCTTGCGAGAGCGGACTTTGTCGTTTCGCCCTCCGGCCGCCGCAAGCGGCGTCCTTCGGTCGACGTTACCTGGAGTCACAGCCATGCAGCAGCGTCCTTCGCGTGGTAGGTGATGACGATGTCGGCGCCCGCGCGCCGGATCGACGTCAGGGTTTCCAGCACCGCGGCGCGCTCATCGAGCGCTCCCGCCGCCGCGGCTGCCTTGATCATGGCGTACTCGCCGCTGACGTTGTAGGCCGCGACGGGCAGATGCGCGGCGTCCTTGACGCGGCGGATGACGTCGAGGTAGGCGAGCGCGGGCTTGACCATCACGACGTCGGCGCCCTCCTGAACGTCGAGCAGCGCCTCGCGCAGCGCCTCGTCACCGTTGGCCGGATCCATCTGGTAGGCGCGGCGGTCGCCGAAGGCGGGTGCCGAGCCGGCGGCCTCGCGAAACGGGCCGTAGAAGGCGGAGGCGAACTTCGCGCTGTAGGCGACGATCGGCGTGTCGCCGAAGCCCTCGTCGTCGAGCGCCGCGCGGACGGCCCCGATGCGCCCGTCCATCATGTCGCTCGGCGCGACGACGTCGGCGCCCGCGCGGGCGTGCGAGACGGCGGCGCGCGCGATCAGTTCCACGCTCGGGTCGTTGTCGACCGTGCCATCGGCGCGCAGCAGGCCGCAGTGCCCGTGGTCGGTGTACTCGCAGAGGCACACGTCGGTCATGACGACGATGTCGGGGTGGGCGTCCTTGATCGCGCGCGTGGCGAGCTGGACGATCCCCTCGTCGTCGTAGGCGCCGGTGCCCTCGGCGTCCTTGTGGTCGGGGATGCCGAACAGCAGAACGGCGGGCAGGCCCAGCGCAGCGGCTTCGCCGGCCTCCTCGACGGCGGCGGAAATCGACAGGCGCTCGATCGACGGCAGAGAGGCGATCGGGGTGCGGCGGGTGTCGCCGGCCTGCACGAACAGCGGCAGGACCATGTCGGCCGCGTCCAGCCGCGTCTCGCGGACGAGGTCGCGCAGCACGGGCGTCGCGCGCAGCCGCCGCAGGCGCGTGGCGGGGAAGGGCATGCGACAAGGGTACCGGCGGTCTACGGGCATCTCACCTGTCTGAGCGCGCTGTGGCCTGTGAGATACAGCCGGGCCATACTTCCCTGTTGCGATGGCCGGCTCCTCTGAAGCGAAGGACTGGCGCCTGAACGGCGTGCGCGTCGTGCGCGCCGGCGAGCTTGATGCGAACACGCCGCAGACGCCCGGCATGACCCGCGCCGCGGCGATCACGACGGCGCGCGCGGGCGCCGAGAAGCTGTGGGCGGGCGCCGTCGTGATCGAGCCCGACGCCAAGACGGGCGCCCACCACCACGGCCCGGTCGAGAGCGTCATCTACGTCGTCAGCGGGCGCGCGCGGATGCGCTGGGGCGAGCGGCTGGAGTTCGTCGCCGACGCCGGCCCGGGCGACTTCATCTTCGTGCCGCCGTACGTGCCCCATCAGGAGATCAACGCGCTGGCGCAGGAGCCGCTGTCGTGCGTGCTCGTGCGCAGCGGACAGGAGCCGGTGGTGGTGAACCTCGAGCTCGAGGATGTCGCGCAGGAGCCCGAGCGCGTGCGGTGGGTCGACGACCTGCACTCCTGAGCGACGTCGCCGGCGCGCCATCGACAGGCGCCACGCGACGCCGCCGACACCCTCAACGCGGCGCCGGCACCCGCTCCGCCGGCTCGTCCTCCTGCGCCTGCGCCCGCGGCTCAAGCGCCACGGCGCCCGGCGGCGCCCGCTCCCCGATCAGCAGCGGCGATCCGGTTCCCCACGGCTCGAACATCAGGTGGCGCTTGAGATACACCACCGTCTCGCGCAGCACCGCCGCGATCGGCAGCGCCACGAGCGCGCCCACGAAGCCGTAGATCTGCCCGCCGAGCAGCAGCGCGAGGATCACGAGCAGCGGGTTGAGCCGCAGGGTGCGCCCGAAGACGTTGGGCGCGACGACGTGCCCCTCGAGCTGCTGCAGGGCCACGAACAGCAGCGCCACCCAGACCGCCATGAGCGGGTCCTGCACGAGCGCGACGAACACCGGCGGCAGAGCGCCCAGCACGGGCCCGACGTACGGCACGAGCTCCATCAGGCCGAAGAACAGGCCGAACGCGAACGCGTACGTGCGCCCGTCGGGGAAGATCCCGGTCGCCCCGAAGATCCACAGGCAGACGCCCGCCGAGACGCCCATGATCGCGCTGAACAGCAGCTGGCCGCGGACGTAGCCGAACACCGCGTGCTGCACGCAGGTCGGGTAGTCGTCCTCCGGGGTGCCGTCGCCGGGCGGCATGACCGACCGCACGAGCACGCCGATCCGCGGCGCGTAGATGAGCATGTAGATCGAGATGACGATCACGAGGATCATGTAGAACGACAGCTCGACGAAGAGGCGCAGCAGCTCGCCGGTGAGGGTCACGACCTCGCCGGAGCCCTCGACGATGCGGTCCTGCAGGCTCTGCAGGGCGCTGTCGCTCTCGCCCTTGATCTGGACGTTGATGCCGTTGTCGTCGAAGAACCGCTGCACGTCGTCGAGCATCGCGCTCGTGTCCTCGACGAGCTGCGGCACGTCGTTGGCCAAGGCCGTCGCCTGATCTGACACCGGGCCCGCGGCGAGGAAGCCGAGAAACGGCAGCAGCGTGAAGAACGCCAGGTACACCGCGATCACCGCCACCGTGCGCGGCGCGTGCGTGCGCTGCAGCAGCACGACGAGCGGGTTGAGGATCAGCGCGATGACGGCCGCGACGATGAACAGCAGCAGCACGACGCCCGCCGCGTCGGCGAGCGCGTAGAGCGCGAGCACCGCGAGCGGAAGTATGACGAGCTGCACCCACCGTGCCACGACGACCGGCCCGCCGGGAGCCGGCGGCGGCGGCAGGGGCGGGGTGTCGGAAACCGGGTCGGCCATCCGCTGCGTCACAGTATGTCCCGTGCCAGATGCCGCCGCGACCATCTTGTTCGTCGGCGACCTCGTCGGATCGCTGGGCCGGCATACGCTGCTCGGCCTGCTGCCGGCGCTGCGCGAGCGCTACGCGCCCACCTTCGTCGTCGTCAACGGCGAGAACGCGGCCGGCGGCCTGGGCATCACGCCGAAGATCGCCAACGAGCTGTTCGCCAACGGAGTCGACGTCATCACGCTCGGCAACCACGCCTTCCACCGCCGCGAGATCTTCGACTACCTCGATCGGCACGAAGCGATCGTGCGCCCCTACAACTACCTGCGCAGCCAGCCCGGCCACGGCGCCTGCGTCGTCGAGAACGGCGGCACGCGGCTCGGTGTCGTGAACCTCAGCGGCAACCTCTTCCTGCGCGCCGGGCGCCCCGCCTTCACCGACATCGACGCCGCGCTCGGCGAGCTCGAGGGCCGCGTCGACCACGTGCTCGTCGACTTCCACGCCGAGGCGACGAGCGAGAAGGTCGCGCTGGGCTGGTACCTCGACGGGCGCGTCAGCGTCGTCGTGGGCACCCACACGCACGTGCCGACCGCCGACTTCCGCGTGCTCCCCGGCGGCACCGCCTACATCACCGACGTCGGCATGACCGGCCCGCGCGGGGGCGTCATCGGCGTGCGCAAGGAGCAGTCGATCCGCAGCTTCGTCACGCACATGAACGAGCGCTACGAGACGTCAGAGGACGACCCGTGGCTCATGGGGGTGCTCGTCCGCTGTTCGCAGCCGCTGAGGGCGGATGCGATCGAGCAGGTGCTGCTGCCGGCGCAGTGAGCGGCCGGGACGTCACGGCGCGTCCGCTAGTCGTCCACTTCTTCGAACTGAATCCCGCGGTCGCCCGGATGCGGCTCGCGGTGATCGACGGCCCCGGCCCGAACAGCGAACGGGATGCCATACGGGAACGCCGCGCAGCGCATGCCGATGGGGGCGCTGCGGTCGAGATGGCGGCAGCGATGGCAGATGCCGCCCGTCGGCATCGGCCCCTGGTGGGTGTGCGTGTCAGCGGTCACGGGCGGAAATGTAGCCGTGAGCGCTGCGAGACCTCCGAGGACGACGAAGCCGACGAAGAAGCAGCGTCAGGCTTGCGAGCGGCCGGACTAGCCGCATCGTGGCGCGGGTTACGCAAGAGCGACGCGGCCAGCACGACCAGCGCCGCCAGCAGCAGCGCGTTGCGCGCGGCCACGATCACCACCACGTCGGTCTTGACGTTGATGAGGTCGAAGTAGCGGCTCGGGAACTCGACGTGCGTGAGCACGATCGCCGCACCCGTCAGCAGCGCGGCCGAACGCCGGCCCCACACCCACGCCAGCGCCGCAAACGGCGCCAGCCAGATCACGTACTGCGGCGAGAAGACCTTGCCGAGCGTGACGAACGCGAGCAGCGCGGCGAATCCGCAGAGCACCATGTGTCGCGCGTCGGGGCGCCGCGAGGCAAGCCAGACGATCGACCACAGCGCGAGGACGAGCAGGAACGCAAAGACGCGTTCGGCGGCGGCGGCGTGGCCGCCGTCCAAGCCGTTTGACTTGAAGCGGTCCGGCCGCAGGTTCGTGCCGGTGACGTCCGAGCCGCCGAGCGCGAACAGCACGCTCGCCGCGGTCGACTCGATCTGCACCGGTCGCTCGAGATGGAACTCGAACGAGTCGACGTAGCCTGCGCCCGCCAGCGGCAGCGAGATCGCGGCGACGACCGCCGCGAAGATCGCGCCGCCGCGTAGCGCGCTGCGCCACTGCCCCCGACCGAACGCCAGCCATCCGAGCGCGATGATCGCGAGCAGGCCCGGGAAGAGCTTCGTCATCGTGCCGACGCCGAGCAGCGCGAAGCCGATCTCATGGCGGTCCTTCGACAGCGCGAGCAGGCCGCCGAGCGCGAGCGCGATCGGCAGCGCGTCGAAGTGCGTGCGCAGCGACGCGCCGATCAGCACGGGCGTCGCCGCGAACAGCCAGGCGACCGTGACGCTCGCGCGACCGCCGCCGGCCAGGCGCGCGGCGAGCTGCTGCGTCGCGATGAGGCAGATCCCCATCAGCACGGCGAAGCTCACCGCATACGTCGCATCGTCCAGACCGGGCACGCCCGCCAGCCAGAGCGGGATCGCCCCCAGCGGCGGGTACTCGAAGCCGAAGTCGACATAGGGCAGCTGGCCGTCGTGCAGCAGGTCGGCGTAGACGCCGTAGACGTAGAGGTCGTTGACGGTGATATCGGAGAACGGCCCGACCGTCGTCGCGACCGCGTACACGACCACGAGCGCGGCGGCGGCGAGCGCCAGCTGTGTGCGCTCGGACCCGCTCATGCGGCCGCGCGCTCGCCCTCGCCGGGCATCGCGAACCGCCCGAGCAGCGCGATCATCGTGAGGCCGAAGAACCACGGGATGTACAGGTAGAACCAGTGCGAGACGCCGAGCTGCAGCGCGATCAGGATCGCGGCGCTGAGCGCAGCCAGCCCGACGAGGTCGCGCCGCCGGGGCGCGAACGCGAGCGCGAGCGCCAGCAGCCCGCCCGCGACCTGGACCGCGCGCTGGACGTAGTTCAGCCACGCGACGTCGGGGTCGTACAGCCCCCAGATCGAGAACGGCGAGCCGCGCTGCGCCTGGAAGGCGATCGTGTGATCCCAGAAGTCGCGCAGGCTCAGGTCGCCCGCCAGCGGCGCGAACGACAGCACCGCCGCGCCGGCGAAGCCGAGCCCATACGCCGCGAGCGAGCGGCGGCGGCGGCGCGGGCGCCCGTGCAGCGCGAACAGCGGCGCCAGCGCCAGCGGCGCGAACTTCGTCAGGCCCGCGAGCGCCACGAACGCGCCGCGCGCCGGCGCGCTGCCGGCAGCCCAGACCGCCGCCAGCACGAGCGCGGCGACCAGCCCGTCGTTGGAGTTCGACATGAGCGCGTAGAGCGTGAACGGGTACGTCGTCCACGCGTAGGCCAGCAGCACCCCGAGGTCCGGGCCGCGCACACGGCGCCCGACGAGAAAGCAGAGCGCCAGCGCCAGCAGGTCGAACGTGATCGCGGCGGCGTGCGCGGCCGGCAGGTCGTCCCAGTTGCCGCTCCACCGCAACGCCTGCTCGAAGGGCACGTAGGCGACGTAGGCGACCGGCCCGTACGTGTCGCCCATGGAGTTGTCGCGGGGGAACTTCCCGTACAGCGGGTCGGCGTCGGCGATCCGATCGGCACCGATCACGCCCGCGTACCCGACGTCGATGACGTTGGAGTTGGTCACGTTCAGGGCGACGCGAAAGCCGACGAGGAAGATCACGGCGATCGCCAGCCAGCTCACCGGCACGAGCAGTCGCAGCGGCCGCTGCGACTGTTCGCGCTCCGTCTCGCCACGGCGCAGGCCGATCCACAGCATCCGCGCCAGCAGGTAGCCCAGCAGCGGGTAGACGAGCGGCACCGACCAGTCCGCGCGCGCGGCGTTGAAGAAGGCCGTCGAGACCGAGAAGGCGCTCAGGACGAGCAGGTCGAGGTGCAGCATCCGCCACGGCGGGCGTAGAAACGGGGCCACGAACAGCACCGCCAGCGGGATCCACACCCACGGGGCGTTGACGATGCGCCCGAACGCGCCGGGATAGCCGCGCGCCATCGACCACGGGACCTGGTACTCCGTCCACGCCTCGATCACGCGCCCGGTGGCGTCGTCGATCAGCACCTGGCCGATCTCCTTGCGCGGCTGGCGGGGCTTCGTCTTGGCGAAGAACGAGACCTGCCAGCGATCGGTGCCCTTGAGGAAGACCTCGCGGGTCGAGCCGCGGTACTCGCGGCGCTCGCGGCGCACCTTCGCGATGCGCTCGGCGATCGCGCCGGCGCGCGCGGCGGTCAGGACACGCCCCGGCGGCACCACGTCCTCGCGCGGCGGGCGCACGAGCTGCGTGGGGCTGACCGCCGTACCGGGCAAGTTCGTCGGCAGGCCACCTGAGGTGCCCGGCGAGCGCACCTGCGCCGCGGCGGGCGCGGCGCTCAGCAGGACGACCAGCAGCGCGGCGCAGCAGAGCGCGCTGCGCGCTCGAGAAGCGCTCAGCTGACGGTTCGGGTCGTGGAGTCGACCATCAGGCCCGGAAGCTCCACAGCTTGTTGCCGATGAAGTTCAGCGGCGTCGCGGCGGCGATCGCGATCGCCTGGGCCGGCACCGTGCCCATGTCGAGGACCTCGTCCATCCCGAGCCCTTCGACGAGCGCGTAGAGGACGACGAGGTTGAAGGCGAACGCCATGAGCGAGACGACGCAGAAGCGCACCGCCTGAAAGCCCGCGTGCCCGCCGCTGGCGCGAAAGGTCCACATCCGGTTCCAGACGAAGTTGTTGCTCAGGGCGACGACGAAGGCGCCGGTGGCGGCGATGGGGTAGGTCGCCGACAGACCGTGCTCGAGCAGCGTGTAGATCAGCAGGTTGACGACGTAGCCGCTCGCGCCGACCACGCCGAAGCGCACGAGCTGCAGCCAGTTCGACGGCTTGCGCAGGCCCGCGCGCACGCGCGTACGGCCGCGCAGGCGCGAGGTGTCGATCGAGCTCTCCGCGACGGCCTCGTCGGCGCTCATCGCGAGGACCGGCCTTCCGGATCCCCGGCCACGACCGTCGGGCAATGGAGCGCTGTCATCCCGCGAAAGGTTACGCGGCGCCGAAGTGGCCGATGACCATCGGCGCGACGTCGGCGATCGACCAGTTGCCGTCGGCGCGCTCCGGCGGCGCCGGCACGCCGCAGAACAGCAGGGCGCCGAGCGAGTCGACGCGATGCAGCGAGCCGTGGCTGCCACCGCGCACGTGCGCGCGGTTGCCCCAGTCGGGGAACTCGTAGGCGGGTTCGGCGGAGAGCAGCACGTCGCCCGAGGTAGGGCAGGACATCGCCGCCCACACGCGCGCCAGCGCGTCGGGATAGTTCTCGCAGTGCAGCACGCCGTCCTCGAGGTGCGCGAGCAGCGTGTCGAGCTCGCCGTCGACCGACCAGCGCCGGCCGCGCTCGTCGGCGACGTCGTCGCCCGGAGCGAACGACAGCTCGCCGCGCTCGCCGCCGATCCGCACGCGCCGGTGGGCGGGGTCCGGATCCCACCACATCGCGAGATCGACGCCCTCGACCGCGCGTGCCCGCTCGACGACGCGCGGCAGCGCGCTCTCGCGCGACTCCAGCAGCAGATAGATCATCGCCGAGCGCTGCGCCGGGCACAGCGCGAGCTCGGCGTGGCGCGCACCGGCACCGGACGGCGGCAGCACGCGCCAGTCGGCGAACGCGCCGGTCAGGTCGACGGTGCGCTCGATGTGCGAATGCGAGTGGTCGGCCATGACGATCATCGCGTGCTCGTCGAGGAACGCGTCGGCGCCGCCGCCGGCCTCCATCACGCGCCACAGCTCGGCGTCGGCGGCGGCGATCGACTGGATCTGCGCGTGCGGCCCGTTCTTGTGGGAGTGCGCGTCGTTGTCGGGCAGCGACAGCAGCAGGAAGTCGAAGAGGTCGTGCTCGACGAGGTAGGAGCCGACGCAGCCGGCGTGCTGGTCGCGCATGCCGGGGATCCCCATCCGCGACCAGCAGGTCGTCCTGCGGCTGGCGAAGATGTCGGCGTAGAACAGCTCGCGCGGGCCGAGCACCGCGCGCTTGAACAGCTGCGACGCGGCGCGCGTCAGCGCGAAGTCGCGCGAGATCTCATGCTCGTGCCGGCCGCGGTAGATGAGGTAGGTCGTGCCGGCCGTGCGCACCCGCTCGGTGTCGTCGAGCGTCTCGAAGACGGTCGGGACGCCGGGCGCCAGGTGCGTCGCGTTCATGTTGAAGATCGTGTCGACGAGCTGGCGGTTGAGCCCGAACTTGCGCGACGCCGAGAACGAGGAGCCGTACTCCACGTAGCGCTGCTCGGCGCGCGAATACCAGTTCATCGACGGGATCTCGTGCTCGTCCTGCAGCACGCCGGTCGTGATCGTCGCCGCGCAGACGGGCGTGACGGAGGGGAACGCGGCCACGCACCCCGGCACGTACTGGCCGCGGTCGGCGATCGCCTTCAGGGCCGGCGCGTTGCCCGAGCGCATCGCGCGCTCGACCATCGTCGGCTTCATCCCGTCGATGACGGTGAGGACGAGCTTGGACGGACTGGAGGGATTGGCCGGATCGGACGGCTTGGCGGCGCTCACCGCAGGATGCGCAGCCCGGCGTACTTCTCGCCCTCGCGGCGCTTGCCGCCGCGCAACAGGAAGGCGAAGAAACCGATCGCCATGACCGAGATCGGCGCCGCCACGACCGCCAGGCCGGCGAGCAGGACGGCCGTGCCCTCGAGGTAGACCGGCAGCGCCGCCCGCGCCTCGGGATCCAGGCGCGCGCGCGCGCGGGTGCTCAGCGACCGCGTGGCGGCGGCGGCGAGCGCGGCGCACAGCCCGCCGGCCAGCAGGCCCGGCCACCACATGTCCGTGTTGTCGGCGAGCGTCGCGGCGAACAGCAGCGCCCCGAGGCCCAGGCCGATGCCCTGCGTGGCCGACTCCAGCGTTGCGGCGATCGGCTCGCGGCGCGCCAGCACGACCGCCACGATCAGCACGACGAGCACGGCCGCCAGCCAGCCCGGCTGTTCGAGGAACGCAAACGGCGTGCCCTCGTAGTCGATGCCGACGTCGGCGCTCGCCAGCGCGCCGGCAACGAGTGCCGGCAGGAACGGGCGCACGCCGGCGGCGCCGGAGAGCCCCATGCCCTGGAGAATGTCGATCAGCAGCTGCAACGCGTCCGGTACCTTGGAGGGCGCATGACGATAGACGACAGGGACGCGCGCATACCCGGCGAACCCCGACTGATGACCTCGGCGGCCGGGCCCCGCCAGACGTCGCGCGACCTCGAGCGCTACGCGGGGTTGTTCGCCGCCCGCACCAAGGTCATGAAGTCCTCGGCGATGCGCGATCTGATGGCGCTGACGGAGCGCAGCGACATCATCTCGCTCGCCGGCGGGCTGCCCGACACGTCCTCGTTCCCGGCCGCGTCGTTCGCCGCGATCATGGGCGACGTCGCCGTCGACTCGACGGCGCGCTCGCTGCAGTACGGCCCGACGGAGGGCCTGACGGTGCTCAAGCGCTGCATCGCCGAGGTGATGGCCGAGGAGGGCATGACCGTCGATCCCGACGACGTGCTGGTGACGACCGGCGGCCAGCAGGTGATCGACCTCGTCTGCAAGACGCTGATCGATCCCGGCGACGTCATCATTGCCGAGGCGCCGACGTATCCCGGCGCGATGCCGACCTTCTGCTCCTACCAGGCCGAGGTCATCCAGATCGGCCTCGACGAGGACGGCATGCGCATCGACGAGCTCGAGCAGACGCTCGAGCGCCTCGACCGCGAGGGACGCCGGCCGAAGTTCATCTACACGGTGCCGACGTTCCAGAACCCGGCTGGTACGACGATGTCGCTGCCGCGCCGGCGACGGCTCGTCGAGGTCATCCGCGAGCGCGAGCTGCTGGTGCTCGAGGACAACCCGTACGGGCTGCTGCGCTACGAGGGCGACCCGCTGCCGACGCTCTACGCGCTGGAGGGCGGCGACTTCGTCATCTACCTCGGCACGTTCTCGAAGATCCTCTCTCCCGGCGTCCGGCTGGGCTGGAGCGTCGGCCCGCGGCCCGTGCTCGCGAAGATGAACATCGGCAAGCAGGCCTCGGACCTGTGCTCCTCGTCGCTGACGCAGCTGTTCGTCGCCGCCTACTTCGACAGCGGCCGCTGGCAGGACTACGTGCACTCGCTCAAGGAGATCTACCGCCGCCGGCGCGACGTCATGCTCGACGCGCTCGCCGAGTGTCTCGGCCCGGAGTGCAGCTGGACGCACCCGCAGGGCGGCCTGTTCATCTGGGTCACGCTGCCCGACTACCTCGACACGACCGACCTGCTCGCGCTCGCGCTCGACGAGCACGTCGCGTTCGTGCCCGGCCGCGCGGCGTTCCTCGACGGCCGCGGCGCAAGCTCGATGCGGCTGAACTTCTCCGGCGTCGGCGCGGCCGACATCCGCGAGGGCGTGCGGCGCATCGGCGAGGTCGTGCGCGAGCAGGTGCAGCTGTACGGCACGCTGACCGGCACGCACCCCGTGGCCGGCGAGCCGGCCGCCGAGCCGGCCGCCGAGCCGGCGCCCGCCGAGCCCGACGCGGTGCTTGCCGACGTGCTGCACCTGCCGCCCGCGCCCGAGCGCCGCAGACGGGCGGGCGGGTCCGATATCCGCGAAGGATGACGCGGGTCGCGGTCCTCAAGGGCGGCCGGTCGCTCGAGCGCCAGGTGTCCCTGAAGTCCGGCGCGCGCGTGCAGGACGCGCTGCACCGGCTCGGCCACAAGATCGTCGCCATCGACGTCGGCCACGACCTCGTGCAACGCCTGCGCGAGGCCGCGCCCGAGGTCGCCTTCGTCGCGCTGCACGGCCGCGACGGCGAGGACGGCACGGTGCAGGAGATGCTCGAGGCGCTCGCCATCCCGTACACCGGCAGCGGCGTGTCGGCCTGCATCCGCTGCGCCGACAAGGTCATCGCCAAGCACCACATGCTCGACGCGGGGATCCCGACGCCGGACTTCTTCGCGTTCAACGAGACGGCCTTCAAGGAGCTCGGCGCCGCCGACGCGCTGCCGGCGATCGAGCAGCGCCTGGGCTTTCCGCTCGTCGTCAAGCCCGCCGGCCAGGGCTCTGCGCTCGGCATCAAGTTCGCATCGGCCGAGCGCGACGTGCCGGGCGCGCTCGTGGCGGCGTTCTCCTACGGCGACAAGGTCCTGCTCGAGCGCCACGTGCGCGGCCGCGACCTGGCGGTGTCCGTGCTCGACGGCGACGCGCTGCCGGTCGTCGAGGCGGTCCCGACCGAAGAGGCGTTCTACGACTTCGAGGCGCGCTACGAGATCGGGCGCACGCAGTTCGTCTGCCCCGCCGAGCTGCCCGACGAGGTGACGGCGCGCGCGCAGGAGCTCGCCCTGCAGGTCTGGGACGTGCTCGGTTGTCGCGGCTTTGCGCGGGTCGACCTCATGCTCTGCCACGAGACCGGCGAGCTGACGGTGCTCGAGGCCAACGCGATCCCGGGAATGACCGAGACGTCGCTGCTCCCACAGGCGGCCGACGCGACGGGGATCGGCTTCGACGAGCTGATCGACCGGATCCTGCGGCTCGCGCGGTTGTAGTCCCAGGCGGCGCGCCCGGACTAGGGTTTCGCGGTCCGGTCGTCGCAAGCGGACCCGCCTGGCGGCGACGTGACACGCGATCGCCGCTTGCGTCGACCTACCGGCGACGTCACTCCTCGCCGGGCGCGAAGTCCTCCGGGCTGACCTGGTCGAGGAAGTCCTTGAACTTCTCGACAACCTCCTCGGTGTCCTCGACGTCGTGCTCGAACTCGATCGCCGACTCGGCGATGACCTCCTCGGCGGCGAAGATCGGAGCGCCCGAGCGCACGGCCAGCGCCAGCGCGTCGCTGGGGCGCGAATCGATCTCCATCTCCTTGCCGTCGACGGCAAGCGTGATCGAGGCGAAGAACGTATTGTCGCGCAGCTCGGTGACGGCGACCTGCGTGCAGCGCACCTCGAGCTCGCCGAGCATGTCGCAGAGCAGGTCGTGGGTCATCGGCCGCGGTGTCGTCGCGCCCTGCAGCTTCATCAGAATTGCGGCCGCCTCGGGGTGGCCGATCCAGATCGGAAGGAACTTGTTGCTGTCGACGGTCTTCAGCAGGACGATCGGTTGCTTGCCGACCATGTCGAAGCTGACGCCGTAGATCACCATCTCCTGCATTCGCTGGAGCATAGCTACGGGGCTGTGCGGCGCCTTGAATATCCAGTGCGGCGGCGTACGGACATCCGCACGATCCGTGGTGGCAGCGCGAACGTTCTTCCCGGACTGCCCAGGAGCGGCCCTATAGTCGTGACATGGCAGCACGCGGTACACAGGCGTCGCCAGGAGCCGAAGCGGGCGCGATCGCATCCTCGACGCTGCCTATGGGCTGTTCAGTCGATCCGGCGTCCGGGCGATCGGCGTCGACACCATCACGGCCGAGGCCGACGTCGCGAAGATGACGCTGTACCGCAACTTCGCCTCCAAGAACGACCTCGCGCTGGCCTTCCTGGCGCAGCGCGAGGAGCGCTGGACGCGCGGTTGGGTGCAAACCGAGGCGCTGCGGCGCGGCGAGACGCCGGCCGAGCAGCTGCTGGCGATCTTCGAGATCTTTTCGGAGTGGTTCGCGCGGGAGGACTTCGAGGGCTGCGCGTTCATCACGTCGCTGCTCGAGTTCGAGGACCGTGACGATCCCGTCCGCCACGCCTGCGTCATGCACCTGGCGAACATCCGCGCGTTCGTCTGCGAGCTCGCCAGCGCGGCCGGCGTGGCCGAGCCGGAGTGGTTCGCCGGCCAGTGGCACATCCTCATGAAAGGCTCGATCGTCGCCGCGCACGAGGGCGACCACCGCGCCGCGCTGAAGGCTCGTGAGATGGGCGAGCTGCTGCTCGCCCGCGAGGGCATCACGGTTTCCGCCTGACGCGCCGGGCCGCACCGGGGGTCAGCGCCGGCTCAAGGCGATCCTGCGCGGCGCGTGGGCCGGCCGCGGCGCAGAACCGCGCCGGCGTGCGGATGTCCAGGCGCACCTGCGCGGCCGGGTGGCGTGGGTCGAGTCGGTCAACCCCGCTCGCGGGGCGAAGCTGCGCGAGCGCTTCGAGCAGATCGACTGGGAGCGTAGCCCGAGCCCCGCCGCGACGGGGTCGTCGAGATCGCCGGTCGGGGCCCGGGTTCGTCAGCGCACCTCGTCTGCGTCGGGATCACTCGGTGCCGCCGGGGTGACCTGTGATTGGTTGTCACCGACGGTGATGCTCGTGGCAGCGACCAGCGGCGCGCCGACGATGATGGACGCCAGTCCGGGATCCAACCCCGCCAGGTCGCGGATGCCGAGCGTCTCCGCTGCCGCCACCAGCGCGTCGAGCTTGAACGAGGCCTGCGCTGACGTCTGGATCAGCCGCGCGGTTTCATCGGTCGGCTTGCAGTCACTGAGCTCAAAGTAGTCGGGGCCGCGAGCGGCCATGCGGGCGTCGTGAAAATGGGCGAGGATGCGGGGGCCGCCCTTGTTGACGCCGCGTCTTTGCTTGGTGCCCTGTGAGGTCCGTTCAAAGTAT
>Ga0136617_10000993_pt1 | contig 24825 bp, 27 predicted proteins | sample AntDrymUQ3222106_2_FD_129672 | JGI IMG/M metagenome (GOLD analysis project Ga0136617, IMG submission 129672) | Polar desert sand microbial communities from Dry Valleys, Antarctica - metaG UQ322 (21.06) | ecosystem: Environmental > Terrestrial > Soil > Desert | place: Antarctica: Dry Valley...
CAGAGGACGTCCGTGACCTTGGGCTCGTAGTCCTTGTTCCAGTAGCCCATCTCCGCGTACGGCGTGATTCCTGACGCCCAGCGGTCCTTGGACTTGGTTCCGTCTGACTGTGTTGTGCTCATTCCGTCCTCTCTCGGTGTGCTATTCCGCAGGGTACCCGCGGAATACAAAGGTTCAAAGCAAAAGATCGAGCCTTTTGCATAGCCAATGGCTTATGAATCCTCGTTACCGTCTCCTTCGATGGTTGCGGCACCCGCCCGTGCAGGCGCGGGCGCAGCCTCGATGATCGCGACGCCGTCGATCGTCTCGGTCAGCCGTGGCACCACCTCGACGATCGACTCCTGAGCGCAGAACGCGATGTCCGACTCCAGCCCCTCTCGCCGCAGGCCGACCGCGCCGGCACTCGCCTCCAGGGCCGCGAGCGCAGTCGGGTACGCCGCTGCCACGGCCTCGGCGACGTGCGTCGCGTCGCTGCGCGGACCCTCGAGGACAATGCTCACGCGGCCGGCGAGGTAGACGTCCTCGATGCTCACGCGTCCGTCGGTGCCGGCACAGACGAGCAGGATGTCGCCTCCGCCGATCCGCGCGGCCACAGCGGCGAGGTTCAGCATCGAGGCCAGGAGCACCTCGCCGGCGACCTCGGCCGAGGCGACGATCGCAGGGGCGCCGTTCGTCGTCGCCAGCACGAGCTCGGCGCCGCGTGGCTCGAGCGTCTCCTCGGGCGAGTTGCCCAGGTCGAAGCCTGGCGCCCGGGCGCAGCGGACCTCGCCGGCGAGCACGCGGTCCTCCGCGCGCAGCGTCCTGGCCTGGTCGATGCTGCCGGCGACGAGCACGCGCTCGTAGCCGGACGCGAGTGCGAGCGTGATCGTCGAGGTGGCCCGCAGGACGTCGATGACCACGGCCGTGTCGGCGGGCCGGACGTGCGTCCCGAGGAAGGCGACGTCGATCATGCGCCGAGCGCCGTCTCCCCTTATGCGGGCGTACCGACGCCGGCGGCGAAGCGAGCCGCCATCTGGTCATCGAGCAGTTGACGCATGGTCACGAGCGGCACGTCGTCATCCTCCTGCGGAGTCGAGTTCGGCGTCGGGAGTGGCCTCCACGATCCGGCGGTAGGAGCCGGGCCGAACGATGAGCGACTGCGTCGAGATCCAGCCGGCGATCATATGTCGGGGCGCGCTGAGCATCGTGCCGCCGGTGATGCCGCAGGCCGCGAAGAGCGCGGGGCCGCGGATGAGGTCGTCGACCTCCAGGATCTCCTCGGTCGAGATCCCGGCAGCGGCGATCGCCGCGGCCTCCTCGTCGCGCTGTGGCGCAAGCCGGGTCTGCATGCCGCCGCCCAGGACCTTCACAGCGCACGCGGCCATGATGCCCTCGGGCGTCCCACCGATGCCCATGAGCATGTCCACGCCCGTGCCCGGCAGCAGCGCGAACATCGCGCCGGCGACGTCGCCGGCGCTCGGCATGATGACGCGCACGCCCATCTCGCGCAGGCGTGCGGCGAGCTCGACGTGGCGGGGCTTGTCGAGCACGAGCACGCGCATCTCGTCGACCGGCTTGCCGAGCGCAGCGGCGACGCGCTCGACGTTGTGCTCGGGCGTCTCACGTAGGTCGATCGCATCGCAGGCAGCGGGACCGACGACGAGCTTGTCCTGGTAATGGCCGGGCCCGGGCGACCAGATGCAGCCCTCGCCGGCCATCGCGATCGTCGTCAGCGAGCCGGGCAGGCCGGCGGCACAGAGGTCGGTGCACTCGACGGGGTCGACGGCGATGTCGAAGCGCGGGCCCTTGCCGTTGCCGAGCTCCTCGCCGTTGAAGAGCATCGGAGCGTCGTCCTTCTCGCCCTCGCCGATGACGACCGTGCCGAAGCCGTTGGCCTCGCCGAGCACGGCGCGCATCGCTTCGGTGGCGGCGGCGTCGGCGGCCTTGCCGTCACCGCGGCCCGCATGCTTGGCGGCGGCGAGCGCGGCGACGCGCACGGCTTCGAGCGCAAGCGACTCGAGCGTCGCCGGCAGATTCTCTGTGGCCTGGCTCGTAACGGTGCCGGCCGGCTCCTCCTCGACCAGGGTCATGTTCGCATCCTCACCTGCTTTGGATTTGCCTTCAAGCGAAATGTTCGCCGCTTCTCTGAGAGAATCGTCTATGACTGGTACTTGATTCCGGTCGCGGTCGCTCTCCATCGTCGCAGTAATGGCAAGGAGAGGCCCGCCCGTTTCGTCTACCTCGACTCGGCGCGCTTCATGCGCCGTCCGACGGATCAGCGCGTCAGCGACCGGCGCGAGCGCTGGCGATAGCGCCGCAGTCGCTCGAGCAGGAGCTCGAGGAGTCGCTCGATGCGGTCGAGCATCGCCTCGCGCATGAGCGCGATCCCATCGATGGCCTCGGACGCCGGCACGGGATCGGGCTTCTTATCCTGCTCGCGCGTCATCCGCGCAGGCTCTCGAGGTCCGCCGGCGTGTCGACGTCGATCGCCGAGCACAGGTGCGAGCACTCTATCTTGAACACGCCGATGCGCCGTAGCAGGTGGCGGGCGCCGACATCGCCTTCGATGTCTGCGACGGCGCCGAAGTAGGCGCTGCCGAGGACCACGGGATGGCCGGGGACGCCGTTGTAGACCGCCCGCGCCCGCGCCCGAGCACCGTGCTCGCCCGCGATGTCGGCGAACAGGGCGATCACCTGGGCCGTCACGCGCGGCATGTCGCCGAGCGTGATGACGGCCGCCTGCGCGTCACCGGCGATCGCGGCGATCCCCTTGCGCAGCGAGGCCGACTGGCCGGTCTCCCAGTCCTCGCAGACGACGACCTCGGTGCCGCCGAAGTCGACGCCCGCGCGGACCTCGTCCGCGCGGGAGCCGAGCACGACGACGACGCGGTCGATCGCGGGTACGGCCTCGACGGCCCGCAGCGCATGCTCGAGCAGCGGCTTGGAGTCGAGCTCCGCGAGCTGCTTGGCGCCGCCGAAGCGCGATCCCGATCCCGCCGCCAGGACGACGCCTGCTGTCACGCGGCGCTCGCCGTCGTCAGCGCGCGCTTCGTCAGCACCCGCGCGAGATGGCGCTTGTAGTCCGGCGTGGCGTTCAGGTCCGCGAGCGGATCGGCGCCCTCGGCCGCGAGCGCGGCAGCCGCCGCGATGTGCTCGTCGTCGAGCGGCTGGCCGAGCAGCGCATCCTCCGCGGCGCTCGCACGCAGCGGCGTCGACGCCATGTGCGTCAGGCCGATGCGCACGTCCTCGCAGACGCCGTCGGCCGACTTCACGAGCGCGCAGACCCCGACCATCGCCCAGTCCTCGGAGCGGCGGTTGAACTTCTCGTAGCCGTAGCCATAGCCGACAAGCGCCGGGATGCGTACCTCCGTGAGGATCTCGCCCGGCGCGATCGACGTCGTCAGGTACCCCTCGAAGAGATCCTCGGCGGCGATCTCGCGCTCGCCGCCCGAACCGCGGACGACCACCGACCCGCCGAGCGCCAGCAGCACCGCCGGCAGGTCCGCGGCCGAGTCGCCGTTCGCAAGCGAGCCGCCGATCGTGCCGCGGTTTCGCACCTGCTGATCGGCGATCTGCTTCGCCGCCGCCGCGATGAGCCCCATGTCCTTGCGCACCTGCAGGTCGGCGTGGCGCGTCATGGCGCCGATCCGGAAGGAGTCGTCGCCGGTCTGCACGCCGCGCAGCTCGGAGATCTTGCGCAGGTCGACGAGCAGGGAGGGAGCGGTGAAGCGCAGCTTCATGAGCGGTAGCAGCGAGTGGCCGCCGGCCAGAACCTTGGCATCCGCGCCGCCGCGGTCGAGCAGCTCGATCGCGTCGTCGACGGACTCCGCAACGGCGTAGTCGAACTCTGCGGGGATCATGACGCACCTCCCTCCGGGATCGTGGGCCCGGAGCCGGCCGAGCCCTCGCCCTCTGGCGGAAGCGATACGCCCTGCTCGCTCGCCAGCGGGCCGTCGCCGCGCCCGCGCGCCTCCTCGAGCGCCTGCCACACGCGCAACGGCGTGAGCGGCATGTCGATGTACGAGATGCCCGTGTGGCGCAGCGCGTCGATGACCGCGTTGACGATCGCCGGGGTCGCGGCGATCGTGCCGGCCTCGCCGATGCCCTTGACGCCGAGCGAGTTCGACGGCGACTTCGTCTCGGTGCGGTCGGTCTCGAAGTTCGGAACCTCGTTGGCCGTCGGCAGCGCGTAGTCCATGAACGTGCCGGTCACGAGCTGCCCGCGATCGTCGTAGACGACCTGCTCGTAGAGCGCCTGGCCGATGCCGTGCGCGACGCCACCGTGCACCTGCCCGTCGATGAGCATCGGGTTGATGGCCGGCCCGCAGTCGTCGACCGCGACCCAGCGCAGCACGGTGACCTTGCCCGTCTCAGGATCGACCTCGACGACGCAGACGTGGGTGCCGAACGGGAACACGAAGTTCGTCGGGTCGTAGATGAGCGTCTGCTCGAGGCCGAGCTCCATGTCCTCGGGCATCTTCGTCGCGTCGATGTAGGCGCAGCCGGCGACCTCGGCGAGCGTCATGCCCTGCTCGGGGTCGCCGCGCAGCGAGAACCGGCCGCCGTGCAGCTCGATGTCGGCGGGATCGGCCTCGAGGTTGTGGGCGACGATCTCCCGGCACTTCGCGGCGATCTTCTCGGCCGCGTGCGCTGCGGCGACGCCGCCGACCGCCAGGGAGCGCCAGCCGTACGTCCCGAGGCCCATCGGTCCGGTCGCCGTGTCGCCGTGCACGACCTCGACGAGGGCCGGATCGGCGCCGAGGCGGTCGGCCACGATCTGCGCGAAGCCGGTCTCGTGGCCCTGGCCGTGCGGCGAGGCGCCGGTGAAGATCGTCACCGACCCGGTCGGGTGGACGCGGACGAGCGCCGACTCGTAGAGCCCGATCCCGAGGCCGAAGCCGGTCGGGCCCACCGCCCGCGAGGGGGCGAGGCCGCAGATCTCGGTGTACGTCGAGAAGCCGACCCCTCGGAGGATGCCCAGCTCTCGCAGCGACGCCTGCTCGGCGCGGAACGACTTCAGATCGATGATCTCCAGGGCGCGATCGAGCGCGACCTCGTAGTTGCCCGAGTCGTATGTGATGCCGTACGGCGTTGCGTACGGGAAGGCGTCCGGCGGGATGAAGTTCTTCCTGCGGATCTCGACGGCGTCCATCCCGAGCTCGACGGCGAGCTGGTCGATCGTCACCTCGAGCATGTGGGTCATCTCCGGGCGGCCCGCCCCGCGGATCGCGTCGGTGAAGTACTTGTTCGTGAACACGCCGACGATGTCGGTCCTCACCGCGGGGATGCGGTAGCACCCCGTCATCACGAAGGCACCAAGCTCCGGGATCATCGGGGTCAACAGGCCGAAGTAGGCGCCGACGTCCTGGATGATCTTCGCGTGGAAGGCGGTGATCGTGCCGTCGGACTTCGCCCCCATCCGGACGTAGTCGACCTGATCGCGGCCGTGGTGGGAGACCGCCATGTTCTCCGAGCGCGTCTCGATCCACTTCACCGGCCGCCCGAGCTGCTTGGAAGCCCAGGCGCACAGCGTCTCCTCGGCGCAGACCTGCAGCTTGGAGCCGAAGCCGCCGCCGACCTCCGGCGCGATGACGCGGACCTTGTCCTCGCTGATGCCCATCTGCACGGCGTAGAACAGCCGCACGAGGTGCGGCACCTGGGTCGAGGACCAGACCGTCAGCTGACCGGCGCGGTACTCGGCGATGCAGCCGCGCGGCTCGATCGCCGCGCCCGCGGTGCGGTGGTTGACGATCCGCCGCTCGACGACGACGTCGGCGTCGGCCAGCGCCTGCTCGATGTCGCCGCCGCCCATCGACCATTCGTGCGCCGTGTTCGTGCCCAGCGACTCGTGGACGAGCGTCCCGTCCTTCAGCGCCTCCTCGACGTCGACGACGACGGGCAACGACTCGTACTCGACCCAGACGTCCTGGGCGGCGTCGACGACCGCGTACTTGTCCTCGCCGACGACCATCGCGACGGCGTCGCCGACGTGGCAGACGCGGCCGCGCACCAGCGGCCAGCGCTCGGGCGTCTTGACCTCGACGCCCGGCGGCGCCCATGCCATCGGCAGCGGCGCGAGCAGGTCGCCCATGTCCTCGCCCGTGAAGACCGCGCGGATGCCGCGGCGCGCGAGCGCGGCCGAGCCGTCGATCGAGACGATCCGCGCGTGCGCCTCGGGGGAGCGCACGATCGCGGCGTGCAGCATCCCCGGCAGGGCGATGTCGTCGACGTACGTCGCGCTCCCGGTGATGAGGCGCGGATCCTCCTTGCGGCGCAGCGACTGGCCGACCCACTTCGCCGGCGCGTCCTCGATCGTGCTCATCGCGAGTAGCCTCCCTTCGAGTTCAAGCCGGCCGTCGTCGAGCGATGACGCGTCGTCATGCCGCCACCCCCCGTCCGGCCTCGGCGGCGGCAAGGATCGCCTTGACGATGTTCTGGTAGCCCGTGCAGCGGCAGAGGTTGCCCTCCAGCCCCTTGCGGACCTCCTCCTCGGTGATCGGGCCATCGCCCTCGTGGCGCGCGAGCAGGTCGGCTGCCGCCATGATCATCCCCGGCGTGCAGTACCCGCACTGCAGGCCGTGCTCGTCCCAGAAGCTCTGCTGCAGCGGGTGATACTCGCCGCCGGCGCCTGTCATGCCCTCGATCGTCGTGATCTCGGCGCCGTCGCACTGGACGGCGAGGACGGTGCAGCTCTTGACGGCCTCGCCGTCGACGTGGCAGGTGCAGGCACCGCAGTTGGACGTGTCGCAGCCGACGTGCGTGCCGGTCAGGCGCAGCTCGTCGCGCAGGTAGTGCACGAGCAGCAGCCGCGCAGGGACCTCCGATTCATGCGACTCCCCGTTGACGGTCACCTGCAGTGCAACCGTCCGTCCCATGATCTCCTCCTTCTATCGAACTGCGTCTATCCACCCATGTAGGCACATTACAGCCCATGATCCGACGGCGCTCCAGAATTCTGGGTGGGGCCGCCCGGGATGATTCGTGTCGGATTGATGCTCGGATGCGTCCGCCTGGTCTTGCGGACGAAGGCGCCGTCGTCAGCTCGATGCCAGGCCATCCACGCGGCCTCGCCAGCGGCTCAGCTCTTGCACCTCGGCCTCGTGCGACGAACGCCAGTCCAGGTAGTCCGCAGCGCCGTCGAAGTGCGTCTTCACCTCGTCGCCGATCGACCAGCGGTCGTCGCCCCCGAGGCTGTAGTACTTGAAGGCATCGAGCATTCCGCGCATGAACGGTTCGTCGGAATGGCGGGAGATCATGAACAGGAGCGTCTCCGCATGCAGCACGAGCTCCTCATGCGTGCCGACCTCCATGTTCCTGCGGTAGGACTCCTTGAGGCCCAGATGCACGGCCTCGGCCTCCATCGCGACCGCGAACGACGCGCCGTCGCGCCAGAGCCGGTAGCACCACTCCAGATCCTCCCCGCCGAAGCGCGAGCGCATCGCCTCGTCCAGGAAGCCGACCTGGCCGCGCACGCTGAGGTTGCACGTGAACCCGATGCGCCACGGGTGATGGGAGCATCGCTCCATGTCGCGCACGCGCATGCGCGCGTCCTCGTCCGGAACGGAGCGCGTCGAGCACCGCGCGAGGAGCGTCGGCGCGTCAGGCGCCCCCACCACGTCGCGAAACTCGTCCTCCCCGGCGGTGAGCCGGTTGCCGACGACGACCGACGTGCGGTCGCCGAGCTCGTCGTGCGCCCGTCGATGGCCTCGCAGGAGACCGGGTGCCGGAACCATGTCGCCATCGAGCAGCAGCACGTCGGCGGCGGGCGCGACGCTGAGGCCGTTGTTTCGGGAGGCGGCCACGCGAAAGCCACGGTCCTCCTGCCAGACGTAGCGGATGTCGGTCCGCAGCGCGCGCGTCCTGTCGACGACAGCATCCAGGAGGCGCGGACGCGATCCGTCGTCGCACACCACGACGCGAGCACCGGGCTCCTCCCGTGCGATCGCCTCGAGCGCGAGGAGGACCGTCGTCGGCTGCTCATAGGTGGCCAGCAGGACGGTGGTACTCACCCGGTCGACGCTCTCCCCCGACGCCGTCGAGAGCGCAAGCGGCCGACCGAGGCGCCGCGCCGCCTGCAGCGCCAGCTCATCGTCCGGGCACGACCATGACGCCAGCCACAGATAGCGCAGCTCGGCGAAGCGTCCGGCGTGCCCGTCGAGCACGGAACGCGCCTGTGGCGCCTGCGTCCGCTCCCAGACGACGACCTGAAGCGCCTGCGCGTCCTCGCGTGCTGCGAGCTCGCCGAGCCTCGCGGCGGCGTCGGAGCCCGGCACAAGCTCGAGGGGCCCTGCCGGGGCAGGGGCCTCGAGACGACTGGAGACGTCGAGAGCGCCCAGCGCGCGACGTCGCGCGGTCATCGGCTCTTGCGCCAGTAGACGCCGGTCCAGTCGACGATCTCGATCGGGTCGTCGATGCCCCGTCTGGCCCGGAAGTCCTCGACCGCGGCACGGCACCGGCGCAACTCGAAGTCGTCGATCAGGCAGAACCCGCCGGGCGAGAGCTTGTCGTACAGCGCCTCGAGCGTCTCCATCGTCGAGCCGTACATGTCGCCGTCGACGCGAAGCACGGCCAAGCGCTCGATCGGCGCGTTCGGGAGCATCTCGGAGAACCACCCCTCGAGGAAACGCACGTGCCCGTCGAGGAGCCCGTAGCGCTCGAATGCGCTCTCGACCGCCAGCCGGCTGACACGCAGATGCTCGATGGCGTGATGAATGTCCTCGCGGTCGGCCGGCCAGCGTTCCGGATCGGGGAACGGGAGGCCGACGAACGAGTCGGCCACCCACACCAGGCGGTCGGTCACCCCGAGCGCGGCGAGGGTGCCGCGAGCGAGAATCGACGCGCCGCCGCGCCACACCCCGGCCTCCAGGATGTCGCCCGGCACGCCGTCGGCGACGGCGACGGCGATGCACGCCTGCAGGTTGTCCAGCCGCGCGCGGCCGACCATCGTCTCGCCGGGCGCGTTGCTGTCCTTCCCGGCCAGCACGAGCCGTGGGTCGCCGGCGCGACTCAGGAAGCGGTCATCGTCAGCCGCGCGCAAGAGCGAGCGTTTGAGCAGCTCGAGGTACGCAGCGGCCTCGCGGCGCTCGTCGACGACCGGGAGACCGACACTGGCAGGCGCACCGTGCTTGGACCAGGCCACAGCGGTCCAGTCGACGTGCTCGAGCTCGGCGCGAATGGCGTGCCGTTGTCGGAAGTCGTCGACCGCCGCCCGGCAGGATGCGCGCGCGCAGCCGTCGATCACGCAGATCCCGCCCGGCTGCAATCGCGGATAGAGCGCCTCAAGCACCGCTGTGGTGGCGTCGTAGTCGTCGCCGCGCACCCGGAGCAGGCTGATCTCGCCGATCGACGAGCTGGGCGGACCGGCGTCCCAGCGTTGGAGGACCGCTACGCGACCTCCGACCATGCCATAGGCGTTCAGCAACCGCTCGAACTCGGCCGACCGATCCTCGGCTGCCGCCGCCGGGAGGCCGTACAGCGAGACGATCACCCACACCGTCCGCTCCGTGCCCCGACAGGCGTCGAGCACCGCGCGGACAGACCGCGTGGCGCCGTCGCGCCCGAAGCCGACCTCCACGACGTCGCCCCGCACGCCGCAGGCCAGGATCTCGAGGAGCGAACTGCGCAGATGGTTGAGCCGACGATGCCCGACGGTCGTGGCTGCGTCCTCATGACTCGCGCGCGCGGGCTGATCGGCGAGGACTTCGTGCGAGACGTCAACGCCTACCTCGCCGACCAGGTTCGCCTGGCCGGCGGTCCGCCCGTCGAGGTGCTCTGGTGCCCGCATCGTCCGGAGGACGGCTGCCGCTGCCGCAAGCCGAGGCCGGGGCTCCTGCACGTAGCGGCCAAGCGCACCGGGCTACCGCTCGACAAGGCGGCGTTCGTCGGCGACTCCCGAGCCGACCTCGCTGCCGCGCGCGCCGCCGGCGTGCCGACGTTCCTGCACGCCTGCGGCGGCTCCGAGCCATGTCCGCCACCGGCGCGGGACGGCGGTGCGGTCACGTGCCTGCGCGAGCTTGCGGCCCTCGCGGACGCGCTGCCGCCGGTCGCCGCCCAGCGCTGATATGGGGCGGTGTTTGTCAAACTCGCAGCCCGGCGCACCGGGCTCAGCGCTCGAGGATGGACGTCGGCAGGACGTGGGTCAGGCCGATCGCGCCCATCCGGCGTCGCAGCGCCTGACGCGCGATGTCCACCTGGTGGGGGGCGCCGAGGATCTGCACCGCCAGCGGGACGAGCCGCGCGAAGCGCTCCCGCAGGCGCTCCTCCAGCGACGCGACGCCGCGAGCGTCGCGATCCAGCGCCCACGCGCCGTACGCGAGGTGACGGTGCTCGTCGCGCGCGACGAGGTCCACCCCCGCCGCGAAGACCGGCAGGATCTTCCGATCGCGCAGATCTACGGTGAGCGCCTCCTGCCCGGCCAGCGCGAGCATGCCCTCGATGACCATGTGGTACGTCGCGACGAAGTCGACCCTGTGCTCGACGCTCGGATCGTCTGCGAGCGCGTTGGCCGCCGCGTCCAGCTCGGCGTCGAAGAGCTGCTTGAAGGCATCGTTGACCTGCGAACCGGCACTCTCGACCCGCGTGGCCAGGTCGCCGCCGTCGACCGCCGAGATCGCCGTCAGGTAGCGGTCGAAGAAGTGCATGTGGCGCGCCTCGTCGACGAGCTGCGTCGCGAGGTAGGACGCCTCGTTCTCGTCCGCGGCGGCGTCGATGAGCGCGGTGAACCGCATCGCGACGCGCTGCTCGCCGAGGTAGAACGGCACGAGCAGGTTGGCGAGCGCCCGGCGTAGCTCCTCCGCCAGCGCCTCCCACTGTCGCACGTCATCGCGCAGGTCCATGTCGAACGCCGACCACTGCTGCTGCTCGGCGCGCCTGTACAGCTCCAGCGGCGTGAGCAGCGCTGGCGAGGCCAGCGGCGAGGATGTCACGTCGGCGGCCATCGCTTGAGGCTCCCCGCGGCCCCCGGGCTCTCAAACGTCGGTGGGCCCGTGCACGATCGTCGGCGGCTCGACGGAGCCGTCGAGGATCAGGTCCGCGCTCGCACGCGCGTCGACGCTCGCCATATAGCGATCCTCCTGGGGCATCCAGAGCTGCTCCCAGGTCGCGCGCTCGGCCTCGCCGTCGCGCTCGAGGCCTCGCCTCAGGCGCTCTTCGCGCGGCGCGTCGATCCAGAGCGCGAGGTCGAAGAACCCACGCAGGCTCGGCTGCAGAACGTAGATCCCTTCGACCAGCACGATCGGGCGGCTCACCGATCGTGCACGGGCGCGCACCCGGTCCTCCTGCCAGTCGTAGACGCCGTAGCGCGCCTGCCGTCCGGCCACCAGCGGCTCGAGGACCTCGGCCCGCAGCCGGTCGTGGTCGAAGTCGCTGCCCCAGCCGTGCGGCTCGGGCGTGCGGCGCTCGGCCGCGGGTCGGTAGAAGTCGTCCATCGCGACGACGGCGGCGCCGAGCCTGCCCGCCAGCACCGCAGCCACCGTGCTCTTGCCCGCGGCCCCGGCGCCGTCGATGCCGACGATCAGCGTCTCGTGCGGCGTCCGGCGGGCCGCGATCCAGCTGGCGATTCGCGTGTGGACGTCGGCGTCGTCAGGCATCGCCGGTGCCTTGCTTGACGTCTCGCAGCTCCTCGTAGAGGGCGAGCAGCTCGTCGATCGTGCGCTCGGCGGAGAAGTGGGCGACCGCGTGCTCGCGCCCGGCGCTGGCGACGCGCGCGCGCAGGCCCGGGTCGGTGTACATCCGCCGGAGACCCGCCGCGAGCGCCGAGGGGTCGCCAGGCGGCACCATCACGGCCGTCTCGTCGGGCTCGGCGATCTCGTCGAAGCCGTGCGTGTGCGTCAGCAGCACCGGCACGCCTGCGCTCATCGCCTCCAGCGCGGCGCCGCCGAGCCCCTCGAGATGGCTCGGCTGCACGACGATGTCTGCCGCGGTCATCACGTCGGGCATCCGCTCGCCGGGGACGTCGAGGAGCAGATGCACGCGATCGTCGATGCCGGCGTCCCGCAGCTCCGCGCGAACCGCTTCGAGATAGGCCGGCGAGCCGGAGTTCAGCGACCCGGTCATCGCCAGGTCGATCGGCAGGTCGGCGACCTCGCGCATGGCGCGCGCCAGCTCCATCTGGCCCTTACGCGCAGAGAAGCGGCTCGGGCAGCAGACGAGGAAGCGGCCCTCCTCCACGCCGAGGAGCTCGCGCCCGCGCCCGCGGTCTCCGAGGCCGAAGGCCTCGACGTCGACGCCCGCAAGGACCACGCGCAGCTTCTCCGGCGCGATGCCGTAGGAGATCGCGACGCGCCGGTAGTACTCGCTCCACGCCAGGTACCGGTCGATCGCCACGAGCCTGTGGACGAAGTCTGAGCGCAGGCGGCCGAAGCCGCACGACTCCGTGGCCATCTCGCCGAACGCCGTGATGACGCCAACGCGGCGGTGGCCGGGGGCGACGATCGCGGTGGCGAGCGCGGTGTCGTGCGAGGCCGCGTGGATGACGTCGACGGGCGTCTCGTCCAACAGCTCGTGCAGCGCCTGCGCCTGGGCGAATGTCCGGTGCTCCCAGGGGACGGCCCCTGCCGGCGTCCGCAGCGATGGGACGCGGACGAATCCTCCCGAGCCCACGGCGGCGTCGCGCATCTCGGGCTCCGGCTCGTTGCCGCAGAGCAGGCTGACGCGCACGCCGCGGCGCGCCAGGCCGCGGGTCAGCGTGCCCAGGAACATCTCGATGCCGCCGACGACAGGAGGGACCGCCGGCGCGAAGATCAGGATCGAGAGCGCGCTCACGCCAGGGCCTCGATCGCGAACGCCTCGTGATCCGGCCCGGTGAAGCGGTCGCCGTGCGTGCCGGGCGGGTCCGCGAAGTACGTTGAGTCGCGTGGGCCGCAGCGGACGATCGCGTCGAATCCGAGCCGCTCGAGCAGCAGCCGCATGAGCTCCTCGCCGAGGATGCTGCGATGCGCGCCCCACTGGTGGGTCATGCGGTTGACCGCCCGCCAGCGCCGCAGCGGCTCGTCCGGCCAGCCATGGATCTCGGCGTCGTAGCACGTGTGCTCGACGACCTCCCGCGCGAACGACTCGTTGACGAGGCGCGTGAGGAAGACGACGTCCGGAGAGACGACGCGCAGCGGCGCACGGGATCTCAGCACCCTCCGGCACTCCGCCAGCAGCCGCACGACGTCGTCGAGGTCGAGGTGCTCGAGGACGTGCTCGGCCAGGACCGCATCGACCGCGTCGTCGGCCAGCGGCAGCGGGCGCCGCAGGTCGCAATGCAGCACCTTCGGGGGATTGGCGCGAAGGTCGAGGCCGACCCATCCCGGCGGGACGTCGCGCCCGCTGCCGATGGATACCCGCAGCCCGGTGCGGCCCCGCAGCGCCCTCCGGACCCGTTCCCACCGCAGCCGCTCCAGCGCGCCGGCTCGCAGGAGCTCGAAGGCCTCCCCCAGGTCGTCGACCGGTCGGTGCGCCGGAAGGCCGTAGTCGGCGTCCGGGCCCGAGCGGAACCGCGCCTCACGCATCAGGCGCGAGATATGAGGGAACGATCCTGACCATCCGCACTCGACGAGAGGGTAGAGATGAACGACGACACGCCACCCGTCCTGTGGTTCAACGGCGCGGTCGTCCCGTGGGAGCAGGCGACGGTGCACGTCTGGTCGGAGCTTGCGATCCGCGGGGCAAGCATCTTCGAGGGATTGCGGTGCTACTGGCACGAGGAAACCGAGGCCTATTACGTGGTCGCCCTCGAGGAGCACCTGCGGCGCATGTCGCGGTCCGCGCGGATCGTCCGCTTCCCCGGCGCCGACGAGCAGATCGATGACATCAGGCACGGCATCGGCGAGCTCGTCGCCGCGCTGGATCTGCGCGCTCACCTCTACGTCCGCCCCACGATCTACGTCAACCGGGGCCGGTACGGGTCCCGTCGCGAGGACGTCGAGCTCGGCTCCTACATCGTCGCCTTCCCCGTGCCCCGGCCCGCGCAGACGTGGGAGGGAGCGCGGGTCATCGTCAGCTCCTGGCGCCGCGCGAGCGACCTGACGAGCCCGCCGATGGCCAAGGCGGGCGCCTCCTACTCGGCGTTTCGACTGCCGTTGATCGAGGCGCGCGAGGCCGGCGTCGACGATGTCGTGATCCTCAACGACCGCGACACCGTGGCCGAGACGAGCGGGGCCGCGCTCTTCGCCGTCCGCGACGGTGAGGTGGCGACGCCGCCCCTTGCGAGCGGGATCCTCGAGAGCATCACGCGCTCCAAGGCGATCATGCTGCTGCGCGAGCGCCTCGGCGTGCGCGTGCGCGAGCGCGAGGTGCTGCGAAACGAGCTCGTGATCGCGGACGAGCTCTTCCTCTGCGGCACCCTCGCGGAGATCCAGCCGGTGATCGAGGTCGACGGGCTGACGATCGGCGACGGCGTGCCCGGCCAATTGACCACCCGTCTGCGAGATTCTGTACTTCGGCATCTGCGATGCCGGCCCGGACGCGGACGCCGACTGGGTCACGCCACTCGCGAGCGTCCCGCTGGCGCGGTGATGGGCGTGCCCACCGCTGACTACGTGATCGTCGGTGCCGGCTCCGCCGGCTGCGCTCTCGCCAGCCGCCTCTCGGAGGATCGCGCCAACCGCGTCGTCGTCATCGAGGCCGGCGGCCGGGGTCGCCACCGGGATGTCGTGATCCCCATCGCCTTCGGCAACCAGTTCCGCACGAGGCTGGACTGGGATCTGTGCACCGAGCCCGAGCCCGGCTGCGACGGTCGCTCGCTCTACGTCCCGCGCGGCAAGGGGCTGGGCGGGTCGAGCTCGATGAACGCGATGCTCTACGTGCGCGGCCGGCCGCTGGACTACGACCTGTGGGAGGAACGGGGCGCGGCCGGTTGGGGTTGGGAGGGCGTGTTCCCCTACTTCCTGCGCTCGGAGAACAACGACCGCGGCGCCTCCGCGCACCACGCGGTGGGCGGCCCGCTGAACGTCGCCGACCAGCGCTCGCCACGGAAGCTCACCGGCCGCTTCCTGGCCGCCGCCGAGGCGGCGGGCATCCCGCTCGTGGACGATTGCAACGGCCCCGTGCAGGACGGCGCGACGATCGCCCAGGTCACGCAACGCAACGGCCGGCGCTGGAGCGCCGGCGACGCCTACATGTGCCCCGCCATGAGGCGCCCGAACGTCGACGTGGTGACGCGCGCGCTCGTCGAGGCCGTCGAGCTGGAGGGAGACCGCGCGACCGCGGTGCGCTACCGCGACCGGCGTGGGCGCCCGCAGGTCGTCTCGGCCGCCCGCGAGATCATCCTCAGCGCCGGGACGATCGGCTCGCCCCAGCTGCTGATGCTGTCGGGCATCGGGCCGGCCGAGCATCTGCGCGAGCACGGCATCGACGTGGCCGTCGACCTGCCCGGGGTGGGCGCCAACCTGCAGGATCACCCGTTCAACATCTTCGCCTACGAGGTCGAAGACGGCTCGCTGGCCGACGCGCAGCATCCCAAGGCGCTGGCGGAGTGGCTCATGCGCCGCTCGGGGCCGCTGACCTCGACGGTGGCCGAGGCGTTCGCGTTCGTGCGCAGCCGACCGGGGCTGCCCGCGGCCGACCTGCAGCTGCACTTCGCGCCGACGTACTTCGTCGAGCACGGGGCCAGCGGCTTCGAGGGCCACGCGATCACCCTGTGCCCGACGCTCATCAGCCCGCGCGCTCGCGGGCGACTGAGCCTGCGCTCCGCCGACCCGGCGGACAAGCCCCGCATCCTCACCAACTCGCTGACCGACGACCAGGACGTCGCAGCGCTCATCGCGGGTGCCCGCACCGCGCGCGAGATCGCCGCGAGCGGTCCGCTGGCCGAGGTCATCCGGCGCGAGCTGGAGCCCGGGCCGGACGTCGAGGCCGACGGCGAACTGGAGGCCGACCTGCGCCGCCGCGCGGAGCTGCTCTACCACCCCGTGGGCACGTGCGCCATGGGCGACGGCCAGGACGCGGTGCTCGACGCCGAGCTGAGGGTGCGTGGCGTCGAGAACCTGCGCGTGGCCGACGCCTCGGTCATGCCGGTCATTCCCGGCGGCAACACGAACGCGCCGTCGATCATGGTGGGCGAGCGCGCGGCGGATCTCGTGCGCGGGCTCATCGGCGTCCCGGACCGTGCGGCGCGTCGAGACCCGGCGCCGGCCAGTGGGCGGTCACGTTGACGACCCGGCCGTCCGACTCTCCCGCAGGACGGCACGGAGCGGCGCGCGCGCTCGGCCGGTAGATCCACCTGGACCGCTGGCGCGGATCCACGCCCGAAACGGGCCGCCGCGTCAGCGCGTCACGAATGGGCGGCTGCGTCGAGCGCCTGGTTGACGAGCGCGTCGGCGGCGGCGTTCTGCGCACGCGGAACGGAGCGGATCGACCAGCGCTCGAAGGCGCCGAGCGCCTGCAGCGCGGCGGCATGCAGCGGCTTCATATCGCGATGCTTGACCTTGTAGATGCCGTTGACCTGCTTGGCGATGAGCTCGGAGTCGTTGACGACCTCGACTTCGCACGCCCCGAACTCGCGCGCGCGCCGGAGGCCGAGAAGGAGCCCGCGGTACTCCGCGACGTTGTTCGTGGCCACCCCGATCGCCTCGGCGGCCTCGTCGAGCACCTCGCCCTCCGGCGTGGACAGCACCGCTCCCGCGGCGGCCGGCCCGGGATTGCCGCGGGCGCCGCCGTCGACGTGGACGACGACCTTCACCTGCGCTACTCCGGGTCCAGGCGCGGGAACTCGCCCGCGACGCGGGGCCGGCGCCGGTCGCGCGTCTCGCGCTTCTCGACGTCGGCCGGCTCGTCGGTGGGACCGCGGCGCTCGGACGCTCGCCGGTCGACGATGACGGTCACGTTCGGGTCGTCGGCGTAGTACGCGGTGAGCTTGTCGAAGAGCTCCTCCTCGAGTGCTTCGGGCACGACGCAGTAGATCATCTGGTGACCGTGCAGGAGATCATGTGCACACCGCGGGAGGATTCATGAGACGGTCGCCGCCACCCTAGTACACGCGGCCCGCCGCCTGGTCACGCCGAAAGGACGAGCCGGCCGTGCTCGTCGGCGACGGCGTTGGGCACCTGCTCGGCGGCTGTCAGCTCCGAGAGCTCCGCGCCCTGCGCGGTCACGCGCACGCCCGCGGCCTCGTCGGCCAGATCGACTTCGTAGCGGTACCAGCACAGCTCCCAGCCGACGATGATCGAGACGATGGCGCCCTCCGTATCCGACGGCAGCACGCTCACCGACGGCACGCCGAGCGAGCGCGCGACGCCGGCGATCCGGCGCGGATGAGCGCTCGTGTTGAAGACGTCGAGGGCGCGCGCCATCTTCAGGTCGGCGTTCGTCGGCACGGCGCGCACGTGACGCGGCTCGCGCGGCGGGGGGTACGGCTCGCTCGCCGTGGGGAGCGGCTCGGCGAGCACGACCTCCTCCTCCTCCTCGGCTTCGTCGACGTCCTCGTCTGCGACGGCGCCGTGGGCGCGCGCCCGGCTGACGGACTCGATGCGGGCGACGTTGGAGGATGCGCGACGGGCCGGCGCGACCGGCACTTCGCGTGCGGCCCCCTCCCGGCGCGGGAGCAGCCGCTCGAGCAGCGAGCGGCCGCCGCGGGGCCCGTTGCGCCGCACGCCGAGCGTGTTGTCGGCCCCCTCGCGGATCCAGCCCTCGTTCGCGGCGCGCGCCGTGCACAGCTCACACACCATCCGGCGCGAGCCGTTGGCGATGAATGGGTCCGCGTGCTCGCCGCGCAGGAGGGTTCGGCCACATACGTCGCAGGCGACTGCGGCGCGGGCGGTCGTGATCGACTTGCGCGTCATCCTGCCGCGCAGCGTACCGGCCTGCGAGGGACGGCCACCGAACCAGGTTCAGCCGACCCGCGGGCGCGCCTCGGCGGGGCCGACATGCTTGGCCAGCCACGCGACGAGCGGGCGCGCCGCCTCGAGCTGGCTGCGCACGACCTCCCGGCAGCGCGCCTGGTGCAGCCACGGCGCGAGCTCATGGCGACGGTGAACCGTCAGCTCCTTCAGGCGCAGGAGGTCGACGCGCGGGTGGTCGGGCGGGTAGCCGCGCGGCGCGCGCTTGAGCGCCGGCTCGGCCAGCCCGAGCCCGGCCTCGGTCGCGCCGGCGACGGCGCGCTCGAAGGCCCTGGCCGGGCGCGCGTCGTCGATCGCGGCGCGGAAGCGCCCGAGCTGATCGGAGGACGCATGGTGCAGGCCGGCGGCGACGAGCAGGCCGTCGAGCGACAGCTCCACGTAGAACCCGCCGGCCGCGCCGTAGCCGATCGCGACGCCGAGCTGCTCCTTGATCGGCGGGCGGGCGTGGAAGCGCGTGTCGTTGTAGGGGCGGAAGAAATGCGGCTCGCCAAGGTCGGCGAGCTCGGCAGCCAGGGCCTGGGCCGGCGCGACGAGATCGGCGTCGTAGCGGGCGCGGTTGGCCTTGAACCAGTCGCGATCGTTGGGTCCGTCAGCGTCGCAGGACCCCGAAATCGCCGGTGGGCGTTGGGCGAACGGGCGCGCAGCGGGGCGAATCGCTCACAGAGTGTTTGCAGGGGTTTTCTGGCTTGTTCGTAGTGGACTACAGCCAGACTACAGCCGGTCGGCTGTAGTCGGCGGCCTGTCTGCGTGGCGGTGTCCGCGTCCCCTCCTGGCCGCTTGTGCGGCCGCGGATGTTGCCTGTAGGCGGTCGCTGTCGCAGTTGGCTCGGCCGCCGCCGCTGGTCGCTTCGTTCTCAAATCCCTTACGAGCTTGAGAAGGAGTGGTTATGCGGTTTCCGATTGATGTGAGCAATCTGACGTTCATTGCCGGTAGCGATCCGGCGGGCGTGACGGATATGGAGGGCCGCCAGCGCGCGGACAAGGCGACGGGCGAGCCGTTGTGGGGTCTGGATCTTGTGGCGTTGGGCGGTGATGACGGTGCCGAGGTCTGGCCGGTGCGTATTGCTGGTGAGCCGAAGGGCATCGAGACAGGTCAGCCGTTGCGGGTGCAGGGCCTGGTGGCGGCGACGTGGGAGATCGACGGCCGGCACGGGATCAGCTTCCGGGCGCGCGTCATCGAGGCGGTCGGGCCGGCGCCGGCGAAGTCCAAGCCCACGGCTGCGGCCGCGGCCGCGTAAGGGGGCGTGGTCATGAGCACGACGAGGATGGCTGGCTGTCGCCTGATTGGAGGTGCGACGGGGTCGGGGAAGGGCTCGGTGCTGTGGTCGCGCCGATCGGCTGAGGTCGATGCTGGGGAGCGGTTCGCGGTGATGGTGGATGGCTCGGTGCTGTGCGTGGACTGCGTGCACGAGGCCGCGCGCACCAGCGCGCCGCCGAGCGCGGCGACGATGGTGCATGCCTGGATCGAGGCGGGACCGGGTGTGTGCTGCTGCTGGTGTGGTGAGGCCGGGCAGCTCGACGATGTCGTCATACGGCGCATCGGTCGCGGTCGGTGGTCGTCATGAGCGCGTCGTGTGGCAACCGGGTGGTGGGGTCGCGGGTGCGTGAGTTGGCCGAGGCGTTGGCGGCGTTGTTTGCGGCCGATCAGCAGCTTGTGCTCGATCTCAACGCGGCGCGCCGGCGGTTGCTGGACGCCTGCGATCGTCTGCGTCTGGGCTCGCCGGACGATCGCCCACAGCGGCCCGCTGGGTTTGGGGGGCGTGAGGCGATCGCTGACGCGATCCGTCAGGCGCTGGGTGACTACCAGCTGCTGGCCGGGCAGCGCCGCGAGGTCGCCGCCGACGTCGGCGAGGCAACCGGACGGCTCGTGGACGCGATGGCTGCGTGCGGGTTCAGTGAGGCGCAGGCCCGCACGGCTGATGTGCGCGCGTTGCGTGATGGCGTCTACCGACAGGAGGGCTGAGCGATGGGCGCACAGGAGTCGCAGGTGTCGGATGTCGCGCGGGTGCTGCTGACGGTGATCGTCGTGCTGGTCGCCTGGTGGGCGTTGCTGACGTGGGCGATCGTCAAGCGCCCGATTCTCGCCGTCCCGGCCGTCGGGTTCGTCGGCCTGGTCGTCCTGGTCGGGTGGCATGACGCGCAGGCGTTGGTGGTGTGGGCGCTGATCGGCCTGGTGGTGTGGCGGCTGGTGCATAAGCGGTCGTTTGAGCGGCTGGTGGGTCGGTGGTTGCGGGGCTGGTGGGTGCGTTGGTCGGTGTATCAGCGTCGCTGGCAGAGCACGATGGTGATGTCGGGGCTGAGCAAGCAGTGCCGCCGCCGTGAGCAGGTCCCGAAGATCCGCACGGTCATCAGCACGCCGTGGTGTGACCGGGTGCTCGTCAGGATGCTGCTGGGCCAGTGCACCGAGGACTACGAACGCGCGGCGGCGCAGTTGGCGCACAGCTTCGGCGCAACGTCATGCCGCGTCAGGGAGGACCGCCCGGCGCAGCTGTGGCTTGAGTTCACCACCAGCGATCCGCTGATCGAGCCGGTCGCGGCGCTCCCGATCCCCGAGACAGTCGATCTGCGGGCGGTGGCGATCGGGCGCCGGGAGGATGGTGAGCTGTGGCGGCTTCCGGTCCGCGGGACGCATGTGCTGATCGCCGGTGCGACCGGTGCCGGGAAGGGCTCGGTGCTGTGGTCGCTGCTCAGAGGCTTCGCCCCGGAGATTCGTGATGGCCGGGTGGCGGTGTGGGCGATCGATCACAAGGGCGGGATGGAGCTCGGCCCCGGCCGACCGATGTATGCGCGCTTTGCGGTGCCGGGCGTGACCGATGCGCCGTATGACGAGATCGTCGAGTTGCTCGATGACGCGGTGCGGGTGATGCAGCAGCGCGCGCAGGGTCTGGCCGGCGTCACCCGGCTGCATGAGCCAACCGTCCGAGAGCCGTTGATCGTGCTCGTGATCGATGAGATCGCGAACCTGACGGCGTACCTGACTGATCGCAAGGTCAAGGACCGCATCTTGCAGGCCCTCGGGCTGCTGTTGACGCAGGGTCGTGCGGTCGGCGTGTGCGTGGTCGGAGCGTTGCAGGACCCACGCAGAGAGGTCCTGGCGCTGCGCAACCTGTTTCCGCTCAGGGTCGCTCTGCGCCTGGACGCGCCGACGGAGGTCGACATGGTCCTCGGCGACGGCGCCAGAGAGCAGGGCGCCGTCTGTGACCGCATCCCCAACCGGCTGCCCGGCGTGGGCTACGCACGCGTCGACGGTGTCCGCGAACCCACACGCGTCCGCGCCAGCTACGTCACCGACGACGACATCGCCGCGATGGTCGCGCAGTACCCGGCCCCCCGGGCCGGCCTCAACGGCGAAGCGCTCTTCCAGGCCGCCGAGCACGACATCGACCGGGAGGTCACCGAGCTGCCGCGCCCAAGCGAGGGTCCTCCGGGGGCTGCGGGTGAGGATGAGAGGCGGGCGTCATGACCGGGCACGGCGTGACGGCCCGGCATGTGCATCGCTGGGGGCACGGCCGGCGCTCAGCGCGGCCGCCGGACGTGCTGCTGACCGAGGACGAGCGACTGGGTCTGCAGCAGCCTCCGAGCTGGCCGACACCGCTGCTGTGCCTGGACTGCGGGGTGTTGTGGCCCGATGAGTCCGGTTGGCCTCATCGTGGGCCCACGGCTCGCCTGCGGAGACCATCGTGAGCGCGGCGATGGGCGGGCTGGATGCGGCGACGGTGCATGGCCTGGTCGCGCGGGCCGGTGATCCGAAGCGGGAGCGGTGGTTGCAGCAGGTCCGCCGTACGGGGGCGTGTCGGCATCCGGTCCGGTTGCGTGGGGTGGTCAGGCGCGGCGATAAGGTCGCCTACTCGACGGTCGGGGAGCCGGATGGGGCGTTGATGGTCCGCTGCGGCAACCGTCGCGGGGAGTGCTGTCCGTCGTGTGCGTACGAGTACCAGGGCGACATGTGGCAGCTGGTCTACGCCGGCCTGGCCGGCGGCCGCAAAGGCGTCCCCGAGTCGGTGGCCGAGCATCCGCAGGTCTTCGCGACATTGACGGCGCCGTCGTTCGGGGCGGTGCACACGCGCCGCGACGACGGCCGACCATGCCGCTGCGGCCGGCGTCACGAGCCCGACGACCCGGAGCTCGGTGGCGCGGTCGACCCTGACGGCTATGACTACGAGGGGGCGGTGCTGTGGAACTGGCATGCGCCGGGGTTGTGGAATCGCTTCACGGTCGAGCTCGTCCGCGTCCTGGCCGCTCGTGCGGGGTTGAGCGAGAGTGCATGGCGCGGGCTGGTGCGGGTCGCCTACGCGAAGGTCGCCGAGTTCCAGGCCCGCGGCCTGGTGCACTACCACGCCATCATCCGCCTCGATCACGCCGACGACAGGGCGTTGGCGCCGGGCGTGAGCGTGTCGGCTGAGCAGCTGTGCGACGCGATCCGGGAGGCTGCGGTACGGGCGTCGCTGATCGGTGAGGGCGGCGATGGGCAGACGGTCGTGCTGTGCTTCGGTGAGCAGCTGCACACCCGTGTGCTGGCCGGCAGCCGCGACGGCGCCGCGCTGGATCCTGAGGCGGTCGCTGCGTACGTGGCGAAGTACTCGTGCAAGGGCTCGCACGAGCAGATCACCAGCCGCGACACGAGCCCCGACCGGCTACGAGACAAGGGGGTGCCTGAGCAGCTGGTGCAGATGGCCGCCGCCGTGCTGCGCCTCAGCGAGCGGTCGGGGCTGCGGCGCCTGGCCGGCTGGGTGCACATGCTCGGCTTCCGCGGGCACTTCGTCACCAAGTCGCGCGGCTACTCCACCACCCTCGGCGAGCTGCGCGGTGCCCGAGCTGCCTACCGCGCCCAAGAACACGACGACGACGACGCGGATGATGCGTCGACGGTGGTGCTGGCGGTGTGGGAGTACGTGGGCTCGGGCTATCTGAACCCCGGCGACGTGCTCCTGGCGGCCGGCGTCGAAGCGTCGCTGCGTGCGGCCCGCGAGGCACTGCTGGACCTACGCCGAGGCCCCCCGGACAACACGACGTGATGTGTGGGCTACAGGGCCGCCTAGAGGATGCGGCGGCGACCCCACTGGTTACCGCGACGTCGCCCAAGGAACACGGGGCGCTTGCCCCACCGGTTCCGTCGGACCGCCCTCTTGCCGTACAAGTGCTTAGCCATAACCACATCAGGATGCCGGCACGATCGGACAGAACCACGGCCAGGCGGCCCGGGGCCGTTCCCCGACCACGCCGGGTGCTGGTTAGGCGTCGTGTCGCTGATTACGCGGCGAGTTGGTCGAGGTCGTGTCCGAGGTGGTCGCAGTCGGTGCTGGCGCCGCAGTGTTGGCAGACGGGCTCGGCCATGTGCGGGTACAGCTCGGGTAGGAGCCGTGGGTTGCCGGTCAGTGCGATCCCGACCTGTTCGATGGTCCGCTCGCTGATGACGTGGACGACGAACCGTTCAGTGGACTGGGTGCGCCAGTCGCGGCCGCGGACACAGAACCAGCCGCGGATGATCGTCTCGTCACGGCCGATGCGGCGTGCGATGTCTGCCGCCTTGAGCTGGTGGGTGGTCATGTGGTCGTGCAGCCAGTCTCGGAACGGTCCGATCGCGACCACGAGCGTCGAGCCCTGGCTGCCGCCTGCGACCGGTGCCGGGAACCGATCGGGCCCCGATGGCGCGGGTGCCAGCGTGCTGTGGTCCAGCTGGGCTGTGGTCATGGCTGTTCGGGTTAGCGGGCGCGGCCGCCGCGTTGGGCTCGGCAGATCGCGCAGAACTGGCCGGTGTTGTGCCAGCGCTTGAGGCGTCGTTGCAGGTATCGGGTGCCGGGGTAGGTGGCGGCGAGCTGCACGTCGGTTCCGGCGCCGATGGCGGCGCGTATGAGCGGGGAGCCGCGACCTTGCAGATGCGTGCTGAGGCGGGCTGTGATGTCATCACCGGCCGTCCAGCCGATGTAGTGGCGGGCGTGCTTGTAGGCGGGCTCGAAGTGCAGGACGTAGACGGTGCCCGGGACGTTGTGTCGCTGGCTGAGCTGCTGCTGGTGAGGGTTGACGGCTGCCATGACGCCTCCTGCCGGGGCTGGTGTTGACGGGGTGTCCGCCCTGGCGGACTTGTCCGCCCATCAGCCGACCGGCGTCGGGCCTGTCAAAGGGGCGCAGCCCCGGCCAATTTCACTGGACTCGGCTTGTTCCTCTGGAAATTGGTTGACAGGCACGACGCCGGTCGGCACGCCGTTTACGAGCACCCCGGGGTGCCGGTCGCCGCCGGCGCGGCCGCTGCACGAACCGCGCCGCTCGTCGACGGTGCGTCGTGGCCGAGCCCTACCTGCCCAACGCCGCGATCGTGTCGCTCACAGCCGGCCGTGCCGCGGTCGCCGGCCGGAGGGCGTCAGCCCGGAAGGCCGGCGAGCCGCAGGCAGCGGCACGGCCGGCAGCGCCGCGCAGCGGCGCCCTTGAGGAAGTAGAGAAACTCTCCACGAGCAAAGGCCTCGTGCGCGACAGACGGGAGCGTCAACGGACGGGGGACGCCGATGTGCTGGAGATGCTTCGGCGCGGGTCGCAGCGACGTTCGGGTTGTAGGTCGGGAGCGACTTGGATGTACGTTCTCTCGCATGTGCCCCGATGCAATCCAGGTCTTTGGCGTGCCTCTGGGCGACCTCGGCGGGCTGTTCATCGGCATAGGCGTCGTCCTGGTGCTAACCGATGCGGCCTCTGGAACGTCGGGCATCAGCGGGATGGCGATTCGCGGGACGTTGCCTACGCCCGAGACGCGGCTGTCGTCGGCAGCCAAGCTGGTGGGTTCCCTGTTTGTCGCGATTGGATCGGCACTACTCCTCGCGGCTTCGCACGGCCTGACTGTTTTCGCCGTGGCAATCGTCGTCGGAACCTCGGCGCTGCTGATGTACGTCGTCATGACGTTTCGACTTCACGCTCACATTGAGCCGTCCCGGCTTTGACGGAGACCTCCAAACCAGGATTTCGGTCCTGCAGAGAGGAAGTCTCTGTCATGCCCCGACCCAAGAAGTACCCCGACGAGCTGCGAGAGCGAGCTGTGCGGC
>Ga0136617_10000994_pt1 | contig 24821 bp, 23 predicted proteins | sample AntDrymUQ3222106_2_FD_129672 | JGI IMG/M metagenome (GOLD analysis project Ga0136617, IMG submission 129672) | Polar desert sand microbial communities from Dry Valleys, Antarctica - metaG UQ322 (21.06) | ecosystem: Environmental > Terrestrial > Soil > Desert | place: Antarctica: Dry Valley...
CTCGTCTCCCGGCACCGAGGACACGGGCGTCACCGTCCCCGTCGTGCAGCCCGTGATCGCCGGCGCCTCGAGGACGACGTCGGAATCCGGGCGCGTCGCTGCGGTCAGCGCGCGGGCCAGTGCGTCGGGCCCATCCGTCGCGGCGTGCACCCGGCAGGCGACGAACGACCGCGGCCAGGTATCCGCCAGCGCATACACGCGCAGGAGGATACCCGGCGGGCCAGCCGGGACTTCGGCGACGAGATGCAGGTCGGGATGCGACAAGCGGTCGAGGCTGATCACGCGCGTGACGGATGCGCTTCGCAGGCGCGCGAGGATTTCCCCCGCCTGCGCGGGCGCGTAGTCCCGCGCGCTCAGCTCCGGGGCCCGCGGCACGAACGCGGTCAGGTCCTTTCCCTCCGCCAGCTCGATGCGATCGATGACGTTCGCGTACGGTGCCAGGGCCTGACGCGACAGGAAGAACGACCAGAGCCCCAGGCCGGGAGCGCCCGAGGCCAGGAGCATGCGGAACGCAGGGCTGGCGTCGAGCCCGTAGGAGAAGACACGCCCGCCCCCTGGCGCGCCGAGATGGAGCGCCTTGATCTCGGGCAGCAGCGAGTAGAAGCCGGGCGTCACCTGCGGGTTCATGCCCGTTCCGGCCCGCGTGAGATCGACAACGACGAGCGCGGAGAGGATGAGCGCCGCGCGCGGCGGGGGCAGGCGTCCCTTCACCACGGCGAGGGCGAGGGCGGCGACGATCGCGCCGATCGCGGCGATGACGAGGGCGTCGCTCGAAACCGCGCGCCCCCCGCGTGCCGCGGCGTCAGAGGAGACGGCAAGAGCCTGCGCCGTCCATTCCGGACCGAGCCGCGGGATCGCCGCCACGGCGCCAGCGATGAGGACGGCGCCGGCGGCGACCCCGCCGAGCGTGCGCCAGCCTGAGCCGGCGGCGAGCCGATCGACCCCGAAGCCAGCGAAGACCGCGACGGCGAGGTACGGCAGCAACAGCGCCTTGGAGGGAAAGCGGAACCACTGCGCCGGCGGCAGCCACGAGATGGCCCAGGCGAGTCCGCCGCGGGCGCCGAGCGCGTACCAGAGGCCGATCGCCGCCGCGGCAGCCAGTATCACGCGTCGGCGGGGCTCCGGCCCGCGCCACCCGACAGCCGCCAGCGCCAGCACGCAGGGCCCGAGGTACACGCTCAGGAAATATGGGAAGCCCTTGCTGTAGAAGCGCCCACCCCACCATTCCTCGACCGGCGCGGAGAGCGAGCCCATGACGTTCGGCAGCAGGACCTGGAGCAGCACCGCCGGATGAAGCTCGTTGCCGAGGGCGACGTCGCGGGGGAAACCTGTCCCGCGGACGCTGTGCCGCAGCGCGTGGGCGGTGAGGGCGAGCGGAACGGCGGACAGGCCGATGGCGAGCACGAGCGCGACGGCGAGCCGCCCTGCGGAGCGCGCCGGGCGGGTGCCGTCCGCGCGTTCGCAAAATCCCAGGGCGAGACCGAGAACGATCGCCTGCGCGACGAACTCGAGCGCGAGCGTGGCGAGGGCGGCCGCCGTGATCCCGGCCGCGATCGGGATAAAGCGCCCGCCGCGGTGCGCAGCCCGGCGCAGGGCGGCCACCACCAGTGGCGCGCAGGCCAGGGCCTGCAGGAAGACGTACAGGTTGAGCGTCGAGACGGCGAGCCCGCCCATCGAGTACACGGCCCCGGCGACGAACGCGCCGCGTCGCCCCGCCCCGAGTTCGCGGGCCAGCCAGTACGCCGCGGCCGCGGCCAGCGGGAAATGCAACGTGAGCAGCCAGGAGACGGAGGCGGGGCCCGGGAAAAGGACATGAAGCAGATCGACCGGATAAAGCGTCGGGAGGACGAATGCGCCTTCCCCTATGTACGGATTCCAGGTCGGGAACCGTCCCGCCGCGAGCTCGGTGGCCCAGAAATGCCGCAGGGGATAAAACGTCACGGTGAAATCGCGGAAGTAGTAGGTGAGGCCGGGAAAGGCGGCGCGCAGGTGAGGCAGGAGCGATGCGGCGAGGAGAAGGATGAGGACGGCCGTGCGGGCACGGCTCGATGGAACGCCCGTCACCGGCGCGACGGGAGCGACCCCGCGAGGGCGCGGTAGGCCTCCCCGGGATCGCCCGCGGACAGGATGCCGGAGATCACCGCAATGCCGTCCGCCCCCGCGGCCACGACCCCCGCCGCGTTGTCACGCGTGATGCCGCCGATGGCCACCAGCGTCAGCGCCGTCATCGCACGCGCCGCGGCCACCCCTTCGAGCCCGACCACCGGATCCGGCTTCTCCTTGCTGGTCGTGGACGAGACGGGACCGATGGCGACGTAATCGAGCGCCTCGAACGGCGCCGCCTCCATCTGCGCGACGCCGTGGGTGGAGAGGCCGACGATCAGCGGCCGCGGCATCAACCGGCGGACGTCGCCGGCGGGCATGTCGTCCTGCCCGACGTGGACGCCGTCCGCGCCGGTGATCAGCGCGATGTCGGGGCGGTCGTTCACGATCACGAGCGCGCCCGTCCCGCGTGTACCGGCGACCACCGCGGCCACGATGTCGCACAACGCGCCGCTGGCGAGGTCCTTGCCGCGGACCTGGATGATGCGCGCGCCCGCCGCGACCAGCGACCGCGCGACGGATCCGGCGTCCCGGCCCGACAGCGCCGCGACATCGAGGATCGGGTAGACGAAAGGAGCAGGCGGGAGCGGCACATCAGGACGCGGCGGGGACCACCTGCCGGGGTGCGGCCTGGTACCGCTCCATGAACCGCGTATCGATGCGGCCGGCCTTGAAGTCGGCGTCCTCGAGGATCCTGAGGTGGAGCGGGATGTTGGTCTGGATCCCCTCCACCACCATCACCTCGAGGCTGCGCTTCATGCGCGCGATGGCCTCCGCGCGGTCGCGGCCGTGGGTCATCAGCTTGGCGATCAGGCTGTCGTAGTACGGTGAGATCTCGCACCCCTCGTGCGCAAAGGTGTCCACGCGCACGCCCGGCCCGCCGGGGACGTTGAAGTGGCGGATGACTCCCGGCGACGGGACGAAGCGCACCGGGTCCTCGGCGTTGATGCGGCACTCGAGGGCATGGCCGGTGAACGCGATGTCCTTCTGCGCGAAGGACAGCGGGGCGCCGGCGGCGATGTGGATCTGCTCCTTCACGAGGTCGCGCCCGGTGACGAGCTCGGTGACGCCGTGCTCGACCTGGATGCGCGTGTTCATCTCCATGAAGTAGTAGTTCTGCTGCGAGTCGACCAGGAATTCCACCGTTCCCGCGTTCACGTACTGCACGGCCTTCGCCGCGTCGACGGCCGTCTTGCCCATCCGCGAGCGCAGCTTCTCGCTCACGAACGTCGAGGGCGCCTCCTCGATGATCTTCTGGTGGCGGCGCTGGATGGAGCACTCGCGCTCGCCGAGGTGGACGACGTTGCCGCGCGTGTCCGCCATGACCTGGATCTCGACATGGCGAGGAGCGTCGACGTATTTCTCTATGTAGACGTCGGGCACGCCAAAGGCAGCGGCCGCCTCGGCCTGCGCGGCACGGAAGTTCGAGACCAGGTCGCCCGCCGCGCGCACGACCCGCATGCCGCGCCCGCCGCCGCCCGCGGACGCCTTCAGGATGACGGGGTAACCGACTTCCTTCGCGCAGCGGAGAGCTTTCTCCTCGTCCTCCACGACGCCCGGCGAGCCCTGGATGACGGGGACGCCGGCCTTGATCATCGTCTTCTTGGCGCGGCTCTTGTCCCCCATCAGCCGGATCGCCTGCGGGCCGGGGCCGATGAACTTGATCTTGCACGCCTCGCAGATCTCGGCGAGGTAGCTCGACTCCGAGAGGAAGCCGTAGCCGGGATGGATGGCATCGGCGCCCGTGATCTCGGCCGCGCTGATGATGGCGGGGATGTTCAGGTAGGAGTCGATGCCGCGCGGAGGGCCGATGCACACCGCCTGGTCCGCGAAACGAACGTGCAGGCTGGCGCGATCCGCCTCGGAGTATACGGCCACGGTCTTGATGCCGAGCTCCTTGCACGCCCACATGACGCGGAGCGCGATCTCGCCCCGGTTCGCGATCAGGATCTTGCTGAACATCGGCGCGCGGCGGCCTTCGTCAGGGCCGGATCGTGAACAGCGGCTCGCCGTACTGCACGGGCTGTCCGCTTTCGTGATGGATCTTGACGACCTCGCCCGCGACCTCGGCCTCGATCTCGTTCATGAGCTTCATCGCTTCGATGATGCACAGCACCTGGCCGACGCGGATGCGGTCGCCGACGCTCACGAAGGGGGCGGCGTTGGGATCCGGCGTGCGGTAGAAGGTGCCCACGATCGGGCTCTTGACCACGGTGAGACCCGCCTCGCCTTCAGGAGCGGCGACCGGCGCGGGCCCCGCCGCCGGGGCGGCCGGCCGCGGGGCAGCACCGGAAAGCGTCGGAGGGGGCGCCGGCACGGCGATGGGCGCGATGCCGGGAAGCACGGCGATGGACGGGGCGGAATGATTCGACGTCGCGGGACCCGCCTTGCGGATCCGCAGCTTCATTCCTTCTTCCTCGAGTTCGAACTCGGTGATCTCCTTCTCTTCGAGGATCTGGAGGATCTCCTTGAGCTCCTTGAGGTCCAATGGGTCTCCTTCCCGTTGACGGTCGAGCTCGCGAGAACGCAATTATTCGTCCCGCGCGAAGACGTTGTCAACGGAACGGAACGAGGTGGTTAGGCGAACTCCTTCTCGAGCCCGAGGCCGGCCAGCCGCATCGCGTAACGCGCGCGGCCGGTGATCGCGCCGGGGGCGAGAGCGGCGAAGATGAAGTAGTCGGAGGTGATGGACACCAGCATCGCCACCATCTTCTCCGTCACGATCGACAGCTCGCGCAGGTCACCGAGGCCGGTGTCCGAGGCCGCGGAGACGCTCGCCCGCAGCAGCGTGGTGTACTCCGCGGCGATGGCGTCCATGTTCGGGTCCGCGCGCAGGACGAGCTTCTCGATCGGTATGCCGTCGGTGCCCATCACCATGACGAGCTGGGTCTCCGGGACGCGGGCGGCGACGGCCTTCAGCGCTTCAGCGAATGCGGACAACCGTCACCCCTTTCGAATCGCGGAGAGAAGTCCTTCGAGACGCTCGATGGTGCGCTCGATCGCTTCCCGTCGGTCCGCCGACGTGGTGTCGGACGACGTGGTGTCGGACGACGATACCGTCCCGGCGTCCCCGCCACCCAGGGCCCCTTGCAGCTTCTCGAGCTCGCGGAGTCGCGCGCTCAGACGCTCATTGGCGGGCTCGCGGGCGGTCAGCTGGCGGTAGACCTCGATCGCCTTTGCCGTGAAGCCCTGGTTGAAATAGAGCTCGCCAAGGGTCGGCGAAATGAGTGAAGAAGACGAGCTGGACGGCGATGCGGTCGCTGCGGCCGGCGCGGGCGCGACGGGTCGGGGGAAGGCCGGCGCTGGAGGCTCATCCATCACGGGCAGGGGGCGAATCGTCGCCGCCCATTTCGCCGACGGCGCGGCGTGCGGAGCCTCGAGCTCGAATTCCTCTTCTGGAGGTTCCGTGGCCGCAGCGGCAGCAGGGGCAGCGCGAGCCGGCGTAGGGGGCGCAGGAGGCGCAGGAGGCGCCGGCGCTGGCGGCGGCGCGGCCGGTGCGGCCGTGCTCGCCGCCGAGCGCGTGGAGGCGGTCGCGGTTGGGCTGTCGTACGGGCGCTCGAGCTCGAACTCCTCGTCGGCGTCTACGAGTGGGATCGGCGCCATCGGCGGTTCGCCGCCGGAGGGCGGTGAAGAGCGCGCGCCGTCCCCGGACCGGCCGGTCTCGAGCTCCATCTCGCCGTCGACGGCGGAGAGGGGGATCGGAGGAAGGGGCGCCGGCGCAGGAGACGGCGGCGGAGCGGCAACCGGAGGCGCCGAAATTGCCGGCGACAGAGATGACGTCGGCGACACCGATGACGCGGGGGGAGACGCGGCGGACGCCGGTGCGGCAACGGGTGGCACCGTGGAGGAACCGGGCCGCAACGCGCTGACGGCGCGCGCCGCCGGCGCCGCAGCGGCCCTCGCGGCGGGCCCTCCCGGCCCCTTCGCGCCCGCCGCCGACGGAGTGGACGCCCCGCCCTCCAGCTCCTGCAGGCGCGCGACGACGTGCTTCTCGCCGGGGGCCATGGCGAGCGTCGCCTTGTATCGCGCGATCGCTGCGTCACGCTCGCCGAGGCTCTCGAGGCACTCGCCGAGGTAGCGGCTGGCCAGGATATTGTCCGGCGCGCCCTTCAGCACGAGCTCGAACTCCGTGCGCGCGGCGACCCAGTCGCCGGTATCCAGAAGCGCCCGCCCCAGCGTCATCCGCGCCGACGGATAGTTCGGATGGGTCTTCAGCCCCTCGCGCGCGACGCGGATCGCGTCCTCGAGCTCGCCGTCCTTCCGCAGCTCCTCGGCGAGCTGCGCGAACAGCCGGGAGCCCGGATCTTTCTCGATCCGCTTCCGGAGGTCCTCGATCCGCGGGTTGGCCACGATGCCTCGAAAGCGAAAGTCCCAGGCCCCTCGCTGGGGCCTGGGACAGTCAGGGTCTCGCCGTCTCGCTAGCGGATGGTCACCGACGCACCGCAGGTGGCCTGCGCGCCGTCGTCATCCGTGACGCGCTGGGTTACGGAATAGGTGCCGGGCGTGCGGTAGACGCAGGCGATGTCCGGCGAGAAGTTGATCTGGTTGTTGCCCGATCCACAGTTCCACTCGTACCGGACGATCGTGCCGTCGATGTCGAACGACGAGGTCTGGAAGAGGATCGCCACGTTCGGCCGGAAGCCGCTCGGTGCTTCGACGACGATCCCGCACGTTGGGGACGCGTTGCCGGGCGTCGGCGGGAACAGCCGGGGCTCCGCGGATCGCAGCTCGAGCCGCACCGTGCGGTAAACGGAATTCGAGGCGTCGTCGCCGATGGGGCGTGCCGCGATCAGAACCGTCTGGTCGGCGGTCGCATCAGTGCGCGCCGGGACCTGATAGACGACGCGCGCGATACCCTGCGCATCGGTTCGCACGGTCACCGCAAATGCCGGGCCTTCCGCGGTCGGAAAATGCCCTATCGCGGCGAACCGGCCGTCTTCATCGGCGATGGTGAAGAAAAGATCCCGGTTGGCCACCGGACGGCCGTCGACGCCGAAGAACTGTGCGGTCACTACCGCCTGGCTCTGCCCGTCCGCGACCAGCAGGTCCGGAGTAATCCGGAGCGTCAGATTCGCGGCGAAGGTCGACGGGCCATCCAACTCGGGGATGTCGACGTCGTCGAGACCGCAGCCCTGGAAACCCAGGAGCGCAACGAGGAGCAGTGCTCCCGGGGCGCCGGTCCAACCGCTGCGAACGACTGAATGTGTCCTCATCGCTCCCTCGCTTGATCGATTACTGGGCGGTGTCGGCAAAATCGGCGAAAACGACCTGGAAGCGTCCCGTTGCCGACAGCGGCTCGCGGGTCGTTACCTGACGGGCATAGACGGTGATCTCCGCTACGGTGGTGAAGATTCCCTGACCAGGAATCAAGAGCCCGCGGTTGATCGTCGGCGAAATGCCGATCAGGTTGATCAGCGGCGGCTCCCGCTTCGCAACCTGACGGACGACGTTGATGACCGCGTCGATCTGCACTTCGTCGGTCCCCGTCGGAGTGTGGAACCGCTGGGCGCTGAAGGCCCCGGTGATGCGGTGGGGCACGTCGATACCCTCCACGCTGTGCCCGTCGGTGCGGAAGTACCGCACCTGGTAGCTCTCCAGTCGGACGTGCTCGAGCGGGCTGGTGGACGTCACCGTCGGATTTTTGCGATAGACGTTGACCGTCACGACGGCGTCGTCGTTGATCGCCTGGCTGACGTCCGAGAAGAGGACATCCCCGTCGGTCTGGCCCTGTGAACCGGGAGCCCCGCTGATCCCTGCGACCTCCATCAGGATCCCGGTCTCGTTCTCGCGCGCCCAATCGGGCACGCAGCCGGCCATGGAGACGGCCAGTCCGACGACGCCCATTCCCATCAATGACTTCATGACGCTCCCTCCACGAGGCCCTCGTACTTGGACGCGACGCAGGTCATTCCGTATCACCGCGTCAACCCCTGATGATTCGCGGGGTGATGAACAACAGCAACTCGTTGTTCGTATTGGTGATGAAGCGGTTCCGGAACAAATTCCCGACGAAGGGCAGGTTGGCCAGGAACGGCGTCCGGCCCTGGGAAGTCTGCTCGTTGCTCTGGTAGATGCCGCCGATGACCGCGGTGGCGCCGTCGCGGACCAGCACCTGCGTCTTGGCGGACTGTGTGTTGATCGGGGGGATGCCGTTGACCAGGTTCGCGAAGTCGGCGGAGTTGTTCTCGACCTCGACGGTCAGGATCACCGTTCCCGCTTCCGTGATCTGCGGGGTCACCCTCAGGGTCAGCACAGCGTCCTTGAAGGAAACGGTGACGGTGTTGTTGGCCACCGTCTGGATCGGGATCTGGACGCCCTGCTTGATCTCGGCGGACTGGTTGTTCTGGGTGGTGACCTTGGGCGTCGAGAGAAGCCGGCCGCGCCCCTGCCTCTCCAGCGCCGTCAGGGCGAGGTCGAGGTTGAAGCTGCCCAGGATGTTGCCGAGCGAGATGCCGATCGCGCTGTTGAAGGCGGTCGCGGGAAGGTTGACGGCGTAGCCCCGGTCGCTGGGACCGATGCCGGCCGTGTCCGCGCCGGCGATTCCCTGGTCGGCCGGGATGCCGCCCGCGCTGGGGACGCCCTGGCCATTGAGGACGATCGCGTTCGGGAAGGCCAGGTTCGTCGTGTTGTTGAACTGCGGAACCTGGCGGTTCAGGAAGCCCCACTGGATGCCGAGGTCACGCGTGAAGTTGCGGCTGGTGACCACGATCCTGGCCTCGATCTCGACCTGCGACGTCGCACGATCGAGGTCGATGATCAGCTCCTTGGCGCGCTCGATGTTCACCGGGAGGTCCGTGATGATCATCGTGTTGGTGCGCGGGTCCAGCGTGATGGTTCCGCGCGCCGACAACGCGACCTTCTTGACCGTGGCTTCGAGTTCCGCCGCCTTCGCATACGAGAGGCGCTTGCTGAAGACTTCGAGGTCGCCGGCCAGCGCCCGCTCTTCGGCGAGCTTGCGCGCTTCCTGCTCTTCACGCTGGAGGGCGCTCAGGGGCGCGATGCGGATGACGTTGTTCTCGAGCGTGTAGCCGAGGTTGTTGGCCTTCAGGATCAGGTCGAGGGCCTGGTCCCACGGGACCTCGTTCAGCTTGAGGGTGACCTTCCCCGTGACGCCCGGGTTGACCACGATGTTCAAGCCACTGATGTCGGCGAACAGGCGGAAGATGTCCTGGAGATCGCCGTCCTTGAAGTCGAGGCTGATCGGGTGGCCGGTGAACTGCTTCTCGCGGGCGGTGACCTGGATGGGCTCGAACTCCACCGGCACCTGCGCCGGCGCCTGCAGGGGCTCGGTGATCGGGGCGGGCATCGGCTCGGGAGCCGGGGCGGGCAGCAGGATCACGGACGGCGGAGCGGAGAAGCCGGTTTCGACCTGCGCCTCGGGCTCCGTGCGCAGAGACGCGAGCGGCGCGGGACGCGGTGTCTCGCCTTCGCCGAAGACGATCTTCATGCCGTCGGCGACCTCGACGATGCGATAGGGCGCGCGGGTCGAAAGGTCGAGCACCAGGCGCGCGATGCGGGGCGCGACCGTGCTGAACTGCCCGAGGCGGACGGCGCGCACGGGCTCGCGGTTCACCTCGACGGGGCGCATCGCCTTGCTCGTCACGTCCTTGAAGTCGAGCACGAGCCGATCGGGGTTGCCGAGGAAGAAGTCCTGGTAGCGCAGCGCTCCGTCGGCCTTGACGGTGACCGCGAACTGGCCGTCCTCGTCGCCCGGCGTCACGGACAGGATGCGGGAGGCGCGCTTTCCGGCCTGCGGTGCGGTGACGACGACGGCCGCCGACGCCGCGGCACGGTCGAAGGAGTCGGGCGCGACGGGCGCCGGGGCTTCGACTGCAGGCGCGGGTGCGGCCGGGGCCGCAGCCTCGGCGGTGCGCTGCTCCGCGGACTGCGCGGCGGCAGCCTCCGGGGCCCGCTCGAAGACCAGGTTGAGCGTCTTGTCCTTCGAGTAGATCTGGAAGGGCACGAGGCTCGCCAGCCGGATCTCGAGGCGGGCAAGGCTGCGCCCGTCACCGCGCGCGCTTCCGGTCACGCGGATGGACTCGACCTCGCGCGTCGCCACGTTGATCCGTGACGGGACGCTCGATGAATCGACCTCCGGGATGTCGACCACGAGGGTCAGGGGATCGGGGCTGTAGTACGTATACGCGACAGGCCCGGTGCAGTCGACGGCGATCCGGGTGGACCGGTCGCTGCTCTCGTGGCGAATCTCCGAAATGGTCGTCGGGCCGCGGTCCTCGGCCAGCGCGGACGCGCCGGCCAGGGCCATAGCACCCACCATCAGGGCACAGGCCAGCGTGGCTTTCATTACCTGCCCTCCTCGGACGGATACAGAGTCTTCCGGACGTCCCGGTTCTTCATGGTCGAAAGGGGATCCGTGATCTCCTGCCTGAAGGTCACGGATGCGGCGTCGATGGCCGTCACGACCCCGTCATAGAGGCGTTGGCCGTTCTTCACGAAGTACGACTTGCCGTCCGTGCCCAGCAGGATCGCGATGTGCCCGGTGCGGTCCCGGACGATGCCCTTGAGGGCGACTTCCTGGATCAGGAAGCCCTCCATCCCCGGCTTGCGCTGACCCGACCCACGGTCGGGTCCGATCGGCTTCAGGAGGCTGACGAACGGATCGCGCCGGCCCTGCGAACTGTAGACGTACCCGCCGGGTGATGGCGCCATCTCCTCGTCCATGATCGACTTCACCGTGTCGGCCGAAGACGGCAGCGTCGCCGTCGGGGCCTCGGGCGAAGGAACGGGCGCGGGAGTTTGCGCAACGGCCTGGGTGGCGCTCAGCGCGACGGCGACGACCCACAATGGCTTCATCGTGAAGCTCCTCATCAGCGCCTCACCGCGCCCGGCGCACCGGGCGCGGGCGGCGGGGTGTCGACGTAGACGAAGGTCGTGGCCACGCAGGTCGCGTTGATCGTCCCCGAGACCGACTGATTCGTCATCGACGCGATCTTGAGGTCGCCGACGTTGACGAGCCGGGACAGGCGCCCGATGCGATCGAAGAAGAGCGCGAGGTTGTGGTACGTACCCTGCACCGCGACGTTGATCGGCCACTCCTGGTAGAAGTCCTTGTTCACCACCGCGAGGGGCGTGAAGGTCTTGATGAGGAGGTTCGACTGCGCGGCGAGCGCCTGGACCTTCCGCATCAGGTCCGGCGTCTCCTTCGCGGGGGGCAGGATGCGTTTCAGGGTCTCGAGCTTCGCCTCGAGCAGCTGCACTTCGCGCTGGAACTCCTGCAGCTTGTTCGCGGTCACCTCCAGGGCCCGGATCTCCTTCTGCAGGGACTCGAGCTGGACCGTCTTGTCCTCGCGCTCCTGGACGGCGTCCGCATAGTAGAAGTAGTAGAACAGGCCGCCCACCAGGGCCGCGGCGGCGATCGACGCGCCGATCTGGCCGTTGAGCGAGAGCTTCGTGAGGGCGTTTTCAGCCATTTTCCCTCTCCCCTACCTGGCGGCCGGCGCCTGGCCGGCGGCAGTAGATCCGGGTATGGGGCGTCGTGCGGCGGCTTCCGCTTCCTTCCGCGCCACTTCGGGGTTCTTGAACTGCGCGGCGAGCGCGTAGGTGATGATGTTGGCGTTCTCCGTGCTGGAGGCCAGGTCGACGTTCGGGAACCAGCCGCTGCGCTCGAGGGCGCTGATGAAGTCGGCGACCGAGGTCAGGCCGTTGCTCTGGCCCGTGAACTTGACCGCGTTACCGGTCTGGTCGAGGTTCGTGATCCAGACGTAATCCGGCAGCGACTTGGACACCTCGTCGAGCATGTGGACGGGACCGCTCTGCTCCGCCTTCAGGCGCTCGATGAGATCGACCTTGCGCTGGAAGGTGGCGCGCTTCTGCTCAAGCGCGTCGACCTGCCGCTTGATCTCCTGCAGCTCGCGCTGGCGCTGCTCCGCGGCGGCGATCTTGGTGTCGAGCTCGCGGATCTGGCCCGATACGTAGAAGTACAGGCCGAGACACACCAGGAGGGCGCCGCCCATGAAGATTCCGAGCAGGAGGTACGCCTGCATGGCGCCCGGGGTGGACGGCGTACCGCCTCCTCCGCCTCCGCCGCCGGCCTTGCGCTTCTTGGTCGGCCGGTCGGAGGCCGCGAGGTTGATCCGAATCATCGGTCGCCAACCTTTCGGACGGCCAGCCCGACGGCGATGGCGGCCGAGGCCCCCATCTCACTGATGAAGTCGGGATCGAAATCCCTGGGGTTGTAGGTGATGTTGTTGAAGGGGTTCATGATCTCGACCCCGGCCTCGAAGCGGTCGGACAGCAGCTCCTGGAGACCGCGCACCTTGCTCGTGCCGCCGGCGAGGAAGATCCGGTCGATGCGGTCCTCGGAGCTCGTGGCCTTGAAGAAGTCGAAGGTCTTCTGGATCTCGAGGGCGATGTTCTCGGAGACGCCCTGGAGGATCGGGGTCAGGTTCTCTGGTGCCGCCCCCTCGACCGGCGTGCCGCGCTTCAGCGATTCGGCCTGATCGAAGGAGAGGTTCAGGTCCTTCTGGATCGCGTCGGTGTACTGATTGCCGCCGACGGCGATGTCGCGGTTGAAGATGGAGGTCGCGCCCTTGACGATGTTGATGTTCATGATCGAGGCCCCCACGTTCAGGAGGGCGATCACGCGTCCGGGGTCGATCCCGTAGTTGATCTCGTAGCAGTTCTGGAGAGCGAAGACGTCCACGTCCACGACCTGGCAGGTCTTCCCCGCCTGGCTGATAGCCGAGGTGTAGTCGCTGATCTTGTCCTTCTTGACCGCGACCAGCAGGACGTCCATGTTCCCGCCCGTGCCGCCACCTTCGATGACCTCGTAATCCAGCTGCACGTCCTGGATGTCGAAGGGGATGTACTGCTCGGCTTCCCAGTGGATCGACTCCGCCAGCTCCTCGGTGCTCATCTGGGGGAGGCTGATCTTCTTGACGATGACCGCGTTGCCGGAAACGGCAGTGGCAACGTCGTTCGTCTTGATCTTCTGGGCGCTGAAGACGCGCTGGATGGCCTCGATGACCGCGCCCGAGTCCATGATGGCGCCGTCGACGATGGCCTCGGGGGGCAGCGCCTCCATCCCGACATTCACGAGCTGGTATTCGGAGCCGGCCTTGCCGCCGGCCTTCAGCTCGACCGCCTTGACGGCGGAGGAGCCGATGTCGAGTCCGACCAGCCCCTTCTTCTTACCGAACAGGCCCACGAGTGCCTCTCGCTCTCAATAACCTCGGCGCAAACAGAACCGAGACGAGGTACGGCTTTGCAGACAAGAGTTAAAGAACTGCGCGAACCTAACATCGGCTCGGAGGACTGTCAAGGAAAAAATGAGGGGTCGTCCAGTAAGTGTTGAAAATCACTCGCTGTCTTCCTCCCCACCCCCCTGCGCGAGGGGGCATGGTACGCGAACGTGGAAGGATCGCAAACGACAGCCGGAGATGCTTGTGATGAGCGTATCGTTTCCGAGTAGGAGGATGGCTGGCTGCGACGGCAGCACACCGCAACGGCGGCGCGCGGAGCCGACTTCACTTCGGCGCAGCACCGGTCATCCATGGCGGTACAAGCGCGCCGGGGGGTCCGGGGGGGTGCGCGATGGCAGGACTTGAGCAACCGTTACCGAGCGGAGCCGAGTTCATCCCGGCGCAGCACCGGGCATCCATGGCGGTACAAGCGCGCCGGGAAGGGTCTAGGGAGGGGCCCGCGGCGCAGCGGCCCCTCCCTACGCAATGACTAAAATCTAATCTTCAGGTCCGGGTCGTCCTTGGCGTGGATGGTGTCGATGAAGCGGACGTGGTGTGGGACGGTCGTCATGACCAGGGTGTGGGTGCGCGTCCCTTCGCCGAAGAAACGGACGCCCCGCAGAAGCGCTCCGTCGGTGACCCCGGTGGCGGCAAAGATGATGCTCTTGCCGGGGGCCAGGTCCTCGGTCCGATAGACCTTGTCCAGATCGTTGATCCCCATCTTCTTGAGGCGCTCGCGATCCGCTTCCTTGGTCATCACGAGCTTGGCCTGGATCTCGCCATTCAGGCAGCGCATGGCGGCGGCCGTGAGCACGCCTTCGGGCGCGCCTCCGGTGCCCATCACGGCATGGACCCCGGTGCCGACGACGGCGGCGGAAATGCCGGCGGACAGGTCGCCATCTCCGATGAGCCGGATGCGCGCCCCCGTCTTGCGGATCTCCGCGATCAGCCGCTCGTGGCGCGGACGGTCGAGCACGATGACCACGAGATCGTTGACGTCGCGGTCGAGCGCCTTGGCGATGTTCTGGAGGTTCTGCTCGACCGGCGCGTTGATGTCGACCTTGCCGCGGGAGCTCGGGCCGACCACGAGCTTGTCCATGTAGATGTCGGGGGCGTTCAGCAGGCCGCCCTTCTCCGACGCGGCGAGGACGGCAATGGCGCTACCGGCCCCGGTCGCGCAGAGGTTCGTGCCCTCCAGGGGATCGACGGCGATGTCGACGGCGAATCCCCCCTTGCCCACCTTCTCGCCGATGAACAGCATCGGCGCTTCGTCCCGCTCGCCTTCCCCGATGACGATGGTGCCGTCGATGTCGACGGTCTCCATGTCCTTGCGCATGGCCTCGACGGCGACCTGGTCCGAGTACTTGCGGTCGCCCTGACCCATGGTGCGGGCGGCGGCGATGGCGGCGTTCTCCACCACCCTCACGAATTCGAGAAAGAGGTCGTCGCGATGCATTTGGCTCCTTGGAAGGTCAGGCCTTGAAGGGGGCTAGGTCGACTCGTCGCGGCTTGTCCTGGCGGTATCCGAGCGCGTAATCGGCCTGCATGAGCTTGTGGATCTCGCGGGTGCCCTCGTAGATCACGGCGGCCTTGCAGTTCCTGTAGAACCGCCCGACCGGGTACTCGTCGGAGTACCCGTTTCCGCCGTGGATCTGGACGGCATCCGACGCGGAGCGCTCGCTGGCCACGGTGGCGAACCACTTGGCTAGCGACGTCTCCCGCGTGTTGCGTATCCCCTGGTTCTTCATCCAGCCCGCGCGGAGCCACAGGAGCCGCGAGGCGTCGTAGTCGGAGACCATCTGCGCGATCATCTCCTTGACCAGCTGGTGCTCGCCGATGGGCTGACCGAAGGTCTTCCTCTCCTGCGCGTACTTCACCGAAGCGTCGAGGCAGGCGCGGATCAGGCCCGTCGCGCCCGCCGCGACGGTGAAGCGGCCGTTCTCGAGGGCGAACATCGCGACCCGGAACCCTTCCCCCTCCGCGCCGACGCGGTTTTCGACCGGGACCTCGACGTCCTGCATCGCGAACCCGCCGGTGTTCCCGGCGAGGATCCCCCACTTCTCCTTGATCGTGTAGGAGCTGAATCCCTTGAACGCTCGCTCGACGATGAAGGCGGAGAGACCGCTGTGGTCGCGGTTCTTCTTCTTCTCCTGGTCCGTCCAGCCGATGACCAGGAAGTGGTCGGCGACGTCGGCCAGGCTGATCCAGACCTTCTCGCCGTTCAGGACGTAGCGGTCGCCCTTCTTGACCGCGGTGGTCTGGATGCCGACCGCGTCGGAGCCTGCATTGGGCTCCGTGAGCCCGTACGTCGCCAGCTTCTCGCCCTTGGCCTGGGGCACGAGGTACTTCTGCTTCTGCTCCTCGGTTCCCCAGGTCATGAGGGTCATGCAGTTGAGCCCGACGTGCACGGACATGATCACGCGCAGGTGGGTGTCGACGTACTCGAGCTCCTCGGACACGATCCCGAGGCTCACGTAGTCCATCCCTGCCCCGCCGTACTCCTCGGGGATGCAGATTCCGAGCAGGTGGAGGTCGGCCATGCCCTTGACGAACCCCTTCTCGAACCGGTGCTCGCGGTCGAGGTCGTGGATCTTCGGCTGCACTTCCCGCGCGCCCCACTCCCGCACGGCCTTCTCGACGTCCTTGTGGCTGTCCTCGAGTTCAAACGAAAGCATTGGGCCTCTTAAAATGGCGTCCTCGGCTACGGCCGAGCGTCAATCAAACCGACGCGGCGCGAGTGGATCGCGCCGCGCAGGAAAAGGAAAGCCTGCGCCTCGGAAAACGCCGCCCCGAGGGGGTCGCACTCGGGGTCGCTGGTTCATTCTGTCTCCGACTCCCCGTCGAGCGGAAGCGGCTGGCCCTGCTCGAGGACCTGACGCGCCTCGGCGATGCGATCCTTCGGGACCAGCACGCGCACCACGGAGAAGGAGCGTACGTTGGGGAGGGGCTCCTGGTTGAACGTCTGGTCGACGACTTCGGCTTCGATGCCCGAGTCGCGCAGGCGCAGGGCGATCAGCTCGGCCTCGAAGATCTGCGAAGTCTCCGCGACCTGGTCCCAGCCCCCGTGCGAGCCGCCCCTGGACTCGGGCTCATCTCCGGCCATCAGCGGTCCTTCCACACCGGCTTGCGCTTGCCCATCACCGCCTTCAGACCCTCGTCCGCGTCCTCGGTGGCCATCAGGTGGTTGAGGTAGACATCCTCGGCATGAGCAAAAGCTTCGGGGAGCGCCAGGTCCGCGCCGCCCGCGAGGGCGCGCCTCGTGAGCTGGAGGACGGCCGCGCTTTGCTCCTGGAAGCGCTGGATCAGCGCGGCGACCTCGGCTTCGAGCTTGTCATCCGCCACCGCGCGCGTGATGAGGCCGATCCGCTCCGCTTCGGCGGAAGGGATTCCCGCGCCGCCGAAGAAGATCTCCGCCGCTTTCTTCCGCCCGACGAGCCGGGGCAGTAGGGACGCGGCCACGGGATTGAAGACGCCGCCCTTGATCTCGGGATGGCCGAACTTCGCGGCGGTCGCTGCGGCGTAGACGAGATCGCACCCGGCCGCGAGCATGCTGCCCGCGCCCAGCGCCGGACCCGAGACCACGGCCAGCAGGGGCTTGTCGATGCGGGCCATGTTCTCGAAGATGCGCCGGAAGGCCTCGAGCATCATGTATCCGCGATCGCCGAGGTGATCGGAGAGCTCGAATCCGGGCGAGAAGTACTTTCCGGTGGCGGACAGGACGACCACCTTGACGTCCTTCCGGTACTCCAGCGACTCGAGGGCGGAGTTGATCTCCCCCATCATCTCGATGGAGAGGACATTCGCGGGCGGGCGATTCAGGGTCAGGCGCGCGACGCCCTGGGCGACCGTGTACAGGATGTGCTGGTAGGTGGGCGTGGCCCGGACCGTCCCGTAGGCGTCGATGTCCTCCTGGGGGTCGATCATGCGGCCTCGAAAGCGGCGGCGAGACCCATCCCGCCGCTGATGCAGAGCGTGGCGAGCCCCCGCCGTGCGCCGCGTCGCTTCATCTCGTGGATGAGGGTGGTCGAGATGCGCGCGCCGGTGGCGCCGATGGGGTGTCCGAGCGCGATGGCCCCCCCGTTCACGTTCAGGCGTTCGGGATCGAAGTGGAGCTCGCGGTCGCAGGCGAGCACCTGGGCGGCGAACGCCTCGTTCACCTCGACCAGATCGAAATCGGAGAGCCGCATCTTCAGGTCCTCGAGCAGCCGCTTGACGGCCGGAACCACGCCGATCCCCATGACGTGGGGATCGACCCCCGCCGCCGCCACTCCGAGCAGGCGCGCCATCGGCTGGACCTTCAGCGCGTCGGCGGTCTCGCGGCGCATCAGGAGCATGGCGGCGGCGCCGTCGGTTATACCCGAAGAATTCCCCGCCGTGACCGTGCCGCCCTCTTCGCGGAACACCGGGGGCAGCCTACCGAGCGACGCGAGCGTGGTTTCGGCACGCGGATGTTCGTCACGAGCGACCTTCTCCTCGCCCCGCCCCGCGGGAGCGATCACGGACACGATCTCGGAGTCGAAGCGCCCTTCCCTGATCGCCCGGCCCGCGCGCTCCTGGCTGCGCAGCGCGAACTGATCCTGCTCGTCGCGGGGGATTTTGTACATGTCCGCCAGCGTTTCTGCCGTCTCACCCATCAGCTGCTCGGCTAGCGGGCACAGGAAACCGTCCTGGTACATGGCGTCCACCGCCTGCTGGTCGCCCATCTTGTACCCCCAGCGCGCGTTGGGCAGCAGATAGGGGACACGGCTCATCGATTCCGCACCGCCGGCGAGCACGACACCTGCGTCGCCGTCGAGAACGGACTTGAACGCGAGATGCAAGGCCTTGAGGCCGCTGCCACACGCCATGTTCACCGTGTAGGCGGGGACTTCTTCCGGGAGGCCGGCGCGATACGCGATCTGGCGGGCGACGTTGGGTCCGCCGCCGGCCTGGCGTGCGCAGCCGAAGATGGCCTCGTCGACCTGCGCAGGTGCTATGCCGGCGCGGGACAACGCCTCGCGTGCGGCGGCCGCTCCGAGCTGGGCCGCGCTCATGCGCGAGAAGGCGCCGCCGAATTTTCCAATGGGCGTCCGAACCGCCCCCACCACGACGACTTCGTGCATTTCGAGCCGCTTCTCCGAGGGGCGCCCGATGCCGGGCGAGCGGGGCGGCGACGCCCCGGGCAGGCCGAATCGAAGCGAACGCGGATCATAACACTCTTAGCGAACCCGCCGGATCCAGAATCAACGACGACGGGACACAGAGAACACAGAGAAGGCACAGAGACCCCAGGGAAACAGAGGAGTCGATTTAAGCGGAGCTGTACTCTCGGTGCTCGTCCTCTGTGCCCTCTGTGTCCCTTTGTTTGGTGCGCGTAGAATGAGACGTGGAGCGCATCTACCTGGATCACAACGCGACGACACCGCTCGACCCGCGCGTCCTCGAGGCGATGCTCCCGGTCCTGCGCGAGGGTTTCGGCAATCCCTCGAGCCTCCATTGGTTTGGCCAGCAGGCGCGTGCCTTGCTCGACGAATCCCGCGCCCAGGTCGCCCGTCTCATCGGCGCGACACCGTCGGAGATCGTGTTCACCGCCAGCGGAACCGAGGCCGACAACATGGCGCTGCGCGGCGCGATCGGAATGGCGCGCGAGCCCCGCCGCAAGGTCGTGTACTCCGCCATCGAGCATCACGCAATCGTGAACACCGGAAAGGCGCTGGCCGAGGAAGGATGGCCCGTCGAAGTGGCACGCGTGGGGGCCGACGGCCTCGTGGACCTCGACGACCTGCGGGCGCGCGTCGACGAGGGGACGGCGGTGGTGGCGGTGATGCGCGCCAACAACGAGACGGGCGTGATCCAGCCCATCGAGGAAGCCGCCCGCATCACGCATGCCGCGGGCGCGCTGCTCCATTGCGACGCGGTGCAGGCCGCGGGAAAGATCCCGATCGACGTGCGCGCGCTCGACGTGGACACGCTCGCCCTCTCCGCGCACAAGTTCTACGGCCCCAAGGGCGTGGGAATGCTGTACGTCAGGCGCGGCACCCGGCTCAAGGCCTGGGTTCGCGGGGGCTCGCAGGAACGCAATCGTCGCGCGGGAACCGAGAACGTCGCCGGCATCGTGGGCCTCGGCTGCGCGGCGGCGATCGCCGCCGACGACCTCGCGACGGAGGCGCCGCGGCTTTCGGCGCTTCGTGACCGCCTGGAGGAACGGCTGCTCGCCATCCCGGGCTCGCGGAGTAACGGCGCCGGCCCGCGCGTCCCCAACACCGCGAACATCTCCTTCGAGGGAATAGAAGCGGAAAGCCTCCTCATGGCCCTCGACCTGGCCGGCATCGCCGTCTCCACCGGAGCGGCGTGCGCGGCGGGGGCCGTCGAGCCGTCGCACGTCCTGCGCGGAATGGGCCTCCCCGTGGAGCGCGTGCAGGGATCCATCCGCCTATCGCTGGGTCGATCGACGTCGATGGGCGCCATCGACCGCGCCGCGGCGGCGATCGTGACCGCGGTCGACAAGCAGCGCGCCGTGTCCCGCCGGTACGCCGCCCGACGGTAGCCGCGGAGTGCGACTCCCCGGAGCGGCTGGAGGGGCTAAGCCGGAGAAACGGGCACGTGCTCGTCGGCGTGGTACGAGGAGCGGACCAGCGGCCCCGACTCCACGTGGCCGTAGCCGAGGCCGAGCGCGAACGCCTTGATCAGGTCGAATTCCTCGGGCGTGTAGTAGCGCTGGAGGGGCAGGTGCTCGCGGCTGGGGCGCAGGTACTGCCCCACCGTCAGCACGTCGGTGCCCGATGCGCGGATGGCGCCGATCGTGTCCTCGACCTCCTGCCACTCCTCGCCCAGGCCGACCATGATCCCGCTCTTGGTGAGGAGCCCCGCCTCGTGCGACCGGCGCAGCAGCTCGAGCGAGCGCTCGAACCGCGCCCCGGGGCGGACCTTGCGATACAGGCGAGGCACCGTCTCGGTGTTGTGGTTGAGCACGTCGGGCCGCGCCGCGATCACGGCGGCGAGCGCGTCCCAGTTCCCCTTGAAGTCGGGGATGAGCACCTCGACCGCGCACCCGGGGATGCGCTCCCGGATCTCGCGGATGCACTCGGCGAACGCGGACGCGCCGCCGTCACGCTGGTCGTCGCGGTTCACGGAGGTGATGACGGCGTGGCGCAGCCCCATCCGGGCGACGGCGTTCGCCACGCGAGCGGGCTCGCCCGGATCGGGCGGCAGCCGGGGGAGCCCCATCTTCACCGCGCAGAAGCCGCAGGCGCGCGTGCAGACGTCGCCGAGGATCATGAACGTCGCGGTGCCGCGCGTCCAGCATTCGCCGATGTTCGGGCAGCGCGCCTCCTCGCAGACGGTGTGGAGGGAGAGGTCGCGCATCAGTCCCTGGAGCGCGTCGTAACGCTCTCCCATCGGCGCCCGCGCCTTGATCCAGGGCGGCCGTATCAGCGGCGCGGCGGTCAGGAACGGCTCACTCATTCCTCTTCTTCTTCGTCCTCTTCGTCGTCATCGTCGTCGTCCCACTCGTCCTCGGTCTCCCCCTCCTCGTCGTCCTCTTCTTCTTCCTCGTCGTCGTCATCCTCCTCCTCGTCGTCGTCATCGTCTTCGTCTTCGTCGTCGTCATCCTCGTCGTCGTCCTCGAGTGTGTCGTCGTCTTCTTCTTCCTCGTCTCCCTCGTCGGCGTCGATCTCGGTATCCGAGTACTCCTCGGTGTCTTCCACCACCGCGTCGTCCTCGGGATCGTCTTCACCCGCCCAAAGGACCTGCTCTGCGTTCACGACCCCTCCTCTTGAATTCATCCTGAAGTCCCTCGCCCTTCATTCTATCCGCGGCTGCCCGCCGGTGATCGCCCTCCGCGGCCAGTTGTATGATGGCACCGCCCCTTCCGAGGATGGACCTCGGCGGAGAGAGAACACCGCATGATCATCGTCTGCCCGAGCTGCCAGGCGAAGTACAAGTTCGACGAGGAGAAGCTCGGCGAGCGCCCTCGCGCGAAGACGCGGTGCGCGAAGTGCGGCGGCACGATCGAGATCGAGAACCCACTGCTGGCCTCGATGACGCTGCCCCCGGGCACCATGTCCGGGGCGGGTAGCACGACTGCGGTCCCCGCCATCACTCCCGCGACGCCAGCGTCCGCGGCACCGGCGCCCGCACCGCCCATGGCCGCGGCAGCCCCCGGGCCACCGCCGCGGAAGGCGGGACCTCCGGCCGGCACAGTCACCGGCCGCGGTATCGAGAAGAGCATCGTCGAGCTGCCCAAGGACAAGCGGTTCTCGCTGGCCGTGATCCAGGGCCCCGCGACCGGCCACATCCACCCCGTCCTGAAGGCCAGGACCACCATCGGCCGGACGGGAGCGGACATCAACATCGAGGACCCCGAGGCCTCGCGCCAGCACGCGTCCCTCGAGATCCTGGGCGACCACGCGATCCTTCGTGACCTCGGGTCGACCAACGGGACCTACGTCGAGGCGGACCGTATCGAGCAGCAGGTGCTGAACAACCAGATGGAGTTCCGCATCGGCAGCCACGTCCTCATGTTCATCGTGACGGACGTCGACTGAACCCCTGAAGACGAGCCACCGAGACACAGAGACACAGAGAACGGAACAGCCGAGCACCGGACGGGAATGGAAACGTGGACGTGCGCGTGAACGGCCATGACCGAGGAGCTTGAAGCGTTCCGTCGCGAAGGCCACCGGCTGATCGATTGGATCGCCCGCTACCTCGCCAATCCGGAGCCCTTCCCGGTGTTGTCGCGCATCCGCCCCGGTGAGCTGCGTGTCGCCCTCCCCGCGCGTCCGCCGTCGGCTCCCGAGCCGCTCGCGCAATCGCTCGCCGACTTCGACCGGCTGATCCTCCCCGCCATCACGCATTGGAACCATCCGGGGTTCTTCGCCTACTTCGCGAACTCGGCGACGCCTCCGGCCATCCTCGGCGAGCTCCTGACCGCCGCCCTCAACGTCAACGGCATGTTGTGGAAGACGTCGCCCGCGGCCACCGAGCTGGAGACCGTGGTCCTCGATTGGCTACGACACGCAACCGGGCTTCCGCCGGGCCTGTTCGGCGTCATCCAGGACACCGCGTCCGCCTCCACCCTCGTCGCCCTCGCCGCCGCCCGCGAGGCGGTGCCCGGTCTCGACGTCCGAAGGCGGGGTCTGATCGGTCAGGCGCGCCTGCGCATGTACGCATCGGAGCATGCGCATTCCTCGGTCGAAAAGGCCGGAATCGTTCTCGGCATCGGGCAGGAAGGCCTGCGCAAGATCCCGGTCGACTCCAAGTTCCGAATGGACGTCGCCGCGTTGCGCAAGGCGGTGGCGGAAGACCGTGCCGCCGGGCTCACTCCCTTCGCGGTGACGGCGACGGTGGGAACCACGTCCACGACGAGCATCGATCCCGTTCCCGCCATCGCCGAGGTCGCCGCGGCCGCGGGGTTGTGGCTCCATGTCGACGCCGCCTACGCCGGAAGCGCCGCCATCGTGCCCGAGCTCCGCCACGTGCTCGACGGGTGCGAGCGCGCGGATTCGCTCGTCATGAATCCGCACAAGTGGATGTTCGTGCCGCTGGACCTGAGCGTGCTCTACACCCGCCGCCCCGACGTCGTGCGCGCCGCCTTCAGCATCCTGCCCGACTACCTGCGCACGCCCGAGGAAACCGTGGCGCCCAACCTGATGGATTACGGCGTCAGCCTCGGTCGCCGCTTCCGCGCCTTGAAGCTGTGGCTCGTGATGCGCACGTACGGGACCGACGGACTCGCGGAGCGGATCCGCGAGCACGTGCGTCTCGCGCAGCTGTTCCGCTCCTGGGTCGAAGCGGACGAGGACTGGGACGTCGCCGCCCCATCGCCGCTCTCCGTGGTCTGCTTCCGGGCGCGGTTCCCCGGAACGCCGGAAGAAGGCGATCGCGGGAACGAGCGCGTGATGGACGCGGTGAACGCCAGCGGCGACGCGTACTTGTCGCACACCCGGCTCGCGGAGCGCACCGTGCTGCGCCTCGCCATCGGAAACGCCGGGACCGCCGAGCGTCACATCGCGCGCGCGTGGGCACTGCTCAGCGAGGCGGCGGCGGTCGAGCGGCGGCGCATAATCGTCGGGTGAGGATCGTGGTGGCGATGTCGGGGGGCGTGGACTCGTCGGTGGCCGCGGCGCTGCTGCAGTCGGCGGGCCACGATGTCGTCGGCATGTCCATGCAGCTGCACGACCAGGCGGAGGGTAATGCGCCGGGTTATGGCCGCTGCTGCGCCCTCGAGGACCTTCACGACGCCCGGGCGGTGGCGGGGCGTCTGGGAATCCCCCACTACGTCGTCAATCTCGAGCGGTCGTTCCGCGAAGGGGTGATCGAGCCTTTCGTGAAGGACTACCTCGCCGGCCGCACTCCCATTCCCTGCTCGCGGTGCAACTCGGAGGTGAAGTTCGAGAGCCTGGTCGAGAAGACCCGCGGGCTCGGCATCGAGCACGTCGCCACCGGCCACTACGCGCGGCACGAAGTGGATGCGGCTACCGGGCGGCATCGCCTGCTCCGGGGGGTCGATCGCAACAAGGACCAGTCCTACTTCCTTTTCGGCCTGAGCCAGGACCAGCTGGCCCGGGCGGTCTTCCCCGTCGGCCACCTTAATAAAGATGAGGTCCGGCGGATCGCGGCCGAAAAGGACCTCCCCACCGCCGACAAGCCGGAGAGCCAGGAGATCTGCTTCGTTCCCGACGGCGATTACGCGGGGTTCGTGGAAAGGCAGGCCGGGGTCGAGGACCGATCGGGCCCCATCGTCGACCGCGAAGGGCGCGCCGTCGGCCGCCACGAAGGGGTGCACCGGTACACCGTCGGCCAGCGCAAGGGACTGGGGGGCGGCTCCGCACGCCCTCGTTTCGTCCTGGCCGTGATCCCGGCTTCCCGCACCGTCGTGGTCGGCGACGACGAGGATCTGGGCCGTGCCCGCTTCCGGGTGGGTGCGGTGAACTGGCTCTCGATCACGGAGCCGGCGGCACCTATCCGCTGCGCCGTGCAGATCCGCCATCGCAACGCGGCCGCCGCGGCGACGGTGACGCCCGTGGCCGGGGGCGAGGCCGAGGTCCGCTTCGACGAGCCCCAGCGCGCGGTGACGCCAGGCCAGGCCGCGGTCTTCTACGATGGCGACGTCTGCCTGGGCGGCGGCTGGATCGAGACCTCGTCGCTCACCTGAACGCCGGCGACGAGCGTCTTGTGCACCGGGCAGCGCGTCGCGATCTCTGCCAGCCGCGCGACCTGCGCGGCATCGAGCGGCCCCTCGAGGACGATCTTCCGCGCGATGCGGTCGACCTTCGCTTCCGGAAGCTCGCACCCCGCGCAGTCCTCAGGATGAACGCGCGCATGGGATAGCTCGACGCGGATCTCGCCGAGCGGCCACTTCTTGCGGTCCGCGTACAGGCGGAGCGTCATCGCGGTGCAGGATCCGAGCGCGGCCAGAAGCAGCGCGTACGGATCGGGGCCCGCATCGTTTCCCCCCGCGGCGACAGGCTCGTCGGCGATGAGGGTGTGCCGCCCCGCCGTCACCTCCTGCTTCAATCCCGATTCCGAGCGCAC
>Ga0136617_10000995_pt1 | contig 24820 bp, 21 predicted proteins | sample AntDrymUQ3222106_2_FD_129672 | JGI IMG/M metagenome (GOLD analysis project Ga0136617, IMG submission 129672) | Polar desert sand microbial communities from Dry Valleys, Antarctica - metaG UQ322 (21.06) | ecosystem: Environmental > Terrestrial > Soil > Desert | place: Antarctica: Dry Valley...
GACGAGGGCTGCCATGCCAGCATCCGCGGCAAGTGCCTGTTGCAGCTCAACCGCCCAGCCGACGCCGCCCAGGCCACCGAGCGGTCACTGGCCACACTCGACCGCACCTACGTTCGCGACGTGGCCCTCGCCACCGTCGACCTCTGCTGGGCGCGGCTGGAGTGTCACGACCTCGACCACGCCGTGGCCACCCTTGAGCAGGCCGCCGACCTCGCGGTGCAGAACCGGTCGGCCCGGCTGGCCGGCGAGATCAACGCCGTACGCGCCCGCCTGCAGCCGTGGCAGGACAGCCGGGCCGTCATACAGCTCGACCAGCGGCTGCGGGCTTACCGGCTGGCCTGAGCGGCGGCCGGTGATTCCGATGTGCCGCCCTCGAAGGCCGACTGCCGGATGCTCCGCTGCTCACCCGAGCCGGCATCGGCACGATCCTCTTCTGACGCGGACGGTGACCTGGCCCGAACCGCAGAACGCGTCGACCGCGCAGCCGGGCATGGTGGTCGGTACGGCCATCGAGGCCAGCTGAGCTGCAAGTTGTTGTCGCCTCGGTATCGGTGTCGGCACCGATGTGCTGGGCGGCAGGATTCGGACGGATCGGCGGCCGATTCACGGACGAATCGGCGGTGGATCTTTGGACGGATCGGCAGTGCGTTTCGTCCGCGAGCGACAGTCTGCTGCCCCGGGCAGTCACCTCCAACATCCTCGCTGCGCTTGCCGACACCCCGATCGTGGTCGTCAACGGGCCTCGATCGACATGTCCTCCAGGCAGCATCGGGGATGGGGCGTCAACCGCGCGCCGGATACCGTCATACCCCGGAGCAGAGCATAAGGCTCTTGCCTCTCGTCGGTGTACCGCCGAGCGGTAGCATCTCGTCATGCGGACCGAGAAGAAGCTCGAGGAGGACGCCCGCGGGTTGGCCTCCTGGCTGCGGGCCAACGCCGTGAGCTTCGCACCGCTGCAGATCGTCCGCGTCGACCCGTCGCTCGACACCGACAGCGAGGGCGAGCAGTTCATCCGGTTGACGGTGGTACTCGAGGACCCAGCGGACTCGGACGAGGGCTGGCCGCTCGACGCGACGTTTCGGCTGTATCGGGCCGTTCGCGAGGAAGTGGTCGAGGCCGAGCACGGATTGGCCGCGTACGTGCATCTGCAGTCCGTTTCGGACGAAGCCGCGTGACGATCGAGTCATCCTCTGCAGGACGCCCGCTGCGGGACGGGGAGCTTTCAGGTCTTCGGCCCCGGTGGCTTCTCGACCATGCGCGGCAGATGGTCGATGGAGTCGAAGATGGTGATGCTCCAAGCAGAGTCGGCGCACGGCGCGCGATCTCGACGGCCTACTACGCGCTGCTCCACTGTGCCTGCATCAACCTGGCGTGGACTGCGGCGCCGGGCGGTTCGGACAGCACCCGCTGGCGGCTGTGCCGGACTTTCGACCACGGATCGATCCACACGGTGGCGAACTGGGTGGCGCCGGCCACCGGGAGGCAGAAGTCGCTGCCGAAACCGGTCATCAAGGGCCTGGTCGAGCAGGTCGCGGATCGCGACGAGATCCAGACGTTCGCAGAGGTCTTCGACCGCCTGAAGCAGCGTCGTCACGACGCCGACTACGACCACATGACTGTCTTCGGGCACGAGAATGCTCGTCAGGCAGTTCGCGAGGCCGGGGCTGCGATCGAGGCACTCAATGCGGTGTACGGGGGGCCTTCCTGGCAGATCTTCACCTCGCTCGTACTACTCACGAGCAAGGTCACCGATCGCTGATGCCACGATGGGCGAGGCACGCAGCCCGGGCGACAACCTCGACCCGGTGACCTCCCGACATCAGGCCAAGACGCCGACCTTCCGGACTCCGCATGCCACGATCGCTTCGGCGACGACACCGACGAGCGTCTCGCGGGCCTGGTCCGCGCAGCTCACGGGGTACGCACGAACCGGCGACCTGAGGCCGACGACACCGGCAGCGAGCTCGTGACCACAACCGAGGTCGACCTGATCGTCGACCTGAACACCATGGACGACACCGGCTTGCCGTGGGCGTTCCTCGACAAAGCCGTTCGATGAAACGTGACGTTCTGTCCCGCTCACCGAGCCACTGCACCGCGACACCGCCGCCCTCGACGAGATACAGGAAGCCATCACCGCCAGGCCTGCCAGCTCTGCTGCGGCGTCCGCATCGGTGTCGGCACCGATCTGGTGGACGGCAGGATCCGGACAGATCGGCGATCGATCTTCGGACAAATCGGCGGTATTTCCTCTCCGAGGGACGCCGCGTCCATCGCGGGCGAGCTCACCATCCCGGCGAGGACCATCAGTGCCCACCTCGCTCATCTCGCGACCGCGTTCCTCGTCCGGTTGATCCCGGCGTATTCGACCAATCTGAGCGCCAAGCTCGTCCGGCGTCCCAAGCTCATGATGGCCGATGTCGGGCTCGCCGCGCACCTCCAGGGCGTGACCGCACCTGGGCTCGCACGGCCGCAGACCCAGCTCGGACCACTGCTGGAGACGCTGGTCGCCACCGAACTCGTGCGACAACTCAGCTGGTCACCGAGCTTCTCGACGCTCCGGCACTTCCGGGACCGCAGCGGCGTCGAGGTGGACCTCCTCCTCCTCCTCCTCGAACATCCGGACGGCCGCATCGTCGGGATCGAGGTCAAGGCGACCGGTACCCCGCGCCTGGACGACCTGAAGGGCCTGCGATTCCTCGCCGAACGACTCGGCGACCGCTTCCACTTCGGGTGCCTGCTCAGTGCCGCTCCCGAAGCGACACCGTTCGGCCCGAAGCTCGCCGCACTCCCGTTGAGCAGATTATGGGATCTTTGTCGCCGATTCTGGCCGCGGCTTCCCCCGTCCCGGCTCCGCAGCACACCACCGCAGAGCCGGTGGTTCCGTCTGCCCGTCCCCGACTGGTTTTCCGGCCAGATCGGAGGTCCGCCCCGGCTCAGGCCGCGTCGATCGTGCGGACCCCGACAGTCGATGGCAGCGGGATCGGATCCCCGTGCCTGCGCAAGCTGTCGATGTGCAGCGGGATCGCTTCGCGCATCAGACGAGCCCCGAGAACTGTCCCGGACCACGCACGCCGAGGCACCGGAATCGAATCGAAACCTCACGATCGATAGCGTGTCGAGTGCGCCCGCGACGGTCGCGCAGGATGGAGGCGACGTGGACGCGTTCGGGGTACTCAGCGATGTCCTCGACGACTACCGGTCGTTCGTGCAGGGGTTCCTCAACATCCGGGACCCCGAGATTCTGCAGAAGGTGCAGCACGAGGTCGAGACCGGGCTGCTGTGGCCCGAACCGTGGCTCGCCCTGAACCCTGCGTTCGAGTCCGGCGGCTCAGTGAGCGACCTCGTGGACCGCGGTCTGCTCCACCCGACCACCCGTGAGATCTTCCGGCATCGCACGACCGACGACCCGTTCGGCCATGAGATCGCGTTTCACCGGCATCAGACCGACGCGATCGAGATCGCCGCCCGCCGTGAGTCCTACGTGCTCACCACCGGAACCGGCTCGGGCAAGTCAATGGCCTACATCGTGCCGATCGTCGACCGGGTGCTGCGGGACGGCTCCGGCAAGGGAGTCCGTGCGATCGTCGTCTATCCGATGAACGCCCTGGCCAACAGCCAGCGCGCGGAGCTGGAGAAGTTCCTCGGGAAGGACAAGCCCCGGGTCAGGTTCGAGCGGTACACCGGTCAGGAGAGCAAGGCGGAGCGCGACGCCGTGCTGGCGAACCCCCCGGATGTGCTGCTGACGAACTACGTGATGCTCGAACTGATGCTCACCCGACCACGGGAACGCAACAGCTTGATCACGAGCGCCGGGAACCTGTCGTTCCTCGTCCTCGACGAGCTGCACACCTACCGTGGGCGCCAGGGTGCGGACGTCGCCATGCTGGTTCGCCGTCTGCGTGGCGCCATCGGGGTTCAACAACTCCAGTGCGTCGGCACCAGCGCCACGCTTGCGGGTCCGGGAACGCGGGCCGAGCAACGCGCCGAGGTCGCCACGTTGGCCAGTCGGCTCTTCGGAACGCCGATACCTGCGGGCAACGTCGTCGGTGAGTCACTGCGGAGGGCGACCAGTGGCGACGCCGCCGTCGATCACCTCGCGTCGCGGATCCAGCAGCCACCCCCGGCGACCCGGGACGCTCTGCAGACTGACGACCTCGCGATCTGGATCGAGCAGGCCTTCGGACTACGCGCCGACGACGAGGGTGACCTCGCCCGCCAGGCCCCCACCCGCCTCCGGGACGCCGCCGAGCGGCTCGCCGAGCTGACCGGCGCTGACGTCGCCGAATGCACCACCGCGTTGCGTGACACCCTGCTCGCGGGCTCGCGAGCCCGCGACGCTGACGGCCGCCCGCTCTTCGCCTTCAAGCTCCATCAGTTCATCGGCAAGGGCGACACCGCCTACGTGACGCTGCACCGTCCGGGCGAGCGCTACCTCACCACCCGGTACCAGCGCAGCGCGCCGGTCGGCCCAGCCGGCCAGCCGCTCTTCCCGCTGGCCTTCTGCCGGGAGTGCGGTCAGGACTACCTCGTCGTCCACCGCGAGCGGGGCGACGAACGGTTCACCCCCCGTGTTCTCCACAGTGGTACCGGCGAGCAGGCCAGCGCCACCGGACTGCTGATGGTCACCGACACCGACTGGCCGGATCCGTCGTCGAAGGCGTTGCTCGACCTGGTCCCGGACGACTGGGCGATCGAGTCCGGCGGGTCACGCATGCTGGACAAGGCGCGTGAACCGCGGCTTCCCCAGGGGGTTCGGGTCGACGCCTTCGGCACTGTCACCGATGACGGCGTCACCGCGGCGTTCTTCGAGACCCTCCACTTCTGCCCGGCCTGCAAGACCAGCTACGAGAGCCACGCGCAGTCCGAGTTCTCCCGGGTGGCCAGCCTGGGCACCGAAGGCCGGGCGAGCGCGGTGTCGGTCCTGTCGCAGGCCGTCGTGCGGACCCTGCGCGAGGCAAGCGATCTCGATGACGAGGCCCGCAAGTTCCTCGCCTTCTCCGACAACCGCCAGGACGCCAGCCTGCAGGCCGGTCACTTCAACGACTTCGTCCTGGTCGGGCTGGTCCGCTCCGCCGTCTACCGGGCGGTGCTCGGCCAGCAGCAGCGCTACCCCGACGAGCCACTCACCGACGACGACCTCGGCCGTCGGGTCGTGGAGTGCCTGCAGGTCGGCATCACCAACTACGCCCGCAACCCCGATGTCGAGTACGCCGCGAAGACGAAGGTGACCAGAGCGCTGCGGGAGTCTGTCGCCTACCGGGTGTGGGCCGACCTGCGCCGGGGCTGGCGCATCACCATGCCCAACCTCGAGCAGACCGGGCAGCTCCTGCTGGGCTACGCGGGTCTGAACGAGCTGGCTCACGACGATGCCCGGTGGTCGGCGCTCGGCCAGCCGCTGGCCGGAGCCGAGCCCGAGACCCGTCAATTGATCATGCATACGTTGATGGACGAGATGCGGCGCAACGTCTGCATCGAGTCGACGTATCTCACCGAAGATCGGTACGAGGACATCAAGCGAGCCAGTCAGGAGTGGCTGCGCCCGCCGTGGGCGCTGACCGACGAGCAGGGCGTGTACGCGGCCACCTGCTTTCCCGGCCCCCGGCCCCCGGCCACCCCGGGAGTTGGCAGGGACCTTTACCTGTCTGGGCTGGGCCACTACGGGCGCTGGCTGCGCCGCCCGGACCGGTTCCCGCTGCTGCGCGGCCATCGGCTCACGGTGCAGGACGCCGACGCCATCATCGCCGACCTCCTCACGGTGATGGCCAAGGTCGGCCTGCTCGCGCGGATCGAGGAACGCCGGCGGCCGGTCGGCTACCGCGTGCAGGCCGGGATCATCGAATGGCTACCGGGCGAGGGGCAGCACCGTGCTCCCGACCCGATCCGCAGCAACACCGCCGGGGCCGGGTGAACCCGTACTTCCGACGCTTCTACGCCGAGACCGCCTCCGGGCTGGGCGGGCTCGAGGCCCGCGAGCACACCGCCCAGGTCCGGCCAGAGGACCGGCAGGAACGTGAGCGGCGGTTCAGCGACGCCGCGCTACCAGTCCTGTACTGCTCACCGACGATGGAGCTCGGCGTCGACATCAAGAGCCTCAACGTCGTCGGGATGCGCAACGTCCCGCCCACCCCCGCGAACTACGCACAGCGCTCCGGGCGCGCGGGCCGCTCCGGGCAGCCAGCCATTGCCCTGACCTACTGCGCCACCGGCAACGCCCACGACAACTACTACTTCGCACGCAGCCAGGACATGGTGGCCGGCGCCGTCACCCCGCCCCGGCTCGAGCTGGGCAACCAGGACCTCGTCCGCGCCCACGCCCACGCGATCTGGCTCGTGGTGGTGGACCTGGACCTCAAGGCCAGCATGACCGACCTCCTCGACGTCGACCTGCCCCGCCAGCCCCTGCGCAGGGAAGTCGCATCGAAGATCGTCAATTCGGCGGCCGCGGCGCGGGCAGCCGATGCGGTTCGCGCGGTCTTGCTCGCCACCCCCGAGGTGACCTCCGCCCCGTGGTGGCGCGAGGACTGGATCGACGCCGCGGTGCGGGACGCCCCCCACCGGTTCCAGCTGGCCCTCGAGCGGTGGCGCGGCCTCTACGCGGAGGCCCGAACCGAGCTCGACACCGCCAACGACACCCTGAAGACCATCGGCGCCTCCGAGCCGGCGAAGCGGCGGGCCCGCGGCCAGATCTCCGAGGCCCGGGCCGCGCTCGACCTGCTCAGGGGTGAGGTCGACGACGTCAACCAGGGCGACTTCTATCCCTACCGGTACTTCGCATCTGAGGGGTTCCTGCCCGGATACTCCTTCCCCCGCCTGCCGCTGGCGGCGTTCATCCCGGCCGAGCGCAAGACCCGCCACGGCCAGGGTGACTACGTGCAGCGGCCGCGGTTCCTGGCCATCAGTGAGTTCGGGCCCGGGGCGTTCATCTACCACGAGGGCTCCCGCTACGAGGTCAACCGCATCAGCCTGCCGGCGCGCGACGACGGCACCGGCATCAACCTCACCGAGATCAAGCGCTGCGAGGCATGCGGCTACCTGCACGATTCCGGGCACGAGATCTGCGAGCATTGCGGCTCGCCGTCCCTGTTGACGATGAGCGCGATGATGCGGCTGCTGGCCGTGAAGACCCGCCGACGGGACCGGATCAGCGCCGATGAGGAGGAACGGCAGCGAGCCGGGCACGAGATCGTCACCGCGGTCCGGTTCGAACCGTACGGCGAGCGCAGCAGCGAGCTGAGGAGCACACTGGTCGACGGCGACGGCCGCGTCATGGCCGAGCTGAGCTATGGCGACACCGCGCTGATCCGCCGCATGAACGTCGGGCTGCGCCGCCGCAAGGACAAGGACGAGCGCGGCTACCTGCTCGACACCGTCGACGGCAGATGGGCCCGCAGCGCCGACCAGACCGGGCCGGGCGCTCCGGCCGGCAGCGGCCCCGACGAACGCATCCAGCGTGTCGTGCCCTACGTCGAGGACCACCGCAACGCCCTGCTCGTCACGCTGGCGCCACGGATCCCCGCCGAGCAGCGGATGGCGGCCATGTACGCGCTCAAGCGCGCCGTGGAGGCGGAGTTCCAGCTGGAGAGCAACGAGCTGGCCGTGGAGCCGATGCCGGGCCGCACCGGGCCGCACGCCTGGTCGGTGCTGCTGATGTTCGAGGCCGCCGAGGGTGGTGCCGGGGTGCTGCGCAGGCTCGCCACCGAGCAGGAACCGATCCGCCGGGTGGCTCGCCGGGCCATCGCCCTGATGCACTACGACCCGGACACCGGCGCCGACCTGGGCAAGGCCGAGCACGCCACCGAGCCGTGCGCCCAGGCGTGCTACGACTGCCTGCTCTCCTACGGCAACCAGTGGGACCACCAGTCCCTGGACCGGCACTGTGTGATCGACCTGCTCCGGGAGATGACCACCGCCGTCCTCACGGCCGACAGCGACGTGGGCGAGGACCGCGCCGAGCTGATGGAACGGCTGGTGCAAGAGAGCAACTCCCTGGAGAAGCGGTTCCTGCGCTTCCTCGACGAGCTCGGCTACCGGTTGCCTGATGCGGCTCAGCAGATCGTCGACGGCTTCTACGTCCGACCGGACTTCGCCTTCCACACCTCCGGCGGCGACGTGGCGATCTTCATCGACGGCCCGGTGCACGACTACCCGCACCAGGCAGGCAAGGACGAGGCCGCCCGGGCAAGGCTCGAGGACGAGGCGGGCTGGATGGTGCTCCGGTTCCGCTACGACGACGAGGCCGGCTGGCGCGACATTGTGGCGACGAACCCGGCGATCTTCGGGCCCGGCAAGATCGCCTCATGAGCAGCCCGGGCATCGCCGACGCGCGCTCCCCCGGGGCTTCGCACGGCGACTTCCGCCCCGGCACCCTGGTCACCGCGCGTGGCCGGGAGTGGCTGGTGCTCCCCGGCTCCCCCACCGGAACGCTGCTCGTCCGCCCACTCGGCGGCCGCGACGACGAGACCACGATCCTGCTGCCCACCCTGGATCACCCGGCGGACGCGACCTTCGACGCGCCGAACGTCGACGACCGCGGCGACGCCGCCCGGGCGAGGCTGCTCCGCGACGCCCTGCGGCTGTCGTTCCGGGCCACGGCCGGCCCCTTCCGGTCCTTCGCCCAGCTCGCCGTCAGCCCCCGCAACTACCAGCTCGTCCCGCTGATGATGGCCGCCGCGCAGGACACCACCCGGCTGCTCATCGCCGACGGTGTCGGCGTCGGCAAGACCATCGAGGCCGGGCTCATCGCCGCCGAACTCATCGCCGGCGGGGAGGCGCTGCGCCTGGCCGTGCTCTGCTCCCCACAGCTCGCCCCGCAGTGGCAGTCCGAGCTGCGCACCAAGTTCGGGATCAACGCGGAGCTGCTGCTGCCCTCGACCGCGAACCGGCTGGCGCGGTCGGTGCCGTTCGGATCGAACGTCTACCAGCACCACCCGTACCTCATCGTGTCCACCGACTACATCAAGCAGCGCAGCCGCCGTGACGAGTTCGCGCTGCTCTGCCCGGAGCTCGTCATCGTCGACGAGGCGCACACGTGCATCGCCCCGTCCACGGCCGGCTCGTCCCAGGCTCACCAGCGTTACACGTTGTTGCGCCGGCTCGCCGACGACCCCACCAGGCACCTGCTCCTGCTCACCGCCACCCCGCACAACGGCGACGACGGCGCCTGGCAGTCGTTGGTCGGCCTGCTGGACGACCGCCTCGGCGAGCTGCCGGTGGACCTGTCCGGCCCGGCACGCGACGACGACCGCAGGTTGCTCGCGAGGTTCCTCATCCAGCGCCAGCGCGCCGACATCCGCGAGTACCTGGATGAGGACACCCCCTTCCCGACCCGGGAGCGCGCCGAGGAGAGCTACACGCTGACCCCCGACTACCGGCACCTGTTCGACCGGGTGCTGGCCTATGCCCGCGAGCACGTCACCGATCCCTCGCTCAGCCAGGTCCGCCAACGGGTGCGGTGGTGGTCGGCCATCGCCCTGCTGCGGTCCATGGCGTCCAGTCCCGCCGCGGCAGAGCAGACCCTGCGCAACCGCTCGGAGCTCACCGACGCCGAGACCACCGCGGCCGCCGACGCGGTCGCCGCCCCACAGGTTCTCGACGTCGACCTCGACGAGGCGATCGAGGGCGACGACACGGGGCTCGGCGCCGACACCTCCACCGACGACGACCCGGACACCTCCGCCCGACGACGCCTGCGCGGTTTCGCCGCCGAAGCAGCCGCGCTGCGCGGGGTGCAGGGCGACGCCAAGCTCAAGCGCCTGGTGGCCATCATCAACACGTTGATCGACGACGGCTACCACCCGATCGTGTTCTGCCGTTACATCCCCACCGCCGAGTACGTCGCCGAGCACCTCAGTACGGCTCTGGCCAGGTCGCACCCCACCGCCCGGGTGGACGCCGTCACCGGGATGCTGCCGCCGGAGGAACGCGAGGCGCGGGTGGATGACCTCACGAGACACGACGGCGTCCGCGTGCTGGTCGCCACCGACTGCCTGTCCGAGGGCGTGAACCTCCAGGACGGCTTCACCGCCGTCGTGCACTACGACCTCGCCTGGAACCCCACCCGTCACGAGCAGCGCGAGGGGCGGGTCGACCGGTTCGGGCAGCTCGCGCCGACGGTCCGCGCCGTCACCTACTACGGCGTCGACAACAAGATCGACGGCGTGGTTCTCGACGTGCTCATCCGGCGACATGAGGCCATCAAGCGCAGCACCGGCGTCTCGGTCCCGATCCCCGTCGACTCCACCACGGTGATGAACGCGATCTGGGAGTCCCTGCTGCTGCGCGGCACCGAGCCCGACCAGCTGATGCTCGACCTGGGCGCGGCGACCTCCAGCGACACTGCCGATGCGGTCCTCACCCGCTGGGTCGACGCCGCCGAGCGGGAGAAGGCGTCCCGGTCCCGGTTCCGGCAGGCCACGCTGCGGCCCGACCAGGTCGCCGCGACCCTCGCCGATGTCCGCCGCTCCCTCGGCGGGCCCGCCGATGCCGAACGGTTCACCCGCGACGCGCTCGCGCTGCTGTCCGGCCAGATCACCGACACCGCCGACGGGTTCACCGCCCGCCCCGACACGCTCCCGCGCGCACTGCTCGACCAGCTCCCACCCACCAAGGCCGCGGCCCTGCGGTTCCACCGTTCCCTGCCGGCTCCACCCGGGGAGCCCACGCTGGCCCGCACCGACCCAGTCGTGGAGGCCATCGCCCGCTACGTCCTCGACGCCGCCCTCGACCCGCTGCTCCCTGCTGCCGCGCGCCCGGCGCGGCGGGCCGCGGTCATCCGCACCACGGCCGTCGCGACGGTCACCACGCTGCTGGTGGTGCGCTTCCGCATCGAGCTCGTGATCCCCGGCTCGCGACGCGCCATCACCCAGGTCGCCGAGGACGCCCAGTTCCTCGGCTTCACCACCAGCGGTGGTGAGGTCACCTGGCTCGGCGCGGAGGCGACCGACCATCTGCTCGACGCGGCCGCCACCGGCAATGTCAACGACGACCTCGCCCGCTCCCACCTGCAGCGGGCCCTCGACCGCCACCCCGCCCTGCAGGAGCACCTGACCGTGCTCGGCGAGCAGGTCGCCGCCGACGCGATCGAGGCGCACCGCGCGGTGCGCCGCAGCAGCAGGGTCGCGCTGCGCGGGCTCGACGCCCGGCTGCTGCCCCCACCGGACATCCTCGGCGTCTACGTCTACCTGCCCGACCCCCGGAACCAGACCGGCAGCGCCTCGTGACCATCCTCTCCGCGTTCTACTCCGTCCGCGCCATCGGCACGGTGCTGCCCAGCGACGCGTTGGCCCGCGCCGTCGACCTGCGAATGCCGGGCCAGAGCGTCGAGGACTACCAGCTGACCCCCGGCATGGCGGTCAACGCCGCCGTCGCCCGCGCCTGGGAGGCCGCCCTCGGCGCCCACCGCGCCTGGCAAGCCGCCCTGGAGCGCCTCCCCACGGCAAACCCGGCCATCGGGTTGACCCGGGATCGGTGGCTGCTCCCCCTGCTCTACGAACTCGGTTACGGCCGACCCGAGGTGCTGGCCGCGGGCATCGACCTGCCGCCGAGGCTGGGCGAGACCGCATCCGCCCACTTCCCGATCTCCCACCGCCTGGCCTGGCCGCCGGGGGAACCCGAACCGGCAGTGGGCGTGCCGCTGCACCTCGTCGGCGGTGGGATGGCCCTCGACGCCCGCACCCCCGGTGCGGCCGCTCGCGCGCCGCAGTCGATGCTGCAGGACTTCCTCAACCGCAGCCCCCGCCACCTGTGGGGGATCGTCTCCAACGGCCATATCCTGCGGGTGCTGCGCGACGCGTCCAGCCTGACCAAGCAGTCCTACATCGAGTTCGACCTCGACGACATCTTCGACAACCAGCGCTACGCGGACTTCCGGCTCTTCTTCCTCACCGTCCACGCCAGCCGGTTCGCCCCTGTTCTCCCCGAGACACCGGCTGTGCCGGCAGAGGCGGACGAGGCCGAAGCGCCCACCGCCGTCTCCCTCTCGCCCGAGAGCTGCTGGCTCGAGAAGTGGCGGGCCGTCGCCATCGCCGACGGCACCCGCGCCCTGGACGCCCTGCGCGACGGTGTCGCGGTGGCCCTGGCGCATCTGGGCACCGGGTTCGTGTCGCACCCCGCCAACAGCGAGTTGCTGGCCACTCTGGCGTCGGCACCGGATGCGGGCAAGGATCTGCACCGTGCGCTGCTGCGCATCGCCTACCGTTTCATCGTGCTGTTCGTGGCCGAGGACCGGGATCTTCTGCACACCGCGAGCGCCGACACCGCGGAGCAGGCGCTGTTCACGGAGTACTTCTCCACCGCTCGGCTGCGGCGGCTGGCCACCACCCGGGCCGGAACCCGGCACACCGACCTGTGGGACGCCCACCAGATCGTCACCGACGCCCTGGCCGGCGACGGTCTCGAGGCGCTCGCGCTACCCGGGCTCGGGGCAACCCTGTTCTCGCGGGACACCCTCGGCGTGCTCGCCGGCGCCCGGCTGCCCAACCGGAACCTGCTCGCCGCGGTCCGCTCGCTGGCCGAGATCACCGACCCGCGGACCGGCGTCCCACGCCCCGTCGACTATCGCAACCTCGACAGCGAGGAACTCGGCGGAGTGTACGAAGGGCTGCTGGCCTACACGCCCCGCTACGACGCCGCCGCCCGCACCTTCAGCCTCGAAATCGCCGCGGGCAACGACCGCAAGAAGTCCGGCTCGTACTACACGCCCTCGGATCTCATCGCCCTCGTGCTCGACGAGGCCCTGGACCCACTCATCGACGAGGCCCTGCGCACGCCGGACCCGGAAACGGCGCTGCTCACCCTCACCGTCGTCGACCCCGCCGTCGGCAGCGGTCACTTCGTCGTCGCCGCCGCCCGCCGCATCGCCACCGCGCTCGCGACCGTCCGCACCGGCGACATCGAGCCCGGCCCGGCGGCCCTGCGTGCCGCCACCGTCGACGTCGTCGAGCGGTGCATCTTCGGCGTCGACCTCAACGACCTCGCCATCGAGATCACCAAGGTCGCGCTCTGGCTCGAAGCGTTCGACGGCTCCCGCCCGTTCCCGTTCCTCGACGGCCACCTCAAGGTCGGCAACGCCCTGCTCGGCACCACGCCGGCACTGCTCCGCGAGAACATCCCGGACACCGCCTTCCGCACTCTCACGGGCGACGACGGCGAATGGACGGCCAAGCTCAAGGCGCGCAACAAGGCCGAGCGGCAGCGCGACGCCGATCAGCTGAACCTGTTCGGCGACCAGGCCCTCGACGTGGAGACTGTGGCGCTCGCAAAACGGGCCCGCGAACTCGACGAGTCGCGCAGCACCACGCTGGCGTCGGCCCGCACCCGGGCCGACGCCTGGCGCCGGTTCGAGGCCGACCCTGACCTCGCCGCCCGCAAGCTCGCCGCCGACGCGTGGTGCGCCGCGTTCGTGCAGCCCAAGTCGCGCGACGACGGCCAGGGCATCACCTACGACACGCTGCGCCGGATCGTCGAGGACCCGGCTGGCGCCCCTACCCCGGTGCTCGCGAGGGTGCGCGACCTGGCGCGGCAGTACCGCTTCTTCCACTGGCACCTGGAGTTCCCCGGAGTCTTCACCGTGCCCGAGCCGGGCACCGCCGACGTCGACCCCGCCACCGGCTGGCAGGGCGGCTTCTCCTGCGTGGTGGGCAACCCCCCCTGGGAACGGGTGAAGATCCAGGACAAAGAGTTCTTCGCCGCCACCGGCCAGAACGACGTCGTCGGAGCGAAGACGGCCGCCATCCGCGCCAGGATGATCGGCGAGCTCGCGACCGAGGACCCGCCGCTGCACGGCGCTTACGTGGCGGCGCTCCGCCAGTCCGACGGCACGGCGCACCTGCTCCTGCGCAGCGGCCGCTACCCCCTCACCGGCCAGGGAGACGTGAACACCTACAGCGTGTTCGCCGAGACCATGCGGACGATCACCGCGCCGACCGGGGCCGCTGGCGTGATCACCCCGACCGGGCTCGCCACCGACAAGACCACGGCGCCGTTCTTCGCTGACGCGCTCGAGGGCAAGCGGCTGCTGGCGTTCTACGACTTCGAGAACGAAGCCAAGATCTTCCCCGAGGTCCACCACTCGTATCGGTTCGCCGTCACCACCATCACCGGCACCGATCGGCTTGCGGTCCGTACGCGGTTCGCGTTCCTCACCCGCCACCTGGCCGACGTCCCCGGCCGCCGGTTCGAGCTGGCCCCGGACGAGGTGCTGGCGATGAACCCGAACACCGGCACGCTCCCGATGTTCCGGACCCGCACCGACGCCGACCTCACCCTCGGCGTCTACCGCCGTCACCCCGTCCTGATCCGCGACGGCGCCACCAGCGGGAACCCGTGGAGTCTGTCGTTCGGCACGCTCTTCCACATGGCGAACGACTCCGGGCTGTTCCGCCAATCCGCGGACCTCGTCGACGCTGAGTTCGACGGCTGGTCCTACGCGGCCGCGGGCAGCGAATACCTGCCGCTGTACGAGGCGAAGTTGCTTGGACACTTCGACCACCGCTTCTCCACCTATGAAGGCGCAACGCAAGCTCAGCTGAACGTCGGTTCGCTCCCCCGGCCCACCGCCGCGCAGCACGACGACCCGGACCTGGAGCCGCTCGCCCGCTACTGGGTGGGCCGGGCGAAGGTCACCGGAGCGCTCGGCACCCGGTGGGACCGCGAATGGCTGCTCGGCTGGCGCGACATCGCCCGGACCAGCGACATGCGCACGTTCGTGCCCTCAGTCCTACCGATAAGCGCCGTCGGCGACCCCTTCCTGCTCGCGTTTCCCGCCAATCCCGGCCACGGACCGCTGCTGCACGCGGTGTGGTCGACGCTGGCGTTCGATTACGTCGCCCGGCAGAAGCTCAGCGGCACCCACATGAAGTACTTCACCGTCAAGCAGCTCGCCTGTCCCACCCCGGCCACCTTCGATATGCCAGCGCCCTGGAAAACCGACCGCACCCTGGCCGAGTGGGTCACCCCGTACGTCCTGGAGCTCTCCTACACCTCCTGGCGGCTGCAGCCCTACGCCCACGAGATGCACGACAACGGCCCGCCGTTCCGGTGGGCCCCCGAACGCCGGTCGCTGCTGCGCGCCGACCTCGACGCCGCCTTCCTGCACGTCTACGGCCTGACCCGGCCCGAGGCCGAGCACGTCCTCGACTCGTTCCCCGTCGTGCGCAAGTACGAGGAGCGCGACCACGGCGAGTACCGCACCCGCCGGCTCGTCCTGAGCGCATTCGACCAGATGGCCGCCGCCACCGCCCGCGGCGGCACCGGATGGTCCCCGCTCGCCGGATGCCCCGCAGGCGAGGGCCCTCGGCACGCCTCCCGGTCGTGACCGCGTGGTAGGTGGGTTCCAACCGCCCGGAGGCAGCTACCGACGGGACCAGCGCGGCGCGAGCTGACGCAGATGCGCTGCGACCGCCTCGTGATACGCGGACTCGACCCCTGCAAGGGAGCTGAGGTCGACGATCGACGGGGGGATGTTCATGTCGGCGTCCTCCGACACGGCAGGGCTGGTCCAGGCATCCCGGATGGAGCCGCCCGCGACCGTGCGCAGCTGCCGCACCATGGCCGCGTACACGGCGCCGACGGCCGGCGATTCCAGGTGGGTCCAGCTCTGGAAGTAGGACAGCCGCGACTGCACGACGCGCATCTGCTCGGACAACCGCACCCGTTCTTCGCCGGGTCGCTCCGGGTCACGACGGCGGACGGCGTAGGGGAACTCCTTGTAGTCGGCGTGCGCCTGGAACGCCTCGGCGAAGGTGTTGCGAACACGGGCGCGTTCCTCGTCGCGACTCTTGGAACGCGCCAGCCCGATGTTGACTGTTGCGGCGATCATAGCCGCGACCACGGCGGCCGGGAGAACGATGCCGACCCACGCGGCGACGCTCAGCGCATTGGCAGCGGGTGGCGCCTGGCTCAGCGCCGTGGTCGACATCGAGACAATCTGGTTCATGCGGCCATGTTCTCGGTCGCGCCGTTCTCCGGTGGCGCCCGCGCGGTCTCCTCCCCCTGGAGGATGGGCTCCCGGCCCTCGCCCTCGTGTACGATGCCGGCGGCCATCCGGGCACCGGCTGGACTTTCGTGCGGGGCCTCCGCGCCGACCCACTCACCGGTCCGGCGCCACCACTCCTCACGCACCAGATGGGCGACGATATGCCCCAGCAGGGTGCGGGCGCTGTCGGCGCGGGTCCATCGCAGCTCGGGTGGGTCATAGGGGTACCACATGCACAGCGCACCGCACGGGTAGCGGTGCTGCGACTCGGTCAGCCCGTCGACGTGCACGAGCGGATCCTCGCCGCCGCGGGCGAACGAGATGCGCACACGTCGGGATGCAAGCCCGGGCGGCGCGATGCGGATCTTGACGGCGAACCCACCGCGATGTCGCCGACGGTCGGGCTGCACGACGTGCACGGTGACAGCACACGTCCGCAGCCCGTGGACGAACAGCACGCGACCGACGGAGGTGTCGGTCCAGGCCGGCGACCGCCAGGCAGGTCGGTGCGTCACCGCAGTCCGCCGCCGTAGGCACGGGTCGACGGCACCACGGTGGCCGGTCCGGCCAGGCCGAGCATCGCGGTGGTGATGGGCGCCGGGCGCCGAAGGGCATTGACCGTGCCGGCCAACGACCTCGACGTCGGGTCGTTGATGTACTTCCAGAACATCCTGGACAGCGCCGCCCGCACCGCGGTCTCATCGTCGTCGTGCTCGAGTGCCTGTTCGAGCGCCTCCGCGGCGCAACGCAGGCGGCGGACAGCGTCGGTGCGCGGGATGAGCAGCTTGATCGGCACAGAGACATCGGCAGGATCCTTGGTGTCACCGGCCGCCACGGCGTCGACAGCGTGCGCGAAGTAGCTCGCCAGCGCATCCGCGAGGTTCTGTCCGCCGGTGACGAGCTCCAGGGCGAGCATCGAGAGATTGTGCGAGGAGAACCCGGGGGTGGAGTACTGCTTGTTCCACGCTTTCACCAGACGGATGACGCGGCGGCGGAGGCGCAGCAGCGCGGTCCGGCCGGTGTTGAGGAGCTCCACGTGCTTCTCGGGATCCGAGGCCTCCCAGGTGTTGGTCTCCAGGTTGGGGATCCACAGCCCGCTGCCTTCGCGGCGGGTCAGCGCGACGACGAGGTCGACTGTCGGGTCCTGGTCCTCCAGCAGATCGGCGAACCGCAGCTTCGGACCGCGCTTCGACTTGCCGCAGGACGCCGCCCGGTAGGTCTCGCACACGTTCGGCCCGAGCAGCGCGCAGAGGTCGAGTACCACCTGCTGCGGTGCCTCTCCGCCGCCTTCAGGACCGAGCTCGGGATAGCAGCGCCGGTTCAGTACCAGTCCGCCGTCCCCGTCGGAGACCGGATGGTTGACGGTGAACTGGGGCAGGGAGCCGCTGGCATAGGTCCGCAGTGCGCCGGGGAACGTGTCGGCGATGTCGCGCACGAGGTGAAGCCGCGTACGCGCCTCGGTCAGCACGGTGTCAGAGGCCGCGATCGCGGCCCGAACCTCGTTCAGGATATCGAGAGTGTGACTCACGAAACGCCTTTCTCGAGCTGGTGCCCAGTACGGGGAGCAGGGGCACCGCGAGTCCGGACCCAGTCGAGTCCGGTCAACCCATCCGGTGAAGTGGGCCGCACTGAACCTAGCACTAGTTAAACTCTTGTATGTACTGACATCGGTACAGTGCCGTCGCCGACCGCTGCCCTGAGCGGACTACCGTCGTCATTGCCCCGCAGCCGAGGAAGGACACCCCCTGCCACCGATCGACGTCGACCAGCTCAGTCGTCGCGTCCGCGAGGAGCGAGCGCAGCGGGGCCTGAGCCTGCGCGCCGCCGCCGACGAGTCCGGAGTGCCGTTCAACACGTTCGCCCGGGTGGAGAAAGGTGATCTACCCGACCTCGCGAACTACCACCGTCTGACGGTCTGGCTCGGTCTGGATCCTGGCGCGTTCTTCACGGACCCGTCGCGCCGACGGGAACAAGACACTACGGAGTCGATCCGTACGCACCTGCACAGTGACCCGCACCTGAGCGAGCAGGCCGCCGAGCAGATCGCCGCACTCGTCGCGAACCTCTACCAGGCGCTGGCCACACCGAGCGGTGACGTCGAAGTGCACCTGCGGGCGCACACCACGTTCACCCCCGAGGCGGCCCACCGGCTCGGTACCGCCCTCGGTCAGATGCAGGACAAGATCCTCGCCGATCCCACCCTCGGTGCCGACCCGGGATGGAGCAGCTGATGCGGCGGGGGTTCAAGGCCGAGGCTGAACGGCACGCCGCATCACTGGGCACCGCGATCGGTTGCTCGGACCTGCAGAGCCCGAACCTCGCCAATATTGCTGCCCACCTCCGGGTCGCGGTCCTGCCGGCGGACCAGTTGCTCGACGGCGGCGTCGGCGACCTGCTCACCCTGCATCGCACACAGCCAGGCGCGTTCTCCGCGGCCACCTTCTCCCCGCCCGGCAGGCGCCACCTCGTGGTGTACAACCCCGTCGACCTCGATGGCCGCTACCTCTCACCGACCGAGGCGAAGCTCGACGGTCGCATCCGCAGCAACGTCGCGCACGAGTTCTCCCACTTCATCCTCGACCACGACGTCCGCCGGGTCCAGAAGATCGCCGAGCACTACTTCTTCACCTGCAATCCGGAGCAGGAGGAGGAGGCCAACTGGCTTGCCGGCGCCCTCCTGCTGCCCCGCCCGTTGCTGGTCGAAGCCGCCCGCCAACGCCTTAGCGACGAGCAGATCTCGACCCTGCACAACGTCAGCGTCGAGATGGCCCGATTCCGCATGAACGCGACGGGCGCCAAGATGCAGGTCGCCCGTGCGCGCAGGTCCCGAAGCGCGTAGGGGTCGAGCCGTTCGGGCACCGGTCGACGAGGAGATCCAGGCGGCACTCCATCGCCGTACGAACTCCGTGACCTCGCACCCGGCGGCGGCAGGTCCTGAACCGCACATGTCCCCGGTTTCGAGCCGGTGCGGCATTATCTCACCACGGCCGAGCCGAGGATTCCTCGCGTCCGGAGGGCGCAGCTGCCCGATGATGCCGTCCTCGTCGTCCGAGGCGACAACCTCGACCCGGTAACCGCCCGTCATCAGGCCGAGTGTTCCGCCGCCGGTTCCCCGACTGGGGTCGGTGGGGGCTCTCGGCGTTCTACGCCCGCAACGAGGCAGAGGTCGCGGACCTGGGCGCCGACCAGCTCGAGCGATTTCCCCTGCTGGGCTGCTACCGGGTCACTGATCTCCAGACGGCTGGCTTCGAGATCTGGCCGACCTTCCGGACTCCGCACGTTACGATCGCGTTCAGCGGCGACCTCGACGAGCGTCTCGCGACCCTGGTCCGAGCAGCTCACGAAGTACGCACGAACCCGTACCATGAGACCGACGACAAACCGGAGAGGTGAGCTCGTGACCGCAACGGAAGTCGACCTGATCGTCGACCTGAACACCATGGACGACACCGGCTTGCCGTGGGCGTTCCTCGACGAAGCCCCTGATCCGGCACGCATCCGGCCGGGCCGCCACCTGCTCGTGGGGTCCGGCGCCGCTCGGGGGGTCGCGCTCGTCGTCGACATCACCGACGGCATCGTGCACGTCCGCCCGCTACGTGGGTCGTTGACAGCTAACGCACACCTGCTCGACGATCCCCAACGCCTCGCCTCCTGATCGGGTCGCCCGGCAGCGCGACCACGGCGAGTACCGCACCCGCCGCCTCATCCTCGGCGCCGACGACCGGATGGCCAGCACCAGCGCCCACGGGGACAGGGGCGGCAGGGTTCGGACGGATCGGCGGGGGATCTTTGGACGGATCGGCGGTCGGTTTCGTCCGGTGAGCGATGGTGTGCTGCCCCGCGCTCATGATGGCCGATGTCGGACTCGGCGCGCACCTCCAGGGCGTGACCGCACCCGGGTTCGCGCGGCCGCAGACCCAGCTCGGGCCACTGCTGGAGACGCTGGTCGCCACCGAACTCGTGCGACAACTCAGCTTGTCACAGAGCTTCTCGACGCTCTGGCACTTCCGGGATCGCAGTGGCGTCGAGGTGGATCTCCTCAGCGAGCATCCGGACGGTCGCATCGTCGGGATCCAGGTCAGGGCGAACCGGCACCCCGCACACCGACGATCTGAAGGGCCTGCGATTCCTCGCCGAACGGCTCGGTGACCGCTTCCACTTCGGGGTGCCTGCTCAGTACCGCTCCCGAAGCGACACCATTCGGCCCGAAGCTCGCCGCACTCCCATTGAGCAGGTTGTGGGATCCCTCCGAATGAGCCCCTACGGCAGGGACGCGACGGCAGCAGATCGAGCTGGACGTCTCGCCCGATCACCGGTAAGTGCTGGCGGTCGGTGTTCAGCCGTGAGCGGGGATGTCGCCGGTTCGAGTCAGCGGCCCCGGCGCGGTGGGCGGCCCCAGGCCAGTCGCTGCACCGAGCCGGGCCGACGACCACCCAGATCAGCCGCTTGCACCCGGCGCAGGCGAGCCGTCGTATCCGCACCCGACCTTTCGTGATCAATTCTTCTGGGCCCGCCACCAGGCGTCGCAGGATTCCGGCCATGGCGTCGACTACATCAGCTCGCCGGGCGGAGAGGGCCGGATCGGTCCTTCGGAAGAGCGGCGTAGCGACAGCATGGGCCGCGGGCGGTGCCGTGGGCACGACAGGACCGTCCGCGCGTCGGTTTCTCCTGGTGCAGACCCCGAGTCGACGCGTGGCACGCTCGCCGAGCGTCCTCGCCACCGTCCTCAGCCGATACCGTCATGGTCTGCACGTCATCCATCTCGTCGTCACCTCATTCAAGGAGCGGCATGGCCACCGACCAGCGGGGCAACGTGGTGTTGAAGAAGCTGCTGGCTGAGCTCGGCTGGTCCCCCAGCCGATTGGCCCAGGCTGTCAACGGCTTGCTCGGGCCCGGCTACGTCGGGCGCAGCACCGCCTCGGAGTGGCTGCACCACGACCGGCTACCCCGCCACCCGCTGCCCACCGTGGTGGCACACCTGATCTCCGACGCCCTTGACCGGCAGGTCTGCGTCGATGAGCTGTGGTCGGGCCGGGCCGGGCCCGCTGAATTCTGGGTGTCCGCCGACACCGGGCTGCACGTGCCGTGGACCGCGGCAGGTACCGTGGAGGTCCTGGACGACTGGCTCCGCAACACCGGAGGCTCGATCGGGATGGACCGCCGCGTCTTCCTCGCTGTCAGCGGTGCGGCGCTCACCGCGCCAGCCTGGGGCTACGTCGATCATCTCGCCGGCACCCGGGGCGGCTTGTTCGCCGCGCTGGCCGATACCGGACGCCGCCTCACCATCACCCCGGCCATGGTGGACGCGGTGGCCGCCACCACCGCCGGGATCGGGAATCTGGGCAGTATTGAGGGTGGGCACGAGGACAACCTGCGGTTTGTGCACCATCACCTGACCTGGGTCGGCAAGCTGCTGCGGCAGTCCCGGTTCACCACCGGGGCGGTGGCCGACCGGCTACTCGGCGAGTATGCCCAGCTGGCACATCTGGGCGCCTGGATGGCTCACGACGCGGGCGAGCACGGCCTGGCTCAGCGGTACTTCACCAGCGGGCTGCACGCCGCGCACACCACGGGTGACCGCTCAGTTGGCGCCTACATGCTGGCCTGCATGAGCCAGATGGGGGTGAACCGCGGTCGGTTGGACGACGGGATCGACCTGGCCCGCGCCGCCCGGGACGCGGTGGAGCTGGCCAACGCCGCACACGAGGCCGCCCGGCCCACCCCGGCCGCGGTGCGCGTCATAGCTGCGAGCGCGTTCGCGAAGTCCCAGGCGGCGGTCGGGAACGCCCGCGGCTTCCACGCCGCCGCCGACGAGGCCCGCGCACTGCTCGACACACCGGGTGCGCTGGACAACCTGCCCTCGTACCTCACCTGGCTCGGGCCGGGCAACCTGGACAGCTGCCTCCACCAGGGCGCGCTCACCCTCGCCGAGGTCACCTCCCGCGACTGCCGCAGCCTCCTGGACGGCGCGGACGTGGCACTCGGCCGTACCGCCGGCACGCCCCGGAACACGCTGTTCCACACGGCGTTACTATCCCGGGCGCACATCGCCGCCGACGACCTGGACCGGGCAGTGCCCACCGGACTGACCGCACTACGCCAGCTGCCCGCGGTGCGTTCCCGCCGCTGCGCGCTGATCCTCCGCCGGCTGGAGGCCGACCTCGCCGCGCTGCCACCCACCCGCCGGCCGGCATCGGTCCGGTCGCTCCAGGACCAGCTGCGCGCCACCCGCGCCGCCTGACCCCCCACCCGGGTCACGCAGAGACCGGCCACCGGCCATCCGATCAGTCCGTCCGCCGCAGCACCGCCAGGAACATCGCGTCGGTGCCCTGCCGGTGCGGCCAGAGCTGCACAGCCGGGCCGTCGCCGAGATCCGGTACCCCGGGTAGCAGGGACCTGACGTCCAGCTGCCCGACATCAGCCCGCTGCACCATCCGGCCCACCACCCCGACCGTCTCACTCAGATGTGGCGAGCACGTGACGTACGCGACCACGCCCCCCGGCCGCACATGCCGCAACGCGGCGGTGAGCAGCTCGCACTGCAGCTTGGCCAGACCCGCCACGTCCTCGGGGCGACGTCGCCAGCGCGCCTCGGGCCGGCGGCGCAGCGCGCCCAACCCGGTGCAGGGGGCGTCCAGGAGCACCCGGTCGAACGCCCCGTCGGGCAGGGGCGCGGCGCGGCCGTCGGCGGTGTGCACGGTGACCGGCAGCCCGTCGACGGCACGCGGGGCCGTGCAGCCCGGCGCGACGTTGATATGACCAAGGTCGGCGTGGGCTCCACGAGGTCGGGAGAGGTCGCTGTTAAGGTCCGCCACACGCCCTTGAGCGTCGGCAGGCGCGCTGCTGCGGGTAGCGGCCTTGGACTCAGCATGATCGTCCTGGAGGGCTTCGAGATGACGTTGGTGGGTCGGTTCGATCCGCACATGGCCCGGTTCCGCGACAAACTCCTGGCCCGCCTGGGCACTCCAGTGCTGGTGGGCTAGCAGGTCATCAGCGAACGGCCCATCGCTCACCCCGGATGATGGCCGGCCGTCGCCGCACGGTCGGGTCGCAGCCCGATGGTGGTCAGCAGGGCGGCGCGATCGCTGAGTTCCTCGGCTCGGGTGGTGTGGTCGTAGGCGCAGGTACGGATCTCGCCGGCCGCGACGCTGACGAGAGCGTGATCCAGGCGTTGGCCGCCGAATCGAGGGTTGATCCAGCTATGGCCACCGCCGCGTTCCACGACCTCATCGGGCTATCTGAGCGCCGCGGGCTGAGCCGCTGTCCTGGACGACCCACGTCAGCCCCTACGACCGGTTCCGGCTCGACATGAACACCAGGCTCGACCTCACCGGTGGGCCAGGTGCCGCTACACCAACCGCAGGATGATGACCCGCTGCCGCTCGTGGACCACGGCGTACACGATCAGTCCGGCGCCGCCGCCGTAGATCGTGGTCCACTGATCGGTCAGCTCATCGTGGCCACCCAGAGGCTGGCGTGGGTTCTCCAGCAGCTGCTCGATGCGGGCGTCGACCTGCTCGCGCGCCTCGGCCGGGAGACTGGCGTATTGCTCGAGCGCTATCTCCAGCCACACTGGGCTGTAGCGCGGCATCTACAGCCGAACCCAGTTTCCGCGCTCGTCGCGGGCGAGCAGACCAGTGAAGTCACCGGCCTTGGCCCGAGCGACCTGCGCCTGCTCCTCCTCCGACAGCGGGTTCGCCCGGATCACCGCGATCCCCCACCAACGGTCGAGCACCTTCTCGACCGGGGCCAGGTCGAACTCGGCGCCGGCCCGCGCAAGCGCCTGAGCGAACTCGGCCTCGAACTCCGCGCACTCCGGGGAGGACACCTCCGCGAGCGCCGCGCGGATCGCCAACCCGGAACGCTCGATCCTCGTCGTCGCCACGGTCATACACCCAGTATCAGCCCAAGTCGCCCCGACCCGCGGCAGTGGCCGACCGACGGCGTGGCGCGCACGCCGAGCCGCGGAAACCTCGAAGCAGCGTTCCGTAAGGGGAGCGGTGACCGGGCACGTCTGCCCCAAGCGGCCGCATCACGAGCCGGTGCCCGCGACAGCCTTCGAGAGCGGCGAAGGGAACCTCAGCAGCACTCAGGTGCCGCCGAGCCACTCGGTCAGGCGCACCACTTCGTGCTCGACGGCGCGCAGCCCTTCCGTGCCGACGTCCTCGAGCATCTGCAGATCGACCTCGCCGGTGTCGCGCTGGCGCCGACAAGAAAAAGGGGCCCATCCCAGATGAGATGCACCTGACCGAACGTGCGTCCCGCACCAGATCATCACAACCAGCCGGGCTGACCCCCCACCACCACACCCCAGCACACCAACCAGCACCATCACCCGGCGCTCCTCACCGTCGACCGACCAGTCGGTGCGAACGACACACTCGCACCCGGTCGCTGGTGCTAACGACATCTCGCACACAGTCCGCTGGACGAACGGCACACTCGCACCGACCTAGCGAGCGAGGGTGCCGCTCGACCCACAAGCACCCCGGCACCACGCCTGGATCACGGCGCCCGGCCCCGCCGGCCCCGTCCAAACCAGCTACCCTCCGCGACCGTCCGGAGGCCAATCGACCATTACGAGTTCGCCCGAGGCACCGGTGCGCCCGGGCGTGGTGCCACACCCGGGCCAGGCCCGCCCCGGTCAGCATCCCGCACACCGTCCGCCCGACCGGCTGGGCCCACAACCCGACCAGCAACGCGGTGAACGTCTCGAAACTCGGGGCGGTGAAACACGACCGGAAGGACTCCAGCACACCAGACACCGACCCCGGTAGGGTCACTTCTCGGAGCATCGGCGGAGACTCTTTCCACAGAGTTACAGGGCCGCCGATGCTCCACCCA
>Ga0136617_10000996_pt1 | contig 24818 bp, 18 predicted proteins | sample AntDrymUQ3222106_2_FD_129672 | JGI IMG/M metagenome (GOLD analysis project Ga0136617, IMG submission 129672) | Polar desert sand microbial communities from Dry Valleys, Antarctica - metaG UQ322 (21.06) | ecosystem: Environmental > Terrestrial > Soil > Desert | place: Antarctica: Dry Valley...
ACTTCGACGACGAGGACCTCGACGTCCACTTCGCAGCCGGCGGTCCCCGCCACCTCCAAGCGCACATCGCCGCCGCGATCGCCGACGAGCACTCACCCCGCCGACCCCGCTAACGCATTACGACCAACCTTGGTTGCAGGGTAGGGTTCCTGGCGGCGGAAATGAGTGCATCATCCGGCACCCCACGAATCCTTGAGCTCACCCACGGGTCTGCGCCGACGTGCGAGCTGAACATCCGCTTGCCACGCGTCATCGACGAGCGGCTCGCGCGGCTCGTGGACCTCGTCGCGGCTGAGAAGGTCGGGCCCACGAACAAGCGCGAGCTCGCCGCCGCGCTGATTTCGCCGCCGAGCCGGGGGGACTTGCGCTCTGGGACAAGGTCATGACGTACCGCAGAGCGACGGTCGGTGACGCCGCGTTCTGGGTACCCGACGACGACGACTTGGTGCCGTTCGGCAGACGCCGGCCGTCCTGACAGCCCGATCCGTCGGGCGACGGCGAGCCGTGTTCGGAGCCTGGACGAATCGCCGCGTGCGAGCCCATCCGGCGCGAGACCATGATGTGACGTGCGAGTACCGGCCGCGCGCGGTTCGGCGTCGCGATCATCGCGGGGAGTCAGCCGTCGTCGTGGTCGTCGAACTCTTCGAGGACGGTCGGGCGCATCATGTGGCGTACGAGCTTGACGTCCTCGGGCCGCAGCGGCTCGATCTGCAGGCCTCGCGCGTCTGCATACGCCCGGGCGGCGAGCTCTTCGTGCACCCGGTATGCCAGCAGCTGCAGGTGAAGCACAAGCGCTCGATGACCCTCCGGGTCGACGAGTTTGGGCGGGCGGTCCTGATTGAGCACGCCGGCGTCGCGCAGTCGCCGGGTGACACCTGCCCGAGTGCTGTCGGGGTAGTCGCGTAGATCGTGCACGAGGTAGCCGAGATGATGCACCAGGACGTGCACGCCGCCGTTGCGGTACAGGATGTCGAAGATCGCTTGGCCGCCGGGCATCTCGTCGGCGGCGCCGACAGCGAGGAGAAAGTCGCCACCCGTGTCCGTCAGCTCGTAGCTGCTGCGCCTGTCGGAGCGGCGCCTGCGCACCGCCCCGAGCATCGTGAGCCGCTTCAGGGCCGCGTCTGCGGAGCCCCCGGAGGCGAGGGCCTTGATCGCGTCGTAGTCCAGCGGGCCGTGGCGCAGGACGCCGAGCAGCGCGCGGACCGGCTCGAGTCGCAGCGCGTCGAGAATGTAGGACAGTGCCATCACCGGCCGCGTCCGGACTGGCTGCCGCGAGAGGACGCAAGGTGCTTGCGTGGAGTGGATGGTTGACGCAAGATGATGAACCGCTCGCTTTACACCGGAATCTCGTCGCTACTGCCCGTACCCCGGGGGTATCGTACCTAGCGGCTCTCGGATCGGCTTGGCCCCTTTGAAATCTCGGCCCGGAAGCGCCCGGACTGTGTAAAGTCTGAGCTAGACATGGCCCTGTACGCAACAGAGTCCTTTCAAGAGGTGCTCGGTCGCCTCAAGGAGAGTGGTGGACGGAGCCTGCGCGAGATCGCTGAGGCGACCGCGAGATTCGACCCGGAGGGCAAGGGGATCTCGGCGGCGCGGATCTCGCAGCTGCTGGCAAATGGCGATCCGCCCGCCCCGCGCGCGTTGGAGCTGCTCGCCGGAGCGTTCGGTCAGAGCCCACACGTCTTTATTGAGTATCGCCTGGCTCAGGCTCGCGCGATGCTTGACGAGCGCGGCCCGGGCGGGCTCGAGCAGGCGGCCTGGGCGCTTGAGATGGTCACCTCGGCTGGCCTCCCGCTGAATGCCAGGCCCGCGCAACGCGCGGCACGCAGACTCGTCGCATAGCCGCCGACACCGGCCCGTCGCGTAGCTCCCTTTCTCGGCGTGCCTGATGCGCTTGCGCGTTCCGGGCTCTTGACAGCGCGGCTAGCGTTAAGCCTCCACTTGTGACTTATCGCTCTGCTCGGCGAGCCCGAGCGACGGGCTGCGGTCGCCGACTCGAGGAATCTCATGGCTCGCTCGCAACCCCCCAGCCCGTCGCTGCCCCCAACTACCTCGGATCCCGGAACCGACGGCGTCCTGGGGACGATCTGGGTGCTGGACGGCAGCGTTATCGAGGTCCCTGTTCACGGGGCCGCCGGCGGCGCCGGTCGCAGCGGTGAGTCCGAGGTGGCCGACGCGCGATGAAGGCGTGGTCGGATGATCCACCGATCCGTCCAGATGGACGATCGGCGCTGCTCACGGAACCGACGCGTGCCGGCACGCTGGTTCATTGCGCGGTCGCGGTGTACGCCCGGCAGACGCCGCCGCGTGACCCGCGCGCCGCGACGGCTGTGGTGCTCGAGCGGTTTCAGACGCGGGGGCCGGCGCTGCGAGCCCGGCTGCTGACGGCGCTTCTGGCTTACGACGCGTACCTCGACGACACGAGCGTGCTCGTCGGCTGCGAGGTCCTTGTCGGCGACCAGCGCCTGGATGTCGTGTGGCGCGATGGCGACCGCGTTTGGGCGGATGAGGTCAAGAGCGGCGCGATCGGCCGACGCGACGTCGCGCAGGCACGCGCCCAGGTCCTGGTGGCACGGGAGCGCTGGCCGCAGTTTCAGGGCGTGCGGCTGCTGTCGCTGCAGCACCGTCGACGGTCGCTGTTCGTCTCGCACCGGCGGCCGGTGACGTGAAGCTGACGCTCGAGGAGCGCCGGGTCTTTCATGAGACCTTCCTTGCCCGGCAGGCCAGCGACCGGCTGCTCTCGGCGTGGGTTGCCGAGCAGGCCCCGAAGCTCGGCGTCACCGAGCGCTACCTGTGGATGCTCGGCGCCGACGTGCCCGAGCGCACCCGCCGCGGCTGCGTGCTGCCCGAGGAAGCGATCGACCTGTTCTATGACACGCACGGCGACATCCCGAAGATCTATGACCGGCTGCACCGCGCGGGACGTTTCCCGCATCACGTCAAGACGCTCAGGCGCGCGTTTCTGCGCGAGATGGACGCCGACGAGCGCGCGTTCGCGACGCTTGGCGCGATCGCGCGGCGCAAGCACACCGGCACGATGCTGTGGGAGGCGGCGCACCGTAACGCGATCTGGCAGACCGACCACACCCATCTGAAGGTGCCGGTCAAGGTCCCGGGGTTGCGTCACCCCCGCCATCTGCGCTTGACGTACTTTCTGGACTGCCGGTGGCGTCTGATCATGGGGTGGGTGCTGACGGTGCAGGAGAGCGCCGACTGCGTCCTTGAGGCGTTGCGCGAAGCGATCGTGATCGACTTCCCCGACAAGCCGTTCGGTGGCAAGCCGCTGTTGATCCTCTATGACAACGGCCTGGAGTTCCTCGCGTTGGCGGTGCAGGCCGCGGCGGCGCTGCTGGACATCGAGACGCGCGCGGTCAGCAGCTACTCGCCGAACAAGAACGGGCGTGTCGAGCGTTGCCACCAGACGATCTCGCGGCTCGCATTGTCGGAGATGCCGTTGTGGAAGCACGGGCCGCGTGATCTCGCCGGCAAGCTCTACGACGCCGACCAGCCGGTCGTGGAATGGGAGGTCATGGTCCGTGAGATCGACCTCGCGATCCGCCACTACAACTTCGAGCGCGCGCACAGCTCCATCGGCGGCATCAGCCCGCTGGAGGGCTTCTTGTCGGACGACACGCCGCTGCGGACCGAGACGCCGGAGCGGCTGCGCTTCGCGATGAGGACCCGCAAGCTGCAGAAGGTCGATCAGCGCGGCGTCTACAAGCACGGCGGCTGGTATCGCGCCGACGAGATCGACTACATGGTCGGCGACCAGGTCATTGTCGCGTCCTTGTCGAAGGATCAACGCTTCGTCGACGTGTACCTGCCCGACGGCACCTTCCTGTGTTCCGCGCGGCCGCAGCGGACGATGACCAAGGACGAGGTTCTCGAGAACTCGCGGCGGCACTCCAAGCGTGCGCGCGAGCTTGACAAGCTCGCCAAGCAGTCGCGTGAGCGCGGCCGCGTGCGCTACGCCCCGGCGTCGGCGCCCGGTGCCGCGCAGATCATCACTGTCAACGCTGCGCCGGACCGGCCCGCCGATCTGGACATCAACGACATCGACGATCTCGAGTCGCTGCAGGACGACGATTTCGACGTGCAGGTCATCACCAACGGCAGCGGGGCGCCTGCGGTCGGGGTGCCGTCGCTTGAGGACATCCGCGGGCGATGAGCGACGACATGCATTACCAGGGGATGAGCGGCTGCGCGCTCGTGCAAACGGGCCCGCTGCTGCGCGCGCTTCAGAACCTCGACATGGCCTACCGCGCCCGCGCGATGACGTTGATCTACGCGCCCCCCGGGGTCGGGAAGACCGTCGCGGGGCTAACGGCGATGGAGGTCTACGGCAAGGACGAGTGCTGCCGCGTGAAATGCCCGCCCGAACCGACGCCGCGGACGATCGCGAACCTCATCGCGAGCGCGGTCACCGGCTACGAGCATGACGAGACCCGCAGCCGCGCCGGCGGCGTGTTCGTCAAGACGATGACCGAGCACCGCAAGCTCGTCATTCTCGACGAGGCGCAGTGGCTGAGCCTGCGGTGCCTGCACTTCATGCGATGGGCGCACGACGAGGTGCCCGGCGGCTTCCCGCTGCTGTTCATCGGCGGCCCCCGCCTCAAGGAGCAGTTCTGGCGTGACCCGCAGCTGCGGCGGCGCATCTTGAACCCCACGCCGATGCGTCCGCTGTCGAAGGCCAAGCTCGTGGAGACGGTCAGGCAGTGGCACCCGTTGTACGCCGACGCACCGGACGAGCTGATCCTCGAGATGAACGAAAAGGCGTGCAAGTCGAACTTCGGCAACTGGGCGAAGGTGACGTATGTCGCTTCGGAGCTGTGCGAGATCAAGAAGGTCGCGACGATCACCCACAAGATCGCGTTCGCGGCGATCGCGCGCCAGAACGGCTGGCTGACATGACCCGCGACCGGCCAGCGGGCTGCTACTTCCTGTGTGACCCCGGCGACCAGGACCGAAGCAGCGAGCTGCGCGACCCCTTCGCGGTCGGATGCGCCGGGGAGCAGGAGCCGCTCGTCGTTCGTGTTCAGCCCGGATCGCCGACGGTCCAGAGCTGCCTGGCCGCGCAGATCCTCATCGGCCTCGGCAAGGATCTCGGCGCCGCAGGGACGCCGAAGAGCCTGACTCGGCAATGGGAGCTCATCGCCGCCTGGATCGCCGGTCACGGCCTCGACCGGCTGGTCTTCGTCGGCGTCGAGCATCTCGACGCGGGCCTCTGGCGGCGCCTGTTCCGGCTCGCTGACAACGGCCCTGCCGTCCTGCTCGTCAGCCATGCGAAGGAGCACAGCCGCGGCCATCGCCGCGTCCTCGCCGACGTCGAGCACGCCACGGTCGACCCAGGCGACATCGCGGTGTGGCGCGCCCCCCCAGGCCACTTGCCGCAGGCATCCGGGGAGCCGGCGCTGCCGCCGGTCCCGGGTGACCCCAACCCGTTCTTTCTGATCCGCGCGAAGCGGACGCTCACCACCGAGGAGTACTGGGCGGTCCGGTGGGCGTTCCGCGACGGCGCTCGGTTCGCACGCGCATGGCTGCAGAGTCTCGGCGACGACGCCCCCGACACGGTCGAAGCGGGCGACCGGTTCGCGACGTCGCTACCGAAAACCGCCGACGCGCATCGCAACCTCGCCGTCCTGAGGGGCGCCCAGGCAGCGCTCCTGCGCCACCGCATCGATCTGCAGATCGACCCCCGGGTCCTGCTCGAGCACGCCCGCCGCGAGCATCGCATCAACGATCACCCACACGTCCAGCGGCTGTGCTGGTACACGGAGCCGTCATTCGCGGCGCTCGCGGCGATGACGCTCGCGTGGGACTACACGCCGATGCAGCTCAGCGCCCTGAACATCGACCAGATCAAGATCCGGCCCGAGATCACCCTCAACGAAGACCCGCACATCGGGCCGCCCCCGGTCGAGGCCGCCTTCCGCGCGCACGTCACCGACATCAGGGCACGCTCCAGCAACCCACATGGCCCGCTGTTCGTAACCGCCGAGCTGCAACGGCTGACGCCACGCAACATCCAGCAGCGGCTGCGCACCGTTGCGACCGAGACCGGCCTACCTGTCGCGACCCGGACGATGGCGGCCGCCGACCGGCGCGGCCCCGACCCGGCCGCCGACAACCCGATCATCATCCGGGCGATCTGACGGCGCCATGGCCGGCGCGCACCCCGAGATCCTCAACCGCGACGAGTTCCGTCGGCTGCGCCTCCAAGCGGGCATGTCGACGCGGGCCCTCGCCCGTGCCGCGGCGACGAGCACCACCACGATCGACGGGATCACCGACGCGACGAACCACCGCAGCATCGACCTCGGGATGCTCTGCGACATCGCCGCCGAACTCGGCGTGCACCCCGCCGCCCTCCTCGACGGCGCTGCGCAGGCCGTGGAAGCGAGACCGGACGACAGCATCATCGAAGCCGCCCTGGCCGAGGTTGGCGGCTCCCCGTCGGCGAACGACCTCGCCGAAGCCCTAGGCTGGCCTACAAGCCGCGTCCACCACGCGCTGCGCGCCCTCAAGACGAGGCTCAAGAGCACCGGCCAGCAGCTCATCAGCCGCGGATGGGACCGTCACAGCCTCAAGCCCGACCGACTGCTCATGACCAGCACGCAACGACGCGCGCTGCATCAGACGGCGGTCCGCCAGCGCGGCTTGAACATCACCTGCCTCGGATTGCTCGTCGACGCCCACGAAGGACGCCTCGACGGCGCGTGGCTACGAGCTATCAGCAACCCGCAACGCGTCGCGCTCGCGACCATCACCAACGCCGGACTCGTCGAGCAGTACGCCGGCGCGTACCGGCTCACCGCAGAAGCGCTCGAAGCGCTCGACTGGCCACCGGCAATCCACGACAGCCGAAGCGCGCTCGCCGCGGCCGCAGCCGCGATCTGAGAAGCCGCCGCCCGCGGCGCAGATCAGACAGCCAGTGCGTACTGCCGCCGTGCCGAGCAGTCAACTTGGCCGGCTCCGCCCAATGTGACCTCCATCTGGGGGCGCTAAGTGATGTCGACGGTCCCGCCGGTTACATTGGCATCCACCGTGGGCATCGAGCGCAACTTCTCCGAGGCGTATGTGGCGCGGCTCGCAGCCCGCGAGAAGCAGATACAACAGCATTACCGGCCGGTAATCAGCGTCCATAAGTGGTTCGCGCGCCGACCGGGCAGCCTGTTCCGGGCGTTGACGCTCGCCGAGTTCGCCGCCGGCCCGGTGCGCTTGAGCTACGAGCGTCCGCACCAGTTGTCAGGGGTGTGCCTGGATCCGTTCATGGGCGGTGGCACGCCCCTGCTCGAGGCTGCGCGTGTCGGCTTGTCCGTGATCGGATACGACACGAACCCGATGAGCCGGTGGCTGGTCGAGCGGGAGCTGGAAGACCTCGACGCGGACGCGCTCGCCGCCGCGGGCGAGCGGGTCGCTGCCGCGGTGCAGCGAGGGGTCGGCGAGCTGTACGTCACCGCTTGCCCGGACTGCGGCGCCGACGTGGACGCCCGCTACTACCTATGGGTGCGCCACCACCGCTGCACCTGCTGCCGCGAACGGCCACTTCTGGCCGACACCATGCTCGTGTCGTCTGGGCTAGGGCGCCACCCGCGCGAGGTGCACATTTGTCCAGCGTGCCTGGAGCTCTCCGAGCATGTACCGGGCAAGCGCACCGAGTGCTGCCCGCACTGCGCCGAACGCTTTGACGACGGATTGGTCGCTCCCGACACGATGCATTCGTGCGACTGCGGCGAGGTGTACCGCATCCCGCCGCGAGGCAGCATCGAAACACCCTGCCAGCGTCTGGCCGCGGTCGACTACCACTGCGCGGCGTGCCACCTGCCTGCGCAACGCGCATACAAGACAGCGGATGCTGCCGACCATGCGTGCCTCGCGCGCGCCGAGCGCCGCGCTCAGCACCACTCGGCGGTGATCCCGGACGCACTCATCCCGCGCGGCGCCGAAACCGAGCGGCTGCTGCGCTGGGGCTATCAGCGCTGGTCAGACCTGTTCGGGGCGCGGCAGCTGTACAGCCTCGGGGTGCTGGCCGACGCCATCGCTCAAGAACGCGAGCCTCCCCTGCGAGCCGCGCTCCAAACCGTGTTCTCCGACCTCCTGCGTTACCAGAACGCCTTGACGCGCTACGACCGCCAGGCGCTCAAGCCGACCGACGTATTCGCCGTGCACGCGTTTCCGGTCCCGCGGGTTTCCTGCGAGGTCACGCCGCTCGGACGCGCCGGCACCGGTTCCGGAGGGTTCCGGCATGTGCTGGCCAAATATGTCCGGGCGAAGCGCTGGTGCGCCGCGCCGTACGAGACGATGCCTGCTGAAGGACGCAGGCTGCGCCGGGTAGAGACAGCGCCGGAACGCGTCGCCGCGACGATGCACCGAACACCTCGAACGCTCGGCGACCGCGGGGGGGCGCTGCTGCGGCGGGGGTCGATGGGAGCTGATGACCTGCCAGAAAGCTCCGTCGACCTGGTCCTGACCGACCCGCCGTACTTCGCCAACGTGCAGTACGCCGAGTTGATGGAGTTCTGCTACACGTGGCTACGACGACTCGCGCCCGACACGCCCTACTTCGATGTCGCCCACGCCAAGACTGCGGACGACGCTGTCGGGTCGTTCGGCAAGGCTGGCTTAGGGGAGTTCGCGCAGCAGCTTTCGGACGTGTACTGCGCGGCGGCGCGCGCGCTCAAGCCCGGCGGGGCGTTTGCGTTCACCTACCACCACAACGACCTCGAAGCGTACGCGCCGCTGGTCGTTGCCTGCCTAGACGCCGGCCTTGTCCCGACCAAGCTGCTGGCCTGCCCATCGGAGATGCGCGCGTCCACGCACATCCACGGGCGCAACGCCGCGTCCACCGACGCCGTCTTCGTGCTGCGCAAGCCGCCGGTCCCCGCCGACGCGCGCGGTGAAGACTTCGCCGATCTCGACGTCGTGCGGTTCGTGTCCAACCGAGTCGCGGCGCTGCGCCGAGGCGGGCTGAAGGCGTCCGCCGCCGACCGTCTCTGCTTGACCCATGCGGCGCTTGCTGCACGAGCGATGGTCCGGCTGGCAGGCACGTGGGCGGACCTGCCCGATGCGGACCGCCTGTCGTCGGCGGTCGGCGCGCTCGGGCTCAACGCTGCCGAACCGGTCGCCGTCTAGCGTTCCTGCCGCTGCGCGGCGCGCTCGCGCTCGCGGGCCGCGCGCAGGTCGCCCGCGAGATCGCGCAGCATCCGCTGCCGGCGCCGGTCGAGCGCAAGGAAGTCCTCCAGCAGACGGACGGCGTCGTCGCTCTCCCCGGAGCGCTCCAACGCTGCCCACGACGTCGCGCCGTGCGTAAACGACGCGAACAGCCGCCGCGCCGGCTCGTGGGACATCGATTCGCCGGGCCCGCCGTCAGGACGTGGAGCCGAGCGCCTGGCCATCAGAAGCACGAGCGCCTCCATCTCGTCGGCCTGGCCGGTCATCTCGACAGCGCCGCCGAGCGTCTCGTCTGCGGTCTGACGCAGCAGGGCGATCAGAGCAGGGCCGGACGCATCGCCCCACTCCGACAGCGCGCGTACGAACGGGACACGCAATCCGTAGAACGACGCGAGCGCGTCAAGAGTCACGCCGCGCGGACGCTTCATCTCCGGCGAGGCGTCCTCCAGCCGTCGGATGGTCCGCCCGGACACGCCGACTGCGGCACCGACCTGCTCAGGGCTGCGCTCGACGGTTTCGCGCGCTTCGCGCAGCACCAAGCCCAGCAGTTCACGGGCGGTCGGAATCGGGTCCGTCACGTATATCGGTCTTGACAAACGTCCATGGACAATCAGGCATCTTGACATATGCGCACGACCGCGGCTAGCCTCCGAGCTCGCACGCAAGGAAGGGCCATGACGACAGCGGTAACGCCTACTACGCATGAGCACAGCGTCCTCGAACGGCTTCGCGGGCTGGCCGAGAACGACCCCGTGCTGTGCCGTGGGCTCGGCGGCGGGCTGCTGTGGGCAGGTAACGCGCGAGTGGAGCCCAGCGGCCCGGACCGGCTGGCTTGCGCAGTCGCGCGGCTGGTGGTCATGCGCCCCGAGTCGGCGGTAGCGCTCGCCGTCCCGCGCGGCGCGGGCCCGCTGCCGGCGCTGTTGGGGCTCTACCTGGCGCTGTGGCGCAAGGCCCCGGCATCCGGCTACGGGCGGCTGGTCGGCTCCGTCGCGATCTCCACGCGGCAGACCGCCCTGCGCGAACTCGGACGCGAGCTGCATTTCGACGGCTCGCGCCTGGACGAGGCCATCGGCATCGCGCGCCTCGTCGGACTGCCGATCGCCGACCAGAAGAAAGTCCGCGCGGCGGCGCTGGAGCTGCGGACCCGCCAGCGCGACTTCCTCGACCAGCAGGACTCGTGGCTGTTGTTCTGCCTGCCCAACGTCGCGCCGCCGGTAGCGTTCAACGTCATCAGCGCCATGGTCGTCGACACGGTCGGGGCCTCGGAGGGTTCCTGGGAGCAGACCTACGAGCGCAACGTCGCGGCGCGCCGCCGGCAGGTCTGGGTTGGCGAACTCGGCGACGGCGGCTTCGAGGCTTTCTGCGAACAGCGGCGCATCCCGCTCCTGCGCATGGACTGGGCGCTGCTGCGCGCAGCCGCGGAGGCGTGGGGAGCCGGAACAAGCCCGCTCGCGAGCGCACCACTGGCCCGCCGAGCCCTGGACCCGTCGCCGATCGGCGCGTCCATGGTCCGCCACGAGGAAATCGAGTTCTGGCTGATGCAGCTGCAGACGGCGCTGCACGAGATGCAAGTTGGCGCTCGCTTCGAGGAAGCCCCGGAAGTGTTCGGCATCGCCCGGTGGGCGGCCGCGCTGCTCGCTCGGACTGCCTACCCGCTCGGCTTCTACGAAGCGGCGGCGGCCCGGCTGGCGTTCTCCGAGACGGTCGGTTCGCTCATCGAACGCGTCGAGCAGGTGAGCTCGAGTCCGTTCCGCGGCAGGTGGAAGCCGGTATTCCACACCTACTGGACGCTCGTGAAGGGCTCGTTGCAGCAGCTCCTCAAGCTCATCGCGGACGCCGACGTGAACCCGAAATGGTGGGCGCTGCAGGCTCGCGTCGAGCAGGCCGTCGCCGCCGGCGAACCGCTCCGGGTGCTGTGCCAGACGCGCGCCGAACGCATCGGCCTGCGAGACGCGCTGTACGCCCCCGGCGGACTGGTCGCCGCCGAGCACCTCGACCGGTTTGTGACTGTGTCCTCGTTTTCGCAGCGCGCCGCGCACGGCAGCACCGACGACGCGGGCACTACCGTGCTGCTGTCCCCGCCGCCGGAGCGATTCGCGGGCGTGTATCTCGCCGGTGAGGCAGGCCGTGTCGAGGTGCTGTGTTATTCGTTCGAGCTCCGGCGCCTGCGCCTCCGGACGGGTGCCGCGGTCAAGCAGTTCACCGACCCGTCCGCCAATCACGCCGCACTCGACGCGCTGGGGCTCGCCTCGACGGGCGCTGTGAACGGCGTGGTTCTGCCCGTCGGCGCCGAACAGCTCGTTGTCGAGCTCGACGGCTGGCAGGAGACGGAGGCGTTCGACGCGCCGGATGACGTGCCCGCGATCGCCACGCCCGGGCCCGACGATGAGTTCTGGGAGCGGGCGCTGGAGCTGCGCGGCACCGAACTGCCGGGCGAGCTCAACGACCGCGACAACGAGCCCGACGAGGGGCCGGAAGCCGGCGGCGGCGAAAGCACCCGCGCGGTGCTGGTCGCGTTCGTCGACGCTCCGCCTAAGTACTTTCGCGAGGACGCGGAGGTCACCGTCATCACCCGCGGCGAGGACGGCCATCCGGAGGTCGCGGGGTTGGCGGCGGACGAGCTGGAAGCCGGCATGCGCATCGCGGTGCTGCCCGGTTCCGAGCGCGGCAGCCTGCTGAGCGAGCTGATGGGTGCGTGGGATGAACAGCTGGCTCTCGTGCGCCAGCGCTACATGCCGATGTATCGCCGGGCGCTATCGCTCGCCGAGGTCAACTGCGGCGGAGCCGACGCGCTCGCCCGGCACGTCGGTCTGACCACGGCCGCCATTCGCACCTGGCTGCGTGGCCACAACCGTCCGCAGCAGCCGGTCCACCTGCGACGGCTGCTTGAGGCCTCCGGGGACGCACAGGCCATCGCTAATCAGGCGGTCATCCACGACTACTTCTCGAAGACCCGCGGCGCGCATCGTGTTATCGGCCGCGTACTCAACGAAGCGGTCGAGGAGACGGTCCTGCACGGGGCCGCAGGCGGGGAGAGCCTCGCCAAGCTGCAGGAACTCGTCGGTATGGACCTCGCCGACCTGTTTGACAACGTCCACGTGCTGCGCGTCGCCGCGGTATCCAATCCGCGTGATGGCGTGCCCGCTGGCGTGTGTGGCTCCTTCTTGGACCTCGACGACCCGTACATCCGCCACAAGGGAGCCCTTTGAGCGCCACCGCCTCGCAGCCCACTGCCCCGTCGTTTGCGCCAGGCTCGGCCATCTTCGCCGACCCGACCGCAGCTGACCAGCAAGCACTGGTGCGCTACCTGGCCGAGCGCACGCGCGCCCGGCTCGCCGGTGATGCGCCCGAGCACGCGGTGATTACCGAGCGGCGCCCGAGCCAGCTGCTGCAGCTCGGCGTGCTGCCGCCGCTGCCGCCTCCGGACCCCGACCGCGGCCTGACCGGAGAGCAGGTCGCCCAGCAGCGCGGACGCGCGCCGTCGCATCTCGGCCTGGTGTTCCACCTAGACCCCGACAGCGGTGTCACCGCGACCGAGCTCGGGCTGGAGGCTGACTTTCTGTTCTTCGTGCAGACCTACCCGAACCGCGACACGCAGGCTGCCCATCAGGGAGTCACCCTCGATGACAAGAACGACGGCGACGGCGACGGCGAGGACGACGCGCAGCCACAACAGCGTCAGACGGCGGCGCGCAGCGCCATCGCCGAGCGCTACGACCGCCACGAGGTCCGCACCGACCGGCTGACCGTCAAGCTCGACCTGACGAAGCCGGGGCGTGTCGAGCTGGACATCCAGGACGCGATCGCGCAGGTGCTCCGCCCCGTCCTCGCCGACCCGAACACCGTGTACCCATTCACCGCAGCCGGGCAGCGGCTCGGCGACGACGCCGTCACCGGCAGCGACGAGGACTATCGCAAGGCGCTGCGCGCGGCAGAGTTCCCCGACATCCGCTCCAAGCGCCCGCACCAGCTGCCGCAGGGCCTCATCGAGCTCGACTGGCGCCGGCAGGCCGATGGCAAGGTCCGGGTGCAGGTCACGCTGTGGAACAAGACCGAAGAGCCGAAGAGTCCCGGCAAGCGCAAGTCTGGCGAGGTGCCCACGATGCGCCGCGACCTGCATTTCTTCAACAGTTGCGTGCGGGTCTTCGCAGCCGATCAGCCCATCGTCTCCACGCGGTTCCGTGAAACGCCAAAGGACTTCCGCTACGACCATTTGCGCGAGGTCGACGGCACAGGCGTCAACTGCGTCGCTCGGCGTCTCTCCAGGGCGGAGCATCCCGAGCGACCGCTTGTCTCGGAAACGTTCCCGATGTACGTGCAGAAGCGCATCGACCAGAACGACGACGCACAGGTGCGCATGACCTTCGACGAGCTGCGGGGAGCCGGTGCGCTGAGCGCGCTCGGACGCATCGACAGCGCGATGGCCGAGTTCGAGTCCAAGTGGCGCAAGGCGCTGGCGGCATGGAACAAGAGCGACACGTACAGCTACGCGGAGGGTGCGCTCAGGGTCTTTCAGGAGCGCGACATGGCGTTATTCGCACGCGGCGTGCGGTGCCTGCGCGACGACGACCGGCTGCTCGCCGCATTCCGTGCCGCCAACGAGGTCTTTCACCGCATCGACTCCGCCAAGCCGGCTGACAAGCGCTTCGGGACGTGGCGACTGTTCCAGGTCGTCTTCCAGGTGTGCCAGCTGCCGGCGCTCCGGGTCCGCGAGGCCAATCTCGACACGGAGCCCGACCTACGCGCCCATCTGGATGTCTGCGACGTGCTGTGGTTCCCGACCGGCGGCGGCAAGACCGAGGCCTACCTGGGGCTCATCACAATGGCGATGTTCTATGACCGCTTACGCGGTAAGAAGCTCGGCATCACGTCGATGCTGCGGTTCCCGCTGCGGATGCTGTCCGTCCAGCAACTGCAGCGCATCCTTGATGTGCTGTGGTTTGCGGAGCGCTACCGGTCAGAACTCGAAGCCCAGGGCGTGACCGTCAACGGCGGCGACTACAGCGGCGATCAGTTCCTGCTCGGCTACTGGGTGGGGCGCGGCAACACCCCGAACTCGCTAGTCGACACGCGTGCCGACCACCCGAAGGACAACATCCGCTACTGGGTCGACCTCATCAAGGCCACGCCGGAGGAGGCGGACGATGAGCGCATCATCACCGTCTGCCCGAACCCGGCGTGCGCCGACGGCGGCGACGTGCACCTACGCGCCGACGCCAGCAACGTGCGACTGCGCCACGTCTGTGACTCCTGCAACGAGGAGCTGCCGATCGTCATGACCGACGACGAGGTGTACCGGACGTTGCCATGCGTCGTCGTCGCGACCGTCGACAAGCTCGCGCATCTGGCGCGCGCGCCGGAAATGGTCGGAATGTTCGCCGGCCCCGCCTACCGCTGCCCCGACCACGGCTATTTCTCCAACCATCAGGCGGTCTGGGGGCGCAGCAGCGGCGGTGGCCCCGAAGCCGACGACCGCTGCTTGGGCGTGCAGTACTGCAAGCGCGACAAGGTCGAGTACGCGCTCGTCGGGAAGGTGCACGACCCCGCGCCGGCGCTCGCCGTCCAAGACGAGCTGCATCTGCTCGAAGAAGAGCTCGGGTCGCTGGACTCTCACTACGAAACGCTGATGGATGTGCTCGCCGTCGACCTCGGCGCCGGCCTGCCGACCAAGCAGCTCGCGGCGTCCGCGACCGTCGAGGCCGTAGGGGAGCAGGTCCGCCAGCTCTATGCCCGCGAAAGCCGGGTGTTCCCGTCGCCAGGATGGAAGCTCGCCGAGTCCTTCTATGTACACACCACGCCCGCCGCACGGCGCATCTACTACGGAGCGCTCCCGTTCCGCACCGACCCTGCCGAGTTCGGCGAGCGCATCCAGTTCTTCCTGCATTCGGAAGTCATCCGCATGCAGGAGGACCCGGCAGCCGGGCTTGCCGCCCTACAGGCGGCGACGCCCGCCGTAGATGCCGGCCGCGACGCCGCGTGGCTTGAGGGCCAGCTGCTGAACTACGAGTTGTCGCTCGGCTACGTCAATCGCAAGCAAGACGCAGAACGCATCGCCACCCAGCTCGCCCGGCGCGTGTTCGCGCCGACCGACGAGCGTCTGCTGGTCGACTGGCTGGTTGCCGACCACACGTCGCTGGCGCACATCAGCCAGGTGCTCAACACCATCGAGACGCAGTACGACACCGAGCACGATCGGGTGAAGCGGCTGCGCTCGCTGGTCGCGACGAGCATTGTCTCGCACGGCGTCGACCTCAACGCATTGAACCTCATGGTGATGAATGGCATGACGCCGTCGGTCGCTGGATACGTGCAGTCCTCGTCGCGCGCGGGGCGCACACACGTCGGCATGGTCATCGTAGGCTTTGACCGCCGAAAGGCGCGCGAGCGGTCCTTCTACGGGCACTTCCTGCACTACCACGCGTTCCTGGACCGGCTCATCACGCCGGTACCAGTGAACCGCTTCGCGAAGTTCGGCGTGCATTGGACGCTGCCGGGCATCATGAGTGCGCTGCTGCTGATCGCCTACGAGCGCGAGCGCGCGCTCGCGAAAGGACTGAAGCCGGCCAAGCCGCGCGCGACGCTCAACTACGTCAAGGAGTTCCGGGCGTGGCTAGGAAACGCCGCCGAGCCGCCTGGGCCAGCCAAGAAGGACCACTTCCTCGCTCGTGTCGAGCGCGCCATCGGCCTCGGAAAGCAAGTCACGGTGCCCGACGATGCAGGCGGCTTCGAAACGCGACCGGTCTTCGACCCGGTGTGGGAGGGGTCGCTGCGCGAAACCGTCGAGCGCGAGTTCGCCGACCAGATGTCCCGCATCGTCGCCGAAACCGGCAAGAAGACCGTCAACCGTAACTTCAACCCGGATCCGCTGGCGTCGTTCCGCTCCGTCGACGAGCCGATGTCCTTCGGCGCCATCGGCGACGCCGCCGGCATCGAACTGGCCCTGACGACGAACCGGTCTAGTTTCAACAAGTCCACGAAGGGGTCCTAGGTCATGGCCACCACGGAGAAGAAAGCATCCAAGGCGCAGGTGCTACGCGGCTTCTTGCCCCAGCAGACATTCGAGCATCCCAACGAGACCATCGTGAAGGTGCTGTGGACGCCTGCCAGCACCGCCGAGGTCAACCGCGACCTGCTGTTCGCGGCGGTACAGGAGCGCTTGGAGCAGTGGACCATCCCCGACCCGCAGACCGGACAGCCGCTCAATCGCGCACCCGGCTACCTGCTGCCGGTCGCCGACCACGCCAGCGACTATGCCGCGGTGGAGCCAGAAGGCCCGATGTTCTACAAGGTCTGGCCGCTGGTGCTGCGCTGCACGAAGCGCGGCTGCGAACGCGCGGAGTTCTTCGCCGACGAGGCCGAATGGAAGAAGGCGACGAAGTTCGGCGACCCCGCCCGCTGCAACCTGTGCAGGTCGCCGCGGCGCCAGTTCGACTACATGCTCGTGCACGAATGCGGTCGCGACCGCCAACTCGACGTGCCGCCGTGCAAGGAGAAGGACGGCTCGGGTAGGGAGCACGGCTACAAGCACGTCTTTCTGCACGACACAGGATCGTTCGAGACGGCGACCTGGCGCTGTCGGCACGGCTCGTGCGGCGCCGGCGGCGGGCTCGGCAGGCGCATCGTTGGGATGCGCCAGCCTGGCTGCGGCTGCGGGCTGTCGCCGACCTACCGGCACGTGACGCTGCGCCAGGACCTGCGCTACATCTCCCACACGCTCAAGCTCGTCAACTTCGAGCCAGCGCCGATGATTGAGCTGTCGCAGAGCGCCGGGTCGGACAAGGTCGTCGTCGGCTCCTATCTGGAGTTCTTCGCCACCGACTGGCAGAAAGCACTAACGGACGTCTCGAAGGATCGCGCCGACGCCGAGGGGAAGTGGCAAAAGGTCAAGAAGCTGATGGAGCTCGACGGCTCGACCCCCGACGAACTGGCTGACATGCGCAAGACCATCGTCGGGGAGTCCGGCGGCGCGTTCGACGACATCATCGATCTGGCCGGCGAGAACGCCGTGCACGAGGTCGGTAACGACCAGCGCGCCCGCGAGCGGACACTCATCTGGGGCGAGGCGGCGGGCCTGTCGGTGTGGCGCATGGACAAGTTCGAGCGGGCCGCCCAGGCCTCGGGGCGCTCCGGTGCGGTACAGGTCATCAAGGACTCGCGCAGGAAGTTCAACGACTACGGATTCTCCGACCTGTTGGTTGTCGACAACTTCCCGGTGGCGCTCGCGGCGTTCGGCTACTCGCGCATCTACCGCACCCCCGAGGTCGCATTCTTGAAGTCCTTCCCGGTGCCGAAGACCGGCAGCCCGAAGGTCAAGAACAAGACCCCCATCTACTGCTCGACGACAACCACCGAGGCGGTGTTCTTTGAGCTCGACGCCGAGCGCGTCATCGGGTGGCTGGACATCAATGGCTACCTGACCGCACCGGCGCTACCCGATCGAGCCACTCATGACGGCCTAGACCGCCGCCGCGTCGCGAAGGGCTTCATGCTGCGCACGATGGCAACGGACCCCGCCATCAAGGAGCTGTGCTTCCTGTTGCAGCACACACTCGCGCACGCGCTCATCAAGAACCTCGGGGAGCGCTCGGGGTTCGGCGAGGACACGATGAGCGAGTACCTGATGGCTGACACGCTGACCATCGGGCTGTTCGCCGACGTGCACCAGGAGCTGTCGCTGGGCGCGCTAGTCGCACTCGTTGAGCACCGCCTCGGAGAATGGCTGGACGCCACCAACGAGGGTGCCCGCGCGTGTCAGTGGGACCCGCACTGCGGCCAGCATGACGGCGCCTGCATGGCGTGCCTGCATCTGACATTCGGCTGCGACAAACACAACCACCTACTGGACCGCGCGACGCTGTTCGGGTCACCCGACGGCCACACGCCGACCATCGACACCGGGTACTGGGATTGCGTCCCCCCACTGCCATAGCCAACGTCGAAGGCGGCGAGGCACAGCGCCTGGTGGCGTGCGCGTACGGTGCCTGCGACCTCTTCGGCTCCGAGGCCGACATGGTCGGCTGGTCGAAGCACCTGCGGGCAGACCGCCCCGCCGACCGCCTGCTGCCCGCGCACTTCGCGCCCGCGAGCGCCGGCGCGCTCATGGGACACCTGCGCGACGCCGGCGTCGTCCGCGCCGACGGCGGCGTCGACGAGTACCGGCTGTGGCAGTTCCAGCAGGTGATCGCGTTGCTCCCGTTCGTGCGCATCGAGGAGCAGGCGCGCCGGCCGCCGGAACGCCCGAAGGTGGTGTTCACCGTCCCTCCCGGCGTGACCCTTCCCAAGACGGCGGCGCATCTGCGGCTCGGGCTCGCCGAGCGAGTGTTCGACGCTCTTGTGTCCGCGACCACCCGGACGCTGCTTGCGTCGCCGTTCTGGTCTGACAAGGGAACGGACAGCCTGTGGGCACCGTTGCAGACCTCCGTCGACCTCGGCCTGCCGGTCACGCTCGCCGGCGCTCGGCGCGACCCCAACGCCGACCACGACCATCTCGCCGCGATGATGCGGCTGGGCGCTCGGCTAAAGGGTGCCGGCGCGGCCGTGACTGCGCTGCGGTTCGTGCCGCCGAAGCCCGGCAGCATCTTCCACGCCAAAGTCGTGTGCGGCTTCGTCGGCTATCTCGGGTCGGCGAACTTGACCGGCGCCGGGCTCGGCGAGCACGTCGAAGCCGGCCTGCCGCTCGACGAGCCAGACGTCCAGCAGATGTGGTGGCTGCTTGGTGTGCTCAAGGACGCGGGACTGCTCGTCGAGGAGTCCGCGTGACGATGAGCGGCCCACGCCGCGCACCTGTGATCAGCGAGCGATCCAAGCGCACGACTACTTGCCGGACGGAGCACTAGACCGACTCACCGCCGAAGCCGTCGAAGCGCTCGACTGGCCGACGCCAGACCCTTCAGAGCACGCGCGCCGAGCGACCGTCGATGTCTGACAGTCGGTGCGCGCTACTCGCCCGGGGCGAGCGCTTCGATCCCGTCCGACCAGCGTCGGCCGCTCTCGGTCAGGACCAGCTTTCGGGAGTTGCCGTCGGCTGCGGTGACGTAGTCGCCGTCGCGCAGGACGCGGATCTGGGCGTCGATCGATGCGCGCTCCGACGTGGGGAGCTTCAAGGTGACCGCCTGCTTGATCTCGGTCGGCGTCATGATCTTGTCGGGTGCCAGAACCCGGACGATCTCGCGGCGGACCTTTGCCGCTGACTGGCGTGGAAGCGCCACGGCCGTCTTGCCTCGGGCCTGTCGCGTCCCTGTCCCACCGGCTCGTACTCCGCTGCTGGCTTCCATCGTCTCCCTCTTCCTTCCTAGTTCGTTTGATGCTCGGCGACGAGCTCGTCGCTGATGACCGTCGGCAGCCATATACCGACGAACTGCGGAAACGCGGCCATGAACTCGCCCGTCAGCTTCTCGCGCAGCTCGTGCCGATCTGATTCCTCCGAAACCTGCACAAGGCCGGGATGGGTCACGAAGAAGAACGCGCACAGCCGAAATCGGCTCGCCTCGACGTCGGCGAGCGCCTGAGCAAGTTTCGAGGACTCGTAGAGCCGCAGTTCGTCCTCTCCATCGAAGAGGACAGCCGCCTCCTCATCCTGCTTGACCGACGTGAAGCCGGTGTACGCCAGCTCCCAGCGGCCGGCCGCGCCGTTCATCTTCGGGCAATCGTGCGACAGCATCCGCGCGAAGTCGCGAAGGTGGTCCGGCTCGCTGTCGAAGAGGTTTGTGATCAGTCTGTTGACACCGATCACCGGATCCTCACGCAGCACGCGAAGGATGTCGTCGCGGTCGCCCTCGAGGCTTAGGACTGCAGCGGGCTCATCCTTGAAGGGAGCCTGCTCGATCACCTCGCCGTAGGCGCCTTGGACGGCGTCGGTGAGCTTGGAGAGCATTCGTCTCGAAGCCTTGTCGAACTCCTCGACTGTCTTCCACGCCGCCAGGCAGTTCGCCCGGCGGTACAGCGCGTGCTGCTGAAAGCTCAGAAACCGGCTGAGCTGGTCGCGCAGGTCGGCGTCAGGCGCGCCGGCATCCAGCAGCACTTGCGCCACAAGCGACGCCGCCTTGAGTGATTCGAGGATGACGCTGTCGTCGATCGACGCCTGAAGCTCGACCCGGAGGCTGGCGGTGAGCCTCGTCACGAGCTCGTCGCCGAGTTGCTCGCCTAGCGACATCTGCCCCTCGTCGGTGTCGTCGTCAAGGCGTGGCGTCAGCATCCCCAGCGTGCGTTTCAGATCAGCGCGCAGCGGATGCACGTAGTTCAGGTTCGGCCACAGAGAGGCGAACACGGGGCCTACCGTCTGGCGTTGTCCGACGGTCCCGAACGTGTCCTCGCTTCGCGTCAGCTCGTGCAGCGTCTCCATGGCTCGGCTGAGCGCGGTGTTCGAGCCGACGACTTTCGGGTGGTAGGTGATCCACTTGTATGCCTGCGTTCGCTGCAGCAGCAACGTCTCGACCGCGGAACGTGCCCGCACACCGGGCGCGATCCGAAAACCGTCGGGCGACACGTGAAGCTCGAGCGCGTCGATCAGCCGCGCGTAGTCGATCGCTCCGAACTCCGTCCCCGCTTTCTGCGCGTCGCGCATGACGTAGTCGAGGCGATCCACGTCAACCTCGCCGGCGACGATCGAATGCAACACGTCAGCCCATTTGTCCCCGTGCGCATCCGCTTGCAGCACCGCGATCGTCATCTCGCCCAGCGGCTCGGGCCGTAGGTCGCGGACGATCTGGCGGGCCATCAGCAGCCCCACGAACTCGTGGTACTTACTCCCGGAGTCGTGCAACTGCTGAAGCAGATCCGGAAAGCCCTCGAAGTGCTCCGCGGCCAGCGACGCGTACAGCGGCTCGAGGACGTGCGAGAACGGAGGATGGCCGATGTCATGCAGGAGCGCGGCGCCGCCAACGGCGAGCTCGACGAGATGAATCGCCTCGTCGGATTCCTTGGCGAGGCGCTTGGGCATGAGGTCGTCCGCCAGCAACGCTCCGCGGAACGCTGTCTGCGCCTCCGGGCGCGCGTTGCGCCATGCCGCTCGTAGTCCACGGGTTGCAAGATGCATCGCGCCGAGTCCGTGCTCGAAGCGAGTACCGGTCGCGGTCGGGTAGACCGCGGACGTCATCGAGGTCTGGCAGACGCGCCGAAGTCGCTGATACAGCGGATGATCCACGATCGCGGCGAGCGGCCCAGGGAGGGAGATGTACCCGTAGAGCGGGTCCCGGATGACGCGGGTCTTGGTGGGCACGTGAGCAGACCGGCGGCCGAACCTCATGGTCGACGTGCCGGGGGACCATCTTGCCTGAATGCCGGCAACGTCGCTACAGCGATGTTGATGCGACCTCCGTGTATGTAACGCTGACAGCCGACGCGGCTGCTCGGGGGCGACATCCGTTCTCATGGTCACGACCCCAGTATGGGCGCCACGTCGGACGGCAGAATAACGCGTGCACGGGGGTGGTCGCGTGCTTCGCTATGGTCCTGACCTCCGAGAGGTTGCGAGGAGGACACCGTGGCGAAGGACGCGGCTTGGAGCACAGCGGCCCGCCGCGCAATCGGCGCGCAGCTCGTCGATGCCCCCAAGGCGGCGTACCAGATCGCGGCCGATCTCGGCGAGGACCCGAGCAACACATCCAGGTCGCTCAAGCGCCTGAGGGAGGAGGGTGTTCTCACGTGCGCGGCCGGGCAGGACGGGTCTCCGCGATTTGAGTTGGCGCCGGGGCAACGCGAGCTGTTGCTCAGCGCGATCGCGGAAGCGCAGCCGCCGGGGATGCTCATCGCGGGCCAACAAGCCCTTGTCCTCACCGTCGACGACGGGCAGGAAGGGGTCTTCGCAGATGTCCTTCGCCCGAGCTCGCTGACCGGCGAGGTGGTATGGGCCGCCCGCATCGACGGAGCGGCCCAGTACCTCATCGTCTTTGACCGCGAGGCGGAGATCTTCGCGACCCTGCGACTGGCCGAGGCGTTCGAGAAGTCCGGGCTCGCTGCGCGGAGGATCGTCGTCGAAGCCATCCTCGGCCCCGAGCAGCTGCGGCGAAAGGCACACGCGCTGCGCCTACACCGGCGGTAGCTCGCGGATGGGGCGTGGCGCCAATCGCTGGCAGGCGCGCGCGCGTGATCTGCACGATGCGGCGGCGTCTCGTCAGTCGGCACGCATCCAGGATGCCGTTTGCCGCACGCACCGCCAAGCCGATCCCCCCCGATCGGGTGGCGGCCGTTCGATCCGAGCGACTTGAGTCGTTGCGGCTGCGTGTGGACTCGGGAAGCCGCTTGGGGCCGCGCTCTGCGGAGGACGCGGCGCTCAGTGGGCGTGAGTGTGGCCGTGCGGCAGCGATTGCGCGGGACGTGGGAGATCAGCAGCGCGGAGAGCCCGGTGGTCAGCGGGACCGCGCGATGAGGCCGGCGCAGCCGATGACGGTCGCGATGATCGGCTCGGCGGTGTCCTGGTAGTTAAACGCGTCGGTCGTGTTCGTCTCGCCGAGCCGGCATACCTTCGCCTAAGCGGCGGGCTACGTGGTCGGGATGAAGCCGCTGCGCCCTGCTGCGGTGCCCGTGAACATGATGATGTTGGCTGTGCTCGCGAGTCCGGGCGGAGGCTCGTCGTTCTCCAAGATGACGACCTGCTCGTCACGGAAGTCCGCGGCGACCGAGCTGTAGAACGCGTCCTTGACGGCGCGGGGGAACGCCTCCTCCCCGGCTTCGGGCTCGCGGTAGACGACGAGCGGCGAATCGATCAGCACGAGCCCCGAGCAGGGACGATCCTCGTCGGCGCACAGTCTGAGCAGTGCGAGGTTGAATGCCGCTCGGGTGATTGCTCGTACGCCCTTGCCGTGGCTGCCGCGGGCACGGCCGGAGATAACCACGTCCTGGCTCGCCTCGCTCCAGGTGACCCGGTCGACGCCGGGAAAGCGCCACTGGCGCAAGAGCCGCTCCACCTCTTTGACGAAGGACTCGGCTTCGCCGGCGCTGGCGCCCATCAGCCCGCCGTCTGCGCGCGGGCGCGTGCGTTGCGCCCGGGCCACGTTGAGCAGTTCCTGCAGCTCCCGCAACCTTGTGAGCAGATCAACCACGCGCGCCGCCGCCTGGCGTCGCATCTCGCTCTCGCGGAATACCCGCACCGCCTGCTCGATCCGTGGCTGCAAGGAGGTCCGGAGGTCCCGCTCGACGCGATCGAGCTCCAAGCCCCGCGCGTCGCGCTCGGTCGCGGACTGCTCGATCACGGTTGCGTTGGCGTCAAGCGTCACTTCCAGATCGCGCAGCAACGCCGTCGTCTTTACGGTCTCGGCCTCGCAGGCCCGCGTGACATCCGCCGGTGGCGGCTGCTCGAGGGCGTGCTCGCGCTGGTGATGCTCGGCCGCCGACCCGCAGACCGGACAGCGTTCCTCGGTGAGCTGCCCGAGCCGTACCCCGGCCTCGGCGATCGCGGCCAGGCGCTCGAGGTCTGACCCGTACTGCTGACGGAGCAGCTCGAAGCGCGTCTGCAGCTCGCGCCGGACGTTGAGCCGGGATTCCACCTTGCGCAGCGCCCGCCACGCCTCGCGGCGCTGGCCCTCGATCGGCGCTGCGGCCTTCTGCGCCGAGGCGAGGGCCGAGGACGCCGCCTCATTCTCGGCCGCCTGTGCGACCAGGCGCCTCTCGGCCGCCGACAGGTCGTTGTCGACACCGAGTTCGCGCAGCTCTCCGAGCGTTTGGTCCACGAGCTCCGACAGCACCTCGGCCCGGCCGTTGTACCTGCTGCGCGCGATCTCCGGCTTCTCTTGCGCGATCACCGACGCGTCGTCGGCGCCGGTCAGGAGCAGACGGAAGACCCGGCTCTCCGGCGTCTTTGACGTATTCTGGCCGCTGAAGATGGGCGACCGGGCGCGGATCACCGATTCTTCGTCGACGAGGGTCAGCAGTGCGAGGTCGCGAAAGCTCAAGTCGCGGGTCGCGCCGTGTGCTGCCGTCCGGATCTTTCGTCCCGCCAGCCCGCATTGAGAGAGCAGGAAGTAGGACACGGTGTCGCGCCGCTTCGGGTCGTGCTTGGCTCGCAGCCGTTCGCTTTCGGCGTCGGGTGTCGTGAGCTGGACAGCGTCGTCGGTCAGACCCCGGGCGAGGACGTACTCTCGGCCCTCGCTGCGTGCCCAGAGTCGGACCGACGCTGTTGCGTAGCGCTCGGCCTCCGGGATGGCTTTCGGCGGCGTGCCGGCGCCCAGGACGAAGTCGATGCACTGCGCCACGTACGTCTTGCCCGTGTCGGACGGACCCGCGATCACGTTCAACCCGTCGGCGAACTCGACCACCGCGTCGGGCACGCCGGGCCCGGTGAGCCGCAGCTCGCGTAGCGCGAATCCGACGTTCACGTCACATCGTCCTCCAACAGCACGGACTGCATCGTGAATTCTGCGCCCCATTCGCCGATCCGCTCGGCGACGAGGGTGCTGATTGCGGCCTCGTCGAGCTGCCCGAACTGCGCGACGACCCAGAGCGCCCGCGCGCGCAGCACGATGACGTAGGGGGCGTCGAGGACGTCGAGGAATGCCGCGGAGCGGTCGGTTGCCGCAAAGAACAAGCCGGTCAGAGAAGGTAAGCGCAGAGAAAGGACGCTCCGTGAACGTTTCGATGGTCGGGTCGGATGGATCCAGGTTCGGGGCCGGCATGGTTCCGGGGGCTTGTTGCTGTTGCTGTTGTCATTGCTG
>Ga0136617_10000997_pt1 | contig 24816 bp, 25 predicted proteins | sample AntDrymUQ3222106_2_FD_129672 | JGI IMG/M metagenome (GOLD analysis project Ga0136617, IMG submission 129672) | Polar desert sand microbial communities from Dry Valleys, Antarctica - metaG UQ322 (21.06) | ecosystem: Environmental > Terrestrial > Soil > Desert | place: Antarctica: Dry Valley...
ATGGCCGGGATCGGGCGCACCACTCTGGCCATGGCCCGCGACCACGAACTGCCGGCCGTGCTGGGGGCCGTGCATCCGCGGTTCCGGGTCCCGCACCGCGCCGAGCTGGTCCTGGGCGGTGTGGTGGTCGTGATCGTGCTGGTCACCGACGTGCGGGGCGCAATCGGGTTCTCCAGCTTCGCGGTGCTGGCCTATTACGCAATCGCCAACGCCGCCGCGTTCACCCTCGCCGAGCACCAGAGCCCGCACCGTGGCCGGCTGCGCCTGATCACCGTGGTCGGGCTGCTCGGCTGCCTCGCGCTGGCGTTCACCCTTCCCCTGGCCACCATCACGGCCGGGGTCGTCGTCCTCGCCGTCGGGGTGGCCGGTCGCGCGGCGTTGCGCGCGGTCCGCGGCCGGGCTGGGGGGCCTGGGTGAACTTCTGCTGAACGAAGCTACCGGTACTCCCTGGGCCCAGCCAGCGGTGGATATCGTGCCGCGATATCGAAAGCCGGTAGAGGGTCGTGGAGGCGGATCATGCGTCGCAACATCGAAGACTTCGAGCTGCTCAACACCCGGCTGATCGACGAGCTCCTCACCCCCGCCGACCGGGCCGGGAACCAGTAACGCCGCTGCCCGGGGACGACAGGTTAATCCAGGCCGGGCCGCGGCGATGGCAGGCTCGCGGGTCGAGCTTGTTCGCGGGCGGCGACGGCGGGATGGCATGGGGGAACGCTAACAGCGTTCAATCCACGAACCCTTCCACGAACACAGGGTCGAATAGCTGGGTCGGGCAAAACCGCAGGTCAGACGTGGTAGCCCCGAGGGGATTCGAACCCCCGCTACCGCCTTGAGAGGGCGGCGTCCTAGGCCGCTAGACGACGGGGCCCTAGAGATCACACAGGCACAGCGCTGGGGTACCAGGACTCGAACCTAGACTAGCTGAACCAGAATCAGCCGGGCTGCCAATTACCCCATACCCCATGGGTAACGACTCGGGCGCTGGGGCGTCCGTGCCAGTGTGAAGGTTACCCGACCGCACCGGGTGACCCCAAACTTTCACGCGCGGCTCGCAGCCGCGCCAGCGTGCGCTCACGACCGAGCAGTTCCAGCGACTCGTACAACGGCGGGGAGACGGTACGCCCGGTCACGGCCACCCGGACCGGCGCGAACGCCAACCGCGGCTTGAGCCCCAGGCCCTCAACCAGCGCCGCCTTGAGCGCCGGCTCGATGGACGACGTCTCCCAACTTTCGAGCCGGCCAAGCGCCTCCTCGGCTGCCAGGAGCACCGGTCCTGCCTCCGGCCCCAGCGCCTTGGCAGCGGAAGCCTCGTCCACGACGAAGCCCTCACCGGCAAAGAGGAACCGCAGCATCTCCACTGCCTCGGCGAGCACCGCCACACGCTCCTGCACCAGCGGCACCGCGGCTGTCACCAGCGCGAGCTGGTCCGGCGTCGGCGGTTTACTGACCAGTCCGGCCGCCCGCAGATACGGCAGGAGCCGACGCGCCAGCTCAGCCGTGGCCAGCCGCCGGATCCAGGTGCCGTCGATCGCTTCGGCCTTGCGCAGGTCGAAGCGCGCCGGGTTGGAGTTGACATCAGAGATCTCGAACGCCGCCGCCATTTCCTCCAGGGAGAAAATGTCGCGGTCGTCGGCGATCGACCAGCCGAGCAGGGCCAGATAGTTGAGCAACCCCTCGGGCAGGAAGCCGCGCTGCCGGTGGAGGTTGAACGATGCCTCCGGCGCGCGCTTTGACAGCTTCTTGTCGCCCTCCCCCACCACCAGCGGCAGATGGCCGAACTCGGGCACGAACCCGTCGGTGAGACCCACGGCGCCGAGCGCCTCGTACATCGCGATCTGTCGCGGTGTCGACGACAGCAGGTCCTCCCCCCGCAACACGTGAGTGATCCTCATCAGCGCGTCGTCCACCGGGTTCACCAGCGGGTACAGCGGTTCGCCGGAGGAGCGGACGATCACGAAGTCCGAGAGGTGCTCTGCAGCGATGGCCATCTCGCCGCGCACGAGATCTGTCCAGCTGATGGTGCGCTCCGGGATCCTCAGCCGCAGCACCGACGGGCGCCGGGCCCGGCCAAAGCGGGTGATCTCGTCGACGGTCAGCGAGCGACAGTAGTTGTCGTAGCCGACGGACCTGCCTGCCGGCTTGTCGTTGCGGGTGGCGATCTCATCGGCGGTGCAATAGCAGTCGTAGGCGTAGCCACCGGAAACCAGGCGAACGACGGCGTCGGAGTAGATGTCGCGGCGCTCCGACTGGCGGTACGGGCCGTGCGGTCCGCCCACCTCCGGACCCTCGTCCCAGTCGAGGCCAAGCCAACGTAGCGTGTCGATCAGCGCGTGGTAGGAGTCCTCGGTGTCACGGGCCGCGTCGGTGTCCTCGATGCGGAACACGAAGGTGCCGCCGTGGTGCCGGGCAAAGGCCCAGTTGAACAACGCGGTACGGATCAGCCCCACGTGCGGGTTGCCGGTCGGCGACGGGCAGAAGCGGACACGTACCGGCTCGCTCATCGGCTGGCCACCGGATTGGTCAACGTGCCGATCCCCTCTACCGTTACGGACACCGTCGACCCCTCGCTCATCGGTCCGACACCCGCGGGTGTCCCAGTGAGGATCACGTCACCGGGCAGCAATGTCATCACATGTGACACGTACGAGATCAGCGTGCTCACGTCGTGGACGAGCAGTGACGTGCGGGAATCCTGCTTGACGACGCCGTCCACCTCCGCGCGCACCCCTACGTCCCCCGGCTCCAGATCGGTCTCGATCCACGGCCCGAGCGGGCAGAAAGAGTCGTGGCTCTTGGCCCGGGTCCACTGGCCGTCGGAGGCCTGCTGGTCGCGGGCGGTGACGTCGTTGGCGCAGGTGTATCCCAGTACGGCGGCCAGCGCCCGGTCACGCGAGATATCGCGAACCACCCCGCCGATGACGACGGCAAGCTCAGCCTCATGGTCCACCCGCGTGGAGTCAGGCGGCAGGCGGATCGTGTCGCCGGGACCGATCACCGCCGTCGACGGCTTCAAGAACACCACAGGTGCTTGCGGGGCGGCACCGCCCATCTCAGCCGCATGGTCGGAGTAGTTCTGGCCGATGCCGACAACTTTCGTGGGCAGGATCGGCGAGAGCAACCGCACGTCCGGCAGCGCCCAGCGCCGGCCGGTGAACTCGATCGGTCCGAACGGATGCTCGGCGACCTCGGCGACGATCAGCTTGTCGAAACCGCCGCCTGCCTCCCCCTCCACTACGCCGAATGCCATCCCCTGCGGGTGAGCGAAGCGGGCGATGCGCACCCGACGAGGCTACCGCTGCGCCCACCCACAGGTGATCGCGGCGCCGCTGGCGCACCCGCCGGCGTTCAACCGGCTTCGCCCGGCAGGCCGTTGCCGGCGGACGCCTGCAATGCCAGCAGCTTGTCGGGGTTGGCGACGATCCGGATTGCGGTGATCTGGCCGTTCATCGTGTCAGCCACGATCGCCGTGCCAACGACGCCGTCGATCACCACCACCAGCCCAGGCTGCCCGTTGATGTCCACCTCTCGGACCGCAGCGCCGGGCAGCCCCTTCTGCGCGAGCCCGATGAGCAGCCGGGCCACCTTGTCCGCACCGACCACCGGCCGCCGGGCGGCCTGCACCTTGCCGCCTCCATCGCTGTAAGCGACGACATCCTGCGCCAGCAAGGACAGCAAACCGTCAAGGTCGCCGGATGCGCACGCCGTCAGGAACTGTCGAGTCAGCTCCCGACTCCGCTGCCGGTCGGCGTCGAAGCGGGTCCGGCGCTGCGCCACGTGCTGCTTGGCCCGGCTGACCAACTGCCGGCAGTTCGCGTCGCTGGTGTGGAGCATCCCGGACAGGTCGGCGTAGCCGTAACCGAAGACCTCCCGCAGTAGGAACGCAGCCCGCTCGACCGGTGTCAGCTCCTCGAGCAGGACCAGGAATGCGAGCGAGACCGAGTCGGCGAGCTCTGCAGCGATTGCCGGATCGCTGGCCGGGTCGAGCACCAGAGGCTCGGGCAGCCAGGGGCCGACATAGGACTCCCTGCGCACCCGGGCCGATCGCAGCTGGTCGACACAGAGACGCACGACGACAGTCGTCAGGTACGCCTGCGGCGAGGACACATCGGCATCGGACACATCGGCCCAGCGCAGGTCGGCCTCCTGCAGCACGTCCTCGGCCTCAGTGGCGCTGCCGAGCATCCGGTACGCCACCGAGAACAGCAGCGGTCGGAGCTGCACGAAGGCGTCGACGTTGGCCACAGCTCATCCGCCGGCCGGTGCAGCGACCTCGCACCGGTCGCTGAACCCCTGGCTGGTCAGGCCGAGGCCGGCATTGAAGCGAGACCTGAGGTTTTCCAGCGCCACCCAGGACGCCAGCTCGACGATCTCGTCGTCGAGGAAGTGCTCATGCAGGCGTCGCACCAGATCCGCACCGATCTCGACCGGCGTGGCGGTCGCGGTCTCGGCAAACTCCAGCACCAGCCGTTCCCGTTCGTCGTAGACGTCGCTGTCTCGCCAGCGGGGCACGTCGCGGACCTTCGCCGGGTCGAAGCCGTGCTGGCGACCCTCGTAGTAGCCGAAATCAGTGCACCACGAGCAGCCGATCTGCCCCGCGCTGGCCTGAGTGACCAGCCACCTCAGGTGCGGGTCGAGCCGTTTCCATCCACGCTCGACGGCCGTCTCCAGCGCCGCCATCGCGACGAGCACGCCGCAGTGGTGAGCAGCCGCGGCGACGGGCTCCACCACTTCGCCGAGCTTGCGCCGCGAATAGCGCATAGCCAGCCGGGGCACCAGACCCCTCGGCCGCCTGAGCAACTGAACATGTGCCATCGTCATCGCCTCCGGATAAGGATTCGTACCCCCTGGAGACGAGACAGCTCCGCCGTCTGTGACACCGCCGGACACCACGCCGGCATCACGGTGATATCGAGTTAGTCGGGTGGACCGACCTTCGGGTTATCTCGTCTGAGCAGGCCGTAGGTGATCGCATCGACCAGGGCCTCCCAGGACGCGGCTACGACGTTCTCGTGTACGCCGATGGTGTCCCACTCCCCGTCACCGTCCGACGTTTCGACCAGCACCCGGGTCACAGCCGCCGTGCCGTGCGCGCCTTCGATGATGCGCACCTTGTAGTCCACCAGCTCCAGACGTGCCAAGTCCGGGTACGTGCGCTCCAGCGCCTGGCGCAGGGCCGTGTCCAGAGCGTTCACCGGACCGTTGCCCTCACCGGTGGCGACGATCCGCTCCCCCTTGGCGCGCAGCTTCACGGTGGCCTCGCTGACCACCGCACCGTCGTCGCGGGTTTCGACGATGACCCGCCAGGACTCGACGTCGAAGTAGGACGGCCGTGTGCCGGTTGTCTCCGTTCTCAGCAACAGCTCGAAACTGGCCTCCGCGGCCTCGAAGGACCAGCCGCGCGACTCGAGGCCCTTGACCTGCTCGACCACCCGAGCGGCGGTTTCCCGGTCGGTATCTAGCCCGAGCGCCCGGCTCTTCAGCTCCACGGTGGCCCGGCCGGCCAGCTCGCTCACCAGCAGCCGCATGTCGTTGCCGACCAGCGCAGGCTCCATGTGCTGGTAAAGCTCCGGTGCCACCTTGACCGCGCTCACGTGCAGTCCCGCCTTGTGGGCGAACGCGGAGGCACCGACGTAGGGCTGGTGGGCGTCCGGGGCGATGTTGGCGACCTCGGCCACCGCGTGGCTGACCCGACCCAGCTCGGCGATCCGGCCCTCCGGCAACACTTTGCGGCCCAGCTTGAGCTCGAGGCCCGCCACGACACTGAACAAGTCGGCGTTGCCGCACCGCTCGCCATAGCCATTGGCGGTTCCCTGTACGTGAGACGCACCCACCTCGACGGCAGCCAGCGAGTTCGCCACCGCACAGGCGGCGTCGTCGTGGGCGTGGATGCCTACCCGCAGCCCCAGCGCGGTCACGGTCCCCACCACGTCGGTGAGGCGGTTCGGCAGCGTGCCGCCATTGGTGTCGCACAGCACCACCACATCGGCCCCGGCTTCGGCTGCCACCCGCAGCACCTCGACGGAGTACGTCGGATCCAACTGATAACCGTCAAAGAAGTGCTCCGCGTCGAGAAAGACGCGGCGCCCCTCGGCGCGCAGGTGCTCGACGGTGTCCCGCACCATGGCAAGGTTCTCCTCTGGTGTCGTGCGTAGCGCCCGGGTGACGTGCCCGACGTGCGCCTTGGCGACCAGGGTGACGACCGGGGCGCCGGAGGACCGCAGTGCGGATACCTGCGGGTCGTCCGGCGCCTTTCCGCCCGCTCGGCGGGTCGCGCCGAACGCAGCGAGCTTGGCGTGCTTGAGGTGGAGCTCGGTCCGGGCCCGCGCGAAGAACTCCACATCCTTGGGATTCGCCCCAGGCCAGCCACCCTCGATGAAGCCCACCCCGAGCTCGTCGAGGTGCCGGGCCACGGCCAGCTTGTCGGCCACCGAGAAGGACAGGCCCTCGCGCTGCGCGCCATCGCGCAGGGTGGTGTCGTAGACGTGGAAGCTGTCGTCGGTCATCGAATCTGCCTTCCGGACATAAAAAAACCCCCCGCGGGTGCGGGAGGTCTGCGCGCTGTGAAGCTGGAGCCGCGCGCTAGGTCTCAATAATGAGGAGGGTGGTCACACGAGCAGTGTAGGCACACCACGGCCGAGGCCAACGGCCACGTCCCACCCAGTGGGAACGCTGCGCCAGAGTCCCGGCGGCACACTCAGGCGACGCGCCGTCCAGCGTCTAGCCGTCGTCTCGACACCGATCCGCAGGATCCGGGCACCGCCGAGACGGGTACAGCCATCAGCGGGCGGCGGTGTCCGCCGCTCCGGCCACTTGCCGGCAGAGCCAGTCGTGCCACGCGCGCATGCCGGTGCCCTTGGTGGCTGAGATCTGCAGCACCTCGACGTGAGGATTGACCCTGCCGGCATCGGCGAGAAAGCGGACCAGATCGAAGTCGACGTAGGGCAGCAGGTCGACCTTGTTCAGCAGCACCAGGTCGGCGGCGCGGAACATATGGGGGTACTTCAGCGGCTTGTCGGCACCTTCTGTGACCGACATGATCACGACCTTGCTGTCCTCACCGAGGTCGAACAGCGCCGGACACACCAGGTTGCCGACATTCTCGATGAACACCACCGAGGCACTGGGTGGGTCGAGCGTGCGCAGAGCACTCCCGACCATCTCGGCGTCGAGGTGGCAGCCCCGGCCGGTGTTGATCTGCACCACCCGGCTCCCCGCCGCCCTGATCCGATCGGCGTCGAACAACGTCTCCTGGTCGCCCTCGATCACCGAGACCGGCGCTCGCTGACCCAGCTCCCGCACCGTCCGCTCCAGCAGAGTGGTCTTGCCGGCGCCGGGCGAGCTCATCAGATTGACGGCCAGCACGGCCCGCTCGGTCAGCCAGACCCGGTTGGCCATCGCCAGCTTGTCGTTCTTGGCCAGCACCTGCTGCTCGAGCGGCACCGTCCGAGTGCGCTCGGGCGAGGAGTCGTGAGCGTTGCCATGCGTATGGCCGTGACCACCCGCACGGCCATGATCGCCCTGCCGGGGCTGGCCCTGGCTCTCCTCGAAAACCTCAGTGATCCGGGTCCCCGCCTCGTCTCCGCAGCCACACGTCACGCACATGCTCAGGCCACCTGCACAGATCGGATCCGCAGCTCTGTCCCTGCCAGCACCTCGACGTCGGCGCTGCCACACGAACACAGCAGGATCCGATCATCGAGACTCAGCACCTCACCACAGGTCCGGCACCGGCCCTGCCCGGGTGGCTCGACGATCTCCAGCTGAGCTCCCGCCAGTGTCGTGCCGCTGGCGACGATCTCGAAGCAGAACTTCACCGAGTCGGGCTCGATGCCCGACAGCTTGCCGATCTCGAGCAGGACGGACCTCACCTCGGCATCCCCCATTCGGTCGATCACCGCGTCAACGACGCTCTGGGTGACCGACAGCTCATGCATCGGCAGAGCCTATCCGGGCTGCGTCCACCAGCGCGGTGAAAAGTCGCAGGTCATCGGTGACCTCGGGGTGCCACAACACACCGATCCCGAACCGACTCCGCGGGCGCTCCACGCCCTCGATGGTGCCATCCTCCGCGCACGCTGACACCCTGAGCGATCCCGCATCGCCCACGCCCTGGTGGTGATAGCTGCTGACAGTCGTTTCCGGTCCGAGCAACTCAGCCAACAAGCTGTGCGGCACTGTCTTCACCACGTGCTCGGCATGCATCCCCTGACCCGCCCGGTGCCGCTGCGAACCGATCGCATCTGGCAGATGTTGGATGAGAGTCCCGCCGGCTGTCACGCACATCAGCTCCATCCCGCGGCACACACCCAGGACCGGCAGGTCGACCTCGATCGCGGCCCGCAGGAGCGCCGACTCGCCAGCATCGCGATCGGGTCGCGGCTCTTCGGTATGCCGATCCCGCTCCGCCCCGTACAGGGCCGGGTCGATGTCACCGCCACCGGAAAGGACGAGCCCGTCGAGGGCAGCGACGACATCGGCGGCGCCCTCGGTGAACGGTGGAACGACCAGCGCACGACCGCCAGCGGCGTGGACGGATTCGACGTAGCGGTGCGGCAGCAACGTCACACTGGTGTCCCACGTACCCCAGCGGGCTTGCTCCACGTACGCAGAGATCCCGATGAGCGGCCTCATGGCACGGGGAAGCTCGCGGCGTCGATGCTCAGCCGACCCGCCGGGCGGTCGTGGCCATCCCGAGCCAGGGATGCGGGTTGCCGACCCAGCACCACCCCAGGCGAGGCGAGCCCTTGCTCACCCAGACCCCCGTGACGCGTTCGTCGCCAGCCCGCGAGCCGAGCATCTCGAAGCAGTTACGCTCCCGCAGCCACTTCGGGTGCTGGGTGGCTACGGCCAGTCCCTCGTCGAGCGTGAGCGGCGTACGGCCGGCCGCACGGATCATCGGTAGCGCGTCGCCGGGCCGCACGTTCAATGTCTGTCTTCCGGTGTCGACGTCGACGATGAGATACGCCGCGGAATGCGGCAGGTCGAGGTCGGCCGTCGGGGCGAACCTGGCGATGTCGGTGGTGGGCCCTTCGACGGCGACTCCCACGCGCTCTCCTCACGTCGATGATCCGGTGGCACAGCGGCGCGTTCCCCAACGCTCGAACGGCGCCATCTGTTCCCGTGGAGAGACCGGCCCCCTAAACGGGATCCGTCATCGCTGCGACCTTGCCGCCAGTACCCAGACGGACCGCGCCTGCCTGACCGGCAGAGCCTGGGCAGCACGATCCGATCATCGATCCTCAGCGCCTCACCGCGATCGCGTCTTCCTGCTTGCCATCGTTCGAATCCAGGGCGGCAGCCGGTCTACTCCTGACCGTGGAAGGGCGACCGTGGCGCTGATCCTCTTCGTGAACGTCGTCGTACTGGTCAAGCTGCTGAACGTCTCGGCCTCAAGCTGGCATCAGATTACCCTCGACGGGTTCAACGTGCCTGCCTCACCGGCCACACCACCACCGTGTACGCATCGGCCACGCCGTCCTGCCCCGATGGTGCTCGACGTCGACGATCCGTAAGGACTGTGCCTCTCACAAGCCTGGTGTGCCTACCGCGGGCGTCCAGCCCGCGCTCGGGGTGGTCAGTCGACCGCTGGGGCACCGGTTCGGTCGAACCGCGGCAATTGGCGCAGGTAGGCGGCTCGTGTCGCAGGGGCGCTCAGGACCAATGATCCGGCAAGCCAGGCACGATCACCGCGGGAGACGTGGCCGCCGTCGATGGCGACAGGACGGGCGAGAGGGCGCACTGCGGTTGCGGCTGGGTCGCTGTCGTAGGGGTAGGTGCCCCACGCGTGTGCTTCTGCTTCGGTCGGGTGGCACCAGAAGGCGTCCATGACCTCGTGTACGACGGGGCGGACGTCCTCAGCGAGGTGAGGATGGCCGTCGATCGCGTCGCAGAAGGCGTACAGGGCCGTCCGGTACAGCGGCAGGCCCCACTCCATGGCGGGGGTGTTCGTGGCGGACAGCAGCACCGGTGTGATCCGTCCGGATTCGTCTCGGTGGTAGGTGGACACGATGCCGTGGTCGCTCATGCAGAAGGTTTCGACGACGAACGGGGCGTCGGGTACCCGCCAGCGGCGTCCCTGTCCGATCGCGGTGTTGTACATGTAGGCCGCGACCCGGTGCGGGTCGGTCCAGCCAGACGCGCGGGGCTCGTGACCCCAGAGGAGGGCGTGGGGTCTGCTCATGTCGGCCGCGCCGCAGGCCTGCACGAGTGATCCGATCATCCGGCCGGTCCAGCCGGCATCAACCAGCCCTGTACTGGAGTCTGCCAGGGCGTGCTGGGCGGCGTACTCAGCTACCAGCCGGCGCACGGCCGTGACGCGCCTGGTCACGGCGAGGGTCACCTCGGGTGTGCCGACGAACCGGCGCAGCGCGTCGCCTTGGCCGGGCTGGTGGGCGCGCACCTCGGGGTCCAGGGACACCCCCGATGCGACCAGCACCGGCTGGTACTCGTCCAGGACAAGCCCGAGGCGAGCGCACAGGTCGGCGGCGTTGGACTTCATGAAGCTGTTGAACAGCCACGGCGTGGCCGCGAGTCGGTCAGGATCGGTGGCCGCGAGGCTCCAGGTCAGCCGGCTGCTGAACACGTACTCGAGGTCGGGTGCTGGGCCCCACCGGGCCGTCCGGCGAGCCAGCTCGTATAGCACCTGGCCGTCGCGCGACAGGAACTTCAGGCGCTGCAGTCGGCGTGCCCTGGCCTCGCGCAGCATCCATAGGACGAACCCGACGAGCGCGGGACCGGCTACCCCCGCCGCGACGTCCCGGATGGCCGCCTCACGGACCGACGAGACCGGGGTGGCCGCACGCGCGGCGCGGCTGGCCTCAGCGAACCGGGCGGGGAGATCTGCTGGCCGCGTCGAGTGGGATGTCATGATCTGCTCGTACCGGGTGACGGGGACGTCGATGTCGGCCAACCAGTCACCACTCTCTCAACACAGTGGCGATCTCCGCCGCGGAGCTGATGCCCGCCCGGCGGCAGATCGCTGCGGCGTCACCTGACCGCGGGCCCGGATCGGCACCGTCGAGCTCGTCGAGGCGGGCCAGGCCGGCCACGACGCGAGCGGTCCACAGGTCTTCCCCGAGCGTGTGAAAGACGGACCGGCTCATGAGAAACGCGTCCCGGGCCTCGGAAAGGTCGCCGGCGTCTCGCAGCAGCATGCCCAGTTCACGCAGCGCCCTCCCCTCGGCCGGACGGTCTGGGATAACACGGAAGGCGTCCATAGCCGCGGTGGCATGGCAGCGCGCCTCGTCGTACTCCTTGAGGCGTCGATGCAGCCCGGCCAGGCTCAGCCGGGTCCGCGCTTCCCAGCGGCGATCGCCTATGTTGCTGAAGATCTCCAAAGCCGTACACAGATCAGCGGCGCTGTCCGGGTAGCTCTCCGCCAGGCGATGGGCATCTCCACGGTTACGGTGGGTTACGGCCGCGCCCCTGCGATCGGCGAGGTCCTTGAAGATCAACATGCACTGGTGGAACAATGGGAGCGCTGCGTGGGCGTCTCCGGCATTGCGGTGCAGAACCGCGAGCTGACGCAGTGCCCGCGCTTCCCACCGTCGGTCGCCGTACTCGCGGAATACCTCCAAGGCGTCGGCGAGCAGCGGAAACGCTTGCTGGTGGAGGTGCTGATCACGGAACACCATCGCGTAACGGACCGTGGCCCGCGCCTGCTCCCGGCGGTCGTCCAGGTCGCGGTAGATGGCTATGCATGTCGCGAAGTGTCGCCTGGCATCGTCCCAGCGGGACAGCCCGCGGTTGGCGTCAGCAATGCCGTTGAGGGCGCCGGCAACGGACCGCACGTCCGCGGCCTCGTCGAACACGTCGAGGGCGTCGGCGAAGGTGCTGATCGCCTCATCCAACCGACCTTGATAGCGATAGGTGTCGCCGAGGTTACGCATGGCCGTCGCCCACCCGTGGGTGTCGCTGCGGCTGTGGAAGATGTCGGCTGCCTGAGTGAGCATGCGGACCGCGTCCTCGTAGCGGCCGAGCTCCCGGTAGAGCGCGCCGAGGCTGCGAAGGATCGACGCCTCCGCCAAGGCAGCGCCTGCGCGCCGTGCCCCGTCGAGTGCGAGGTGATGCGTGCGGTCCCACGCGCGCCAGTCCGCCCGCCAGTCGAACATGACCGGCAGCGTCTCGGCCAGCCGCCAGGCCTGATCCCACAGCCCGGCAGCGTGGGCCTGTTCGACCATCCAAACGAGGTTGGCCCGCTCTGCCGTCACCGAGGCGAGTGGTGATCTCCTCGTCGAGATCGGTCATCTGCCGACCTCCAGCGAAGACGGCGAAGCGGCCCTGCCGGAAGGCGGTCAGTGCCCGTTCCACCTCGACCTCCGGATCGGTTGGGGAGGCATCCCGGGAGGGGCGAGGGAATCGCACCGCACCCTGAGCCACCTGCGCCCGGATCTCCTCGTCAAGCAGGTAATGGCGATCCAGTGCCTTTCTCACGGACATTGCGGACTGTCCAGCCGCGTGCTCGCGAATCTGCTCCTCGACGGCACACCAGATCAGCTGGCGCACGGTCAACGTGTGAACCGAGAGCTCGAGCAGGACGGTCGGCAACCCCGTCGTCCGGGGCGGCGCCGGTGATCCGGCTGCGGATCTCCAATGTGGGCATGGGATCAGCGAACCAGGGTGTGCATCCAGCCGTGGGTGTCCGGAGCGGTGCCGTGCTGGATGTCCAGCAATGCTTTGCGTAGCCGCATGGTGACGGTGCCCGGCTCACCGTCGCCGACGGTCCACTGGTCGGAGGCGGACTTCACCGAGCCCACCGGGGTGATGACGGCGGCGGTGCCGCAGGCGAAGACCTCGCTCAGCGAGCCGTCGGCGTTGCCCTCCCGCCAGGAGTCGACATCGATGCGGCCCTCCTCCACCGGATAGCCCAGGTCGGCGGCCAGCGTGAGCAGAGAGTCACGGGTCACGCCCGCGAGCAGCGTCCCGGTCAGCGCCGGCGTCATGATCCGGGATGCGCCCCCATTGCCGCCGCTGCCGTACACGAAGTAGAGATTCATCCCGCCCATCTCCTCGACCCATCGGCGCTCGGCGGCGTCGAGCCAGACGACCTGGTCACACCCCTCGTCGATGGCCTGCGCCTGCGCAACGAGCGAGGCCGCGTAGTTGCCGGCGCACTTGGCCTCACCGGTGCCGCCGGGTGCGGCCCGAACGTAGTCCTGGGACAGCCACACGCCTACCGGCTTGACCCCGCGTGGGAAGTAGGCGCCGACCGGGGAGGCGATGACGAGGAACAACACCTCGCGGGACGGTCGGACACCGAGCCCGACCTCGCTGGCGAACATGAACGGCCGCAGGTAGAGGCTCTCCTCACCACCGGCCGGCATCCAGTCCCGGTCCTGGCGCACCAGCAACTCCAGCGCCTCCAGAAAGGCGCTCTCGGGCAGCTCGGGCAGAGCCAAGCGCCGCGCCGACCGCTGGAAGCGGCGAGCGTTCTGCTCGGGCCGGAAGGTGGCGATGGACCCGTCGGGCTGGGGATAGGCCTTGAGCCCTTCGAAGATGGCCTGGCCGTAGTGCAGCGCCATCATGGCCGGGTCGACCTCGAGGGTGGCATACGGCACCAGTTGCGCGTCGTGCCATCCTCTGCCCTCGGTCCACCGGATGCTGATCATGTGCTCGGTGAACACACGGCCGAAGCCGGGACCGGTGATCCGCTGGATGCGCTCGGCGTCAGCCACCGGATTGGCAACCGGCTTGAGCTCGAACGTGATGGGCTGATCCTGCTGCTGCATCATTGCGCTCCCTCCAGCACGCGCCCGGCCGGCGTACCTGACCCTACCGGGAGGAGCCGCTGCAAGCCGACCGAGATCTCAGTCGTACGAGGCGATCGCACGGAGGCGCGGCGGCGGTGCCGAAGACTACCCGATCACGCCCGCGCCGGCGGGCTGCCAGACGGAGGGCTCGTGCAGCAGTCGATCAATACGGTTGGCCGGTTGTGGACGAGAGAGGTGGTAGCCCTGCCCGTAGTCACAGCCAAGCCGGCGCAGCTCGGAGAGCTGGTCGGAGGTTTCGACGCCTTCGGCGATGGTCTGCAGGTCCAGGTGGCGACCGAGGTCGATGACTGCACTGGTGATCGTAGTGTTGTCTGTTTGCTTGCCGAGCCCACAGATGAAGGACTGGTCGATTTTGAGGAAGCACACCGGAAAGGCCTTGATGAGACTGAGTGAGGAGTAGCCCGTCCCGAAGTCGTCGAGCCCGACGCTGATCCCGCGCTCGCTGATGGTCGCCAGCTGGCTCCTCATCGATTGGGTGGCCTGGAGCAGCGTGGTCTCCGTGATCTCCAGGCGGATCAAGGAAGGGTCGACGCCACTGTGGTCCAGCGCGGAAGACAGGTCGGCGTCGAAGGACCCGCTGATGATCTGACGCAGGGATACGTTGATCGACATGGTCAGCGGCCGGCCGGCGATCGGCTGCCACTTCCTCGCCTGGGCGCATGCCTCCTCGAGCACCCACGCACCAATGTCCACCATCAGCGAGGAGCTTTCGGCAATAGGTAGGAACTCCGCGGGCGACAGGAGACCGCGCGTCGGGTGCTCCCACCGCACCAGTGCCTCGACCCCGCTGACCTCGTGATTGGTTAGGTCGATGATCGGCTGATAGGCCAGCCGCAGCTCGTCGCCGGAAACGGCTCGCCGCAGCTCGGTCTCGATGTCGAGCCGGTGAATTGCGCGGCTCCGCAGCACCTCGTTGTACACGTCGAACCGGCCGCCACCATTCTGCTTCGCCCGATACATCGCCCGATCGGCGTCCTGGAGAAGCTCATGAGGTGCCTGCGTCGTCGAGGGAGGCACGGCGACGCCGATGCTGGCCGACATGGAGACCTCTCGGCCGTCGATGATGAAGGGGGGACGCAACGCGGCGGCGATCCGGTTGGCGATCCGTACCGAATCATCGAGATCGACGAGGTCCTCACAGACGAGCACGAACTCGTCGCCGCCCAGCCGGGCCGCGGTGTCACTTCCGCGGAGCTGAGCCCTGAGCCGTTGACCGACTTGCACGAGGAGCTCGTCTCCGGCCGCGTGCCCGAAACCGTCGTTGACGAGCTTGAACTCGTCGAGGTCCAGGAACAACACCGCGACGTGCCCCTTGCGGCGCTCGGCTCGCTGCAGAGCGTGGGAGAGGCGGTCCAGCAGCAGGTCCCGGTTGGCAAGACCGGTGAGGGGATCGTGCAAGGAGCGGGTGTGCATCTCGTCAAGGTGGTCGGTGATCGATGCATCGAGTTCGCGGATCTCCTGCACGGTCTTGCCGGCGGTCCAGGCGACCGACATCCACAGCATCACCGCCACCACGGTCAGGACCAGCCCGACGCCATCCGTTCTGTCCTGCTGAATCCTGAGAGCGAGGAAACTCACGCCGCCCACGGCGGCAAAGACGAGCCCGGCACGGGGCCCGGTCCGAGTGGCCATGCCGCATGACGCCAGGACGACGAGTACTCCGACCAGGCCCTGGGCAGTCGTGTACACGGCCGCGAGTGCGGCCAGGACCAGAAACACCGGCGCGGCGAGCGGCGCGGCGAATGCCCAGCGAAACATGGGCAGCAGTGGGTCCGTGCGCATCTCGGCATGCGCCGGTAGGGCCTTGCTAGCGAAAGGTAGCAATCCCACAACAGAGAGTATTGCATGACGAGCACGAGATCGCTTACGAAATTGCGGTAGCGAGCCGGTCGCCGATCGCCCGTGTATCAACGGCTTCACGGGAGTCGCGTCCGAGCAGATCGGCGGCTATTGCTTCCTCGACCAGCCGGGCGGCGGCCGGCTCTCCGACCTGGTCGAGCAACAGCGCAACGGACAGTATCGCCGCGGTGGGGTCGGCCACGCCGCGTCCGGCAATGTCCGGAGCGCTGCCGTGCACCGGCTCGAACATCGACGGGTTGCTGCCACTCACGTCGAGATTGGCGCTGGCGGCCAGTCCGATGCCACCGGCGACCGCGGCACCGAGATCGGTGAGGATGTCGCCGAAGAGATTGTCGGTCACCACCACGTCGAAGCGACCCGGATCGGTCACGAAGAACATCGCCGCCGCGTCGACGTGGCTGTAGGCGACAGTGACCTCGGTGTAGTCCCGGCTGACCGCGTCGACAGTGCGCTGCCACAGGTCGCCGGCATGGGTGAGCACGTTGGTCTTGTGCACCAGCGTCAGGTGCTTGCGCGGTCGCTCGGCGGCCCGCCGAAACGCATCGCGCACCACCCGCCGCACGCCATAGGCGGTGTTGAGGCTCTCCTCGGTGGCGATCTCGTGCTCCGTGCCGCGGCGCAGCACTCCGCCCGCGCCCGCGTACGGCCCCTCGGTGCCCTCCCTGACCACCATCATGTCAATCGGCGGATCGCCGGCCAGCGCCGACCGCACTCCGGGATAGAGCCTTACCGGACGCAGGTTGACGTGGTGGTCGAGGGCGAAGCGCAGGCGTAGCAACAGGCCCCGCTCCAACACGCCCGAGGGCACCGAAGGGTCCCCGACAGCGCCCAGCAGGATCGCGTCGTGACTTCGCAGCTCGTCGAGCACCGAGTCCGGCAGCGTCTCGCCGGTGGCATGCCAGCGCCGGGCGCCCAGGTCGTACTCGGTCGCCTCCACCCCTGGCCGGACCGCGTCCAGCACCTTGAGCGCCTCGGCGATGACTTCCGGACCGATGCCGTCGCCACCGATCACCGCGAGCCGCATGTCCGTCGCTGAACCGCCTGGCCGAGTCATCGGCCGGTCAGGCCGCGGCCAGGCGGCTGTGTCGTGCAATGCATCTGTGCAGAGTGCCAGACGTGGTCAGGGCTTATCGGTCCGCTGCCGCACTGCCGTGCCGCACACCACCTTGTTGACCGCGTGCAGGAATGCCCGCGCACTGGCTTCGACCACATCGGTGGACACGCCCCGGGCGGTGACCCGCTGGCCGCCGATCTCGACCTGGACGGAGACGTCGCCCACTGCGTCCGAGCCGGGGGTGACCGCGGCCACCTGAAATGCCAGCAACGCCGCCTCGACGCCAGTCGCCTCGGCTACCGCGTTGCACGCGGCGTCGATCATCCCGTCGCCGCTGGCAGCGCCCTCGGCTACCTCCGCACCCCGCGAGAGCCGCACGGTCGCGTGCGGAGCGGTGCCGGTGCCACCCGCCACGGCCAGCCAGTCGAAGGACCAGACGTCTCCGATCGCGCTGGACGTGTCCTCTTCGGTCACCAGAGCTACCAGATCAGAATCGGTCAGGGTCACCTTGCGGTCGGCCATCTCCTTGAACCGCGCGAAGGCCCGGTCGAGCGCCTCGGCCGGCAAGGTCAACCCCATCGCGGCAAGTGCATTGACAAAGGCGTGCCGGCCGGAGTGCTTGCCCAGCACGATGGTCGAGCCAGCGGTCAGCCCGATGTCTTCGGGATTCATGATCTCGTACGTCGTGCGTTCCATCAGGACGCCGTGGGCGTGGATGCCGCTCTCGTGGCTGAACGCGTTGCCGCCGGTGACCGCCTTGTTGGGTTGCACAGCGTAACCCGACAGCATCGAAACCAGCCGCGATGTGCGCGAGATCTCCTTGGTGTCCACTCCGGTCGTCAGCCCCAGGGTCGAGTAGTGAGTGCGCAGCGCCATCACGATCTCTTCCAGCGCGGTGTTGCCGGCCCGCTCGCCGATGCCGTTGATGCAGACCTCGACCTGCCGGGCTCCGGCCCGCAGGGCGGCAAGAGAGTTCGCGGTGGCCAGGCCCAGGTCGTTGTGGCAGTGCACCGACCAGACCACTTCGTCGGCGCGCGGCACGCGGGCACGCACCGCGTCGAGGATCGCGACGTACTCCTGGGGCATGGCAAAGCCCACGGTGTCGGGGACGTTGATGGTGGTCGCGCCGTTCTCGACCGCGGCGGCGAAGACGTCGACGAGGAAGTCCAGCTCGGTGCGGGTCGCGTCCTCGGCGGAGAACTCCACGTCCGAGCAGTAGCTGGCCGCTTGCGCCACCGCCCGCACGGTCTCCGCGAGCACCTGGTCGGCGGTCATCCGCAGCTTCTTCTCCCGGTGCACCGGCGAGGTGGAGATGAACGTGTGCAGCCGCGGGCGCTCGGCATGCTTGATCGCGTCCCAGGCGCGCTCGACATCGCCGGGCTTGGTCCGGCACAGCGCGGCGATCGAGGCTCCGCGGACGGTCTCGGCGATGGCCTGCACGCCCTCGAAGTCGCCGTCGCTGGCCGCGGGAAAGCCGGCCTCGATGACATCGACGTTCAGCCGGGCGAGCTGCTGGGCGATCTCCACCTTCTCGTGCACCGACAGCGCGATGCCGGGGGCTTGCTCACCGTCGCGGAGGGTGGTGTCGAATACGAACACTCTGTCTTTGGCGGCGGAGTCGTCCACGGCGGAGTCGTCGGAAATGATGGACATGCGAAGTGCTCCTCAAGCTGGGACGGAAAGACGGCCAGCGCCACATCCCGCGACGGGGAGCCGGCCTGGTCTCTCAGGCCCCGCCGCGGCAGCTAAGGATGAGTACCTCGCGTCGCATGATGGTTCGAGGCTAGCCGCTGTGCCCCTCAGACCACGCCACACTCCCAGCATGTGGGAAGACGCCAGCTACGAGGGCGGATCCGAGCAATCTTCGAGCACAATGCCCTCGTGGTGAACGTCAGCCGTGAGGCCGCCGATCAGGCGGAGCTCGTTCCACTTTGCCGACGCGCATGCATGATCCAATTCCTCAGAACCGACCCCGGCCGTTAGTATTTGGCCAGGCGGAGTGACCAAGGTGCGTAGGGTGACATTGCGTTATGAGCGAGATGGTGCCAACTCGTGCCACCTGTGGGCCTATGTCGACACCCGCGGACGATTGCACATCGACGGTCAGGACCTGGGACCGGCAACGGCGCTGGTCAGCGGCGACGGCGAATACGAGTGGTTCAAGACCATCCAGGCCAGTGATGTGCCCCGGGTAGTTGAACTGCTGGATGGCCGTGAAGGCGAAGACGTACTGGACCTGCTCGAGCGCAACTGGACCGGCGCCCGCTCGCACGACCTCGAAGCGCGGCTGCGTGGTTGCGACATCCCGATCGAGCTGCACGTCTGGTCCGGCTAAGCCGTTCTATCGGCAAGGCGCAGCGGCTCCAGCAGTCGGGCTAGGGCCTCGGTGGTGAGGGAGAGGTTGTCGGGGCCAGCTGACTCGGCGAGCCACAGGGCGGCCTCATTCATCGCGCCGGACAGCAGTCGGGCCAGCGGTTCGACCGGCTGCGGAGCGATCGTGCCGCTCTCGATCAGGCCGGCGAGGGCCTCGGTGAGATGACGCGCGGAGGCAGCCTCGTCCATCGCACGCCACTCGTTCCAGCCTAAGACGGCCGGTCCGTCGATCAGCATGATCTGCCGCACCTGCGGATCGGAGCCAGCAGCGAGAAACGCCCGGCAGCCGGCCATCAGCGCAGCCCACGGGTCGCTCTGGGCGTCAGCGGCTGCGGCGACCCGCTCCGCGACCTCCTGTTGCACCTGTTCGAGCACGGCGCGGAAGAGCCCGGCCTTGCTGTCAAAGTGGTGGTAGAGCGCCCCTTTAGTGACTCCGGCCTGACCCACGGTTTCCGACAGCCCTACCGCTGCGTACCCCTTGCGAGCGAACAGGCTCCTGCTCTCGGCGATCAGCGTGCGCACGGTGTGCTCGGCCTGCTGGGCCCTCGCCCCCGACGCAGACTGTGTCATTGCCGAATCTGTCCGTCCAGTTGACATACCGGCGGTATGCCTTTTAGCGTCACCCACATACCGATGGTACGCCAACTCGAATGGATGTCGACCAATGATGCTGACCAGCTTCTACCCGGTGATCTGCGTGCGACGGGTCGCCGCGTCACTGGACTTCTACACCCAGTTGTTGGGGTTCGAGGTGACATTCGAAGCGGACTGGTATGTGAGCATGCGGCGTGCTGGCCCGCCCATGTGTGAACTGGCGCTCCTCGACCACAGCCACCAGAGCCTCCCGGAGCCCTACCGGGCAGCGGTTCAGGGGTTGTTGCTCAACCTCGAGGTGGCCGACGTCGATGCCGAGTGGGACCGTCTCGTCGGCCAGGAGGGACTGAAGCCCGTACTCCCCCTGCGTAGCGAGGACTTCGGTCAGCGGCACTTCATCGTCGCTGACCCCGAGGGCGTCCTCATCGACGTCATCACGCCCATCCCGCCGTCGGCGTCGTACGCCGAGCAGTTCGCCTCGCCCCCACCGGTGATCCAGGGAGAGTTGGACCGGCCACAACCGGCCTGATCTTCCCTGGATCACGAGGATGGGGTCACGGATGGGGAGTGGGCGTTACTCGGTGGTGAGATCGACCTCGCAGGAGTGGATCGCGCCGATCGCGTTGGTGATGGTGGCGAGCAGTGCTCCTGGCACCGGCGAGTCAACGGCGGCAGCCATCACCGTGCTGCCCCCGCTGGACAACCGGGACACCTGCATGCCGGCGATGTTGATGCCGGCGCCGCCGAGCAGCTGGCCGAGCGTGCCGACGATCCCTGGCCGGTCGGCGTAGCGGAAGAAGAGCAGGTGACCCTCGGGCACCACGTCGATGTCGAAACCGTCGAGCTCGACGAGCTTCTGCACCTGGCGTGGGCCCGTCAACGTGCCCGAGACGGAGACGGTCCGGCCGCTGGGCAGCGCACCGCGGACGGTGACCAGGTTGCGGTAGTCCGGGCTGTCGGCGTCGGTCACCAGATCGACGGCCATCCCCCGCTCGGTCGCCAGTAGGGGTGCGTTGACGAAGGTCACCCGGTCGGAGACCACGTCGCGGAAGACGCCCTTGAGCACGGCAAGTTGCAGCACGCTGACGTCGTACTCGGCGATCTCACCGCGCACCTCGACGGTGACCGACGAGGCGATCCCCCCGGCGACCGCCGTGAAAACGCGACCCAGCTTCTCGGCCAGCGGCAGGCCGGGCCGGACGTCTTCGGCCACGATCCCGCCGGCCTGCACGTTGACCGCGTCGGCGACGAAGTCACCCATCAGTGCGAGCTTGACCGACCGGGCCACCGCGAGGCCGGCCTTGTCCTGCGCCTCGACCGTGGACGCGCCCAGGTGGGGGGTGGCGACGACGGTGTCGAAGCCGAACAGCGGCGAGTCGGTGCACGGCTCGGTGGAGTAGACGTCGACGCCGGCACCCGCGACCCGGCCCTCCTTGAGCGCCTGGGCCAGCGCATGCTCGTCGACCAGGCCTCCGCGCGCGGCGTTGACGATGTGCACGCCCGGCTTGACCAGTGACAGCTCGCGCTCGCCGATCAGCCCGACGGTCTCCGGGGTCTTGGGCAGGTGGATGGAGATGAAGTCGCTCTCAGCCAGCAACTCGTCAAGAGTCACCAGGCGCACCCCGATCTGGGCGGCGCGGGACGGCTGGACGTAGGGGTCGTAGGCGATCAACCGGGTCCCGAAGGCTGACATGCGCTGGGCGAAGAGCACGCCGATCCGGCCGAGCCCGACGACACCGACGGTCTTGTCGGCGATCTCCACACCGGTGTACTTGGAGCGCTTCCACTCCCCCCGCTTGAGCGCCGCACTGGCCGGAGCGAGATTTCGGGCCGACGCGAGCAGCAGGGCGACGGCCTGCTCAGCCGCGCTGACGATGTTGGACGTGGGTGCGTTGACCACCATCACGCCACGCGCAGTGGCCGCCCCCACGTCGACGTTGTCCAGGCCGACGCCGGCCCGCGCGACAACCTTGAGCTGCGGCGCGGCGGCCAGGGCTTCGGCGTCGATTGTCGTCGCGCTGCGCACGATCACCGCATCGGCGCCGGCGATTGCGGCCAGCAGTGCGGAGCGGTCGGCACCGTCGACATGCCGCACCTGGAAGTCCTGGGACAAGACCCCGAGCGCTGCTGGGGCAAGCTCCTCGGCGATGAGCACGACAGGTAGTGACACGAGACACCTTCATGTGACGGGGCACGGGCCGCCGGGACCACCCACGACGGACCGCTATCCGGGCCGAGTCTAGCCGCGGCCATCAGCACGACCAGCCGCGGTGGGCACCGGCGGGCCAGCGGGTCCGGCCCGGCTGTCATGCTGGACGCGTGCGGGCAGGCCATCCGGATCCACTGCCCCGGTTGCGTGCGCTGTGCTTGGCGCTACCCGAGGCGACGGAAAAGAACAGCCACGGCGAGCCGGCCTAGTTCGTACGCAAGGCTTTCGTCATGTACGCCGAGCGCCACCACGACGATCGGGTCGCATGCTGGTGCGCCGCACCGCCGGGAGCCCAGGAGGCGCTGGTCGGCGCCCACCCCGAGCGGTTCTTCCGCCCGCCGTACGTGGGCGGACGCGGCTGGGTGGGAGTCTGGCTCGACGTGCCGGTCGACTGGGACGACATCGCCGAGATCGTCACCGACGCCTACCGAGCGGTCGCGCCGCACAAGCCCGTCGCGCTGCTGGACGGCTAACCCCGTCAGCTCGCTCCGCCTCGCTTCGCTTGGAGCTCATTGGACTGACCGGCCAGTTGACCCAAGACGTCGAGGAGCAGAGCGGGCTCACGCACGCTACTGAAAAACTCGGTGTCCGCGGCCTCGACAACAGTGACCGCCTTCTCCGCCACGCGCCGGCCGGTCGCCGTGACGGTGAGCCGCTTCACGCGCGCGTCGGTCGCGTCGGCGGCACGGGCGACGAGGCCGCACTGCTCCAACGCGCGCAGGACCTGGCTGGTCATCATCGCGTCGACTTCGGCGTGCTCGGCGGCCTGGCGTTGACTGGGCCGCTGACCGGCGTCGGCGTGGTCGGACAGCCACCAGACCGAGGCCAGCAGCACGAACTGCACATGGGTGAGCTCCAAGGGACGCAGAGCGCCGGTGATGCTGCGCTGCCAACGAAGCGTGGTGCGCCACAGCAGGAACCCCGGGCTGCCCCCAGGCCCTGGTGAGTTGCTCATCGCGCTCGGTGCGAGGCCGTCTCGGCAAGCCGGGCGAGTCTCTTCATCGCCGTGGGGAGGCCGGCCTGGATGTGTCTGCCGATCACGCGGGCGAACAGGAGTGACAGGAGACCTGAGATGGCGATGTGGTGGGTGAACCGGCTGCCCGTTGGCAGAGGCTCGATGAGGTGACTGAAGGTCAGGCTGGCGAGCGGCAGCCGGCTGACGTTGGTAAAGCTCACCTCGGAGGTGACCTCGGTGAAGGTAAACGGCGCAGCCGGACCCTTGACCGGTTTGAGCGTGCGCATGTGGCTGAGCAACCGGGTGGAAGCCAGTCGTGCCGCCCGCCAACAATGCGGCTCCGGCCGAACCTTGGCGTCCGTATCGTGACCGCCATGACAACCCCGTCAGCCACGCGACCCCGCACCGGACCGGGCACGGGCGCCGGCCCGAGGCCGCTGTGCTGGCCGCGGTGTTGGTCGCCGTGATCGCGTGGGCGTCCGCGTTCGTGGGATCCGCGGCCTGCGGGGATCATTCCAGCCCGGTTCCTTGGCGCTTGGCCGGTTGTTGATCTGGGCGCCGGCCCCCGCCGCCGACCGGCCGGCCGCTGGCTGACCCACCGCAGGCCATCTCCGGCAGCGTCGCCGAGCGCTCGTAGTCGGCCAGCTGGGCGATCCGGCGGGCGTGCCGCTCCTCTCCGCTGAAGTCAGTGCCAACGAACGCCTCAACTATCGAGATCGCCTCCTGCGTCGAGTGCATTCGGGCGCCGATGCCGACCACGTTGGCGTCGTTGTGCCGCCGGGCCAGCGTCGCGACCTCTACCGTCCAGGCCAGTGCCGCGCGGGCACCCGGCACCTTGTTGGCGGTGATCTGCTCCCCATTGCCCGAACCGCCCACGACGACCCCCAGGCTGCCCGGGTCGTCCACCACCCGGGTGGCGGTGGCCAGGCAGTACGGCGGATAGTCGTCCTCGGGATCGTGGCAGCGCGGCCCAATGTCCACGACGTCATACCCGAGAGCCCCGAGAGCGGTTACCAGCCGCCCCTTGAGTTCGAAACCGGCATGATCGGAACCGATGTACACGCGCATGCCGTGGAGTCTGTCAGGTGGCTCATGGTCTGATCGTCACATGCGCCCCACTCCCGCGCTGACCCTCGCCGGTGCGGTCGTGCTGGCGCTCACCGCCCTGACGGCCGGCGTGCTCCACCCCGGTTGGGTTCGCAGCCTGGACTGGCAGGTGCACCTGTGGGTCGAGGCCCACCTGCGGGACGAGCTGGTTCAGGTCATCTTCACTGTGGCGGCATGGCCCGGGCAGCGAGGGGTGGTTCTGGTCCCGCTGCTGGCGGTCGCGCTGCTTGCGGCGCGACGGCGGCGCAGCGCACGGCCGCTCCTGGTGACCGTCGGCATGCTCGCCGGAGTCGCGTTCAGCGTGTGGCTTTTCAAAGTCGGGGTGGGACGGGTGGCGCCGGGCGCGGGCCGCGACGCCGTACATGCCGGGGGGCTGTCCTATCCCTCCGGGCACGCGGTCAACGCCCTGGTCTGCTGGGCGCTGGTGCTGGAGTTCGTCGCAAGCCTGGGTCATCGAGTGGCGCGGGTGCTGTCCGTACGGCGTCGCCGGACGATCACCGCCCTGCTCGCCCTGGCGACCGGGACCGGGATGACGGCGCTGGACTACCACTGGCTGAGCGACACGATCGCCGGCTGGTTGATCGGCGTGCTCATCCTGGGCGGCGTGCTGACGATAGATCCAGTGGGACCGGGCCGGACGTCGGCGAACCTCAGGCCGTCAGTTCCGCAATCACCAGGCCGGCCCGCGCCTTCGGGGTGAACCAGGTGCTCTTGCGGGGCATCTTCAGGCGCTCGAGGTTAACCGCGAGGAAGTCCTCGACCGAAACCGGAGAGATGAGGATCGCCGCCTCGGCCCGGCCGGCGTCGACCTCGGCGGTGAGCCACTCGGCCGGGTAGTCACCCCCGACATAGCGGATCAACTGATCCTGCGGACGCAGGCCGAGGATGTCGCCGA
>Ga0136617_10000999_pt1 | contig 24784 bp, 22 predicted proteins | sample AntDrymUQ3222106_2_FD_129672 | JGI IMG/M metagenome (GOLD analysis project Ga0136617, IMG submission 129672) | Polar desert sand microbial communities from Dry Valleys, Antarctica - metaG UQ322 (21.06) | ecosystem: Environmental > Terrestrial > Soil > Desert | place: Antarctica: Dry Valley...
ACGGGCGCTACGCGCCTTTGCCTGCGGCCGGCTCTCTCACTCGCGCCCTCCACCTGGGTCGGCGTGATGTGTTGCGTTGAGTTGTCGGGCTCTACTCGGTCGAGAGCCGACGGGCGCTGCGCGCCTTTGCCTGCGGCCGGCTCTCTCACTCGCGCCTCTCGAGGCTTGCTTCGGCCTGAAGGCCTCAGCCGCCGAGCTCACTCGCCGTCATCGCTAAAGCGCGGGCGCAACGCGCACATCGATCACGCAGACGCGCCCGGCACGGACTGCATCGAACCCGGCGCGCACAGCTGCGTGCAGATCGGTCGCGTTCACGATCGGACCGATCCCTTGCGCGCCTTGCGCACGCGCGAGCGCCGCGAGATCGATGTCGGGATCCGCGATCCGCTGGCCGATCCACTTGTTTGCGACGGGCCGCCCACGTTCGCGGGCGACCCGCTCCTGATGGACCTCATCGTTATAGTACGAGCGATTGTTTGCGACCAAGATGAGCAGCGGTACCCGGTAGCGCGCCGCCGTCCATAACGCCGTTACCCCCATCAAGAAATCGCCGTCACCGAGAATCGCCACAGGCATTCGATCCATTTCGTTCAATGCCAGCGCGGCGCCCACCGTCATCCCCGGGCCGGAGCCGATACCCGCACCCCCGTCGTAGCCCAGGTAGTCGAGCGGACCATGGAAATCTCGGGCGTCGCCGGGCCAGCCAAGCGGAAGACGCACGAGCGTCAACGCCTCCGGCGGAGCCGTTGCCGCAAGGGCGTCGGCGATCGAGCGAATGGTCAAGAGATCGCCGTTCGCCGATTGCCTGTGCGCGTGATGGATCTCGACAGTGGGCGGCGCAGTTGCGCGCCCTGGCAACGCAGCTAGCAGCGGTGCGACGATTGCGTCGGGCTCGGTCAGAAAATAGACATCGATGGGGGGCAGGCCAAAACTCTCGCCGCCGAAGCCGCGATGCAGGTGCGCATCCAGCGACGCGTGAATGACCTGAGCGGCAATCGCTTGCCCTTCGGACGCCTGCATCAAAGTTCCGGCAAGGTCGACCCAATCGAGGCTCACGATGACATCCGCCTGCACGAGCACGCTCTTCGCTGCCGCCGACAAAAAGAAACCAGGGGGCTCAACATGTAACGGATGCTGCGTGGGAAATGCGGCGCCCTGCTTCAAGTCGGTCACGACGCGGGCACCCAAACTTTCCGCCAGTGCAACGCGCTGTTGCCAATCCTCGGGGGAGCGCGAAACGCGACCGGCGAGAATGACCGGATTGCGTGCAGCGGCGAGTAGGCGCACGGCACGCGTCAGCGCGGCCGGATCCGGTGCGCTGGGTGGCGCCGGCTGAAAACGCTGCGGGTCTGGCTCGGGCGGCAATGCAGCCAGCTTTTGCTCCTGTAGCGCAGCGTCGAAATTGACGTAAACCGGTCCACGCGGCGCCGTCCGCGCCTGTTGGGCCGCACGCAACAGCGATTCCGCGGCTGCGGTGATCGATGCAGGCTGGTCGTCCCATTTGGTGAAGTCGCGGACCAGCGCGCCCTGATCGGCAACGGTATGCACCCAATCGATCCAGGGGCGGCGCTTCGTCGCATCGACCGGTCCGGTGGCGCCCAGCAGCAGGATCGGTACACGGTCGCACCACGCGTTGAAAATCGCCATCGCGCCATGCAGCAATCCGACATTGCTGTGCAACGCCACCGCCATCATCCGGCCGGACGCCTTGGCGTACCCATGCGCGATGGCCACTGCAGATTCCTCGTGCAAACACAAGAGCATCTGCGGAAAAGTGTTGCCGGAGTAGTTGACCAGACTGTCGTGCAAACCGCGGAAGCTCGCGCCGGGATTGAGCGCCACATAACGAATGTCCAGACGCGCAAGAACCGCGGCAATGGCGTCGGAGCCCCACACATCATCCGACGCTGCTCCCTTCTCGGGGAGCTCCCGCCGAATCGTCATCACAAAAGTTTTTGGCCGGCGCTCATTCCAGCGGCCACGACGGACGGCGCATCTCGAAGGTCTCGCTGAACGTCGCGTATTGGTAGCCTCCCAAACGCGTCACCGGGCGCGCCTTGATCGTGTCGAAACGTCCATTGGCGTCCAGAAAACGGTCGTCGATGTGTAGCGCGACGACGCGCCCGATGACCACGCTGCTGCGGCGCTCACCGGGCCCGGTCGGTTCGATGTCGACGATGCGGACGACGTTGCATTCCAGGTTGACCGGAGACTCGGCAACACGCGGAGGCTTGACTTTGCGCGACGGCGCTTTGGTCAGTCGCGCAAGTGCAAACTCATCGATGCCGTGGGGCGCAGTCGCCGACGTGAGATTCATACGTTCGCGCAAATCGTAATTCACGAAGTTCGCAACGAACTCACCGCTTGCGCGCGCATTGGCGAGCGTGTCCTTCTCCCCGCGGTCCTCGGGCGCGTTGCCCGCGAACATCACCATCGGCGGTGTCGCGGAGATGCCGTTGTAATAGGAAAACGGCGCGAGATTGACGAGCCCTGCGTCGCTTATCGTGCTGATCCAGCCGATCGGCCGCGGCGCGACGATGGCGTTGAAAATCGTATTCTTGTACGTCGCGAAGTCGGTCGGCTCGAGATACATGAGGAACGATAAAATCTACAAAAGCCCCGCACGCTGCAACACGCCGTTCAGGCGCTGTTCCAGTTCGGGCGCTGCCGGCAGCATCGGCAATCGGTGCTCGTTGGTCCTGAGAATCCCCAAGCGCCGCATCATGTATTTCATAGGGATCGGATTGGTGTCGAAGAAGACGGCAAGGTTCAATTCATGCAATTCGAAGTGCAGCGCGCGGCCACGCGCTAAATCGCCGTCGCGCACGGCATTGCATAGCGCGGCGATCTTGCGCGGAACGAGGTTCGCGACAGCGTTCATCGTACCCACCGCCCCCAGCGCCATCATCGGGAAGGTGAACTCCTCGAGCCCAACGAACACACGGAAGTCAGGCCCGAAACGGACGAGCATCTGCGTGACGAAGCCGAAATCGTTGACCGCGTGTTTGATGCCGACGAAATGCGGGACGGCTTCGGCGATCGCCTCGAGTGTCGCGAGTTCGACGCTGACGGCGGTGCGGCCGGGAATGTGGTAGATCAAGAGCGGCAAATTCGTGCGTCGGCCCAAGTCCGTGTAGTACGCGACGAGCCCGCGCTGCGGCGGCCGGATGTAATACGGCGTGACGACGAGCAGCGCGTCAGCACCGGCGCGCTGCGCGTGCTCCGTCAACGTCACCGTCTCGGCGTGCGATTGCGATCCGGTTGCCGCGATCACCGGAATGCGCCCGCGGCAAACCTGCACGGCAACATCCACCAGGCGGTTGCGCTCGTCGAGCGTGAGTGTCGAGGGCTCCGATGTCGTGCCGTTGACGACGACACCGTGGGTGCCGTTAGCGATCTGGAATTCGAGCAGCTTGGCGTAGCCGTCATAGTCGACCGCGCCATTCAGGAAAGGGGTGACGATTGGGGGCGCCGAGCCGATCAACTGGTTCGGCGCGAGTACGATCATCCCGGCATCCGATTGGTCGCGAACCCACGCTCGCGGCCCAGCACTGCCGCGGGGTGTTTCAAGCTTTCCTGCCACAGCAACGATTCCATATAGATGTTGAGCGGCTGATCCTGCACCGTCAGCTCGTATACATAGTCGTCGTACGACGCATGATTGTGCACGGCCCAGCCAGGCGCCGACAGCATCAAATCGCCGGCCTTCCATTCGTACCGATTGCCCGCCACGATGCTGTAGCCGCGTCCGGAGAAGTAATAGTTGATCGCGGCGGAGACGTGCCGGTGCGGTCGATCGATGATGCCGGGTGGGCGAATCGTCATCGTGGCAAAAAAATTCGGCGTGATGCCGTTGGTGCGACCCGTCATCGGGTTGTAGTACATGTAGAGGCGCCGCCCGACGTACTGCTTGCCCAGCGCTTCGAGCTTGTCGAGCTCGGGCTTAACCTTGTCCCACGGAAAATACAAGACTTTCGACGCAGCGACCGGCGGATTGATCAGGACCTCGTAGGGCATCAACAAGCCGCCGTCATCGGTGACGGCAAACATGCCGAAGGGATTGTTGCGCCTAGGGTCGAGGTCGTCGTCTTCTTCGTCCGTCGCGGTGCTGTGCACGTTGGCATCCGGCGGGGTGGCGCCACCCTCGCAAATGTAAACCTGCATGTGCTGCAACAGCGGCACGTTCGAATAGGTCAATCGTACCTGCAGCCCGGTGCCGTGGTTCGCATGCGTATAGGACGTGTACGACGGATGATTCCAGACATCGTATTGACCGAATTCGATCGTGCGGTCGTCGACGTTGCAGACGCCGGAACCTTTGATGCAAAAATTGATCTCGGTTGCGTTGTGGCGCATCGGTAGCGATTTTTCGCCCGGCTTGAGCACCGACAACTTGACTTGAATGCCCGGCGCCAAGCCGGGCGCGTTGGGCGCGGCCAGCGGGTGCGCGACCAGGGCCTCGCGCCGCCCGCTCGAAGGCACCGGTCCGCTCGCCAGTCGGTCGATCTCGGCATCGATCGCCTCCTTCGCCACTACGACCGGCGGCCATGTTGTGTTGGGCGACGGCTCGCGATCCGTGACGTCGATGAACTGTCCCTGGTAGTGCGCGAAATGTTGCCGAAAGTCGTTCATCGCTTTGCTCCTTTGTCTGACTCAGCGTGCACGCTTAGCGTTGATCCTTGACCGGCGCGGCATCTCCGACGAACCCATCGGCAAAGATGGAAGGGACCGGCGCCGCGAGACGCAGCGTGTTGACGGCGATCGCGTGCGTCACATAGCGGCCGACCAGTAATACGACGGCGATGGCCTCTGCGGATGAGAGCAGCGCCGCCATCGCATCGAATTCTAGCGTGGCCTGACGCCCCCCCGTCGTCACGGCGGCGATGGCGTAGCGTTGCACCGCGCGCTCGGCTTCGTTCATCAGGTGCGGTCCCTCCGGGTCCAGCCGTTCGACCTCGGCGATCCAGTTGTGCGCATAGCCCAAGCGAACCGACAGGCGCTCATGCTGATTGCGTTCGTATTGATTTTCGAGGAGGCTGGCGACGGTCAGAACGGCCGTTTCCGTCAGGCGGTCCGGCAATGCTTCCTTGAGTGCGTCGGTAAACCGCATGAACGCGAGCAATGCGGCAGGCGCGTGCGCGGCACGTTTGAACCATTCGCCCAGATACCCGAGTCGAGAGACGCGTGGCCGCAGGTAGCCCGCGAGCTCGGGATGCATCGCGTGCAGTTCCAGTGGCGGAAGCGCTTGCGGCATAAGGGGCGTTTTTAGGACGTGCGTGAGCGACGAAGCGGAGCCTACGCCGCTGCAGCGGCTGGAGCAATCCTGAGTGTGCAGAATCCCAAAGAAGGGCAACAGACGCTTTCTGGGTGGCGCTTGCCGCTCCGTCCCATTGACGCAAACGGCAGGGCGTACCATTTCTCCCGTCGGAATATCCTACCGTAGATCATCAATGGATACATGGATCGAGATTATGGCAGCGGACGCCATCGAACCGGACAATGCCGTCGGTGTCGTCATCAATGGTCGCGACATAGCGATCTATAACGACGGTGGCGAGTTCTTCGCCACCGATAATATCTGTACGCATGCCCAAGCGTTCCTGTGCGACGGCTTTCTCGAAAACGGCGAAATCGAGTGCCCGCTGCACCAGGCTCGTTTCGACATTCGCACCGGAAAAGTCACGCGGGAGCCGGCGATCGAAGACATTGAAACCTTCCCGGTGAGAGTCGAAGCAGGAAGAATTTTCGTGAAGATCGAGTAAAGACACCGCGCGATCGCCGGCGGTGAGCGCCGCGGGAGTCGTCGCGGCTTTCGCTTCCGGGCATGAGAAACACGAACCGGAGCGCCACGAGCTGGACGCCGGTCTCCGCCTGATAGCGCCGTGCGCGGTCGAGGCGCGGCGGGACCTTAAAAAGCACACTGGCGAAATCCGGCGTAGCATGCATCCTCGTTTTAAGTAACCACGATGGGTGCGAACATGAACACATCGCCTTCCACACCACCGGCCCTGCCCCACTCCTTGCCACTGCTTCTTGCGCTGATCTTCGCCGTGCTGATCACCGGATGCGGGCAGCGCCATGCAGTCGTCCCCGACCGCAACGGTGAACCATTGATGCTGCTGGGCCATGATCCGGTTGCGTACTTCACCGTCGGCAAGGCGATTCGCGGCAATCCCGACATCGTTGCGCGGCACGAAGGCTCCGCGTACTACTTCGTGAGCGACGAGCATCGCGCCATGTTCATGCAGACGCCAGCCAAATATGTTCCCCAGTACGGCGCATTCTGCGCCAGCGGCGCGTCCTACGGCGTGAAGCTCGGCAGCGATCCGACCGAATTTCGAATTGTCGATGGGCGGCTCTTCGTTTTTGGCGACGTGCTGGGTCGCGAATACTGGCTGATGGATCCTAAGTGGCATATCGAGAAAGCCGATGCGCTATGGCCGGAGACCGGCGCGAACGGCCACCGCTACCAATCGCTCAAGCGCTTCGCGTTCAAGGTGCCGTGGTACAAGAACGGGAAACAAGTGCATGACGAGTGGCAGGCTGCGCATCCGGGCGCGAAGATCGATTACGACCCGGGTGGCGTGTTCACCAATCTTTTCGTCAAGTATCCGGGTTGGCGTGCGCGCGAGGGGCATGGGCAGCCGGCGCTCGGCCTGGTCGGCGTCGATCCTTGCCCGCCGGCGTGCATCGGTGCTGAATCGAAGGGCTACGCCGCCCAATAAAGCGTGCAAACAGATGGCACGCTGCCGCGCGGCGAAAAAAATCGGCAACGGATCGCGACTGGCGCGGGGTCGCTCCCAATCGCTTTAGCGTTGCGCCAGAAACTGCGCGATGCCGTCCCAGAAGACGTTCGATGCGCCAAGCGTGTTGTGGTCTTCGCGCGGCACCGAGAGCCAAGTCTTCGGCCCTGTCCAGGCGTCGAACAGCGCATGCGAACGATTTACTGGAATGATGAAATCCGCTTCGGCGACTATCGCGAGCAGCGGCATCTGATTTTGTCTCGCGACATCAACCGTGTCGAAGCGATGCCGTAACAGCAGCGAGACTGGCAGCCACGGATAGTGCTTCTGACCAATCGCCACGAGGCTATCAAAAGGCGAAACCAGCACCGCGCCGGCGACGCGTCGCTTCGCGGCAACGTGCGTCGCGAAGGCGGTACCGAGACTGCGCCCGAATACGACGATGCGTGCCACGTCGACGTCATCGCGCTGCGCGACCGCATCGTAAATCGCGAGCGCATCGGTGGTGAGTTCGCGTTCTCCCGGTGCGCCCTCGCTTGCACCGTAACCCCGGTAATTGAGCGCAACAAGCGACCATTCGCGCGGCCAGCGTCCATCCGCCAGCGTCCACGAAACTTCTTCGGCATTGCCTCCGAAATAAATGACGGCAGGGGCAGGCGCGGCAGCACTTCTGACAATCCAGCCGCGCAAGCGAACGCCGTCGGAGGCCACCACTTCCAACGCGACCGCGCGCGCCGGAAGATGAGTCGTCGCGGTAATCGGCTGCGGGAAAAAAATCAGACGCTCCTGCCCCAGCCACGCTGCCGCCGGCACGCCTAACGCAAATACGGCGGCGAGAATGAGCCATTCCATACCGTTGCGCCACTCCCTGCGCCACCCTCGCGGTGGTTGGTCCGCCATAACGGATTATAGTTGTGGTCGCCTTGCTGCCACCAGGTCCAGTCAGAGGCCCCCGCTTGCTTTCCCTTTGTAAGCGTCGCGCAATTCGCGCTTAAGCACCTTGCCGATCGGGCTACGCGGCAGAGCCTCCATCGTTTCCACCGCCGCCAGCCGCTGCATCTTGCCGAGCTTCGCATTCGCCCATTGCCGCAATTGCTCGGCATCAAGCAGCGCGCCCTTCTTCGCGACGACGAACGCCACTGGGGTCTCGCCCCATCGCGTCGACGGCACGCCGACGACGGCAACCTCGGCGACATCGGCACGCTGGCGAATGACCGCCTCGAGATCGCTCGGGTAGATGTTGAAACCGCCTGAGATGACCATGTCCTTTTTGCGGTCCAGCAGCACGAGAAAGCCGTCTTCGTCAAAGCAACCGATGTCACCGGTGCGAAAGAAGCGCTTGCCGGTTCGATCGAACCATTCGGCTTCCGCCGTCCGGGCGGACTGCCCATGATAGCCGGTCATCATCGCGCCCGAATGGCCGACCACTTCGCCGATTTCGCCGCGCGGCGCCTCGCGCCCCGCATCGTCGATCAGGCGAATGTCGTGTCCCGGGGCGGGGCGGCCGACGGTATGGAGTTTGGTCGGATTCTCGTGGGCGAGAAGAACGGCCGTACCCCCACCTTCGGTCATTCCGTAAAACTCGACGAGCCCGCCCGGCCAGCGCCGCAAGATATCGGCTTTCAGCGCCGCGGCGAACGGCGCACTGGTACAGAGCTTGACTTGGAAGGACGAGAGGTCGTAGCGTTCGAAATCGGCAAGCGCCATGATGCGCTGGTACTGCACGGGCACGAGCATCGTGTGCGTTGCGCGGTGCTGCTCCGCCAGCGCCAAATACCCCGCAGCCTCGAATTTCCCCATCAGCACGATCGTGCCCCCCAACGCCAGCGTTGGAAAGACGCACACCAGTGTCGTGTTTGAGTAAAGCGGTGTGGCGATCACCGCCACGCTCTCCGAGCCATAGCCGTACAGCCGTCCGCGCTGCATTTGCGACCAGCGCATCGCGTGTGGCTGCGTGATACCTTTCGGAGTTCCGGTGGTGCCGGACGAATAGATGATATTGAACGGCCACTCGGGCTCGATCATCGCAGGCTGTGGTTTCGCGCCGGCGTCCACCAACCAGGACTGCAGTGATTCGCCAGCACCGGAACCGTCAAGCGCGATGCACGTTGCCGCGATCGCAGCGCGGACAGGCGCGATGGTCGTCGCTGCTGCCGCATCGATAAAGAGGTGTCGCGCGCTGGCATCCGCCACCATGTCGGCGAGGGTCTCAGCCGTCGTCGACGGGGCCAGCAGCGCCACGGCGACGCCCGCGCGCAACGCGCCCAGGAAGACGACCGCGAACTCGATTGAATTTGCGCCGCAGATGGCAATGGCGTCACCTGGCTTTAAGCTTTCGCGTTGCAAAGTCGCGGCGACGCGGTCGATCAATGCGTCCAGTTCACCGTAGTCGAGCGTGCGGCCGTCCTGGACCAGCGCCGCATGCCGCGGCGCGCGCGCCGCGTGCAGGCGCATCAAGTCAGGAAGAGTGCCGAAGTCCTGGGCAAGGAGGTCTGCTAAAGCCATGGGTCGCAAGAATAGGTCAGCCGGAGAAACTGAAGGGGCGAAAATCCACCTAAGGCGCTCGCCCGGCGCCGTTAGCTCTGATGCATTGTCCCGGCCTGTCGCCTGCGACCGCGGCGATGCTTGATTCTTTGCGCGCAACTTGATAGGTTGCAAAAAAAACTACGCAACGTTGCCGCCGTATTGGATTGGCAACTCGCGCGAAAGGCTGGAGGGAGATGAAAGATGCGCTGAGCTTGGTACCTGCACCGCAGGGGCCCGCAAGGCCGGCTACGCCGCTGCTCACTCTGCGGAACCTGCGATGGGAGGCCTTGATTCCGTATGTGAGCGTTTATGCGCTCTGTCTCGGCGCATTCTTCATCCGCTTTGATCAGGCAATCCTCTCTCTCTTCGTGGTGTCCTACCTCGGTCGGATGTTTGGCCTCACCATCTGTTATCACCGCTATTTCGCGCACCGCTCGTTCAAGACGTCGCGCCCGCTGCAATTAATTCTCGCCGTCATCGGCTCGCTCAATCTCCAGGGTGGCGTGATCTGGTGGGCCGAGACGCACCGCTACCATCACCGGCACGCCGACACTCCGGACGACCTCCACTCACCCAGCTTCCAGGGCTTTCTCTATTCACACTATGGCTGGTATCTCAATAAGGACAACAAGTCCACGCACCTCGATCGGATGAAGGATCTCGCCCGCTTCCCCGAACTGGTTTGGCTAAACAACTACCATTGGGTTCCATTTGCAGTGTACACGGCGATCATCGCCTGGTCCTTTGGCTTTGCCGGCGTCGTCTGGGGCGTGTGCATCCCGACAGTCCTCCTGTGGGAAATGACGCATTGGGTGCAGTCGTTCAGCCACGCGTTGGGTGGATACCGGCGCTGGAACGATAGCCCTGACCAGAGCCGGAATCATTGGCTGCTCGGGTTGATTACGCTCGGCGAGTTCCACAACAACCACCACGCATTCGTCTCGTCCGCAAAGCAGGGGCACGTGTGGTGGGAGATCGACGGCGGCTATTACATCCTCAAGGCGATGGCAGGGGTGGGGTTGATCTGGGAACTGAGAGTCCCATCGGGCATTGCGAAGGGAGCAGAAGGGGGCCAATGAGCTGGAACGTAGAACCCCAGGGAGGAGCTGTGGTCGTCACCATGCGCTCGAACCCCGTCAACAAGATGAACCGTGAGTTCTTCGACGATCTGCACGTGGCGCTCGATCGCCTCGAGCGTGACCACCCGCGAAAGCCCATGGTGCTCACGGCTGAAGGCGCGACATTCTCCGCCGGACTCGATTTCGAAGACGTCTTTCCGCGCTTTGCGCGCGCCGACCCGAATGAGATCACGGCCTGGTTCGCGTATTTCCGCAGGAGCATTCTCCGCATGTTCGAGTTGCCGCGCCGCACCGTCGCGGCGGTGAACGGAAACGCGATCGCGGGCGGGTTGATCCTGGCGCTCTGTTGCGACCACCGGATCGCGGCAGGTGGGCGCGCCCGCTTTACGTTGAACGAAGTGGCCATCGGGATCCCGATGCCGGGCGTGTACGTCGAGATCGTGCGCCACGCGGTGGGCACGCGCGCGACGGGGGAGCTGATGCTCGACTGCCACGTTTATGAAATCGAGGAGGCGCTCGCCAAAGGCGTTGTCCACCGGGTCGTCTCGCCAGCGCAATTGATGGAGGCGGCGATCGCACAGGCGCAGGTAGTTGGCGACGACGCATTCTCGGCCTACGGTGTGAGCAAGGCGGCGTTGCTCGCGCCGACGCTGAACCTGATTCGCGGCGCCGCGCGGGCGTTCGATGAGGCAGCCATTCGAGCGGTGATGCTTTCTGATTCGCAGCGGGCGCAGGCGGCGGCCCTCGCGCAGCTGAAGGCAAAGGCAGCCAGATGAATGGCGCGGCCGCAGAACGAGCCTCCGCCCTGACGACAGCGCGGCCGGGCGGGATCGCGCGTCGCACCCTCGAGGAAATTCTCAGCCCCGTGGGGGTGGCGATCAACGGCGACGCCCCGTGGGACGTTCGCGTCCACGACGCACGTTTCTTCGAGCGCGTGCTCGCTGAGGGCACGCTTGGCCTGGGCGAGAGTTACGTCGACGGCTGGTGGGACTGCGATCGCCTCGACGAGCTGGTCTGCCGCGCGATTCGCTGCAACCTCGACCACCATATACTCGACTGGCGCAACAAGCTCTTTCTTGTGCTGATGCGAACGCGCAACCTGCAGACTCTGACGCGGGCGAAGCATGTCGCCGAGAGTCACTACGACCTCGGTAATCATTTCTTTTCGCAGATGCTCGGTCCAACGATGAATTACTCCTGCGCGTATTGGCGCAATGCCGTGGATCTCGATGGCGCGCAGGAGGCAAAGATGGATCTCGTCGCGCGCAAGCTGCAATTGCGTCCCGGCGACCGCTTGCTCGACATCGGCTGCGGCTGGGGCTCGATGGCGCGCTTTGCGGCCGAGCGCTTTGGCTGCGAGGCCGTCGGTATCACCATCTCCAGGAGGCAGTACGAATGGGCCGAAGAGCGGTTGCGTAGCACCCCGGCGAGGGTGCTCTTGCTCGATTATCGGAGCCCGGAATTGCAGCGGCTTGGCCCGTTCGACAAGATCGTCTCCATCGGCATGTTCGAGCACGTGGGGCGGCGGAACTATCGCGGATTTTTTTCCGTGGTTCAATCGCTGCTGAAAAGCGACGGATTGTTCCTCCTCCATACCATCCTCAATGACCACACGCCTGCCGAGCCCTGGGTCAACCGATACATCTTCCCGAACGGGATGCTGCCCTCGCACATCGACCTCGATCGCGCCCTCCGCAAACTGTTCGTCGTCGAAGATCTTCACAACTTCGGTGCGGATTACGACCGCACGCTAATGGCGTGGCACGCCAATTATTCGCGCTACGAGACGCAGCCGGATTTCCCTTATTCAGTGCGATTCCAGCGGATTTGGCGGTATTACCTGTTGACGTACGCAGGGAGTTTCCGGGCACGCACGCGAAATCATCTCTGCCAGATCGTTCTGGCGAAGAGCGGTGTGCCAGGCGGCTACCGCTCGGTGCGCTGAGAGTCCGACGAACCGCTGCGCGGCTGCACCGCAACCAAAGAGGGACCCGCATCCTTACCAGCGGTGGGGCGCAGCTCGTTCAACAGCTGGCTCGCAGCGGCAAGATCGACGGTGCCGAGGCCCTGCGTGAACCAACCGTAGATCGGTTGGACGATGTCGAGTGCCTCTTCGCGGCGGCCCTCTCCGAGGAGGAGGTGACCGAGACTGACGGCGGTGCGCAACTCGAAGGCGCGCGCCTGCTGACGGCGCGCGATCGCGAGCGACTCACGAAAGAGCCCCTCGCTTTTTTCGGTGTCGCCGGGCGACGCAGCGCTGAGCGCCTCGCCGCGCAGGCGCAAGAGCTCCGCCCGAAAGAAGAACTCGCCGTTCTTGTCCTCGGTCGCCGCGCCTTCATCGAGGACACGGAACGCCTCCTCGTGTCGGCCGGAGGTCAGCAGCCCCCACGCTTGCGCAGCGTGGAAGAAGGTCACGCCGGCGCGCGCGCCGGTGCGCATCCAGGCCGCGACGCCGTCGCGGAGGAGGTCGATACCTTCGCTGCCGTGGCCCAGCCCGGTGAGCGCCCAGCCACGAACGATCGAACTCATCGCTGCCCAAAGGGCCAGGCGATGTTCGGCACTGAGAGCCGCGGCGTGGTCGGCGTGATCGCGCGCGCCGGCATAGTCACCGCGGTGGGCCTCGACGATGCCGAGGTAGCACAGCGCGAATGCGACGCTCACGGGATGCTTGAGATTTTGCGCGAGCCGGAGCGCGGCTTGCGAAGCAGCGAGTCCCTCGTCGCCATGGCCGAGCAGCCAGAGGGACCAGCCGCGATAGAGGCCATGGGCGACGCCGGGGTCGTGGCCGAAGCGGAACGCGAGCGTGCCGTGCTGCTGCCGGTTGTAAAGGCTTAGGCCGCGCGTTGTGTGCTCGCGGGCGCCGACCAAATCTCCGATCAGGAGATAGCTCGTCCCGAGCGCGCGGTGCGCGAGCATGAGGGACGTGGTGTTGTTCGCGCCCTCAGCCTGCGCGAGCAACTGGCGTCCCAGTTGAACGGCGGTTGGGAGCCGGCCCGCCACCATCGAGAATTGCCACAGCCCGACCAATGCGACAAACTTTTGCTGGTCATTGCCAACTTCCTCGCACAACGCGAGGGCGCGCGCGTATGCGGACTCGACTGACGGGGACGCAAAGCCCTCGACGGCAGTAAGTGTCATACCGCGCGCGAGTTGCACCTGCAACTCCTGTTGCGCGCGTTTCTCCGCGCTATCCACGTGCGGCAGCAGGCGAAGCGCCTGGTCGAAGTGACGCAACGCTTCGACGTTGGCCGAATGCTCGATGGCCCTGACACCGGCTGCTTGCCAGTTTCTCAACGCCGGCTCAATGCACTCGGCTTCGCCGTAGTGGTGCGCAACCACTTCGGGCTGCGTCGATGCGATGACCGGAAATCGCTCCTCAAGCGCGCGCGCGATCTTTTCGTGGTGCGTACGCCGGACGCTCTTGAGCTGCGACTGGTACGCAGCGTCTTGAATGAGCGCGTGCTTGAACTCAAAGGTCTTGGTGCGCGCCGGCCGGCGTTCGTAGATGATCTCGGCTTCCTGCAGACGCGCGAGCGCGCGGGACAGCTTGTCCTCCGGCACCCCGGCGGCGGCCGCCAGCAAGTCATAGCTGAAGCTGCGACCGATGACCGCGGCGACGTGCGCGACCGACTTCTCCTGCGGCAGACGATCGAGCCGAGCCATCAGCGAATCGTGCAACGTCGTCGGGATCGCCAGGTTGGGCAACGTGCCTAGCAGCGCGTAGTTCTGCTGGCCCTCCGACAATAGCCCCGAGTCCAACACCGTCTTGGTCAATTCTTCGGCGAACAACGGCACGCCATCGGCCTTCGCGACAATCTGCGCCATGACGTCCGCGGGCAGCGCTTTGCCGGCCGTGATTCCGGCGACTATCGCCTTGACCCCACGCTCGGCGAAGCGCTCGAGGCGAATTTCCGACACATAGTCGTGCGACGGCCATCGTGCCTCGAATTCCGGCCGGCAAGTCACGAGCAGCAGTACGGCGAGCTTGTCGACACCGCTGACCATCTTGTGCAAGAGATCCAGCGTCGATGGGTCGATCCAGTGCACATCTTCTACGACGCACAGCAGCGGAGCTTTCCGGGCCAGCGCAGGGAGTCGGCTTAACAGCAAGCCCATGGTCTGTTCGCGCTGGCGGCTAGCGTCCAGCATCAAAGTCGAATCCAAGCTCCCGCAGGGGATCGACAGCAACGAGGCGATGAGAAGAAGCCCCGTCTCGCGCTCAACGTCCGAGAACCTGAACAGCGCACCCAGTTTCTTGCACTTTCGCTCGTCGCTGTCGTCAGCCGCGAACTTGGCCGCCTGCTCGATATGCGCGATGACCGGATGCAGTGCGCTGTTAGCGTGGTAGGGCGAGCACTGATACTGCAGACGCTGATGCGGCTGACCCTTGAGGCTATCGCAAAAAAATTGCGTGATGCGCGACTTGCCGATCCCGGGTTCCCCGCGTATGAGCACAACCTGGCCGTGCCCCGCGGAGGCCCGCTGCCAGCAACGATCGATCATCGCCAGCTCGCGCTCACGCCCGACCATCGGCGTAAGGGTCTTGCCGTGCGCCGCGTCGAAGCGGCTCGCCGTCGCTTTTTTTCCCTTGACGCCCCACACTTGCACCAGCGTCGGGATGCCCTTGATCTCGTGCAAGCCAAGGTTGACGTAGCGAAACCCACCACGGGCAAGACGCTGCGTACGCGCGCTGATGACCACCGAATTCGGTTCGGCGACGCTCTGCAGCCGCGCCGCGAGATTGGGCGTCTCGCCAACGACCGCCCATCGCTCCGACACACCTTCGCCGACCAGGTCGCCCACGACGACCTCCCCCGTAGCGATCCCCACCCGCACCGACAAACCGCTCACCTGTTTGTGTCCGAGCGGCGCACGTACCGCGCGCAGGGAATCGACAATCGCGAGACCGGCAAGCACCGCACGCTCGGCGTCGTCCTCGTGCGCCTTGGGAAATCCAAAGTAGGCCATGATGCCGTCACCGCTGAATTTCGCCACGGAGCCATCGTAGCGTCGGATCTCCGCCGACACGAGGGTCTGGTATTGGCGAATGACGTCACGCAGGTCTTCCGGATCGAGCTTCGCCGACAGCGCTGTAGAGCCAACCATGTCGCAGAACATGATGGTGAGCTGACGACGTTCCGCGGCAGCGTCGCGAGCCACGTCAGCGCCGGTCGGCGCGGCATTCGTTTCGAGCGAGGCGCCGCATGCGCCGCAAAACCTGCTGGCCGGCGAATTGGCAGCACCACAGTTGAGGCACGACACCTCGAGCCCGCCGCCGCACTTTTCGCAGAACCGGGCGCTGTCGCGGTTCGCGAACTTGCAAATAGGGCACTGCATGCGTCGTTCCCGCGAGACGTCCGAAACTCTTAAAAAATCCGGGAAAAGTATATATGAGAAGGCGTCGTTGTTAGAGGGAGAGAGCTGACCGCCTGGGCGCGCGACCAGGCTCATTGCGACGGCAAACGGCTCCGCGAGTTGTGCGCGCCCGGCCATAGAGGCTAACGACGATACAATGACCGAGGAAAAATGAAGGATCGAATTGCTTAGTTTCTGGAACAGGAAGCATCCCAAGTCGCAAGGTGAGCCGGAATCCACCTACGCGTGGGTGCGCCTGGCGGTGACGCTCTTGCTATCGACCCTAGGCGGCGTCGGCATGTGGTCGGTGGTGGTCGCACTGCCGGCGGTGCAAGGAGAGTTCGGTGTCGCCCGCGCGGATGCGTCGCTGCCCTACACGCTGACAATGATCGGTTTCGGTGTGAGCGGCATTCTGCTGGGCCGGCTCTCGGACCGCTTGGGAATCATGGTTCCAGTGATCATCGGGACGGTTACGATGGCGCTTGGTTACGCCGCTGCCGGTGCGGCTACCAACCTTTGGCAATACACGCTTGCCCAAGGCTTGCTCGTCGGCGCTGGCAGCTCGGCGACGTTTGGACCGCTCCTCGCGCACACTTCCTTGTGGTTCAACCGCCGGCGCGGCATTGCGGTGGCGATCTTTGCGAGCGGAAATTATCTCGCAGGCACTGTTTGGCCACCGATAGTGCAGCACTTTATCGAGAGCGTCGGCTGGCGTCAGACCTACTTCGGTATCGCCCTTTTTTGCGTCGCGAGCATGCTCCCGCTGGCGCTGCTGCTGAGGAGGCCGCCTCCGATCACTGGGCCGGCACCGGCTAGCGCGGGTGCCGCGCCGGGGTTGCGCTCCATGCAAGCGCTCGGACTTTCAAAGGGCGCACTGCAAACCCTGCTGATCGTTGCCGGCGTGTCCTGTTGTGTGGCGATGTCGATGCCGCAAGTACACCTGGTCGCATACTGCGGTGATCTCGGCTATGGGCCAGCGCGCGGGGCGCAGATGCTGTCGCTCATGTTGGCCTGCGGGATTGTGAGCCGGCTGACGTTCGGTTTCATCAGTGACCGAATCGGCGGGCTGCGCACGCTACTGCTCGGCTCGAGTCTGCAGTGTTCGGCGCTCCTGCTCTTCTTGCCGTTCGACGGGCTGGTGTCCCTCTACGTGATCTCGGCGCTATTCGGCCTATTTCAGGGCGGCATCGTGCCCTCCTACGCCATCATCGTGCGCGAGTACTTCTCGCCAAAGGAGGCCGGTGCCCGAGTTAGCCTCGTGATCACGGCGACGCTCTTCGGCATGGCGTTGGGCGGGTGGATGTCCGGTGCCATCTTCGACTTGACCGGTTCGTACGATGCCGCGTTCGTCAACGGCATTCTGTGGAATCTGGTGAACGTTGCAATCGCGCTGTGGTTGTTGCGACGGGCGACGGTGCGGCCTGTACGGGCCCGCCGGGAGGAAACGAAGGTTGAGCTCGCAAAGCAAACTCCGTAAGAGATCGCGGTGAGGCGCAGCGCTAGTTCGGTTGGAGTGCCATTGATTTGAATGCCCGCGCTCGCTGCTGCTTCTGAAACGACGGAAGCTCGCGAAACGCAACGATCTTTCGCCCTCGGTATTGCTGATACTCACTGATAAATGTCTGGGTGTCGTTGTACGGGCCGGCGATACGTCCGGGACGCTTCGAGTCAGCAAAAAAATAGTGCTGGCCGTCGCGCTTGAAACTTGCCAGCCAGTGCAAACGAAGCGTGTTTCCTTCGATTTGAATCGGATCAAACTCGATCATCAGGTATTTCGAGTCGCTATGAGGATCGATGCGTTGCAATGTTTCGACTGCAAAACGCGCGAGATCGACGCAGACACCGGATTTACCGGCGAAGAATTCCGATGGTGTATAGATCGCGAGCGGCATCTGTTTCGCCCGTTGGGTTTCCGACAGGCGAACGGCTCGCAATCGGTCGTAGGAAAAGTTCGCGGCGATCCACGCATTGATGTCTTCCGGTGATTTCCAGATCTGCATCGAACGTTCATGCGAATCCGCCGCTTTGAATGGGACAGTCGAATCGCGTGCGTGTTCCGGCGCATCGGAATCGATAGCCAAAGGGGCGCTGGCGCAGCCGAAAAGCAACAGCGCTGATAGGGCACACAACTTGCGCATGCCTCTAGTCTACGTCGTTGGTGAAGCGCCCGCGCCTGTGGCTCCGCCCCCTTGGTGTGATGCGCCCTGACGACGCGCTCGCGCGGTAGCAGATATTGAGTAGCTAAGCGTTGCTCGAACCATCTCGAGGAGGCTGCCATGCTCTATCTTTCCTGGCGTAGTTATCCTCTTACTCACCGTCGCCTCCGTACACGCGATCCAGGGGATCCAGGGGATACTTAAGATGGGACCAGGCAAACGAATGGTGATACGCCATTGCGAGGTTGAACTCGCGCTGCGCTGCTTCGTTGCATTCGACCTTGAACTGCGCCTTGCCCAACACCGGTGTGCCGGTCGTTTCATGAGCCGCGACGGGCGACGCCGACATCATGCCGAAGGTAGCCGCGGCTAGTATCAGCGAAAAGCGGTCAATCGGCATTTCATGGGATCGCCTCAGTTAGTTTGAATGGCCTGGGTAGCGCCAACGCAACGCTGCCCCGTTGAATATTGCTACCCGCTCCGACCGGGCTCTGTGGCGGCTATTCAATGGGCAGGAACCCCTCGACGGAAAGATACCGCTCGCCCGAATCGTAATTGAAGCCGAGCACGCGATCATCCGGCGCGAGCTCCGGCAGCTTCTGCGCGATAGCCGCGAGCACCGCACCGGAGGAAATGCCGATCAGCATGCCCTCCTCTTGCGCCGCGCGCCGAGCCATCTCCTTCGCGGCGTCTGCCTCGACCTGAATGACGCCATCGAGCAGCGTCGTGTCGAGATTCTTCGGGATGAAGCCGGCGCCAATGCCCTGGATCGGATGCGGCGAATGCGTACCTCCGGAAATGACCGCCGAGGCGGTCGGCTCCACTGCAAATACCTTGAATCGCGGCCATTGCTTCTTTAGCACCTGGGCACAGCCGGTGATGTGACCACCGGTGCCTACGCCCGTGATCAGTGCGTCGAGACCGTCAGGGAAATCGCTGAGAATCTCGCGCGCGGTCGTGCGGGCGTGCACTTCCACATTGGCAGGGTTCTCGAATTGTTGCGGCATCCACGACCTCGGTGTTGCAGCGATCAGCTCCTGCGCCTTGGCAATGGCGCCTTTCATGCCTTCGGCCCGCGGCGTCAACACCAGTGTCGCGCCGTACGCGAGGATCAGGCGCCGCCGCTCGATCGACATGCTGTCCGGCATCACCAGAGTAAGCTGGTAGCCCTTGACCGCGGCGACCATCGCGAGCCCGATGCCTGTATTGCCCGAGGTCGGCTCGATGATCGTGCCGCCGGCGCGAAGTTTGCCCGTGGCCTCGGCGTCCTCGACCATTGACAGCGCGATGCGGTCCTTGATCGATCCCCCAGGGTTATCGCGCTCGGACTTGATCCAGATGTGACGCGATGAGCCGAACAGGCGGTTGATCCGAATGTGCGGTGTGTTGCCGATCGTGGCGAGGATGTCGGCGGCTATCATGAGTTCTCGACAATGAGATTGTTCGGTCGGACGGAAAGTCTTGCGGCGAACCGCACGAACGGCGGTGAGATGCTGTTGAATCCAGTCGTCGATTTTACCCCAGCCCTCCTTCCTTTCCGAGTGATTCGAGCATATGCGCGCGTTCCAACAACCGCTTTGCATTGAAATAAGCGGGTGGCTCTATCCATAGCCCGTTGACGAGTGGTCGGTCGCGACCCTCGGCTCGTGCAACCTCAAACGCATGAACAATTTTGGTGGCTGACGCGATTTCGTCGTTACCTGGCGTAAAAACTTGGTGAATGACGGCCACTTGCGCGGGCAGGACGGCGCTCTTGTTCCGGTATCCAAGCCGGCGCGAGCGCCGCGACTCACGTTCGCACCCCTCGCTATCCGAGAACGTGTAAGGCGCATCGATCGGTTCGATCGACAGAGCGCGCGCTTCAAGGAGAAAGCGCGACCGGGCATACGCGATCTCCTCTGCCTGCGGACTGCGTTCCGCAAGGAGATCGGACGCCAAATCCTCCGCGCCGAGCAACGCGCTCTTGACGCGCACACTTGCCCGAATGATCTCGGCAAGATTCATGACTCCCGCTGCCGTTTCGATGGTCGGCACAATCTCTATCCTTGCGGCGAGCATTCCATGGATCGTCTCCAGACGGTCCAACTCGCGTGCAAGCGCAGCGATCTGCAATCCGCTCACAGCTTTGGGCAAGAGTACGAGTTGGGGTCTGGCCGGAATGACCGCCGCTAGGTCCTCGGTGCCGCGGCTTTCCAACGAGTTTATGCGAACCGCCGCGATGATCCCGGTTCGACGCGCTTCCGCGTACAGCTCTGCCGCTTGGCGGCATGCTGCTTCTTTCAAGTGATCTGGCGTGAAGTCTTCTAAGTCCTGAATCAGCACGTCGGACGAGCTGCGAGCGCGGCCGCGTGGGCGTTTGCATCCGCACCGGCGGCAAACAAGAACGACCGTCTCAACGCGGGAGTACGCACGGTTCGCGTTCCTTCTTCAGTTGGTCTTAACTTCGCGGGTTATCGCTGGGATGAATCATGTCGTCGTACCCGCGTTCCGTGCGGCACCGTAGGAAACCGTACCAGCGCCCGTGCTCAGCGCCGCTCGCGGATGATCGTCAACCCGATCAGCCGCGAGACGACCGTCGCGATGTACCCGATGCCGGCAAACTGTTCCAGCATCACCAACACGCGCGCGGGCGAGGCGAGCGGCAGAATATCGCCGCTGCCCACGCCCGAGAGCGTGGTAAAGCTCAGAAACAACAATTCCATCCAGCTGCGCGGGCGCTCGGGTTCGACCAGGCCGGTGAAGCTGCCGGGATACCACGCTTGGCAGACGAAGAAGGCGTAGGCGAACCCCCAGGCCAGCAAGGTGAAGGTGGCCCCTGCGGCGTACAGTTCGTCGGCGCTGACGCGGTGGTCGTGCAGCATGTACCGGATCAGCCCGCCGGCAGCATAGAAATACAGCGCTGCTTCCAGCATCGACGAGGCTGTGTTCCAGCCGGGGCGTTCCAGCACGATCGACGCCAACGAAAGGCCGACCGCCGGCACCGCGAGCAGCCAGGCGATCCAGTTCTGCCCCGGGCTGTGGTTGACCACCCATACCGCCAGCGGCACCACGACCAAGCCGACCGCTCCCAGCAACAAGCGGCCGCTGTGGGTGTCGTCCATCAACGGATACAGCAGCAGGCTCGCCAACTGCGCGGCCAGCAGGAACGCGGAAGGATGGTGCCGCAGGTAACGGCGCCAGCGCGGGCGCGGTGTGGCATTTGTGTTCAAACCCCCGTCTCCGTCGCGTTCGACCTGCCTCGCCGCGGGTCGCTGCTTGTTCCCGCTATGTGCTTGTGGCGCGCTCAATGCTTCGCCAGCTCCAGCCTGCCGATCTGGTTGCGATGCACCTCGTCGGGCCCATCCGCCAGGCGCAGCATGCGCGCATGCGCGTACGCCTGCGCGAGCCCAAAGTCGTCGCAGATTCCGGCGCCGCCGTGCACTTGAATGGCCCAGTCGAGCACTTGGCAGGCCATCACCGGTGCGGCCACCTTGATCATCGCAATCTCGGCGCGGGCCGCCTTGTTGCCGACGGTGTCCATCATCCAGGCCGCCTTCAACGTCAAGAGCCGCGCCTGATCGATCATGATGCGCGCCTCGGCGATCCGCTCGAGCGTCACCGTCTGCTCCGCCAGCGGCTTGCCGAACGCGACCCGCGCCTTCGCCCGCGCGCACATTTTCTCCAGCGCGCGCTCCGCGACGCCGACCAGACGCATGCAGTGGTGGATGCGTCCGGGGCCAAGGCGTCCTTGCGCGATTTCGAAGCCCCTCCCCTCGCCCAGCAAAATGTTTGCGACGGGGACGCGTACTTCGACGAAATCGATTTCCATGTGCCCATGCGGTGCGTCGTCGAAGCCGAATACCGGCAAATACCGCAAGATGTTCACACCCGGCGTGTCGCGCGGGACGAGGATCATCGATTGCTGGCTGTGCTTCGAGGCTTGGACATCGGTCTTGCCCATGAAGATGAAGAGCTTGCAGCGCGGATCGCCGGCACCCGACGCCCACCACTTACGGCCGTTGATGACGTAGTCGCCGCCATCGCGCGCGATCGAACTCTGGATGTTGGTTGCGTCGGATGAAGCAACGCCGGGCTCGGTCATCGTGAAAGCCGAACGTATCGTGCCTGCGAGCAACGGTTCGAGCCACTGCGTTTTCTGCTCCGCGCTGCCGTAGCGCTCCAGCACTTCCATGTTGCCGGTGTCGGGTGCCCCACAATTGAACACCTCCGGCGCCCAGTGCACGCGGCCCATGATTTCGCAAAGGGGCGCGTATTCGGAGTTGCTGAGTCCCGCGCCTCGCGTCGATTCCGGCAGGAAGAGATTCCACAAACCGGCCGCCTTGGCCGCAGCTTTCAGCTCCTCGATGACTCGCGTGGGCTGCCAGCGCTCGCCCGCGGCGACCTCGGCGTCGAATCGGTGTTCGTTAGGATAGATGTGCTCGTCCATGAAGGTCGCAAGCTTCGCCTGCAACTGCCGCACCTTCGGGGAGTACTCGAAGTCCATGACCATCCTTCGCAATCAGCGTTTTAGTCTGCGGCGTGCATCTGCTCGACCTGCTTCCATCCGAGTTCTGCCATGGGCCGCGCGCGTCGGCCGGTCTCCAGTGCGAGCTCACTTGCGGCATTGCCGGCGACCGCACGCGCCATGACGCCCTGGAAAATCGCAGCCATGCGGAACATGTTGTAGGCGAGGCAGAAGCTCCAGTCCTTGGCGCTCGGCTTGGCCGCGACCCCGGTGCGGCGCAAGTACATGTCCAAATACTCATCCTCGGTGGGAATGCCAAGCGCCGCAAGATCGCAACCGCGCAAGCCGCGGAATTCGACTGACGAGAGCCGCCACGTCATCATGTGGTAGGAGAAGTCCGCCTTCGGGTGACCAAGGGTCGAGAGCTCCCAGTCGAGCACCGCCAGCACTCGTGGCTCAGTGGCGTGAAAGATCATGTTGTCAATGCGGTAATCGCCATGGACGATCGAGGTCGCCTCGTGGGCCGGAATGTTCTGCGGCAACCAGGTGATGAGATTGTCCATCGCGTCGATCTTCTCCGTTTCCGACGCTTTGTACTGCTTGCTCCAGCGATCGATCTGTCGCGCGAAATAGTTGCCGGGCCGGCCGTAATTGGCAAGACCGATGGCGGCGAAATCGACACAGTGGAGCGCCGCGATAACGCGGTTCATCTCGGCGAATATTCCGCGCCGTTCAGCTGGCGCCATGCCCGGTAACTGCGGGTCCCACAATATCCGGCCGTCGACCCAGTCCATGATGTAGAACATCGTGCCGATCACCGTATCGTCGGTGCACAGGCAGTAGGTCCGCGGCACCGGCACGGCCGAACCCGCGAGTGCCGATATCACTCGATACTCGCGATCGACGGCGTGCGCGGAAGGTAAGAGCACGCCGGAGGGTTTGCGCCGTAGAACGTACGATTTTCCCCCGGCTGTGAGCTTGAACGTCGGATTCGACTGGCCACCCTTGAACTGCTCGACCTTGAGCGAGCCGCTGAAGCCTTCGACGTGGGCGCGTAAGTAGCGCTCGAGCGCAACGACATCGAAGCGATGCGCGTCCGCAACCGGGCGCGTTCCCAGGTAATCGTCGAAATGGCCCATGCGAAAAGTGGTTTCACCCTTTCCGCGGCACCGCTTCGACGGGCCCGCGACGATCATGGCGCAGCATGAACGTGCCGCTGGCCTTGGCGACCAATTTGCCCGCTTGGTCGCGCGCGTCGCCTTCGCAAAACGCGACTTGTCGGCCCAGATGAAGGCAGCGACCCTCGGCGATCAGTGTTCCTTGACCGGTTCCGATGAAGCTCGCCTTCATTTCGACGGTAATCGCGCCGTTGGCCGTCGCGTCGAGCGTGCGCGCGGCCAATGCCATCGCGATGTCGAGCAACGTCATGACCACACCGCCATGCGCGGCTTCATAGCTGTTCATCAATTCGGGGCGCAGATCGAGCTCTAACACCGCGCGGCCGCCGCCCTTCTCTTTCAACCTTACGCCGAGATGGCTCGCAAACGGAATGGTGCGGCCGAGCGCTTGTGCTATTTCCATTGCGGCTCGTTCCGTTGCCGGTTGCAAATGTGTGCGTTAGATGGCGGTAACGCCACCGTCGACAGCGACGATCTGTCCAGTGATGAACGAGCAAGCGTCGGAAGCAAACAGCGCGACCAGGCCCTTCAAGTCCTCCGGGCCTCCCAGACGCTTCAGCGGCGCTTTCTCGGCCGCTTCGTTTCCAACGAGCTCCAGAACGCCCTTGGTCATTTTGGTGGGAAAGAAACCGGGGGCGATCGCGTTGACGTTGATGTTGTATTGCGCCCACTCAGCCGCAAGCGAACGCGTGAAATTGACGACACCGCCTTTGCTTGTGTTGTAGGCGATGGTCGCCGGCCGGCCGGGATCGCCGCCACCGACAACGCCCAGGATCGAGGCAATGTTGATTACCTTGCCGCGGCGGCGCGGCACCATGCTCCGCCTGCCGACTTCCTGGCACGTGACGAACATCGCGGTCAAGTTCAGATTGATGACCTTGTGCCAGGCCTCCAACGGATGCTCAATCGTCGCTGCGCCCCACGTGGTCCCGGCGTTGTTCACCAGGATATCGATGGGACCCAGCGCCGCGATCGCTTGCTCGACCGCAGGCGCGATGGCGGCCGTGTTGGACATGTCGCACACCAGCGGCACCGCGGTGATCCCAAGAGCGGATTTAAGATGCGCCGCAGCCTGGTCGAGCTCATCCGCCTTGCGCGCGGTCAACGCGACCTTGGCGCCCATTTCACCTAACGCCTCGGCCATTTGCAAGCCGAGGCCGCGCGAACCGCCGGTGACCAGCGCTACCCTGCCGGTCAAATCGAAAAGTTCTTTGACGCTCACGACGAGCCTTGCCGTTACTTCAGCTGCAACCCGAGTCGTTCGATGTTCACGCGCTCGCTCTGCAACGTCTCCGCCGCCCAT
>Ga0136617_10001000_pt1 | contig 24769 bp, 22 predicted proteins | sample AntDrymUQ3222106_2_FD_129672 | JGI IMG/M metagenome (GOLD analysis project Ga0136617, IMG submission 129672) | Polar desert sand microbial communities from Dry Valleys, Antarctica - metaG UQ322 (21.06) | ecosystem: Environmental > Terrestrial > Soil > Desert | place: Antarctica: Dry Valley...
CCCTCAACCGCCTTACCCCGATCACCCAGACCACCTGGGTCCGCTGTGGTTCACCGACAGACTCTCTCGGAAAAATCTTGAAAATGTTCTCCGGGGTGGTGGTCGGAGGGGCCGGAACTGTCGGTGGTGGCGGGGATGATCCTGGTGTGACCGAGAGCCCGCTGCCCTCCGCGCACACCGCCATGGCTGCGGGGCTGGACGCGCTGTCCGCGGCCGTGGGCCCGGGTGCCTCCGACGCGGAGCTGCTGTCGGCGTTGACGATCTGCGAGGGCGTCACCCGCCGCGTGGACTGTCTCGCGGTCGGGGTGATCGCGGATCTGGACCGACGCGGGACGTTCCTCGAGCGGGGCTACCGCAACCCGACCGCGGCGGTCGCCGACCTGCTCGGGTGGGACCGGTTCGAGGCGCGGCGCCGGGTGGTGGCTGCGGAGCAGGTGTGTGCGCGGGTCGGGCTCGACGGACAGGTGTTGCCGGCGCGGCTGCCGGCCACCGCTGAGGTGTTCACGACCGGGCAGGTCGGGTTGCGGCATGTGGAGACGATCGCGAGGGTCCTGGCCTCCGACGCCGCGGGGCGGCTGTCGCCGTCGGTGTGGGCCGGCGCGGAGGCGGAGCTGACCGACAAGGCCACCGTCTACGCCCCCGGAGAGCTGTCCGCGTACGGGACGCGGCTGGTGGAGGTCCTCGATCAGGACGGACCCGCCCCCGACGACCGCCCCCCGGTGTCGGTCAACGAGCTGTCACTGGCCCGGAACCGGGACGGGTCCGGTGGGCGGATCAGCGGGCGGTTCGACGACGCCGCCCTCTACGACGCGATCGCCACCGCCGTCGACGCCGGAGCGAAACCCCTGACCGGCGAGGATGACCGGAGCACGCCGCAGCGCCAGGCGCAGGCGTTGGCCGAGATCTGCGGCTACGTCCTCGACCACGCCGACCTCCCCGAGACGGGCGGGTCCCGCCCGCACCTGAACGTGCTCCTGTCCTGGGAGGACCTGCAGGCGCAGACGCGGGCGGCGATGCTGGACTTCGGCGGCACCCTCGCCCCGGAGACGTTGCGGATGCTGGCCTGTGACGCCGCGGTCATCCCCGTCGTCATGAACGGGGTCGGGCAACCCCTGGACGTCGGGCGGAGCAAGCGCACCATCCCCGACGGGTTGCGCCGGGCGGTGGCCGCCCGTGATCGGGGGTGTGCGTTCCCCGGGTGTGGGCGGACGGTGTCGTGGTGCGAGGTCCACCACATCCGCCCGTGGCAGGACGGCGGCGCGACAGCGCTGACCAACTGCGTCATGCTCTGCACCGCCCACCACCGGCTGCTGCACCACCCCGGATGGTGTGTCCAGATCCGTGACGGGCTACCGGAGTTCCTCCCACCGTGCTGGATCGACCCCGACCGGATCCCGCGGCGCAAACCCCTCGCACACCTGATCAACGGACCCTGAACCCGACCACCGCTCGCGCGGGCGGCGGCACCCCGCACCACCCTGTGCAGCCGCCCACGTGAGGCACTCAGAGCCTGGTGGTGAACCACAGTGGACCCGGCCGGGGCCGTGGGCGCGGGTGGCGATCTGGTCACGTCGGCGTATCGGGACGCCGGTGCTGGAGCCGACATCCCGGATGGTCGATGCGGCACCGCTGTCTGGTCGGTGACTACGAGCGTTGCCCGCCCCTCACGAGGCCATGGTCCCGCGGACCACAACCATGACCACGACCAGGCGGCTGGTACGCCACACCACCGCCAACCCACCACCTCGGTGGAGTGGTGCCCCGCAGAGGTCGGAGATCCTGGTGTTTGCGTCAGAGAAGAGAAGGGACAGGCCTCTGGGTGTCGTGGACATGCCCTGCCCGTTCACCCCTCGCCGCGGGGACGCGTCCTCATCCGGGCTCGCCGCGGCGCTTGCGGTACAGGATCCAGCCCAGGTCGATCAACGCAACAACGGCCACGACGGCCAGCACGACCGCGAACCAGCCCAGGCCGGCCCGCTGGGCGAGCACAGCTCCGACGGCACAGACAACGAGACCGAAGGCGGCCAACACGGCGCGCAACGTCAGTGCGCTGCGGGCGGGTGTGGAGCCGCCGACGCCTGCGGTGGGATCGTGGTAGCCGGGCAGTCCTTGCTCGTAGTCCGCACGCGTGCGACGACCACGTCGCCCCTCCGGCGGCAGCTTGCCCGTCACGTCCCGCTCCTCTCGATGTGCTGTCGTCGATCAGGCCGCCGGGTCGAGGGCGACCTTCACCCAGCCCGGGTCGTGGGTGTCGAACATGCGGTAGGCCTGCTCGGCGTCGGCGATGGTCTCCTGCTGGGTGAGCGCGCGGGCCGGATCGAGCTGGCCTGCGGCGATAATGTCGATCAACGTCGGCATCAGGGCACGGTGCGGGCAGTTCCCGGCCTTCACGGTGAGGTTGCGGTTCATCACCTCGCCGATGGGCCAGCTGCGCACCGTCTGGGGGTAGACGCCGACGATCCCGAGTGTCCCGGCCTTCGCGACGGCCCGCACCGCCCACTCGGCAGCCTGCGACGGGGCGTCCCCCGCCGCCCACGCCACGTCCCCGCCGCCGCTGGCCTCCTCCAGCTCCGCCGCACGCTGCTCCTCGTCACCGGAGCGCGAGGGTGCATAGGCGTCCACCCCGACCGCGTCGATGACCCGGTCCGCCCCGATACCACCGGTCAGCTCCCGGATCACCGCTACCGGGTCCTCACGGGAGAAGTCGACCGGTTCGACATGCTGGCGGCGGGCCTTCTCCAGCCTGCTGCCATCCCGGTCGACGGCGAACACGCGGGTCGCACCCAGGTGCCGGACGCTGGCGATGGCCAGCTGCCCGACCGGACCGCAGCCGAACACCGCGACGGTGTCCCCCGGGGAGACCTCGGCCAGCTGCGCCGCGAAGTAGCCGGTCGGGAAGACGTCCGAGGCGACGATCGCCTGCTCGTCCGAGACCGCGTCCGGAAGCGGCACCAGGTTGGCGTCGGCCCATGGAACCCGGGCGAACTGCGCCTGCAGGCCGTCGAAGGGCCCGGTCTGGCCGGGGCCGCCGAAGAACGCCGTCCCCGCCAGCGCGCCATGGGGGTTCACCGTGTCGCACTGGGAGGTGTAACCCGCGCGGCAGTAGGAGCAGCGGCCGCAGCACAGCGTCGAGGAGATGACGACCCGGTCACCCGGACGGAACGACCGCACCCCGGCCCCGACCTCCTCGACCACGCCGACACCCTCGTGGCCCAGCATGCTGTTCTCCTCCAGGTCATCGGTTCATGCCGTCGGTGGGATGGCGCGCGGCGCTGGCTCAGCACGACCTCGGTTCGGAGGGCGGCTCGTGCGGGGGCGGCACCAGGTCGTCGTCGCGTCGTGAGGCCCGATCGAGCGCAGGGCCCTCCGGATGGCGTTCGTCGCGGTCCGGCTCCCGGTGATCGTGGGTCGCCATGTCGTCGGGGACGTCGTGCGGATGCAGCGATGTGGGCGGGATCGTGGAATCGGGCATGTCCAGGGCTACCCGCGGATGGCGCCGGCGAAGCGGTCATTGACCGACCAGAGCAGCCGGGGTGGCCACACGGTTGCAGGTTTGCTCGCGGGCCAACAGGAGAACCCCGATGCATGAGACCTTTTGACAACATCGTCGCCTTGGAACAAGCCCAGATCCTGGACCGGCCCGCGGCCGTGGCACGCGGCGTGGTCCAGCGCCTGCTGCGACGACCGGCGATCAAGGACGCCCTGCACGGGGTGTGGCTGGGCCATCCCCTGCACCCCGCACTGGCCCAGCTCACCCTCGGCTCGTTCCTGTCCGCGGCCCTGATCGACCTGGTCGGCGCCGGGCGCCGGGAGTCCACCGGGCTGATCACGCTCGGCGTCGCCGCCACGGTCCCGACCGTCGCCGCGGGCTGGGCGGACTTCGCCGACAGCCACGAGGAACAACAGCGGGTGGGACTGGTGCACGCGGCGACGAACACCGTCGCAGTAACCTGCTTCCTCGCGGTGCTGGCCCGCCGGGCACGCGGTGGCGACGGCCGCGCCCTGTCCGTCACGGCCGGGGCTATCAGCGGGCTGGCCGCCGTGCTCGGTGGCCACCTGAGCTACCGCCAGGCCCTGGGCGCCAACCACGCCGAAGACATCCCCCACATCGGCCCCGGTGACTGGCAGACCCTCGGTCCGGCCGCCGACCTGCCCGACGGCCACCCGGTCCGCCGCCACGCGGGCGACACCCCGGTGCTCGTGCTGCGCCGCGGTGATGTTGTCAGCGTGCTGTCTGATCGCTGCCCGCACCTGTCCGCGCCGATGCACGAGGGCGAGATCGACGAGGACCACGGCGTACCCACGGTGGTCTGCCCGTGGCACGGCAGCGAGTTCCGCATCCCCGACGGGACGGTGGTCCATGGACCGGCCACCGCACCGCTGCCGTGCTTCGAGTCCCGCGTGATCGCCGGCAACCTGCAGGCCCGCGTCCGCACCATCCCCGGCGTCCCAGCCAGCTGAGCACACCCGAGCACCCCGCCGCCGGTGGCCCTTACGACGCCCGGATCTTCCGTGCCGCTGTCAGCCCTGCGACTCGCAATAGGTCTTCAGGCCCTGGACGCCGTCCTCGATCGCCGGGCCGAGGGTTGCGGCGAGGCCATCGGGGGTGACCTCGACGCTGTAGATGACCAGGCTGGAACCACCCTGATCGAGCACGTCGACCGTGCCCAGATGCGAGGTGACGGGAACCCCGCCGCCGATGATGCGGTACTGGAACCGGCGGAGCTCGGCGTCGTTGGTGATGATCTCCTCGTCGAGCGGGACACCGCCGTCGAGCTCACAGCGCCGCTGGTTGCCGTCCACTGTCGAAGTCTTCACCATCGGGAACCAGGCCGAGATGTTGCCGGCGTCGCTCACGACCGACCAGACCTCGTCGGCGGGGCGTTTGATAGTGACGTGGCTACGCAGAGTTGCCATCAGTGACTCCTTCGTCATCGGGTGTGTCATCGGATTATCGGGTTGTGCTGCTCAGCGTTCGGGTGGGGTCACCAGAGGCTGCCCATGTCCACCACACCGTCGCCGACCAGACTCACGATCGGGCGACCCCGGGCCGCAGTGTTGCGATCGTCCCAGATATCGATCTCGCATACCGACGTCCCTGCGCGACTCCCCGCGGCAGACGACCGTGAGCCGGGGAGCTGTCAACGAGATGACACGATCCGGGGGTGGATGTCAGCCGCTGGTCCGAGGCCCTCCGGAGCGACCACATCGGGTCGACGACCGACGACGCCCGGATCCGTGACGCCGCGTGGGTCGCCCGCTGTGTGGGGCGCGGAGCCGTCGTGCCGCTGGCGCCGGGCGACGTCGCCGCTCTCGCCGGCACCCTCAGCCCGATCGAGCTGCGTGCCGGTCAGCCGCTGTTCCGGGCCGACACGGAGGGCTGCACCGGCGTCTGGATCATCCGGTCGGGCCAGGTCGAGCTCAGCGTCGGCGCCGGCCGCGACCGGGTCGTCGTCGGCGTGCTCCGCCCCGGCGACGTAGAGGGGGACATCCCGCTGCTGCTCGGGCTGGCGCTGCCCTACGCAGCACGCGCGGTCGGCGCGGTCACCGGCCTGCACCTCACGTCGTCCGACTTCGAGGGGCTGCTCGGACGCCACCCGGCCATCGCCCGCCGCTGGCTGTCCAGCGTCGCGCAGCGCCTCGCCGCCAGCCACGATCGGCTCATCGCCCTGCTCGGCCGTCCGCTGCCCGCCCAGCTCGCCGGGCTCCTACTCGACGAGGCCGACGACGAATCCGGCGACAAGGTGGTGCGGTTGCCGCAACGCACGCTCGCCGCGATGCTCGGGGTCGCGCGGCCGTCGCTCAACAAGATCCTCAAGGACTTCGAACGCCACGACCACGTCGAGGTCGGCTACGGATCGGTCCGGCTGCTCGACACCGCGGCGCTGCGACGAATCCGCTCCGCCTGACCGAACTCTGTCAGGCCGCTGACACTGCCGGCCCCGATCCCGCCGGGCGGTTGTTGTCGTGCGGGTCAGCACAACAAGATCGACGATCGAGGAGCCACGACATGCCCCGCGTTCCCGCCCACACGCTCGACGACGCCCCCGAGCAGACCCGCCCCACGCTCGAGGCCCTGAACCAGCGCATGGGCAAGCTGCTGAACATCCACGCCGGGATGGCCCACTCCCCCGTCGTCCTGGGCGCATACTCGGGCATCCAGGAGGCGATCACGCAGCACGGCACGTTCGACGGCAGGACCCGGGAGGCCATCGCGCTGGGCGTCGGCGCCGTCGACCACTGCGACTACTGCCAGTCCGCCCACACGTTGGGCGGCAAGGCCGCCGGCCTGGAGCCCGAGCTGATGCTGGCGATCCGGGCTGGACAGCCGACCGGGGATGACAAGCTCGACACCCTGCTCGCCGTCGTGCGCGAAGCCGCGGCCGAGGTGGGCACCGTGCAGGACGACACCTGGAAGCGGGCCCAGGCTGCCGGATGGAGCGACGAGGAGCTGGCCGAGGCGTTCGCCCACCTCGCGGTCAACCTGTTCACCAACTACTTCAACCACTACGTGGGCACCGAGCTCGATCTGCCGGCGGCTCCGGCCCTGGACGGCTGAGGCCCACACGACAGCCTCGGCGGCTGCCGGTTGACCCCGCCGAGGCGCGGCCGCCCGATCACCGGCTCCACCGCAGCCGGTGCGAGGTCACCGGCCGCGCCTCGGGCAGCGCCGCGCGCTGTTGCGCCGTCCGACGGAACCAGTCGCCGTACCGGCGCGCTCCCCAGGCCGCCGTCGCGCCGTGCAGCACGACGCTGGCCGTGACGGTCACGGTGATCACCTCGAAGAACTCCTCCGCTGCCGGGATGCCCTCGCGCACCAGGATGAGCCCGAACAGGATCGACGCGATTCCCCGCGGCCCGAACCAGCCGACGAACAGCACCGTCGGCCCGGCTGCGCGCATCCCGAGCAGCGCGAGCCCGACCGGGAGCATCCGGCCGACCGTCAAGATCAGCCCGGCGCACAGCAAGACCGGCCACGTCAGGCCGGGCCCGACCCCGGCCACGAAGACGTTGCCGAACACGAAGAACGTCAACAGCGCGAGCAGCCTGCCGGTGTCCTCGGTGTACTCGTCGAGATGCCCGGCCCGGTCCCGCCCGACGACGACCCCGAAGACGAGCCCACCCACGAACGCCGCGATGAAGCCGTTGGCCCCCGACGCCGACGCACCCGCCAGGGCCAGCACCGCGAGGGCTCCAGTCGCCAGCTGAGCGTAGAGCCCGGCGATCCAGCCGCGCTCCAGCGCCCGGCGCACCAGCCACCCACCCGCCCCGCCCACCACGCCGCCGACCAGCAGTGCGAGACCGACCTGCTGGACCACGAAACCGATCCAGAAGCCCGGCGCCCGCTGTGCCCCGGTGACCAGCGCGACCAGCAGCAGCACCGCGGGCAGCACCAGCCCGTCGTTGAGGCCGGACTCGACATTGAGGCCCTGCCGGACGCGCTGCGGAACCGCCTCGTCCTCGACCACCGCCTGACCCAGCGCGGCGTCGGTCGGCGTGAGCACCGCGGCCACCAGCGCGGCCTCCAGCAGGCCCACCCCGGGCAGCAGCACCCACCCGATCAGGGCCCCGAGCGCCAGCGTCAACGGCAGCCCGATCCCGAGCAGCCGAGCCGGCAGGCCGAGCTCGCGGCGCAACGCCCCCACGTCGATCCGGACGGCGTCGCCGAACAGGATCACCGCCAGCGTCACCTCCCCGAGCAGGGCCACACCCTCGGCCTCGATCGGCACCTCGACCCAGCCCAGCACGGCGGTGAGCGCGCCGAAGGCGACGAACACCATCGGCATGGTCACCGGCCACCCCGCGACCCGCCGCGAGACCAGCGCGAACGCGAGGACCGCCACGGCGACCACGACAACGTCGAGCGCGGTCATCTCGTCGCTCCTCTGCTGTGTAGCCCTCGTCGTCGGAGGCTCCCGAGGTGAGAACTGTCATCACCTTGGCAGTCCTGTGGTCTGGCCCGCTCGGTCCGGGTTACCGCAGTCGATGTCCGTTCACGACGAAGGGAGGTAGAATGTGGATCGGCGACGTGTGTGCCCGGCGGTCACCGCGTCGCAGATGCGCGAGGTGGACCCAGCCATGATCGAGCTGGTACAAATGATGGAGAACGCCGGGCTGGGACTGGCCCGGCTGGCCGTCGAGGCGTTCGCGCCCTCGCGGGTGGTCGTGTTTGCCGGGCGCAGCGGCAACGGTGGGGGCGACCTGGTCGCTGCCCAACCGCGGTCTGGACGTACACGTGGCGCTGGCCGAACCGGCCGCGCGACTCACGCCGGTCCCGGAGCGCCAGCTCGACATCCTGCGCCAGATGGAGGTACCAGTCATCACCGCGGCCACGGCCGCGCTCGATCAGGCCGACCTAATCGTCGATGCGCTCATCGGCTACAGTGTCGTCGGCGATCCCACCGAACCCACGGCCGGGCTCATCGGCTGGGCCAAACATCCATCCTGCCCCAATACTGAACCTGGACACCCCAATGGGCTCGACGTCGCCGCGCAACCGTGCGGGTCAACGCGACGCTGATCCTGGCGCTACCGAGATCGGTCTGCTCCGGATCCAGGAGGTCGGCAGGCTCCATTTGGCCGACATCTCCATCCTACCGCTGCTGTATCGGTGGATGGGGATCGAGGTCGGCGACCCGTTCGGCGCGGCCTCGGTCGTCGCGCTGGGCACCGATGGCGAGATGATCTGACATGGCGGCCCCTACACGGCCAGCGACGGGCGAGGCGACGCTCGCCGTCGACATCGACACTGGGCACGGGCACCGAACCGTTCTAACCTCCCCGCGCACTCCGTCGATCACACTATCGCAAGCAACAGTCTGGTTGAGCCACCCTTTATCACTCGGTATCGTCACTCACCGTCACCAAACAGTACAGAGCCAGGGCCATGATCTGACGTCACCCACACCTACACAACTTTGCGCATCGTCTGACCGGGTCCACGCCCGTGTGCGTCCTAAAACACTCAGGGCGTCTCGTCGAACCCGTATCTCCAGCACCACCGCGGTGCTCTCGCAAGAGAAGTCCTCGGTGGAGGCTTCCAGATGAGTTGGGTCGACCATAGGTCGAGAGGGGGCGGGGTGACCCGGGAACCGGTGACGATCGAGTACGTCACGACCGACGACGGACGGCGGCTGGAGGTCGACGTCACGGGCGCCCCAGACGGCTATCCCGTGTTCCTTCTGCACGGCACCCCTGGGAGCCGGAACGGCCCGAAGCCCCGCGGGATCGTGCTGTATCGCCTCGGTTTGCAACTGATCTGCTACGACCGTCCCGGCTACGGCTGCTCGGACCGGAACGAAGGTCGGATCGTCCGGGACGCGGCCGATGACGTGGCGGCCATCGCCAACAAGATGGGCATCGACCACTTTGCCGTGGTGGGGCGCAGCGGTGGTGGACCTCACGCCCTCGCCTGTGCGGCGGAGATGCCCGAGCGGGTGTCCAGCACGGCCGTTCTGGTGGGCCTTGCTCCCTCCAACGCCGTCGACCTGGACTGGTACCACGGGATGAACCGGCAGAACGTCCACGAGTACGGGGCCGCAGACATCGATGCGCAGGCCCTGCTGACCAATCTCACGTCCTGGGCGGAACAAGCGCAACGGAATCCGCGAGACTTCATCGATCTGGTCAAGTCGGAGCTCAGCGAACCAGACAAAAGGGTGGTCGGGGACGTGGTCCTACGGCGCCTCCTCTTCGACACATACGCGGAGGCATTGCGGCAGGGCACGGCCGGTTGGATTGATGACATCTTGGCCTTCCGTAAACCGTGGGAGATCGAGCTCTCGGACATCAGTTCCCGGGTCCTGCTGTGGCATGGGAAGGAGGACCGGTTCTCCCCCGTCGACCACACCGTATGGTTGGGTCGTCAAATGCCACAGACAACGCAGGTCGAAGTCCAGATCAAGCCCGGCATCGGCCATTTCGGGGCCGTGGAGGTACTTCCCGAGATTCTGTCCTGGGTTGCCGACGGCCTCGACGAGTCGGGGCATGCGCTGGTATCCGCGTCGTCGGTTCAGGCCAAGCCGATATCTGCCCAGAGCCCTTCGTCAGAAGGGATCGTGAAGGTCAGTCACCCGGTAAAGTAGCTGCCCTGCTCGTAGCGACGTGACCGACGGATGATCCTGTCCCAACAGAGCTGCCAGGTCGTCGATGGCTCTCGTCGTCGCCGGGTCACCACCCAGCAGCTCTCCGGAACCGTCACCACGCTCGCCTGACTTGAGCAGCGCGAGATTGGCGCGACAGATCAGCACGTCCGGGTGCTGCTGACCCAGGACATTGGCCATCCTGGTCGCCAATGCGGCCGTCTCCTCTGCCGCGCCCTCGATGTCCCCAGTGTCGTAGCGACACGTCGCGTGATTCATCGCCGCCGCTAGGTAGTAGGGATGCGAGTCGCCCAACAATCTCAGCCAGCCCTCGGCCGCGCGCGTCACCAGTTCCCTCGCTCGGTCCAGCTCTCCGTGTTGCCGCCAGGCCGCGGACTGGTTGCTGACACAGACGAGACTGAAGGGGTGATCGGAGCCAAGGGCGTCCTGATAGGACTTGGTGACTGCGATCATCTCCTCCAGCGCCTTGGTGATCTCGTCCATGGCGAGGAGATTGGCCGAGCGATTCAGCCGACAGGAGAGTGTGTTTGGGTTGTCGGGGCCGAAACGCCCACTCAGCTTCTCGTACGCCTCCTCCAACAGTTCCGCAGCCTCGTCTGCCCGTCCAGCGCTACGCAGTGAAGCGGCGAGATTCGCCTGAACATTGAGCGTTCCGACTGCCTCGGGACCCAGATGTTCTCTCGAGAGAGCATGGACGCTGCGCAACATCGTCACGGACTGCTCGTACTCGCCTGCTTCCCGTAGATCCCGGCCGAGGCTGGACTGCGAGTGCAACGCATACGGGTGCGCGGGGCCGAGTACAATCTTCCTGCGCTCCAACACGTTCTCGTCGATGCTCATTGCCCTGCGGAAGTTTCCCACCGCCCGGAGGGAGGCAGCCAGGTTGTTGGCCGCCGCCAGGGTTCGCGGATGATCCTCACCGAACGCTTCCAACCACGCCTGATAGGTGATCTCATCCAGCGGGAGTGCCTCCGCGTAGCGGCCGAGGGCCCGCAGATCCGCTGCCAGTCCGCCGGAGGTCATCAGGGTGTGCGAATGCCGCTCCCCGAGCAGAGCACGCTGCGCTGCGAGAACCTCCTCATCCAGCCGCAGCGCCTCCTCGAACTTGGCCTGTTCCCGGAGGATGTTCGCGATAGTGAAGCGAAGATGGAGGAGTTGGCGACGTAGCGACACCAGATCAACATCCGGGACCGAATTCTCACTGTTCTCGCCAGCCGACTCGGCCTTCTCCAAGAGTGTCTCCCACGCATCCGAGACCACGTTTCCGAAACTCAGACCCTGCGGAAGGTCACCTCGGCGCCACAGGTAGCGAACGCGATCGATCAGAAGCTGGCGTACCGATTCCTTGTTGCACGACACGGCACCGGAGATCTCCAAATGAGGCCAGATCATCCGGAATCGGTCCCAGCTCTTTGGGTCGTCGGGTTCGCGGCCGGGCCTGAACGCGGCCAACGCCAGGTGCACCTCGTGCCTGGTCTGCGCCGCCTTCTTGTCCGTCATCAAGCCCCGGACGACATCCTGAAGCAGCCGGTGCACATGGACCTGACCGGCATGGGTGTCCAGTTTCAGCAGAGCGAGCCGGTTGATCTGCTGGACCAGGGCACCACGCATGTCGCGTACCGTCACGGAGGGATCGAACGAGATCAGAGCCGTCGTCAGCTGGTCGCTGTAGAGCAGATCCAGAGCGATCTCTGAGGCAAGAACCGAACAGATCTGCAGCAACCGGTAGGCGCCGGGCGACTGCTCCTGTAGTCGTTGCAGGGAAAGATCCCAGGTGGCTTGCACGGATCTAGTGCCGGCACCGTGGCGTTCGATGGCGTTCAGGTATTCTGCGACCGGGGTTCCCGTCTCCGACAGCCAAGCCCCGGCTGCGGCCACCGCGATCGGCAGGTCCCCCAGAGCCTCCGCCACCTGCCCGGCCTGCTCCGGCGTCATCGCACCAGCTCGGCCACGAAGGTGGGCGACACTCTCCTCGCGCTGGAACACATCAACCTGGATCGGGTTTGCGCGATCCGCCCAGTCCGGGTTGCGAGAGGTAATCAGGAGATGGCCGCCCCCGCCCTGGGGGAGGAAGTTCTGGACGTGCGCGAGATCGTCCGCATTATCGAAGACAAGCAACCAACGGCGCGTCAGAGTGCCTCGGCGCAAGGCTTCGAGGGTGGCGCGCACGCCTTCGACCGCCGTACCTTCCGACGGGAGCTTCAACTCGACGCCGAGGTCGAGCAGGGCTGTGTCGATGAACTGGGATGGGTCGGCCTGAATCCACCAGACTAGGTCGTAGGCGGACTTAAAACGGTGGACGTACTCCAGGGCCAACTGGGTCTTGCCGATACCGCCCAATCCCTGCAGTGCCACCGGCAGCACGACCGCCTGGCCCTCGACGCGCAACTCGCGGCGAAGGCGTTGTAAATCCTGCGTCCGCCCGGTGAAGCGAGCGTTGCGTACTGGAGCCTGGAACCAACGAGGCTCCGCTCCCGGAAAGCGACCGACCCGAGGGCCCTCACGCGGGATTTTCGCACCGGCTTTGCCGACGAGCTTCAGCAACCGCTCCGCCGCCGCCTCTTCGTCGAGCCCGACGATGCTGGCCCCAGCCTCCGCCGACACCTCACGCAACCGCGGCGTGTCCTCAAGGTACATCACCAGGGGAGAGGGCCCTGCCCACAGGTCCTGGGCCTGGACATCCTCCCGCACCGCGACATATTTCTGCGAGACGATCGCCAGAACCGCGAGGGTGGCGGACGGCACCAGATCCGACGGAGCGATCTCCATCGGACCGTCGTCCACCACCGTGATGCCTGCTGTGGTCAGGACGCTGTCGACCCACTCGGCCCAGATCTGGTCCTCGGCCGCGTACTGAAGGCGAATCGGGATCGGTTCCGGGTGCATAGGTCGCTCGAAGCTCAGCCGCCAGCTAGCCCGGACGGACTCGTCCATCGACACAAGCGCCGTGATCTCACCCTGTGTGATGACGTCGGTCAGCCGCTCGTAGGCGGCCAACAACGATGTCGGGGAACCCGACTTGTCACCGAAAGCGGCAAGGGTTTCCTCGTACGCGTAGAAGGTCTGGTAGGGCACCTCCACGGATGCGAAAAACTGCACTCGTTCCGACTCCGTCATCCCAGTGGGCAGCCCAGGGAAGCTGCGCATCGCGAGCAGCCGCCCCGCGTCGGCCTTCTCCTTCTCTCCCTGGTCCACTCGCATCGCCACTGGCAGGATCCGGATCTTGCGGTGCGGACCGTTCTTCTTGGACAGGGTGGCCACCGCGCGGGCGACCCGGGCCGCACCGTCGATTCCCTGGTCGCTCAAGGTGAAACAGTCGACCAGAACATCGGGCAGGTGCTGGGTGCAGATGTCCGCGACGTCGCTGAAGCCCGTTCGGCTGTCGATCAATGTGTAATCGTAGTTGCGTCTCATGTCGTCTCTGAGCGCGTCGAGGAAAGTGCCGCCGCCCAGTCGATCGTAGAACGTGTCCCAGTCCAAGCTTCCCAACGTCGACGCGTAAGCACTGTTCTGCCGCCCCGCCGACAGCACGTCGAGCGAGCCACCGCCGTCGAACTCCCAATCGATAGGGAAGGTGTACTCGCCGACCTGAGCCAGATGTTCCACCCAGCGGTCTGGTCGATTGGCCTCCCGTCCGACCTGGTCCTCGTACTCGCGCACCAGATCGATCACCCCTCGGGTGTGGGGGACGTCCACCTGCTTAAGGAAGGGCGAGAAGAACCGATGCAGCCCGGGTGCCTCGAGGTCCCAGTCGGCGACCAGCACCCGCTTTCCGGCGGAGGCGAGGATCCAGGCCACATTGGCCAGTGCCATGGTGCGGCCGGTGCCACCCTTGTACGAATAGAAGGTGACAACCTGACCTTCTCGGGACTCATTCACCGGTCTCGCTCCCCTTGACGTTCCGGAAAATCATTGTCTCGCAGACGTGGGGGGCGCGGCGGTGACCCGACTGGCGGAAACACCGGGCCCTCCTTCAGATATGTCCGTCGTGCCCTAGCCACCACGGTGGGCAGGATCTCGTCCAGCTGATCCACACTGCCCACCCTACTAACGGGAACCTGCAATGCGCTGTCCAGTGCCTTCACTGCCTTCTCAACCATCGCCGAACCCGAGCCCGAGTTCTCCCGCTGCTCGTCGAGGATCACAGGAACAACCCACTTGGGCAGACCGACAAAGATCGACGTGAGGAACTCGGGTCCGCGGTCCGCCACCATCCACGGATCGACGATGACGATCGCTGGAGTCCGGTCGAAGAGCCCCTCAACCTCGACAAAATCCGCGACCAGAGTCTTCAGACCCAACCGCTCGGCCACGCTTCCGGCATACTCTGCGACGGGCGGGATCCGTCGCCCAGTATACATGCGCCACCAGGGATTCTCCCCACCCTTAACGGCTTGCGGCGGGCGCGACACACCGTGGCTCGGCGCGAGCATCGCCACCAGGAAGCTGGCCTCCGCGGCAACTGGACCGGGGACATCGTCCAGATCCGGAGCCGCCGAGGGGCCGAGTGGGGATCGTTCCGCCACCTTCACGATCTCATCCGCCAGCTGAGACAGAACACGTTGGTAGGACTGCCGGTACGACGTCAACATGCAGAGCGCACGCAATCCGTTCTCGCCGTAGTCAGAGATTCCGGCTCCGATGCTCAGTGCCCTGGCCACGATCGAAGTCTGCTCCCCCGACGGGAACGGCGTCCACAGGATCGGAACAATATGCTGGTCGGGTGTAACGGCGCTCGCGACTCGGAGCCTTCTGCGAAAGACCTCCTGCTCCCGCATCGGCCAGGACTTGGCGAAGTATCCCGGCGAGTAGAGCGGCACGAACACTTCGGCGGATCCGAGAACATCAGAGAGCAGGGCCTTCATGTCGACACCGGGTTGGATCTGTTGATCGAAAAACCCAATTTCCATTCCTTTTGCGGGTCTGGCGCGAGCGGCGACCGCTGCGGCCAGATCCGCAAAGAAGGCACCCACCAAAGGATCCGGGTCCGACCGGACCCGTTCCGAGGTCAGAGCCGAGTGCGCATAGCTCAGGAAGAAATAGACGCCGCGCCGGGCCTGCTGCGCCTCGGCAGTCCGACTGGACATCGAATTCATTCGCCGTCACCCTGGAAGGACTCGCGCAGTTGCCGATGATCTGTAGGGATCTTCGGTTCGACACGGTATGCGTGGTAAGCGTCTACAATACGACAGGCCAAACGCCAGGCTACGGCCTGATACGCCTCTTCGTCGTTCAAAGCGAGGAGGCCGTACACCCCTTCGACACGATAGCGCTGGGCAATGTCTGGCTCCTTCAACTGTTGAGGCAGGAAGAATTGTAGTTCCCGCACCGACGGGGGCAGCTGGCCCGCCAGTACCGGCGACCAGATCACCGGCAGGATCGCGGTCTCGCTCCCCGACGAATCCGGTCGACGACCGACGTTCCGGCGCGAGAAGGCGTCCCATTCCATAGCACACCATTTGCTCTCCACATAGCCCGAAGAGATAAGTGGAACAAAAACGTGGCAGGTTCCCGCCGCCGCGAGCACCTCGCGGGTCCACCTCGTCCCGCCCTCCATCGAACGGTCCATGAAACCTGGATCGACACCGGTGGGGGATCCCACCAATTGGTCCACATGCATCGAGAGTTCGTCGAAGAAGCGCGCCACATACCGGTTCACGTCTTGTGGGCTGGTCAGCGACGTCCTGCTGGGCCGGGCCTGTGCGTAACTCAGGAAGAAGATGGGGCCCCGCTGATCGTCGTCGCCCCCAAGCGCTACGATGACAATCTCCTCGCCAAACTGTTGCATGTACAGTCGCGATCATACATTTTTCCGAGTCCGCTCGGTAGTTTACCCCACCCGCCACCGGGACATCCATTCCACGGCGAAGTCCACCGCCGCACGGAGCGGGAACCAGGAGGCCGTCGTCCGCCCCACCCGGCCACTATGAACGAACGGCGACCTGGCCGCCATCGCTGCCCCAATGCGACCGAAATCGCTGTCGTCGGCTTCAGCTGCCATGAACTCGCGCAGTGTCCTCCGACCCTCCTCGATGACGTAGCACCGGAACAGACGCCGCAGGGCCGGTGTCGGCAGCCGGTACTCGGCCAGATGGAAGCATGTGCAGACATCGTCGAGCCCCTCCCCGAGCAGGAGCACGATCGCGTCGGCATCGTACAGCTTCGCCAGCGGCGACCGTTCCCCGAGGTGGCAGTCGAGCGCATGGTCGCGGGTGAGTTCGGTCGCGGCGGGGCCCAGGGCGGTGAACGACGTCTGCGGATGGTCGCTGCGAACCGCCTCCGACCGTTGGCGGATGAACTCCGCGAAGGCTCCGACATCCTGAGCGGGCGTGGTTGACCGGTCGAACCCCTCGATACTCGCTTCCTCGATCGCGATCTGCTCCGGCGTCATGCTGGCGGTGAGGCGCCGAAACCGGCTGGTGGTCGTCGAGTTCCTCGCCGTGAAGGTTGGGACGACGATGGTGGAGCGCGGGCCGAGCACGTCCTGTAGGGCCTGCGCCAGAGTCCACGGGCCGTCCACGAGAGGACCCACCCGGCGCAGTGAGCTGTGGATCAAGCAGATTGAGTCGACGGGTAGTCCGAGCATCGACAGGTCGGACCGGATCTCCGCCCGACTCAAAGTCTTGGTGCCACTGTGCCTAACTGTCATCGAGTCACCGCCATCCTTCGACCCGGCTGCGCAGGCCAGCAAGCAGCAGCCGTCCAGAGTCGGACCAGCCGCGGCTGCGGTCCAGCACCTCAAGCGCATCCGATAGGACGTGCCGATCTGTGACCGCGGACATCCTCCGGTCCGCCAGCTGACCGGCCCGGATCCGGGCCACCTCCAGCTCCAGCACCGCCGCCCGCGCGAAGACGTCCGCGAGCCGCGGAACGTTTGCCCATCCGGCATCGCCCGGCCACAGATCGACCGGGAACGGCGGCTCCGGGTCGGCGAGGTCGCACGTGTCCTGCACAGCGGCGACGGTGACCCGAGCGACCTGTCCCACCAGTAGCGAACCCAGAACCGATGGCGCGGCGGGTGACAACGCCACAGCCCCGAACGCGCTCCGCGTCGTAGTCGCCTTGGCCGACCGGTACAGCGTGGGCCGGAGCGGGGTGACGGTGCTGATCAGGGCGTCCATCCCTCTGGCAAGACCCGGGGCCTCGGCCCGTACCAGCGTCAAGGCGCTCGCGACAGCGCCGCACCACTCGTCGGCGACGGTCTCGAACAGGGGCGCGGTCACCGGGTGCACGAAGCAGTCGCGGTCCGGATCCATGTCGTCGAACCGAATCCGCCCACTGTCAAAGGGCACGGTCCGCACCGGATGCCACCCCTCGATCGCGGACCCGCCCCCCGACACGGCCCGGGCCACCCCGTGGTCGGGATGCACGACGAACTCGCCGGGGTGGGACGAAACGGCGACGACGACCGAACTCGCACCGTCGAGGAACATTGTCCCGATCCCTGGCAGAGACAGCATCCCGCGCACCAGCGGGACGTCGAGCGCGACCGGGACGCCGGCCCGTATGGCCGCGGCGATGGCCACTGACGCCAGCAGGCCAGCGCGGGCGTCCGATCCGGTTGGCCGCGTGGTCGTCACGCTGCGGCGTGCCCGCACTCGGACATATGAATGGCTGAGCACGGACCGGACTGCCGCGGGTGAGCGCTCGTCCAGCTCCGCGAGCAGCTCCCACGCTATCCGCCCGGACCCGTGGGTCACTCCGGCCGCGACCCGGGCCAACAGTGCCCGGTCGAGGGCGTACTCCACCGCCGTCAGGTGACTCAGTGTGGCGTCGGTAGGACTGCCGCCGGCCAGATCGCGCAGGACAACCTCTGATAGGCCCGACGGCGGTCCGACCCGCGTCGGCAGCGGCTGACTTCCCGCGGCCCGGCGCTGCCGGGTTCGCAACTGACGGCTGCGCAGTGGCCGATTCCGGACCCGGGTGATGAAGTGGAACAGATCCGAACAGTAGACCGAGGGGTTGTCGAATCCGTTCCCGCGGCCGAACCGATGCGCGAACAGCCCTCCGCCGCAGGTGTCCACCACCGGGCAGGCCCGGCACGTCTGTGACAGCTCGCCGGACTGTCGCTCGACGACACCGGCATGGGCCGCGAACTCGTCGACGGCGTGCAGCCGGACGTCGAGTCCGGTGCGCGGCGCGTCCTCGGACACTGTCTTGAGCGAGTCGACCTGCTCCCAGCTGCCGTCGGTCTCGATCACGGCGACGGCGCCAGCATCGGGACCGATGGCTTCGGTACCACTGGCAGCGCCCCGCTCGAGAGACAGCACCGAGTCGAAGATTCGGATCGGCACGCCCCGACCGTCGGCGGTCCACCGATCGTAGATCGTCAGCAGCCAATCGGCATAGGCGGTGGTCAGCCCCTCCGGGCGCGGCGGTGGATGGTCCCAGGTCGCGTGCGGGAGGAGAAAGTCGATCCGCGGCGGCTCCTCACGCACCAACGCCTCGTACACGCCGATCGGATCGTTCTCGATGTCGATCGTGCACAGGATGCCGCTGTAGACGGCCCGGTACGGCGGTGTGCGGAGCAGTTCCAGCGCGCGCAGGACGTGATCGTGTGAGCCGGTGCCGTCGGCGAACCGCCGGTGCCGGTCGTTGGCGAGCTGATCGCCGTCCAGGGAGATCCCTACCTTGACGTCCTGATCGGCGAGGAGCTCGCACATGGCTGGGGTGAGTCGGACCCCATTGGACTGCAGGTGCAGGTCGAGTTGGACCACCGGATCGATCACCGATCGCAGCTCTGCCAGGATCCGATCAAGAGCCACGCCGCCGACCAGCAGGGGCTCCCCACCGTGCAGGATCACCGCGACGCGGTCCAAGCCGTGGCCGGCGGCGTGCTCGGCGATCCGGACGGCGGCGGCGCGAGCCGTGGCCGGATCCATCACTGTGGGGCGGCGGAGCCAGCCTCTGTCGGGGTCGCCATAGACGTAACAGTGATCGCAGGCCAGGTTGCACCGGCTGGCAACCTTGAGCACGTACTCAGCGATTGGTCGCACCGGGACCCGGGTCATCGCGACCGCGGGTGGCACGGCTCAGATCCCCGAGTTGAAGGTGACGCCCTCGTCGAGACCCCGCTGGTCGGGTGCCAGCATCCGCAGCACCCCTTCGTCGCGTCCGTCGTCGGTACCCGGGTCGATCATTCTCAGCGGCAGCGAGAGGAAAGCCTTCACGACACTTTGCTCGGCAGCCAGCAAACCTGGAGCGGAACGGTCCACGTGACCCCCTCGATGCCGAGCGACGACAAGTCCTGCCCCAGAGTAGGGACGATTGCGCACGATGTCACCGGTCCGGCCGCAAAATTCTCACCACCGGTAGCCAGTCGCTGCGTCCCTCACGACGTCGGGCTCACCCGTGGAAGTCCCGGCGCCCGTCATCGCGCGCTCTCGGTCATCTCGTCGCTCTTCTGCTACGTAGCCCTCGTCACCGCTCGATCATGTGAAGTTCGCGCCCCGGCTGTTCGTCCGCGAAGACATGGTGGGGCAGGCTTGGCGGGTGTTCGCTCTTGCCCTGGAGTCCGAGGCCCGGTCTGCTTGTACGCGCCCGGCAGCTTGGGCCCGCCGAGGCCGACCAGATTCTCGACGGTGCCCGGTGGCACCGCCCGACGCCTGGGAGCCGACATGAGCACCGTCCCGATCGCCGATCACGCGCTGCTGTCGGACCGGAGCTCAGCAGCGCTCGTGACGACCGGGGGTTCGGTCGACTGGCTGTGCTTCCCCCGCTTCGACAGCGCCTCGGTGTTCGCCGCGATCCTCGACGAGGACGCCGGTCACTGGTTGATCCGCCCCGCCGGTGAGTTCACCACCGAGCGCGCCTACGTCGAGGACACCATGGTGCTGCGGACGGTCTTCGAGACCGTCGAGGGCACGCTCGAGCTCGTCGACGCCATGGAGCTGGGCGAGTCGAGCGATCCGCACCGCCTGGGCGAGAACGCACCGCACACGCTGCTGCGCGGGCTGCGCTGTACCCGCGGCCGCGGCACCGTCGAGATGAGCTTCGCGCCGCGCCCAGAGTACGGGCTCGTCGTCCCGGTGCTGACCCTCGTCGAGGGCGGGACCCGGGCCGCGGTCGGCCCCGACCGGTTCACGCTGACCTCGCCGGTGCCGCTGCGCTGCGCGGACGGCACGGGGCGGGCGCGGGTCGAGCTGGCGGCCGGGCAGCGGCTGTACTTCGCGCTGCGGCGCACACGCCTGGGCGAGCCCGTCTCGGACCCGATCGCGCAGGAGGAGATCGCGGCCGCGCTGGAGTCCACGATCGAGCAGTGGCGCGGGTGGTCACGACTGCACCAGAACTACGACGGGCCGTGGCGGGAACTGGTCCACCACTCGGGCCGCGTCCTGGCCGCCCTGAGCTACCAGCCGACGGGTGCGATCATCGCCGCCGCCACGACCTCGCTTCCCGAGCAGGTCGGGGGCGGGCGGAACTGGGACTACCGCTACTCCTGGGTCCGGGACGCGAGCTTCACGATGCAGGCGCTGTGGGTGGCGGCCTGCCCGGACGAGGCCGACGAGTTCTTCGGGTTCATGACCGCCGCCGCGGCCCACGCCCACCCCGACCGGCCGCTCCAGATCATGTTCGGCATCGGCGGCGAGCACGACCTGTCCGAACGGGAGCTGACACACCTGTCGGGCTGGCGCGCCAGCAGCCCGGTCCGCGTCGGCAACGGCGCGTGGGCGCAACCCCAGCTCGACGTCTACGGCGAGCTGCTCGACGCCGCCTACCGGCTGCGTGAACAGCTCGGCGAGCTCGAACCCGCCACCCGCACGTTCCTCGCCGGCCTCGCCGACGCCGCGGCGGCCCAGTGGGAGCAGACCGACAACGGCATCTGGGAGGTGCGCGGCGAGCCGCAGCACTTCCTGTACTCCAAGCTCATGTGCTGGGTGGCGCTCGACCGTGCGGTGGCGATGGCCGAGCAGCTGCACGCGCACGACCGGGCCGGCGGATGGGCGGCCGAGGCGGAGCGCATCCGCGAGGCGATCCTGCGACGCGGCTGGAACGACGACGTCGGCGCGTTCACCCAGACCCTCGACGGGACCGAGCTCGACGCCGCCACGTTGATGATCCCCATCGTGGGGTTCCTGCCGGCCACCGATCCGCACGTGCAGTCCACGATGGACGCCGTCGCGCAGCGGCTCACCGACGAGCGCGGCCTGGTGTACCGCTACCGCGCCACCACCGGGGTGGACGGGCTCGACGGCGACGAGGGCACTTTCATGCTGTGCACGTTCTGGCTGGCCCACGCGCTGGCGATGGCCGGACGCATCCGCGAGGCCCGCGAGGTGTTCAATCGCGCCGCCGCCTACGTCAACGACGTGGGGCTGCTCGCCGAGGAGATCGACCCGACCACCGGCGAGCAGCTGGGCAACACACCGCAGGCCTTCAGCCACATCGGGCTGGTCAACGCCGCATGGTCGATCCACCAGGCCGAGCAGCAGGCCAACCGACAGAACAAACCGGACACCGACGCCGCAGTGCTGTCCCCCACACAGCCCACGGCGTCATAGCCTCCAAGCGACGAGCGTATGCAGGTGAAAGTCCCTGCGCCGGATGTCTCCCGCCCGGCTGCCGCTGGTGGCGGGAAGCACAGCTCAGGGTTGGAGACGGGAAATAACGGTACGCTGTCAGAGGCTGAACTGCCGCTAGGCGGCGGGATCGACCAAGACCACGGCCGCAGTGTTGCTGGGCTTGGGCACAGGGTCGCCGTCTTCGATCAACCCTTCGATGTGGAAGGCAATCGCCTCCCGTATCAGCTTTTCGCACTCCTCTCGGGTCGCAGCGGCAGCGATCACGCCCGGCACGTCCGGCGACCAGGCACCGAAGCTCTCCGGACCTTCCTCAATCACGACGAGATAGCCGGTCATCGCCTGCCCCTCCCCTCCTGGTCTTCCCTCATTGTCGGCCGGAGTGTCCATCACTTCAACCCAGCCTGACGCAAGATCGCTGCCTCCGTGCCCTTCGGGATGTCCACACTTGGCTTTCCTGCCACGGTGACCTTGCCAGGCTTCACCGGATGGATCAACTGACGGTGAGAACCTCTGGTGTTCTTGATCTCCCAACCATCACCAGCGAGCAGCTTCAACATCTCGGCGACCTTCACAGGGCTGATAGCGTAGTGATGATCTCCGCACCGCGACCGGGCGCGGTGCGCTCGGTGGCGGCCGCCGGGACTGAACCGCAGCCGACGAACCGGTCTGACCAGCACCGCACGCATCCGGATGCCGGCGGCGGCGATGAGGTCACCGAGGCGCTGGCGGACGCGGTGGCGGCGGCACAGTCGCTGTCGCGGTTCCCGTTGCGGGGCAGGTCGATCCCGTGGCCGCACCTGCGACAGCGGGAACGTATCCGCATCAGCGAGGGCTTCCGGTGTCGTGCTCGCCGGGGGTCGCATCCAGGGTCTCGCGAGCGAGGGTCGCGAGACTGTGCAGTCGGCACGGCCAGCACCGCCACTCGGGCTGCCAGCTGCGCGGGCAGGCCGTGCAGTGACCGATGCCGTCGTCGACGTGCTCGGCGAGCACCCGGTCGACCAGTTCGCGTTGGCGGGCGATGGTCTCCGCCAGTACCTGCGACGGGGGCCGGATGGCCGTCATGCCGGCACCGCAGCTCGGGTCGGCTGGCACCGCGACGATGGCTGGGAGGTATCCGATCACGAGCGGAGACGGTAGAACGGCTGCCGCGTGCACAATCGACAGATCGTCCACCGCCGAGGCTCAGCGAAAAGGACCTATCCGATACATCAGGCTCGCCCCGCCCAACCCGGCTGGTTCATTCCTCACGCGGCGTGGAGTGTGTGGGCTGCCGCGTCGAACCTTTCGCGGAACTCCGCCGTGATGACGATGCTGCCGTTCGTAGCCTCCCGGACCGGCCGCAGTTCTCGCAGCACCCGGGCCGAGGCCAGCGGCGTGCCCAGCACGGGCAGGATCCTCATGCCGTGGCCGACCGCCTGCTCGGTGTCCCCGGCCGCCACCAGGTTCCCGGCCAGCAACGCCCGGAAGTACGCCTGGTCGCGAGGAGATCGGGTGGTGTCGTCGAGGACCGTCTCATACAACCGGCCGGCCTGGCCGGTCGCGCCGAGCCGGGCCTTACCCAGTGCCTCGTACGCGGTGATCTCCGAATCGCGGACGAACCTCGTGCGCACCATGTCGGCCTCGTGCGGGCCACGGTCCAGCTGGCGGCGGGCGGTGGCGATGGCCGCGCGGAACGCCGCCTCGTCGCCCAGCTGGGCGTGTCCGAGGGCGCGCCGCAGCGCGATCAGGGCGTGCAACGCCGGGGAGGGCTCGGCACGGGCGGCGTCCTCGGCGCGGTCGGCGAACCGCAGCGCCTCCCGGGCGAGGTCCTTGCGGCCGGTGTAGCGCGCCAGGCAGGTGGACTGCTGCACTATGTTGGCGTACAGGTACGCGCGCTGCCCGCCGTCACCCGCGCTGTCGGCCAGCAGCGCGGACTTCTCGTACAACCGGCGGGCCAGCCCCTGCTGATCGGCATCGTAGGCCGACCACGCGCTCTCGATGCCCAGATCCACGGTGACGACCAGCAGGTCCTGGCCGACCGCCGCCGGGTAGTCGCTCCCATCGAGCATCCGGCGGGCCTGGCGAACAGCCGCAGGCACTGCGGCAGCACACCACCGCCCCCGACGACGTCGTCCTGGTCACGCAACCGGACCAGGGCCGCCTGCAGGTACCGCACATGCGCCCGGTCCACCCGCTCCGGCATCGGCATGACGGCCGCTGTGGCCAGCCCGGCGCTCATCGCGGCGAACCCCCGCCGATTCAGCTCCACCGTGTCCACTCCCCACAGGGCAGCTATCTCCTCGACCTCCAGTGTGGCATCCGGATCGCCGAGAATCACCGGCACCAGCGCCGTACGGGGCATGCCCATCGCGTCGACGAAGGCCAGCAGCTTGCGAAGATCGTACAGGGTGTCGCGCAACCCGAGCTCGATCTTCGACACCAGCCCCTTCGACCAACCCCCTATCAGGGCACCCAGATCTTCCTGCGACAGCCGCGAAGACCGCCGCACGAGCACGGCGAACGCCGCGAGATCCGTCCGGGCCAGCGCCGCCCGCAGCGGGGCCGAGTCCCACAGCCAAGCCGGCGCGATCCCGCCCGCCTCACGGGCGGCCCGCACACACCCCGCACACACCGGATCGGGGTTGTACTGCGACAGCACCGTGACCCCACACGCCACACAGACCCGCTTCCCCGCAGCCGTCTTCCCCATCCCCGTGGTCCTCCCCGCCGATCCCGCCCCTTATCCGCTCACACGGAAGTGTGAAGTGGCCGCACCCTAACGCGGAACGTCATTGGCATCCGGGCCCGCCCCGCTTCCGGAACCCCAAACCACCGCTTGGAGATGAATCCAGAAGCAGCGCTTATCACGGTTGTTGACGTTGATCGATGCTCACGGTCAGCACACCGGTGACGAGTCCGACAATGAGGGAGCTGGTGCCGAACTGCGCGACGGCAAGGGCCGGTGAGGGGGTCGGGATCACCAAGAGGGGTTGCGCGATGCTCGGGTCCCAGACCCGCACCGTGCGGTCGTCGCCCGCGGAAGCCAGCAGCTCACCCTGCCCCACCCGCACCGCACACACACCACGCACCCCACCGGTGTGACCCTCCAAGACCTGCGCGGCGACACCGGTCCCCGGATCCCAAACCCGCACCGTGCCGTCATCG